>WNGA01022718.1_pt1 | contig 11289 bp, 11 predicted proteins | sample 5400061 | NCBI WGS metagenome assembly WNGA01 (sample SAMN13153366, study PRJNA577476) | soil metagenome | isolation source: 100 cm soil or saprolite under grassland replicate 2 | place: USA:California | collected 2016-06-15
CGAAGGCGAGGAGGCTGTCGCGCGGCGCGCAGGAGAGGAGCTGCGCTTCGCCCCGGGGGACGCGGGCTGGCGCACAACCGGCGACGAGAGCCTGCTGGGCTATCCGGACGGACTCGCGAGAGCCTGGGGCGCGGTGACGAACCCGAACGCGGGCGATGTGATCGTGTCCGCGACGCCCGGTTTCGAGTTCGCCGACCTGGCCGGACGTCACCACGCGGGCGGAGGCAGTCACGGATCGCTGCGCCGCGGAGACTCCGAGGTGCCGATGCTCACCATCGGCCTCGACGCGCAGCCGCAGTCGATCGTGGAGATCGCGCCGGCCGTACTTGGACATTTCGGTGTGGAGCCGCCGCCTTCGTATGCGCGTTCGCTCACGCGTGCCGCCTGATCCGGCCGAGCAGCGACGCTGGATGGTCGAGCGGCAGCTGCGCAGCCGGGACGTTGCCGACGAGCGTGTGCTCGCAGCGATGGAGCGCGTTCCCCGCGAGCTCTTCGTCCCGGAGGATCTGCGCGAGCGCGCCTACGACGACGCGGCGCTCCCAATCGGGTCCGGTCAGACGATTTCCCAGCCGTACATGGTCGCGCGCATTTGCGAGGCTCTCGGCCTCACCGGGAGCGAGCGCGTCCTCGATGTCGGCTCCGGCTCCGGCTACCAGGCTGCGGTGCTCGCCGAGCTCGCGGACGAGGTCGACTCGATCGAGCGAATTCCCGAGCTTGCGGAGCTGGCTCGCGCGAACCTCGCAGCGGCCGGCTACGAGCGGGTGCGCGTGCACGTCGGCGACGGCTCGCGCGGTCTCCCCGAGCGCGCGCCCTTCGACGCGATCGCCGTCGCGGCCGCGGCGCCGGAGCTGCCTCCGACGCTGTACGACCAGTTGGAGCCGCGCGGCCGTCTGGTCGTCCCCGTGGGGAAGGGCGGCATTCAGCGGCTCGAGGTGATCGTCCGCAGCCCGGAGGGGCCCGCCGTGCTCCGGTCGGTGCCGTGCCGGTTCGTCCCGCTGGTCGGCGAGGAAGGGTTTTAGTGCCGCGCCAGGCGGGGCACGATGGCGTGGGGATGACGGAGCATTCGGGAGGCGAGCTCCTGGCGCTGCCTGTGCGCCTGCGTGGGATCCAGCTCGGCCGGCCGGTCGATCTCCTGCTCGATCGCCAGGGCTTCCGCGCGGTCGGCCTCGACGTCCTGTGCGGCGACGAGGTGCACCGCTTCCTGCCTCTACCGATCGCCGTGGTGACGGACGGTGCGATCACGATGCAGTCCGCGCTCGGCCTGCTCGAAGAGCACGAGCTCGCGTTCTACCGATCGCGTGCCTTCGCGCTCAGCGCCCTCCGCGGACGGGCGGTGACCTGGAAGGGCAACAAGCTCGGAGCGCTGCTCGACGTCGTGGTCGGGGGCGACGGCGGGCTGGTCGCCGTCCTCGTCGATGTAGGCACGGGGACTGAGCGGCTGCCGTTCGACGGCTCGCTGAGCTTTGCTCCCGAGAGCCGCTCCGCAGCGTGACCCGTTAGCCTCGCCAGCTGTCATGGAGCATCTCCACCTGCGAGCCCGCGCGACGCGTGCCCTCCGTCAGCGGCACAACTGGGAACAGCTCGCGAAGTTCTGCGTCGTCGGAGCGTCGGGCTACGTTGTCAACCTCGCCGTCTACGCGGCACTGCTCGACGGTGCGAATCTCCATTATCGGGTGGCCGCGACCGGCTCGTTCGTCGTCGCGGTCACCAACAACTACCTCTGGAACCGGCTCTGGACGTTTCGCTCCGACCGCGGCCACTTCGGCTATCAGGGACTTCGCTTTTTCGTCGTCTCCTTGATCGTTTACGTCGGCAACCTTGCGATCCTCACGCTCCTGGTCGAGGCCGGCCTCGGGAAGATCGTCTCGCAGGCAATCGCGATCGTTCTGGTCACGCCGGCGAACTTCGTCGGGAACAAGCTCTGGTCGTTTCGGCGCCACCGCTGAAGCTGCTCGCCGCGGTGGTCGTGGCGCTCGCGCTGGCGCCGTCCGCCCTGGCAGCCTCGCCGACGACGTTTCCCGAGAAGCCCGTGAAGGCGGAGCTGACGAAGGCCCGGGCGCTCACACTCTTTCTGCAGGACGACAAGGTTGCCGACTGGCTCTCGCGCTATCCCCACGAGGGCCGCGTTACCCAGGCGACGTACGAAGGCCGACCGTCGAAGTGTCCAGCCGGCGCCCAGGGTGGCTGCTGGACGGTACAGGTCTGGTGGAACGGCAAGCACGTGAAGGCCGGCGAGATCGCCAAGGGAAAGGTCGACGACCGCACGAGCATCGTCAAGGAGGCCTGGACCGGACCGCAAGTCGCGTGGAGCATGGCGCGCGGCTACGAGGGTGCGTTCGGCGGCAGGAAGATCAACAGCGTCCCGATCTGGCTCGGGCTTTGCGCCGCGTTCCTCCTGGGACTGTTGGACTTCAGGCGGCCGCTGTCGCTGCGGAACCTCGACCTGCTCGTTCTGCTCTCGTTCTCCGTCTCGCTCTGGTACTTCAACCACGGGAACGTCTTCACGAGCGTGCCGCTCGTGTATCCGCCGCTCGTGTACCTGCTTGCGCGCTGCGGCTGGATCGGCTGGAAGGGCCACACGGTCTCCCAACGGCCCGTCTGGCCGGCCTGGGTCCTGCTCGCGGCGACCGTTTTTCTCGTCGGCTTCCGCATCGGGCTCAACATCGAGAATTCCAACGTCATCGACGTCGGCTACGCAGGCGTCATCGGTGCGCAGCGCATTGCGACCGGCGTCATGCCGTACGGCAACTTTCCGGTGGAGGACGACCGCAAGGCGTGCGGGCCGGCCGACTCCGCCGGCGAGATCCGCAACCGGATCCAGAAGAACGGCCGATGCGAATCGGCGAACCCCCTCGGTGACACGTACGGGCCGGTTGCGTATGCCGCGTACCTCCCGGCGTACTGGATCCGAGGCTGGTCGGGAAAGTGGGACGACTTGCCGGCGGTCCATCTGACCTCAATCGTCTTCGACGTTCTCTGCCTGCTCGGCCTCGGACTCGCGGGCTTAAGGTTCGGCGGCCCGTGGCTCGGCGCCGCGCTCGCGTTCGCATGGGCCGCATATCCGTTCACGCAGTACGCCTCGATGTCGAACTCGAACGACGCGATCATGCCCGCATTTCTCATCTGGGGGTTCGTGCTGCTCACGTCTCCGTCACTGCGCGGGTTCTTCGCGGCCCTGTCCGGCTGGACGAAATTCGTGACACTCGTGGTCGCGCCGCTCTGGCTGACCTACCCTGGGCCCGTGCGACGGCCACGGCCCGCGCTCGCGTTCGCCGCCGGCTTCGCGCTCGCGAGCGTCTTGGCGTTCTCGGTCCTGTTCCTCGACGGACACCCGATCCGGGCGGCACACACGTTCTACGAACGGACGCTCAAGACACAGGTCATCCGGGAATCCCCGTTCTCGCTCTGGGATTGGGCGCAGTACCACGCCCGCGGCATCCCGGACCTGCACGTCGTGCAGTGGGTGCTCGAGGGCCTGCTCGTACTGGGAGCAGTCGTCGTCGCCTTCTTTCCGTCAAGGAAGACGCCGTTGCAGCTCGCCGCGCTGACGGGTGCCCTCCTGATCGGCTTCGAGCTCGTGCTGACGCACTGGTTCTACCTCTACATCCCGTGGTTCTTTCCGTTCGTCGCGTTTGCCTTGCTGAGCGATGGCCGCACCGAGCGAGACTCGATCGTCTGAGCGCGTCGTCGTCGCGGCGTTTGCGGCGGTCGTGCTCTTCGTCGTCTCCTGGACCGTGCTGCACACCGGCTTCTATACGCACAAGCAGATCCTCGACACGCCGCTCTACCAGCGGTACGGCAACGCCATCGCGGACGGCAAGGTCCCGTATAGGGACTTCGACGTCGAGTACCCACCCGGCGCGCTGCCGGTGTTCGCGCTGCCGGGTCTCGCCGAGCCGGGCCATGACCAGCAGGTCTCGCCCGGCTTTCGCCGCGCGTTCGAGACGCTCATGTGGATCTGCGGGGCGGCCGCGCTCGTGGCGATGGCGCTCGTGCTGCGTGGGCTTCGGCGGGGTGCCGCCTCCGTCTGGGGCGCGTTGACGTTTGCCGCGCTCGCGCCGCTCGCGCTCGGCTCGGTCATCCTCAGTCGCTTCGACCTCTGGCCGGCGGCAATCGTCGTCCTTGCGCTCGGGACAGGACGGCGTGAGGCACTCGCGTGCCTCGGGCTCGCCGTCGGCGTCGCCGCTCTCGTCGTCCTACCCTTCGCCGTCGTCGCCCCGCACGGGGTGTGGCACAGCCTGACCGTCCAGCTCACCAGGCCGCTGCAGGTCGAGAGCCTCGGCTCTGCGGTGCTGCTGGCGTTGCACCACGCGTTCGGTCTCGGCGTCACCGCGGAGACGAGCCACGGCTCCCAGAACCTGACGGGCTCGACCGCGGACGCGACTGCCGTTGCCGCGACCGTCGTGCAGGCCGGGGCGCTCGTGTGGTTCTGGACGGCGTTCGCGCGCGGGCCGGGCGCGGCCGAGGCGCTCGTCCGTTCGAGCGCAGGCGCACTCTGCGCGTTCGTCGCGTTCGGCAAGGTGCTCTCACCGCAGTTCCTGATCTGGTTGATCCCGGTCGTGCCGCTCGTGCGGGGGCGACGCGGCCTCTGGGCCTCTGCGCTGCTCGCGGCGGCGCTCGTGCTCACGCAGGTGTGGTTCCCGTTCCGCTACTTCCGGTTGGCGCTCCACTTCGAGCCCGGGCTCTCGTGGCTGCTGCTCGCGCGCGACCTCGTGCTCGTGGCTCTCACAGCGCTCTTGTTCACCTCACTGCGTAGAGGCGCCACTCCCCGGGAATCCCCTTGAGCTCTCGGATCCCGCGGTCCTCGAACTCGATGCCGGATCCCGCCACCAGGTCCTTGACGGTCTGAGATACGAGCACCTCGCCGGCGCCGGCGTGGGAGGCGACGCGCGCACCGGTGTGGACCGCGATCCCCCGAACCGCATCGTCTGCGAGCTCGACCTCCCCGGTGTGCACTCCGGCCCGGACCTCGAGGCCTAGAGGCCGGACGGCCTCCGTGATCGCCCGGGCGCAGCGGAGTGCTCGGGCCGGTCCGTCGAAGGTCGCGAGGAAGCCGTCCCCTGCGGTATCGACCTCGCGTCCGCGAAAGCGCTCGAGCTCAGCTCGAACGAGCGTGTGGTGCTGTTCGAGCAGGTCGCGCCAGCGCCGATCGCCCAGCTCGCGCGCGCGCTCGGTCGAACCGACGATGTCGGTGAAGAGGACCGTCGCCAGGACGCGGTCGGGGTTGATCGGCTCACGGACACCGGTGAGGAACTCCCGGATCTCCGCGAGGATGTCGTCGCCGTCGGACCAGGGGACGTGATCGACCCCCGGCAGCTCGACGTAGCGGGCACCCTCGATGTTGCGGGCGGGCCACCGCGCGTTCTCGACGTGGCACACGGAATCCTCCGTCCGATGAAGGACGAGCGTCGGCACGCTCACCGACGGCACAACTTCCCGAACGTCGATCTCGAACGCCATCTTCATGAAGGCGAGGGCCTCGGCAGGGCTCGCCGATTGCACCTGAAGTCGGCCGAACAACTCGCGGAGTCGCTCGTCGCCTTTTCGGCTCGGCATGATGTAGTCCACCCACAGGCCCTTGCCCCAGGCGGCCACGATGCGGGTGAGGTCTGCGTTCGCCTCGAACTCCTCGCGCGTGGATTCGCCCCAGGGCCAGTCTTCGGTGATCTCCTCTTTGACCTCGGCGCCGCAGAGGACGAGCGCCCGTGTTCGCTCCGGGTACGTCGCCGCAAACAGCATCGACATCGGGCCACCTTCTGAGACGCCGATCAACGCAGCAGCTTCCGACTCCGCCGCGTCCAGAACGGCGCGAACGTCATCCATGCGCTCCTCCAGGGTGCCGGCTCTGACTCGATCCGAAAGGCCCATTCCGCGCTTGTCGAAGAGGATGAGTCGCGAGAAGGACGCGAGCTGCTCGCAGAAGCGGCGGTACTCCGAGATGTCCCAGAGGACCTCCAGGTTCGTGACCATCCCTGCGACCCACACGAGATCGAGCGGCCCGTCCCCCAGGACCTGATAGGCGATGTGAACATCGCCGCTTCGGGCATACCGGACGTCGGGGCTCACGTCACCGGGAAACGGACGGCCTCGCAGCTCGTCGCACGGCCGTCCGGGCCACACTCGACGAGTGCGCCCTCGATGCGCACGCCGCCCTGTGCCGTCTCGAAGCGAATGGGCAGCCCGTTACGCATCTGCCGGATCGCGAGCTCGGCTTCGACGCCGATGACGGAGTCGTGCGGCCCGGTCATTCCGGCGTCGGTGAGCGCAGCGGTGCCGCCGGGCTGCACGCGTGCGTCGTTCGTCTGCACGTGAGTGTGGGTCCCGATCACCGCCGTCACCTTGCCGTCGAGCCAGTGCGACATCGCGACCTTTTCGCTTGTCGCCTCCGCGTGCATGTCGACGAGGATGACGGGCGTTCGCTTGCGGGCCTCCTCCACCAGCTCGTCGACGACCTCGAAGGGCCAGCGCGGCGGATTGAGGAAGAGCGAGCCGAGCAGGTTGATCACGCCGAGCTCGAGGCCGTCCGCGGCGGCCACGAACGTCATGCCGCGACCCGGCGCGCGTGCCGACAGGTTCGCCGGCCTGATCACGCGGTCCGAGGTCTTCAGGTAGGGAACGATCTCTCCACGCCGCCACGTGTGATTCCCGAGCGTGATCGCATCCGCGCCCGAGGCGAGCATCCGGTCCGCGAGCTTCGGCGTGATGCCCACGCCGTCGGCGAGGTTCTCCCCGTTGAGGACACAGACGTCGACGTGCAGCTCCTGGCGCAGCCCGGGCAGGCGCTCCTCGATGGCGCGTCGGCCGGGCACGCCGACGACATCGGCAATGAAGAGGATTCTCACTCGAATTCCTTGTCAGGGTTCAACTGGTCGTGCACCGTTAGCCGTAGTTAAGCCGGACGCGCGGCCAGAGGCCGCACGTCCTTCGCGAGGCGTCGCGAGCGACGCCTCAGGGCAGCGTGAGCGTCGCGGCGGGACGCAGCTCGATCGCTACGTGGTTTCCCGCGTCCTGCGTGTACCTCGAGAGCGCTTGCTTCTCCACGCCGGACAGATCGATGACGCGTCCGACCTTCGTGTTCGACGCCGCGATCATCGAGCCGACGGTCAGAGCGGGATCCGGGATCAGATGGGTGAGCGAAACGACGAGCGACGGAGCCGCAGACGGCTGGATGTCGATCAAGGAACCGTAAGGCCGCCCGTTGAGGATGTAGTCGGAGATTCCGACGATCGTGCCGTCGACGGGTGCGTACACGTCCGTCCCCGGAGCAGCACCGACGTCCAGCACTGCTGTTTGTCCGCCGCCGAGCTGGTAGTAGACGAATCCCCCGTGGCCGCCTCCGAAGATCTTGTGGGCGAGCCTGGACAGCGCCCCCTCGTTGCCCTGGTGGCCGAGCGGGCTGAGCGGGAGCGCGCCGTCGCCGCTGGAGTGGTAGCCGATTGCCGTCACCCGGGTCTGCGCAATCGGCAGCTGGATCCGCAGTCCGCTGTGGAGCGCGACCGTGATCGGTGTCGGCGGTCCGACGGGAAGCAGGCGGCTCGCCGGCCCTGGCAGTGCCTGGGACGGCTCCGGAACCATGCCCTTGCCGAACGCCGTGATCAGGAGGGTTCCGAGCAGGACGCCGGCAACGACGGTGAGCACGATCAGCCGTCTGGCCCGGTGTGGCACCGGCGTCGACCGCACGGGCTGACGCGCCGCAGGAGCTCGGCGGGAGGGGGCCGGCATCCGCGCCACCGTAACCGACGAACGTCGCCGGGGCAACCGGGGAGCGTTCCGATTTCGCGACGCCGGAACGCGTGGGCGGACCGGCCTCTCCTCCCAGATCGCGTGGGGGGCGAGTGCCAGGTTGCCCTCCTCGCCCCAGTCCCAGTCCCAGGACGGCGGCCGGAGCGGTACGACGACGGCTGTACGATCAGCCGCATGCCCGCCGGGGCGGCGAAGATTCTGATCCCGCGCTGGATCCAGCTCGTCGGGCTGCCCCTCCTGCTGCTGTTGCTCTGGGTCGTGGCGGGGGCGGTGCGTCACGTCATCTTCCTCTTCCTCGTCGCGCTCCTGATCGCGCTCCTGCTCAGCCCGGTCGTGCGCGTGGTCCAGAGGGTTCGGATCCCGCGCGGCTTTGCAGTCGCGATCGTGTACCTGGTCTTCGCGCTGGCACTGATCGCAGCCATAGGGGCAATCGGGACCGTCGTCGTCAGTGAGACGAAGACGGCCGCGACGCGACTGGATTCCTACTTTACGGACGTAAACGGACGGACCGGCAAGGTCGCCGCCGACAGCGACGTCGACCGCCTCCAGCACTGGCTGAACACACATCGGCTCGGCGCGATCGACGTCGCGGACCGCGGGCACCGACTGGTGAGCGACATCCGGAGGAAAGACATCGGCAAGTACACGAACAAGGTCGTGGACTTCGTCGAGGGCGCGGCGATCTCGATCGGGAAGCTGCTCTTCAGCGTCGTCGTGATCCTCGTGGCGTCCATCTACATGCTGCTCGACTTTCCACGCCTCGCCGGCGCGATCGACCGCCGCTTCCCGCCCCATCCGCAGTCGGATGCGCTGTTGATCCGGATGGAGCGTTCCCTGACGAGCTACGTCAAGGGGCAGGCCCTCGTGTCGCTCATCATCGGCACCAGCGCGGGCGTCGGCCTCTGGCTGCTCGGCGTGCTCGGCTGGCTGCCGCACGGGCAGAAATACGCGCTCGTCTTCGGGGCGTGGGCGGCGATTACGGAATTGATCCCGTATCTCGGCCCATGGCTCGGCTCGATCCCGCCGTTCCTGTACGCGGTCGTCGTGCATCCACTCTCGGCTGTCTGGGTTGTGCTGCTCTTTCTCGCGATCCACCAGGTCGAAGGCCACATCGTCATCCCGAACGTGATGGGCAGTGCGCTGCGGCTGCATCCGCTGCTCGTCATCTTCGGGCTGCTCGCCGGCGGCGAGATCTACGGTCTCCCTGGTGCGCTCGTCGCACTGCCCCTGCTCGCAGCCGCTCGGGCGATGTGGGAGTTCTTCGGCGAGCGGGTGGAGCTCGAGCCGTGGGACGAGGGCGGCGTGCCTCCCGTCGACGTGGAGATCGAGCCGGCGCCGGCCGCGAAGCGGCCTGTCCGCGTCAGCGGACCAGGGGAGGGGGTTCGGGGAAACCGGGAGGTTCCCCCGACGGATACCGCGGCCCAGAGCAAATGAGTGCCAGCGAGCCGTTCCTGCGTGCGCGCGGCGTCGCGCGCCGGTTCGGCGCGCAGGTCGCGCTCGAGCGGACGGACATCGACATCTGCGGCAGGGAGATGCTCGCGCTCATCGGCGCGAACGGCGCGGGCAAGTCCACGCTGCTCGCGGTGCTCGCGGGGGCGCTGGATCCGAGTGAAGGCCGGGTGGAGCGAGTGAACGGCGGACGTGTCGGCTGGGTCCCGCAACGGCCGGCGCTGTACGACCGCCTGACGGCGCGTGAGAATCTCGAGCTCTTCGCCCGCCTCGAAGGCGAGACCGATCACGCCGGTGTCGCGGCAGCGCGGTCGCCTCCGCTGCTCGTGGCGGGGCTCGTCGGCCTCGTCGCAGGCTATGGCAGCTCCAAGCCCCGGGTCGCGCTCGTGGACGAAGACCGGCTTCCGCCGGTCGTGACCGTCGGCCTCGGCGCCCTCTTCGGCGGCCTGCCGCGCGTCGCCACGCGGCGACTCCTTGCCTAAAAGGGACGCGTCCTGTGCCTGGCACCGGCCATGTCCTCTGCCTGGCACCGGCCATGGCTTGCCCGGAGGTGTCTAGGCTTTGATCGTGAGCGCTTTCCCAGTCACTCGGCTGCGGCGGCTCCGGCGCACCGGTGGGTTGCGCGACCTCGTGCGCGAGACCCGTCTCGACCTCGACGACTTCGTGATGCCCCTCTTCGTCGGCCCCGAGCCGCTGACGAACGCCGACCTCCCCGGCCTCGCCCGCCACTCCGTCGAAACCGTCGGCGCGGAGGCGGACGAGCTCGTCCGGCTCGGCGTCAAGGCCGTCATCCTCTTCGGCATCCCGGACGAGAAGGACGAGGACGGCTCGGCCGCCTGGGACGACGACGGCGTCGTCCAGCGCACGCTGCGCGAGCTGCGTAGCCGTGACCTCGTCCTCATCACGGACGTCTGCCTCTGCGAGTACACGTCGCACGGGCACTGCGGCGTCCTCGACGGCGAGGAGATCGACAACGATGCGACACTCGAGTTGCTTGTCCGCGCCGCGGTCAGCCACGTCGACGTGGGCGCCCACGTCGTCGCCCCGAGCGACATGATGGACGGCCGGGTCGGCGCGATCCGCGACGCGCTGCCCAACACGCCGATCGTCGCGTACTCGGCGAAATACGCGTCCGCCTTCTACGGGCCGTTCCGCGACGCAGCCGAGTCTGCGCCCTCATTCGGCGACCGCCGCGGCTACCAGATGGACCCCGCGAACGTACGCGAGGCGCTGCGCGAATGCGAGCAGGACGTCGCCGAGGGCGCAGACGTCCTGATGATCAAGCCCGCGCTGCCGTACCTCGACGTCATTCGTGCCGCCCGCCAGCGCTTCGAGCTTCCGCTGGCCGCGTACAACGTCTCCGGCGAGTACGCGATGGTCAAGGCGGCCGCCGCGAAGGGCTTTCTCGACGAGCGCCAGGCGGCACTCGAGTCCCTCACCGCAATCAAGCGCGCCGGCGCCGATCTCGTCGTCTCGTACTGGACGAAGGAGCTCGCAAGCTGGCTCTAATCTCCCCGAAAAATGCTGTGCATTTTCCGGGGGTGGAGTCAGTCCCTTCGCTTCGCTCGGGAGAATGAAGAACGGCCTTGATACGCGCGTCCTTCGGACGCGCAGCGAGCTGTACCGCCGCGCACTAGAGCTCATTCCGGGTGGCGTCAATTCGCCCGTCCGCGCGATGCGAGCCGTCGGGCTCGACGAGCCGTTCTTCGTGCGTCGCGGCGAAGGCGCGTACCTCGAGGACGTCGACGGCAATCGCTACGTCGACTGGGTGATGTCTTGGGGGCCGCTTCTGTTCGGTCATGCGGATCCCGAGACGATCGAGGCCGTGCGCGAGGTCGCCGGACGGGGGACGAGCTTCGGCGCCCCGACGGAGGCGGAAGTCGAGCTCGCCGCCGAGATCGTCGACGCGGTCCCGTCCGTCGAGAAGGTGCGGCTCGTCTCCTCGGGCACGGAAGCGTCGATGAGCGCGGTCCGGCTCGCGAGAGCCTTCACGTCACGCGACCGGATCCTGAAGTTCGCCGGCTGCTATCACGGCCACGTCGACGCGCTGCTCGCCAGCGCAGGGTCGGGGGTGGCCACGCTGGGACTTCCCTCGAC
>WNGA01023148.1_pt1 | contig 11289 bp, 10 predicted proteins | sample 5400061 | NCBI WGS metagenome assembly WNGA01 (sample SAMN13153366, study PRJNA577476) | soil metagenome | isolation source: 100 cm soil or saprolite under grassland replicate 2 | place: USA:California | collected 2016-06-15
AATGCGACTGGCGAGAAATTGGAAAATGTCGTCGTGCAATTTGATCTGCATCGTGCGCGCTTTTTTCCGCAAGATCGCTAGGCGGGTCTCGATGTCGGGCGGCTGAAGCTCGGCGGTGAGTCCCCATTCAAAGCGGGAAACCAGGCGGTGCTCCAGGTTCGCGATTTCCGAAGCCGGCCGGTCGCTGGAGAGCACGATTTGTTTGTGCCCGTCGAAGAGCGTGTTGAACGTGTGAAAAAATTCTTCCTGCGAACGCTCCTTGCCGCCAAGAAACTGGATGTCGTCGATTAAAAGGAGATCGGCCTGGCGATAGCGTTTTCGGAACTTGACCAGATTACTGTGCTGGATCGCATCGATGAACTCGTTGATGAAGAGCTCGCTGGAGAGATACATCACCTTGGTGTTTTTTTTCTTCGCCCACACATACTGACCAATCGCCTGCATCAGATGGGTTTTGCCGAGGCCGACACCGCCGTAAATAAAGAGCGGGTTGTAAGTGCGCGCCGGTGACTGCGCGACAGCGAGACTGGCGGCATGGGCAATCTCGTTGTTCGGACCGACCACAAAAGATTCGAACGTATTTCGCGGATTGAGCCCGAGCACGCTCGCGCCTGTTTTTGTGTCGCCCGTTACCTCTGGCAAAATCTCCTTTAAGGTGACGGCGTCCTCCAAAGGCGTTTGCCCCGCAGTTCCAGAGGGCGAGGAAAATCTTACCGCGCGCGGGGCGCCAAGTGAGCTGACGACCGCGGTTTGCAATGCCGTCATGTAGTTACTCTCGATCCAAAACTGATAGATGTTATTTGGGACCCGAAGCGTGAGCGATTTATCGGTGGCCTGGACCAATTCGACGGCAGAAAACCAGCGCTTGAAACTATCAGGGCTGATCTGTGGTTTGAGCGCAGCGGATAATCGCTCCCATACCTGCGCACATTTTTTGTCCATAGCAAACTTGTTAACAGTGTTACACAATCGCCACAGAGGCTGATACGAGGGGAAATTGCCCCGCGCGCGCGAGGCGACATCGGGCTGATTTTCGCCGCAGTTTCCCAGGGAAACGCTCGGAAAAAACGACCGGGATGCGTAAATACGAGGGAAAATTGAACTTTGTGCAGCTTAATTGCGAATACGCGGCGGCGACAGAGCGATGCGCAGGAGCTGGTTTGTTTTGTGGAGGTGCGGTGCCGTTCATTCTCGCTGCCGGAGGTTTCTTAGGAAATGTTCACATCTTATTCACAAGTGCTTTCTTTCTGCCCTGCCCAACGGGCTTGAGATTAGAAACCGCCGTCAAAATCGACAAGAAAAAAACTGAACTTTATTTTTCCTCACACGAAAAAATTTCTTGACTGAAAAAGAGAAACGCGCGTGTCACCCAGAACGACAAAAGCACACGCTCATGGCGCGCAGTGAAGTCTAAGAATTTTGGCTCATTCGCTGCGGATCAGTTGCCGCCGAGACCTCGCCCGTTATCTGGATCCCGGCCCCTGGCAGATGAATCGCGAGTTGACCGAATTGAAGAGCCTGCGCATTTTGCCGACTCCAGAGGCTATGGGACGTGTACGTCCTGCAATTAAAACCCAGACAACCCAATCGAACTGGAAAATGAACCGCGTCAATCTGAATCGGACCCGGTCAATCCGGCAAATTCTTCCAGCCACTTTGATCGGGTTGTATCTCTGTATGTCGTGTGCTCCGGAAGCTTTCGGGGCTGGCGAAGAGCTGTTGCCCCCGTTTGGCTTTCGTTGGAACGATTCCATGGCACACGTGGAGGCGGTGCTGCATGGAGCAAAGGCGAAAATCATATCGCGGGAAAAAAAGGAGAACCGCGAGATTTGGATAGTGGAAGGCCTCGTTCACCCCGGATTGAAGCGCACCCTCTTTACTTTTAAGGAGCGCTCGCTGATTGAAGTGGAACTGCAGTATGAGTATCCGGACCGGACGATCGAATGGTACAACCAGCGGATGGGAGAAATTCGGAAATACTTCGACGAGAAGTACGGAACGGGAAAACTCGTCTCGCGGTCCCGCGACACCGATACCGATGTCATCCAGACGCTGGTCGGCTATCAATGGATGGTCGGCGCGACGATGCTGGAACTGTTTTATTTTTCGGCACAGAAGGGCGCGCTTGTTTACCGCACGATTAGCGTTGATTACAAAGCGCTTTGATTTTGCGGAAGGTGGATCGAGCAGTCCCTTGCTCGATGCTAAATAATGGTGGCGAAGCCGCACTTTTTTAACATCGCCCGACGGAGCGAACGATCCACCGCTGTCCAGAGCAATTTAGTTAGTTAGCCCACTCGCTTCGTCTCGCACTCGCGGACTACGGCACGACACGCAGGTCGACGCCTACAGTGTTGTCTCACTGACAAGCGCTTGTTCGTCCTGCGGGCGAATGCGCTTGCCCCGTTTCGTTTGCTTTTGCAAGCGTTTTAAGCGCCAGCAAGCCGCTTGCTTCGATTTCGATTTTGTCGCCTTCCAAAGTTTGCGCACGGGCCATTGTTAATTTCGCGCGCTCAATTTGTCCGGTAATTTCCGGAAAACTCAAACATCCTTCCGTTCCGATTTCTGTTTTGCCGTCGATTTCGATCTCCGGATTGATCAATACGAGTGGCATCGCGGTCTCTGGATCGATGTCTTTCCCATTCAACTTCAGCGTGCTGGGCCGATCTTCCACTTGCGAAATGTCGAGGACAGTGAGCTGTAAAGCTTCACCCACCTGCTGTGCGGCCAAGCCGATGCCGGTGGCAGCATGCATCGTCTCGATCATGTTGGCGGCCAACCCGCGAATGTGATCGTCGATCTTCACGATCTGTTTGCCCTTCTCCCGCAGAATCGGATCGCCGTATTGCAAGATCGACAAGATCATTTTCCTTCGCGAGTGAAGGCCGGCAAATTTCTCACGCCCGCCAGCTTTAACGCGTCCATCACTTTGATGATCGTGCCGAAGGAAGCTTTTTTGTCCGCTTGCAGAGCGAGCGTGGACTTTCGGGCCTCGGGGAGATCACGCACCGCACCCTCCAGTTGTTCCACGCCCATCCCGCGTCCATCCAGTTTGATCTCGTCATTTTCATCCACGCTTACGATCGCGTGTTCGAGCTCAGCAGGTAGTTTCTGCGCAGTCTTCGATTCCGGCAGATTAATTTTAACCTCCGGCTGGTCCTTCTTAAAAGTCGTGGTGACGACGAAAAAGATCAGCAGAATCGTCAAGATATCCACCAGCGAAACGATGATAATGGCGGGCGCCCGCCGTTTGCGGACTGCGAATTTCATGGCGCGGTTCTCAGCTTAACTTCACGCAAGCGGGGCGTCCCGACCTGTCGGGATTACAGGGTGCAGGGCGGCTGACTCTCCTCCGATGCGGCCGTAATAGCATTTGGCGATGAGGTCTGCGACGAGCGATTCCATTTCAACCGACATCACTTCGACCTTTTTGGAAAAATAACTGAAAGCAATCAAGCTTGGCACGGCGATGGATAATCCGAAGATGGTGGTGTTGAGCGCTTCTGAAATTCCCATGGCAATGCCTTTCGTATCCGACGCGCCAGCGCTCAATCCCAAATGCGAGAAGACATGCACCAAGCCGGAGACCGTTCCGAGCAAGCCCAGGAGCGGCGCGACTCCCGTGATCACCTCCAGCACAACTAGACCGCGCTCGAGCCGCACCATCTCGTGGCGGGCACTGGTTTGCACGGCTTCCACGTTTTCGGAGCGCGGCCAGCGCAAATGTTGCAGCGCCACCCGGATAATCCGCGCCAGCGCAGACGGATCGTGATGGACCATGCGGGAGAGCCGCTCTGGGCTTCCGCCCGGCACTAACTGGTCTATCTCGTTCTCGATCAGCGGAGGCAGCACATTTTTTTCACGTAAAGCAACACTGCGCAAAATGATGGCGGTCAACGAAACAATCGAGCAGGCCAGGAGCGGCCACATGAAAAGACCGCCTCTGCCAAAAAACACGATCACCGAATTCACGGTGTCTGGCGCTTCGGCAAGTATCCACGCTGCGATCATTGGTTTCAAAAAATCGTGAACGGAATATCCATTTCCAAACCCTCGGCAGGCAGGTTGGCGGCTAAATCATCCGGTATCGGAGGCAATTGCGCGTCCTGGATCGATTGAATACAGACATTTGCCAGTGCCTCGTTTGACGTGTTTTCGAGGATCTTGAGATTGTTCACGCGACCGCTGTGGTCAACTACAAAGACAACTCGAGTGGTGCCGATTCTAATCAAGTCATTTTTTTGGTCGACAAAGGCGTACCAGCGGGAGCCAATCGCATCCAGCAGAGTCTTCATATAACGACCAAGCGGTGTGCCCAGCGCATTAACAGAAGAGACGCCGCGGCTTGTGATCCGGCCTGAGATGGCTGCGGCGGAGGGGTCGACTGCGGTGCTGCCGATGAATTCGGATTTTCTTGTGGCGCGGCGCTGGGCTGCGGTTGGGCCCCATTCATTTGAAGCGAATACGGATGTGTCTCCAAATCCACCATGGGTCGATCTTTCCCCATCTGCGATGGCAATGGCGCTTGCCCTGCAGCGGGAAGCTCGCTCGCCGCGATGGAATTGGCGTTTGACTCAAATGTTTTCTCCTCCGGCGGCCGGGCTGATTTCTTGGATTCGTCCGTTTCTATAAACGCGGAATTCTTCGGAACAAGCGACGACGGCGAAAGGTCGACAAACGTGAGTTCGACTGGCTTTTCCTCCATCGGAAGAGCTGGCGAGAAAACCCCGCCGAAGGCAGCAAGCAAAAACGCGATAACCAGGTGAATGAGAATCGCCGCCAGCAACGCCCACAAAACCGCTCGAGCGTCGTATTCGCGATCAATCAGTCGGTCGCCGGGCTGGGCGAACATGATGTCAGCCGTCGTCATGTGAGCGGTCTGTTAATAGTAAGAAAGGATTCAGGCTCAGAGTTCTCTTAGCTTAAGGTTTGAACATTATCTCAGCCTGCAGGCCCTGACAACTTGCGAGCCGAAAGTGGCGGTTGCCTGGATGTATCGGAAGTTAGGCTTCCAGCCTGACTCGGCAGGTGGGCATCTTGCCTGCCTTCTCGCTCGGTAGGCTGGAAAGCCTATCTTCCTCAAAGCCGTCCGCGCATCCCTCCTTTTTGTCATTCCGAGCGGAGTCGAGGAATCTCTTGGTGTTCCTGACTTCCGTAAAGCTGTCCGCGCGTCCTTTCCTTTGTCTTTTCGACCGGAGTGAAGTGGAGGGTTCCGCTCTTGCGGGATTGGTGCTCCTGACTTGCGTAAAGCTGTCCGCGCGTAATGAAACAAGTATTGCTGCGCGTAACCGCCATGATCTCCAAAATAGGTTTCAGAAAATTCGCGCAACCGCTGCGTTGTCGTTTTCCCATTCCCCGGAAAATATTTTTCTCTTAAAACACGCTCGATCCAGACATCGATCGGAAAGGCCCGCAGACGTTCGTACGCAAAGAGCATGACACAATTAGCGATCTTTGCTCCCACACCTGGCAATGCGCAGAGTTTTTCTCGAAGATCGGTATCCGAAAGCGCGGACCACGCGTCGAGATCCGCTTCGCCTGAACTGACGAGCCTTGCGGTCGCGAGCAGGTTCTTGGCGCGATAACCCAGCGCGCATTTCCGCAGTTCGCTTTCGGAACTTTCAGCGAGGCGTTGCACGGAAGGAAATGTGTGGACAACCTGATGATCGATCTTGCGCGCCGCGCCGAATCGTTCGCGCAACGCTTTCGAAATTTGCCGGATATGCGCCACTTGTTTCATCGAGGAACAGATGAACGTGGCCAGGCATTCCCATTTCGGCTGACGGATGATCCGCAACCCGTGACAAAAATGTCGGGCCGCGCTCATCGCTGGGTCGTTCGGAAACGAAGCGCAAATTTCTGCCAGGGGATGATCGAGCGCGAAATAATGCGCGATAATTCTGGGTAGGGCACGCCTCTGGCGTGTTGGTTGCGGCGTCCCGCCGCAACGAACTTTCAAAACGTTCCTCCCTTGTTCCACGCACACTGGCGAATCACCAACCGCACCCACAAAACCATTGCCGATCTTTTCCCAGTGGAAAACCTGGCCAGAGTCAAGAGTCGTTGCCAGATCGAAATCGGGAGCGTGAATTTTAACGAGATGCACCAGCAAATATCTAACCTCCAACGCTCAACGTCCAACGCCCAACGCTGGAAAAAGCACGTTGCGCGTTTGCAAAATTCTGTCACCTAAGATCGGCATGAACGGGCGGCTCGCGATCGATTCAGGGGTCTTGCTCTCATATTTTGTGATCATCATCTCCATCGGCCTCTACATGGGCCGGAAGGAAGAAGGTCTCAAAGACTTCGCGCTTGGCGGTCGCAGAATCCCGTGGTGGGCCGTGCTCGCTTCCCTTATCGCGGCGGAAACGAGCGCCGGTACATTCTTCGGAACGCCGGGCGAGGGCTTCAGCCACCGCGATTACACCTACTTGCAGCTCGCCTTCGGCACGATCATCGGACGTGTTCTCGTCAGCTACATTTTCATCAAACCGTATTACGACTACAAAGTTTACTCGATTTACGAATATCTGACCGCACGCTTTGGGATCGCGAGTAAAAATGCGGCCTCCGCTGTTTTCATGATCACCCGTCTGCTCGCGTCCGGAGCGCGGTTATATGTGGCAGCAATCGCACTCGCTCTTGCCTACGAAATGATCAGCGGCGCTCGACCGAATCAAATTCAAACTCTCTGGATTTACCTCGGTGCCACCATTGCCATTGTCATTCTCACGGCTATTTACACCACGTTCGGTGGCATCAAGGCTGTCATCTGGACCGATTTGATTCAAGCTTCGATCATGATTGGCAGCGCATTGATCGCGCTTGCTTTGCTTTACTTCGCAATCCCAGGCGGCTGGCACGAAATCGTTCAACGCCACGGCCCATTCCAAGTTTCGGATCTCATCACAACCGGTCTTGATCCGGCCAAACATGGCTGGGACCAAGTGAAGAACATGTTCGAGACGGAGTACACGATTTTTGCCGGCTTGATCGGGGCTGCGTTCATCACGATGGGAACACACGGCACCGATCAGGACATGGTGCAGCGAATGTTGACTGCGCCCGACATACGCCGGAGCCGTCGCTCCCTTATTTGCTCCGGCCTCGCCGACATCCCAATCGCGTTCACGTTCCTCAGCATTGGGTTACTGCTCTGGGTTTATTATCAAGCCCATCCCGATCCGACGCTGCCGAAAACGCCTAACGAAACATTTTGCCATTTCATCTTATACGAGATGCCGGTCGGACTCCGCGGTCTTTTAATCGCGGGTATTTTCGCCACCGCCATGGGATCGCTCAGCACCGCGCTCAACGCGCTCGCCACCAGTTTCACCCGCGATTGGTATGAGCCTTACCTCAATCCTGAAGCCACAGACGAACAAAGCTTGCGCGCCGTGCGCTGGGCGACAGTGTGGTTTTCTGTCCTGATGATCATCGTTGCTTCGACAACGTCTTATCTTGTCATTGTGCACCCGAACGTCCGGATCATCCCAATCGTAATCGGAATTTTCGGCTACACCTACGGCTCATTGCTCGGTGTGTTTTTTGCGGGAATGCTAACCAAGGCGCGCGGGAACGATCGGGGCAACATCATTGCCATGATCGTCGGCTTTACTGTTGTTGCCATCCTGAGCGGATTGCCGAATGGCATCGCCAATATTTTCGGCACGCAACTCTATACACAGCCAGGCTGGCTGCCAGTGCTGGCATTTCCGTGGTGGATTTGTTTCGGAACAATCGTCACTTTTTCGGTAGCGGTTCTTTTCCGGACTGGCCGCGAACATCACCCGCCCGCGGCCTAACGCGATATTGAAACAAGAATTGACCGGGCGGGCATCACCGACTTACTTGGGCGTCAACAGCAGTATCTTCAGGAAACCCTCAGCCACCAAATCCCATGCCCCACATCGTGACCGACAAATGCAATGGATGCAAGTTCACCGACTGTGTGGAGGTGTGCCCGGTTGCCTGCTTCTACGAACTGGACAACCAGGTGGTCATTCACCCGGAGGAATGCATTGATTGCATGGCATGTGTCGACGTATGCCCGGTGCACGCGATCTACGAGGAGAACGACCTTCCGCCCGAGTTCGCGAAAGATGTCGAATTCAACGCGGTTCAGTCTAGGCAGATAAAGGACTCGGGCACGGAAGCGATCACAGTCCGCAAGGAGCCCCTGCCCGGCGCCGCGGAGCGAAAAAAGGCCCTGGGTTATTGAGCGACCAGCCCACACTCGGGATTTTAGACTCCTATAATCTGGGCACCTGAAGTGTATTCACCTTCTCACTCTTCCCGCAGGAGTTTGGATGGATCGACGGCAAGCGCTCGCAGCGCTGGAATGGCGGAGGCGGCAAGGCCCAGCACCGCCATCGTTAGCACCGCACCGACCACGACCACGGGATCCCGCGGATTCGCCTGATACACAATCTGCCCGAGTAACCGGCTGGCAAAGATTTCCAACAACAGTCCCACCAACGACCCGACCGCAAGCAGCACGATTGGCCGCCCCACCGCGGTGCTGATCACGTGCCTTGAGCGCGCGCCCAAGGCGACGCGGATACCCAGCTCCTTCATCCGGCGGCTCACGTTGTAGGTGGCCATGCCGAAGACGCCCGTTACCGCCACCACCACCGCCAGCAGGCCCATGACGCCCAGGGCCGCTGCCGCCGCCCGCGCCGAGAAGAGTGCACCCTCCATCACATCCGGCCAGCTCTGCACCGTGATCTGCGCGTTCGGCTCAAATCCGGTCAGGGTGCGTTCGATCGCCGCCGCCATCTCGTTCTGCGCCCGGTCCGAGCGCACGACGAAAGTCGTGTTGGCCTTTTCGTTTTGCGGCAACGGCAGATACACGACAGGCTGGGGCGAATCTTGAATCTCATGGTACTTGCCGTCCTCCGTCACGCCGACGACTTCCCTCAAGTGGTCCAGGAAAATAAAATGTTGTCCAATCACCGGCGTGTCGCCCCACATCTTCCGCGCGAAGGTCTCGTTCACGAGCGCGACATAAGGGGTCTTTGTAGTATCACGCCATGAGACATCCCGGCCGCGCAGGAGCCGGGTGCGGGCAGTCTCGAGGTAACCCGGGGATATCGTGAACCCGTACGGTGACAGCACTGAATTGTTCAACGTGAGCTCCGTCGTCCCCGGCGGGAAAACCGGGATACCGCGGATCCCGCCGGTAAAGGGTAATTTGCTCAGCGTCCCCGCCGCCGTCGCGCCAGGGATGCTTCTCAGGGCGTCGATCATCGCTTTCGTTTTCTCGAGCGGCACGTCGCCTTCCACCTCGCTCAGGTCCATGTCGGCCACCATTGCGCCCTGCGGCTGGAATCCCAGCGGCGCGTGCAGCAGGCGCACCATACCTCGCACAGCGACCAGTGAGGCGATGACCAGCAGCGTGCAGATTACAATTTGTGCGCCAAGGAGCAGGTCCCGCAGGGCCAACCGGCGCCGGGGTGTTGCATCCACCGGTCCGCTCTTCATCGCCTGCAACGGACTGCTCTGCCAAACTTTTCTCGCCGGAATCATCCCGAAGAGCAGCCCGCTTGCGAGGGTCAAAATCAGGGCCGCCAGACAAACACCCAGATCGACATTCACTGTCAGATTGCTATAGGCCGAATGCATCCCGTAGCCCGGCAATCCCCATCGGTTCAGCGCACCCAGCAGCAGACCTGCGGTCGCCATCCCCGCTGCCCCGCCGAGCATCGACAACGCCATCGCCTCAGTGAGGAGTTGCCGCACCAACCGCCACCGGCTCGCACCCAGGGCGACACGGAGCGACAGTTCCCGGCTGCGATCCGCCGCGCGCGCCGCGAACAGACTGGCCAGATTCGCGCACGCCGCGAGCAGCACCAGCAGAGCGAGCGCGGTCACGCTAAAAAGAAATCCGCGGACGAGGTCGCCTTCGTCGGCGTAGAGTCCTGGACGGATCAGTCGCAGCGGCACTCCCGTATCCGTCTTTGGATACTCCTTCGCCAACTGGGCCGCGATCGCACTGAGATTTTCCGCTGCCTGCTCGGGCGTCACGCCTGGTTTGAGCCGGCCAAGCACCGTCAAAGGATGGCCCGTCCGATCCCGCAGGTGCTCCGCGTCGAAGTGGTTCACGACGGGTATCCAGTAGTCCGGCCAGACAAATCGCTCCGTGCCGTGAAACTGCGGCGGGGCCACGCCCACCACCGTGAAGGGATCTTTGCCGAGCCGCACGGTGGTCCCGACCACGCCGGGATCGGCGTTAAAGGCGCTTCGCCAAAGACTATCGCTCAGCACCATATACGGCGCCGAATTCGGACCGTGCACGTCCGTTTCGTGGAAGAACCGTCCTACCGCCGGCTGCACTCCCAGCAGATCGAAATAGTTGCCGGTAGCCGAATAGCCGGAGACACTTTTCACCGTGTCACCCCAGCGCAATCTCCCCCCTGAATATCCATCATAGCCAGCCAGGTCGCTGAAGGTGGTGTTTCGTTGCCGGTAGTCTTCAAACGCAGGATACGACGTCGTCAGTAGTTTCCAGTGCGTCCACGGCTTGAGACGAAGCTCGTAGAGGTTCTGAGGCTCGCTCACATCCAGCGGGCGCAGCAGCACCGCATTCACTATTCCGAAGACGACGACGTTTGCCCCAATCCCAAGCATCAGAGTGACCAAAGCTACGAGCGTGAACGCGGGCGACTTCCAAAGCACGCGCAGCGCATAACGAATGTCCAGCAGCAGGTCCTTCATGAATGGGCGGCCTTCTTGGCGTGGTAGTCGTCCGGATTCGCCTCCACCGCTGCGAATTCAAGGCAGGCGTTCATGGGATTTCTGATTGTTGATTGCTGATTTCGGAATGACGAAGGTCGAACGTCGAATACAGCGCGCCATTTTTTGTGCTTCGGGCTTCGTCATTTTTTCACTCCGTGCGTAAAGCTTGAATTGGATCAACGAGTGTGGCGCGGCGAGCGGGCAACCAACACGCGAGCAGAGAGACAACTGCGAGCGAGGCAATTGCGACGGCAAAAGCGGGAACATCGAGCGCACCCACGCCGTAGAGCAAACTGCTTAAGGCGCGGCTTGCCGCGATTGCACCAATCAATCCCAGGCCAATCCCGAGCGAAACCAGGATCATGCCTTGACTCAGGACCAAACGGAAAACTTCCCAGCGCGCCGCGCCAAGCGCCATGCGAATTCCGAGTTCGCGCGTGCGCTGGGTGACGCTTAACGCCATCACGCCATACAAACCAATACTTGCAAGGCAGAGTGCCAGGCCGGCAAAAACCCCAAGCAGCGTCATCGTTAGGCGCCGCGAAACAAGAC
>WNGA01016937.1_pt1 | contig 11288 bp, 14 predicted proteins | sample 5400061 | NCBI WGS metagenome assembly WNGA01 (sample SAMN13153366, study PRJNA577476) | soil metagenome | isolation source: 100 cm soil or saprolite under grassland replicate 2 | place: USA:California | collected 2016-06-15
GCCGCGTCGGGATCGAACAGCAGTTGGTGGTACGCCTCAACGACGTCGCCGTCTCGCTTGGCGACCGGCAGAGCGGCGAGCAGACGCTCCCACTGCTCCGGGAAGAAGGCTGCCACGCCGCCGCGGAACAGCCAGTCGAACTCCGCGCGGCGTCCGGTCGTGACGCCGAACAAGATCATCTCGGTGACGCGGTCCGCGTGCCGCTCGGCGTAAGCGAGCGCCAGTGTGCTGCCCCAGGAGCCGCCGAGCACCAGCCATCGCTCGACACCCAACCGTTCCCGCAGCAGCTCAATGTCGGCGACCAGGTTGGGAGTAGTATTGCTCGCGAGGTCGATTCTGGGTTCGCTGGCATGGGGCGTGCTGCGCCTGCAGTTCCGCTGATCGAACAGCACGACGCGATAGGCGCCGGGGTCGAACAGCCTGCGGTGCCACTCAGTGCAGCCGGAACCGGGACCGCCGTGCAGGACCACGGCGGGCTTGCCGTTGGGGTTCCCGCACGTCTCCCAGTACACGAGGTTGCCGTCGCCCACGTCCAGCATGCCGTGCTCGTACGGCTCGATCGCGGGATACAGACCTTTCATAGCCGCAACGCTGCCAGTGACACAGGGTCGGGTCAGCGGGCGCGTTCTTCCTCGAGGGCGAAGGAGCCATATTCGAGTTTGCCGGCGCGTTCGTAGGTATGGCTCGTTACTCCGGTGCTGGATGTCCTGGTGTCAACGAGTCTCAGGCCGCCGGGGATGGTCCCCTCTGCGAAGAGACGCTTGCCTTTGCCGAGGAGCAAAGGGAAGACCCACAGCCGATATTCGTCGACGAGATCATGCTTCATCAGCGTCTGAATGAGATCGCCGCTTCCCATGACGTGGATCTCACCTGCGGACTCCCGCTTGAGCCTGGCAACCTCTTCGGCTACGTCGCCCTTGATCAGCGTGGAATTATTCCAGTCCACAGTGTCGAGAGTCCGCGAGGCCACGTATTTGGGGACGCTGTTCAGCTTAGATGCGATTGGGTCCTGGTCGTCGGTGACGCGCGGCCAATAGGCCGCGAAGATCTCGTACGTCTTCCGTCCGAGGAGCAATGCGGTGGCCTCCTCGATCCATCCCGTCATGAGTTGCCCCATCTCATCGTTGAAGTGGGGCACCGTCCACCCGCCATGCTCGAAGCCGCCGTCGGGGTCCTCGTCGGGGCCTCCAGGCGCCTGCATGACTCCGTCCACTGTCAAGAACGTTCCTACCACCAACTTTGCCATATTGATCTCCTCTCTTTCTGTGCGTCAGTTTCTTTCACTTGCGCGCTGATCACCGACTACTGGGCGATCAGGCCTTCGCCAGGTGCTCGGCGAGACGCTCCAGCGTCTGGTTCGCGCCCTCGAGCGCGCCGTACTGCTCAATCATGTGGTCGCGCTCAGCGGCGGACCCGAAGACCATCCGCAGCGTAAGCCGGGTCTTGCCATCTTCCTCGGCGAAGGTCACCGTCACGTGGAACTGCTCGGTGGCGGTCTCTTCTCCCCCGCCGTGGTTATAGACCAGGCGCTCCGGCTTCACGACTTCCACGTACACGACTTTGTTGTCGTAGTCGGTGCCGTCCGGGCCGTGCATTACGAACCGCCAGAGCCCGCCCGGCCGCACGTCGATCTCGTGGATCGTGGTCGTGAAGCCGTGCGGGCCCCACCACTGCACGACCTGGTCCGGGTCGGTCCACGCCTCGAACACGAGCTCACGCGGCGCCTCGAACACGCGTGTCACGACGATCTCGCGGTCGGAAGTCGCCGTCGCCTCTCTGTCAGGTGCGGTCATCTGCTAAGCCTTCGCCGGGGATTCGGCGCCGCCGTCGGTTCCGGCGGAGCTTTTCTTGATGACGCGGTACTTGAGGTGGGTGACGCCGGGACCCTCGACCGTGCGGACGGGATCGAGCTTCACGTCGGAGCCGAGGTTGTCGAGGAGCCTTTCGCCGCCGCCGAGGAGAAGCGGGACGACGTGGAGCTCCATCTCGTCAATCAGCCCCGCCGCGAGATATTGTTGCGCGACCCTGGCGCCGCCCGCGAGCAGGACGTCCTTGCCTCCGGCTGCCTCTCTCGCCTGGCGGAGCGCTGACTCGATGCCATCGGTGATGAAGAAGAAGGTCGTCCCTCCCTGCATCACGAGTGGCTCGCGCGCATGGTGGGTAAGCACGAAGACCGCCGTGTGAAACGGCGGGTCGTCGCCCCACCAGCCCTTCCACTCGGCGTCCCACGGGCCGGGGCCTCCACCAAACATGTTGCGGCCCATGATGGTCGCGCCCAGGTTTTCGAAATTTTCCCGGAGCACGTCATCATTCGTTCCGGTCTCGCCGCCCGCTTCGTCGCCGTGAATTTCGCGGAAGGTCTTCAGGTTTAACAGCCAATCGTGTATATGGTCAGCTCCTTCGCCGAGCCCATTCTCGCGGCTCTGGTTGGGCCCGGCGACGTAGCCGTCGAGCGTCATCGTGATGTTGAATCTCAGCTTGCTCATGTTTCCTCCAGATCCTGCGCTCTCAAGCCTGCGCAGGCGCTTCAAATGGGTGATGTCTGTCCCGGGCTGGGGATTCCTTAACGACGCGGAGTATGAGATGCGTGACGCCTGGCGCGTCGATCACCTTCGTGGTCTCGAGTTCAGGCGCCGCCGTGCCCAGATGATCGAACAGACGCACGCCGCCTCCCAGCAGGATGGGCACGAGCTGAACGTAAATCTCGTCGAGAATGCCTAGCTCGAGGCACTGCTGCGCGACATTCGCGCCTCCGACACCCACTATCTTGTCGCCGGCGGCCTGTTTGGCCTTTTCCACGGCGCTTTCCACGCCATCCGTGACGAATGTAAACGGCGATCCTTCCTTGACCCATTCCTGGGGAACTTTGTGAGTGAGAACGAAGACCGGCACATCTAATGGGTGCCGGCCGCCCCAGCCATTGGCCACATCGAACATTCGGCGTCCCGAGACGATTGCGCCGGTCCCACGGAATATGTCCGCAACGACTTCAGCGCTGGCCGGAGACAGCTTTAGCGTCATCCCGCCGCTGGGCATTGTGAATTCGGTGTCGCCGCTGAAGAACCATTCGAAGAGCCGTTCGCCGCCTTCGCCGAGAGGCTGTTCAGGACTGTCGTTCGGCCCGGCGATGAACCCATCCAGTGACGTCGCGAACCCTGCGATGACTTTTCCCATGATCATTCTCCTTTCCTTCCGTTTTGGTCGCGCCTAGTCGCCGCTGAGGACCTCGTGGAGCTTCTCGGCGAACGCGGCGGGGTGTGTGCCGAAGCCGCCGTGATGGCCGGGGAAGTGCACCACATCCGTCCCGAGGCGCTCGGCCAGCGCGACGCTCGCCTCGTACACGGCCCATGGTTTCGCTCGTGACTCATCGCCAGCCGCCACGACGATCCGCGTTGAAGTAGCCCACAAGGCCGCGATGTCCGGCACATAGCCGCTGATCGGGCGGATCAAGTGTGCGACGAAGAACTCGATGTTCCCGCCCATGCGAGCCATGCCCTCCATCATTTCTGGAGGCATTTCGGCCGGCGGTCCTTGGTCTTCAATACCCAGGCCCGCGCCGAACTTCTGCATCGCAGGGCCGACGCCGTCGTTGCGGTAAGTGTCGTACACCTCCTGGTTGAAAGCACGCCACCGCGCGGCGTCGGGTAACAGTTCGAGAACGGGAGGCTCGTGAGCCACCAGCGCGTCCACCTGTCCCGGATGACGCGCGACGAGTTCGAGCCCGACGACCGCCCCCCCGCTGCTTCCGAGCACGTAGGCGGGCTCAGCGCCGACGGCAGCCAGCAGCCGGTGAGCGTCGTCGGCGTGGACTTCGACCTTCTGGTCCGCCGGTGGTCCGTCGAGCTTGCTGCGGGAGTTGCCTCGCGGGTCGTACGTCACGACCGTATACCAGTCAGCGAGTAGTCCGGCAATGCCCCAGAACGCTCCGGCGTCGGCGGGTCCCCCGGGGATCATCAGCAGCACGGGACCGGACCCACGGACCTCATAGTAGAGAGTGGCGCCGGGAACTTTCAGACTCTCCACCCTTATCGTGCTAGGACTATTCGTGGTCATCCTTTTTCTCCTTCTGGTTGTGTCTGTCCTATTAACCCTGCTTATAAGCCTGCTTCAGGCCGCTTATGTCGATCTTGCTCATCTGCAGCATCGCGCTCATGACTCGCTTCGATTTCTCAGGGTCCTTGTCGCCCAGCATCTCGCCCAGGACGCGAGGAACAACCTGCCACGAGACACCGAACCTGTCCTTGAGCCAGCCGCACGGCCCCTTTTCGCCCCCTTCGGAGAGCTTCTCCCACAGCTCATCGATCTCTTCTTGAGTCTCACAGTTCACGAAGAGCGATATGCCTTCAGCGAAGTTGAAGGATGGACCACCGTTGAGCGCCAGGAACTGCTGCCCGTCGAGCTCGAAACTCGCGGTCATCACGCTTCCCTTCGGTCCGGGACCTTCTTCTCCGTAGCGGGTCATGCTCAGGATCTTCGAGTTTGGAAAGATGGATGTGTAGAGGTTTGCGGCCTCCTCAGCCTGATCGTTGTACGTCAGGAATGTGGTGATCTTTTGAGACATGTTTTCTCCTTTCCTGATCGCTTTCTTTCCGTATCCGACCGCGCCCGCATCGGTCTCAGCCATCCGCGTTTTCACGAGCCTCACTACAAGCTCTTCGGGGAGCGGCTTATCGGGAGAGAAGCGGATCGTCCCCTTCGACGTGTAGTACTGTTTGAGTTCGTCCTTGTAGGCGTCGGGCACCAGGCCGTACAAAGCGCAGTGGTTCTTGGCCGCGCCCAAGTAGATCAGCGGCTTGCCTTTGTACTTGAAGGTCGGCATCCCGTAGCTGATGGACTCGGCGGCTTCGGGCGCGATCGCCTTGATCGTCGCGCGTAGCTTCTGAAGCACGGCCCGCTGCTCCTCCGAAAGCGCCGCGAGGTAAGCGTCGATGTCCTTGGCTGCGGGGCTCATAAGGTCGCCTTTAGTGCGCATCCATTTGGAGGTGCGCCGCAGTCTGCATGCTTCCTAGATCACTTTCCGTAGGGTGACGTCCATTGATGGGCGCCACTTCACGCTGTCGTCTGACCACTCATGAAGCGTGGGCATCGCGCGGCCGTCGTCGCTGAGCACCCCTGTGGCGCGTGCGTGCGGGCCGCTCCAGGTCCACGTACCGTCACGGTAAGTAAGATCCTGCGAGCTGATGTTGCCCTGGGAGTCGAAGAAATGCGTCCGGAACTTCTTGGTTTCGGGGTCGTAGCCTATCATCTCGATCCCACCGACATCGGCGTCTCCGATACGACCGTATGCGGTGTGGACGACAAAGAATCCGCCCGCAACCCATTCGTAGATGTCGCTCGCCTGGATCTTGAGGGCTGGTGCGTCATTTGCCGGGATCGTCTCACCTTCAGTCATCCACTTGCCGATCAATGACTGCAACAGCTCGTGTTCGGGCAAGCGTTGGTGTTCAGTCTCCGCGGCGAGGCGCGGCTGGTTTCCAGGGGTGTCGGTGGCCAAGGTCATTGCTCCTTTCCGGTAGGCGTCATTTCATTTTATTCAGGGGTGCGTCACAACTCTCAGTTGCGCAAGTGTACCGGTGGAGTAGGTGTTGTGACCTGGGGTCGTCCCACACCATGTGGTTTCCTCCTTCTCTCTGGGCAGTACTGGTGCGTCGGTTCGCTGTTATTCGCTATCGCTTCATCGACGCGACGTACTCGGCGAGGCGGTCGTAGGTCTCGCCCGCGCCTTCCTCCATCCCCGACTGCAGCATTCCGTCGCGGTCCTCTTTCGAATCGAAGAGAGAATGGGCCGTGAGCCTGGTCCGGCCGCCGAGGTCCTCGAGGGTCACCGTATCCACGGAGACATGGCCGGGCATGCCTTCCCATTCGAAGGTCCAGACGATCTTCTCGGGCGGCACGATCTCGCGGAATTCGCCCCGGAATCCGTGCTCATCCACCCCTTCAGGCCCACGGTGGACGAAGCGGTACTTGCCGCCTGGGCGGAAGTCCAACTCGCAGACCTCGAGGGTGTACTTTCTCGGACCCCACCAGTTTGTCAGGTGCTCGCACTTGGTGTGCGCCTCGAAGACGAGTTCGCGTGGGGCATCGAACTCGCGCGTCATGACGATCTCCAGATCCGACGGTGTTGCCACCGTAAGGCTCTTGCTTCGTTCGACCACGGTTTCTCCTCCTTCCTTTCCTTGGCAGTGAAGGTTCGCAAGTTTAGCGGGTGTTCGATGCCGGCGTTGTGACCGTGCGCCCGCTCGACGGCGACGTTGTGCCAGTCCCCGGCGAGGCTGTCGTCAACCAGGACCGGCGCCCATAGGCGACGAAGCCCGCCAGCAGCCCCAACACGAACGGAATGAGCGCTTCCGCAAAATTGCCGTCAGCCATCGTGAGCACCGTCGCACCGGTCATGATAATGACCAGCCCGGCGGCGGCCAGCGGTGTGAGGCCCGGCCGAATGCGCGTGATCCCGGGGAGGATGAGACCGATCGCACCGAGCACTTCGCATGCTCCGATGAACCGCATGAACTCGTCGGGCATGGGAAAATCCTCATTCAGGTCGGCGGCCGACATCGTGAGTTTGGCTGCTCCGGCGAACAGATATGTGAGCGCCAGCAGCCCCTGAACGCCCCAGAGCGCGTAGGGCATGATCGGTCGCCTGATTCGCGGCTCACCGTCGCTACGACTGGATGGCTGAACATTCTTATTTGCTGACACGTGGGCCCTCCTTTCTGTCGTTCCGTCTGGCTACAGACGCCATCGCGTCGCGCCGTACGGCTCGGCGGTGGCCAGGCCGAATACGGTCTTGGGCGTGAATTCGTAGACCCACCAGGGCGGCGGCCCCGCGCTCGGCGCGCTGAACTCGTGGTAGAAGGCGCCGTCGCGGACGGTCGGCGCCCAGCCGCCGGAAGCGAATACCTCGGCAAGGCGATGTAGCTTGGCGTCGTCGGTCACCTTTCTGGCCTCGCCTTCAAGAACGAGATCGAGGCCCGCCGCGGCGAGCGTCATGACGCAGTGCGGGTTCTGGGCCAGGTTCCTGGACTTACGGGTACCTGGGCCGGAACTGAAGTAGAAGCGGCCATTGTGCCAGACGGCCCCGATTGGGACGACATGCGGCCTACCGTCGGGACGCGTGGTGGCCAGCCAGTGGGTGTGCGGCTCCGCGACGCCGCCGAACTCGGCGGGAGCCTGGAGCTTCCACTCTTCTTGCAGGCGCTCCAGCGCTCGATTCCAGGCGATCGGCGGGGAACCGTAGCCGTCCAAGTTCTTCTCGGAAGCGGGCTTCAGTTTCGTTGGGGTGTCCTTTGCCATTTTTACTCCTTTCGTCAGGGCTCCTTGGTGAAACGGTGGCGCTAGTCACTTGATGGCGCCGGCTGAACAGGGGCGGACGCCTCAAAGCTGATGACGTTGGCCCAGGGACGGACCTCCCAGTGAGTGACGAGTCCGTTGATCACGTAAGGATCATTACGGGCGAACTCTTCGGCGACAGAACGGTCAGGAGCGCGAAAGATGAGCAGCGCGCGATCCACGGGCTCGCCCAAGGCGCCGGCCAGCAGGAGCTCGCCGCCGCGGTTGGCTTCTTGAACGCGTCGAAGATGCTCTTCTCGATAGGGCATTCGCCGGGAAATGAAGTCGTGGACAACGTCGTAGAACAAAACGTAAAAGTTCATCGTCTCGCTCTTCATGCTCGGCGGAACGTCACCGATCCCGCCGATTCGGGGAGGCGCCCGTCTTTTAACCCCAGGTTGCCGGTAAAGACAACCCGCTCCGGCTCGGCGATTTCCAGATGCACGCCTTCTAGCCAATGGTCGCGACCTTCTGGCGAGCGCACGCAGAGACGGGCGGCTCCACCGGTCCGGAAATCGACCTCCCACGAAAGAAGCGTGTGGCCGTTTGGGCCAAGCCACTGCTCCGGCTCCTCAGGCGCCATCTGCGCCTGGAACTCGCGGCACGGCGCATCGAATACGCTCGTCATCACATTCCCCCTAGCTGCTGTTGAACTTATCTGAGGCTCGCGGCGAGCTTGTCCAACGACTCGTTCCAGCCGACCCCAGCGCCTTGCATCATCTCGCCGGCGGGCAAACCCTCGTGGCGCAGGGTGAGCTTTGTCTTGCCGTCGAGGTCTTCGAACGTCACGGTTACGAGCATCTCCAGCGGGAAGTCCTCGGTCATTCCGTAATGACTGGCCGGGACCGCGTTGCCCTTCTCGTCAGCGAAGCAGTCTGTGCAGACGATCCGCTCGAACGGCACGATCTCGCGGTAGACGCCCGTGCTCCAGATGGGCCGGCCATCGTTGAATTCAGGTGACTGCATCGCGAGCAAGTACTTCCCGCCTACCCGGAAATCGATTTCGGCGGCGGGTGAGGTAAAGCCTTTTGGCCCCCACCAGCGCCGCGCCATCATAGGGTCCGTCCAAGCCTTCCAGACGAGCTCGCGCGGGGCATCGAACACACGCTCGATTATGAGCACTCGTTCCTCAGCCGTCGTTGGGGCGTCAGTTCGTTCGGCCATCCCTGTCCTCCTTCTTCGTGATCTTGCGGCCGTATTTCTTCTCCTTCTCCTTCAGTTCCTGCAGGTAGGCGTCCAGGCGATCGAAGCTTTCCTCCCAATAGCTGCGATAGCGCTCGAGCCACTCGTCGGCATCCTTGAGCGGCCCCGCTTCGAGCCGGCAGGGGCGCCACTGCGCCTCTCTCGCGCGCGTGATGAGACCGGCGCGCTCCAGCACCTTGAGGTGCTTGGAGACGGCGGGCAAGGTCATCTCGAAGGGCTCGGCCAGCTCCGTAACGGAGGCTTCGCCGGTTGCCAGGCGCGCGAGGATAGCGCGCCGGGTGGGGTCGGCCAGGGCGGCGAAGGTGCTGCTTATAGGATCGGTTGCTGTTGCGGTAGACATGGGCGTATTTAACCAACTGGTAAAATACAGCACCCGCGCAATCGTGTCAAGGGTCATTTTGTCACTTGGCCGATCGCCGGGCCGGCCTGCGCTGCGTTTTGCGGTCGTATACGTACGCTGACTGCAGCAGGCACCACACTTCGCGTGCTAGCTGGCAGTGGGCACGGCGATGGCCCGGCGGTGCGGAGCTCTCACTCTGTCTAAGCTAGAGGTTCCCCCAGCGCGCTGCAAGAGCCCGCCACGTCGCAGCTTTATGGGCCGTTCGCGTCTCCATGAGCGGACCGTCATGCTCTTGCCGAAGTGCCCGGTGTCTGGCAGGTACTCTCGCCAGCATCCCAGCGGCCCATTCTTTGACGAGCTCAGCCGCCGAGGCCACCGCGGCTACTCGTATCGCAGCGCTTCGGCGGGGTAGACCCTGGACGCCTGACGCGCGGGGAGGTAGGCGGTGAGCAGAGACGCGCCAAGGACGATCGTGTAGATAATGGCGAGGTTCAGCCAGGGGACGACCATCTTCATGTTCTCCCAACTCGGCTGCGATTGCGCGTCGCGGATGATGTTCATCGTCAGCGCGATGCCGAGGACGGTGCCGAAGACGATGCCCGCAACCGCGACCATCGAGGCCTCGATGAGGAAACTAAGCTGGACACGGCCGGCCTCGAAGCCGATGGCGCGCATGACGCCGATCTCTTGCCGGCGCTCCACAACGGAGCGGGCGCTGATCACGCCGAGCGCGGCCACGCCGACGATGAGCCCGAGCCCGAGGAACCCCTGCACGATGTAGTTGAACGCCCTGTTAACGGCGACCACGTCGTGCAGCTCTTCCTGGAGGACGACGGACTCCATGCCGTTCTGCAGGAACGCCGCTTCCAGCGCGTCGGCCGTGGCCGGCACGTCAGTGCCGGGCCGCAGCCGGATGAAGTGCCCGACAGGCGCGGCCTGCGCCGGGAAGGCCGACTGGACGGTGTCCTGAGACGCAGTGAAGCCGATCATGAATTCGGGCGCGACATCCTGCAGGATGCCGATCACGGTGAGCGTTGTCTGGTCGCCCGTCACCGGGTCGCGGACATCCACCTGGAACGGCGCGAAATGCCCGTCCTCAGCGTAAAAGCCCTCGACCTTGAAGTCGGTCGGCGCGCCGCCGAAGTCGAAGTTCTCGCGGCGCGGGACCGGCAGACCGTCCAGCACAGCGATGCCCGGCGTGGTCTTCACCGCCTGCCACACCTCGGCGCTGGACGAGTAACCATCCGCTCTAGCGGCCAGTGTGTAGGTCGTCGTGTCGAAGAACGCGTCGTCGAAGCCGCGCAGCGGGTATGCCTCGAAGTCGTTCGCAGTGCTCACCTGGCGCGCTTCGGTGTTGATCAGCGACTGTCCGGCGATAACGTCGAACTCCTCGGCGTTGACGCCAGGCGCGGTCTCGATCGCCTCGCGAAGATCGGGAATGGGGTTCACGCGGACCGTCTCAGCGCGGATGTCGTATCCGCCGCCGTAGACGCCCACGTCGTCGTAGGCGTCGGTGAAAGAGCTCGTGGTGATGGCCCCGAGGACAAGGGTGAAGACGACGAGCGTGAACATCGCCAGTGTCATGCCCGTGCGGAAGCGGCTGGTTAGCGGGTAACTGATCGCGGTCTTGATCACAGGCGCCAGCCCCCGCAGCTTGCCGAGCGCGCGCATTGCGATGCCGAGCATGAGGTCCGAGTTGTACATGACGACCCACGTCGTCCCCGTGACCAGCAATAGTCCACTGGTGATGAACATGTTGAAATCGGTGCTCATCTCCGGGAGCAGGAAGTCGAACGTGTTCCACGGCAGGAGCCACCAGACGACCAGCAGGGCGCCGGGAATGCTGAAGCTGATTCGGTCGCTCGTGCCCAGCCAGCGCGAGATCGGGACCGTGCAGATGATAACAAGCGAGATGCCCAGGTTGAACAGCACGGCCGTCTTTCCGGATAGGCCGGCGTATGTCAGGAGGACCCCTGCCGCGAGGAACACGATGCCCCAGACGAGCGAGGCGCGCCCCGTCTTCTTCTGCGGCTCGGGCAGGTTGCGGATGGCGGTGACGATGTTCAGAACGCTCACCCGCCAGGCGGAGAACGTGACTACCATGAAGGTCAGCACGACGCCCATGCCATAAGCCGTGGTGACGCTGCGGACGCTGATGCCGCGGCGGAGCTCGACGCCGAGGTCAGAGATGACGCTGGCGATGACGGCCATCATCACCCAGGCGACGGCGATGCCGAGAAGAGCACCGATGGCGGCCGCGAAGACGTCGTATGTCAGGCCTTCGAAAGCGAACATCTCGACGAGGTGACGACGCTCCGTACCAATGGCGCGAGAGATGCCCATCTCGGGCTTTCGTTCGGCGGCGAGCATCACGAAGATCAGGAAGATCAGCATGATGCCGGCGGCGATCGAGAAA
>WNGA01026653.1_pt1 | contig 11288 bp, 15 predicted proteins | sample 5400061 | NCBI WGS metagenome assembly WNGA01 (sample SAMN13153366, study PRJNA577476) | soil metagenome | isolation source: 100 cm soil or saprolite under grassland replicate 2 | place: USA:California | collected 2016-06-15
GCCGGTCGAGTGAAGCCGGGAAGGCGGTTGATGAAGCAATCGCGGTCGGCGCGAAGGCGGTATGGTTGCAGGAAGGCGTGATCGACAAAGCCGCGGCCGTGCGCGCTCAAGACGCAGGACTCCTCGTCGTTATGGATCTCTGTTGGCTGAAGGAACACGCGCGCGGAAATAGTAGACAGTAAACAGTAGACAGTGGACAGCAGACAGAAGGCAACCTGCACTAGGCGCGTCTTCACGCTGAAAGCGTGACATATAGTAGCCAGGGGTAAGCGAAGCGCCACCCCTGGATCACACACACCCCAAATCCTCTTCGCCCTGAAGGGGCGAAAGAAAAGGTCCTGACAACCGCGGCCAACTCGCGCGGTGAGCTATAAACAGATGCCAGTTCAAATCCGCGCAGTTGTCATCACCGTCAGCGACGCATGCTCACGCGGCGAGCGCAAAGACGCCTCAGGAGAACTGCTCGTTCAACTCCTTCGCGAGCTAGGCGCGGAGATTGTCGCGATCAGAATTCTCTCCGACGATCCGAATCCACTTACTAATGCGTTGCGAGAATTTGCTGGCGACAACACTCCCGAGGCAACACTCGCAGTCATTGAGCGCGAAGCACCCGGCCTTGCCGAAGCAATGCGCATCGAGACGCTCAAGCAGACGCCGATGGCGATGATCTCGCGCGGCGTCTGCGGCGTCCGCTCCGGCACGTTGATCATCAATCTTCCTGGCTCACCCAAAGGAGTCCGCGAAAGCTTCGAAGTAATCAAACCAGTTCTGAACCATGCCATCGCCCTGCTTGCCGGCTCCCCCGGCGGCGACTTGCACTAAAGTAGGGCATGAATGTTAGTCACCGTCGATTCGGCTGTTACAGATAGTCACTCTCACGGAGCGAAAGCGGTTGAGTGGAGGTGGCATCTATAGACATTTGGCTCTTATGGAGCTAAAGACAGTCTTCGCAACTCTTCGTTGACATTGATCACCACGACGCTTAATATTTTTGCGAACACTATAATTACAAACGCAATCTTTGTTAACAGATTCCCCGAAAGTCTCGCTTAAGTTTCGACAAACTAATGCTGCTCCAGGCAACCACAGGAATAACGGCGACAGCAACGACTGCGCAGAATATCGGTTCACCGATCACGGCCTATTGGCCGATAATGATCTTCTTCGTAGTCGCGATTGTGTTTCCGGTCCTGCCGATTGTCCTCGGGCGGTTTCTGAGGCCGGCAGTTTATGGCAAGGGAAAGATGCGGCCGTATGAGTGCGGCATCGACCCGACGACCGACGCCCACTCGCGCTTCACGGTTCGTTACTACATCGTGGCCATGTTGTTCTTGATCTTCGACGTGGAGACGATTTTTCTGCTGCCGTGGGCGATCATATTCATGGGCGATGATTTCTCGTTCACTAAGTTTGCCTTGGTCGAAATGCTTGTTTTTATCGCGATACTGGTTGTTGGTTATTACTACGCCTGGCGCAAAGGGGCGCTGGAGTGGGCTTAAACTCGTCCAAAGTCCAACGTCCAAAGTCCAACGCCACTAACCGCGGACGGACATTGGACATTGGACATTGGACTTTAGACATTGGACTTTACTATGGCAGAGCACGACCAGGGATTCGTTCTTACCAGATTTGATTCGCTGATGAACGCGGTGCGGCGCACTGTCGGCGCTAAGGCCATGGACATCGGCGCACCGGTAGTTAACTGGGCACGCGCTTCGGCGCTATGGCCCATGACCTTTGGTTTGGCTTGTTGTGCGATAGAAATGATCGCCACCGGGGCTGGACGTTTTGATATTGATCGTTTCGGCGCCGGTGTCTTTCGTCCGAGTCCACGGCAAAGCGATTTGATAATCATTGCGGGCACGGTCACTTTGAAGATGGGTCCGGTGATACGCCGAATTTACGAGCAGATGCCGGAGCCGAAGTGGGCGATCGCGATGGGCGCGTGCGCGTCGACCGGCGGACCTTTTGATTCTTACTCCACGATGCAGGGCGTGGATCGTTGCATCCCGGTGGACGTTTATATCCCCGGTTGTCCTCCGCGGCCCGAAGCGTTGCTCTACGGCCTGATGCGTCTGCAGGACATCATCATGCGCGAAGCGCCTTCCGCTTACATTTTTGAATCAGACGGCACCGTCCATCGCAAGCAGGAGCTGGGAGATCCCGATGATCTCGCAGGTGACCGGAGTGAGGATGCGGAACCGGTTACAGCGGGTGCCACTTAGAAGTCCGGCTCGTGTTGACTCTTTTTGTCGACAGTTTTGCAGGTCTCGCGTTTCCTATAACGAAGTAGTTTCACTTGAGGAGCGTCTTCCAGGAGCTCCGCGGAGGTTCACTAATGAAATTGAGTATTGCGAAGCGATTGATTTCTCTGGCGGCCCTTTTGGCCATGTTCACATTGCCGCTCATTGCTGAGGCGCAAACGAAGCCGCGTCTCAGGCGCGGTGTTCGTCGGACGACGGTGGTTAGGCCGTTAGTGCCGGTTGGCACAAACCTGAAAGTTCGCATTGAAGATACGCTCTCCAGCAAAGAGAATCGTGTCGGTGACCGATTTACGGCGGCGGTGCTTGATCCGGTACGCTTTAACGAAGCGACGGTGACCGGCCACATTAGTTCGATTCAAAAATCAGGAAAAGTTAAAGGACGCACCAGTATGAATCTGGACTTTGATTCGATCCGCCTCAGCGATGGACGCAGCGGCACTTTGCACGGCTACGTCACGCGCGTTTATGGCAGTGAGTCCGGGCGTGCTGACAACGAAGGCGGCGTGGAGTCTGGCAGTCGCACGAAACAGACGGTGAAGCGTGCGGGCATCGGCGCCGGCGCCGGCGCAGTACTGGGTGCAATTGTCGGCGGCGGCAAAGGCGCGGCAATTGGATTGATACTTGGTGGCGCAGGCGGCGCGGGCTCCCTTGCCGTGCAGGGAAGCAAGGAGTTGAAGCTTGAATCAGGGACTGAGATGATCGTGCACGTCACGCGGTAGTCTGCCTTTAGTAAACCCATTTCAGCGCGAGGCACAAATCACCACGGCGCAAAGAAACCTTCAACGGTGTTCTTTGCGCCTTAGTTTTTGCCAGATCCACCCGCTATTGAAGGCGGTACCGACAAGATCTTTCCCACCAACGTTCAGTTACACTATTACCCGCCGGTAATTCAGCGAAATTTTAGGGAAGAAAACTCAAGGTTTCTCCGTCTAACGTTTGTTAGGGCGAGTACGGAAGGAGCCGGATGGAGCAGCGCGCGGTAATGGCGGAACCAATTGTTGATGAGCGCGTTATCGAAGCCTGCCAGGCCGGCGACCGGGAGGCTTTTCGGCTGCTGTTTGAGAAGTATAAGGACCGGGTGTTTTCAATCGCGCTGTATTCATTCAACGGCGACGAGACGGCGGCAAGTGACGTATCGCAGCAAATTTTCCTCAAGTTGATGACAAGCATTGGCCAGTTTCGCGGTGACTCTGCTTTTACTACCTGGCTCTATCGACTCGTAGTTAATGCCTGCACTGACGAGCAGCGAAAGCGCCGACGGTTTCTTCCTTTTGGGGAATCAACCCCGATGACAACCATCGAAGACAGAAGACCGCAGGAGAAGAGTTACGCGAAGTTGGAGATTGCCGATTCAGTGCGAGCTGCGATCCAGGAATTAAAGCCGAAGCTGCGTCTGCCGATTCTGCTCAAATACGTTGAGGATCTTTCATACGAGGAAATTGCCAGCGTGTTGGGCTGTTCCAAGGGCACCGTGGCATCACGACTTAATCGCGGTCATCAGGCGCTGGCCTGTAAGTTGGCCCATCTGCGACAGGAGGTTGCCGAGTAGAACTTGCCTGTCCCGCCCGTCCGGGTCACGGCCGGATATTCAAGTTGTTTTGGGAGACTGGAAATGTTTTCGAAGCACGTTACCAAAGAGTTATCAGCCTACTGCCATGGCGAAGTCACCAGCGAGCGGTCGCGGCAGATTGCCGAACACTTGATCGGCTGCAATCGGTGTCGCATCCGGTTTGAAGAAATCAAACTTGGAGTAAAGCTTGCTGAACGCTTGCCGCAACGTTCGGCGCCTGACTCGCTGTGGCTCGATTTGCAAAGTCGCATGGCAAGAGAAACTAACGGAAACAAACTGGGAGCCACTAAGTCATCCCCGTTCACTTTCAAGTCCTGGCAGCCCGCCCTTGCTGGGGCCCTCATCGCGCTACTGCTAGTCGCCGGCTTTGCCGCTCTAAGGCTTTATTCGCGTGAATCGCGCCCCTTTTGGCAAGTGGCTCGGCTCGACGGCGCGCCCAAAATCGGTTCTTCGCGCATGGAAGAAAAGGGGCGTTTGGCGGTCGGTCAATGGTTGGAAACTGACGGCGACTCGCGCGCGCAGATAGAGGTCGGCTCGATTGGCCAGGTGCAGATCGATCCGAACACACGCGTGCGTTTAGTGGAAACCAAACCAACCGAACACCGGCTTGAACTCGCGCATGGCAAGATGAGTGCGAAAATCTGGGCGCCGCCGAGATTGTTTTTTGTGGATACACCATCCGCGGTCGCGGCGGATTTAGGATGTGCGTACACGCTCGAAGTTGACGATCAGGGTGTAGGCCTTCTACACGTAAGCTCCGGGTGGGTTGCGTTGCAATTGAAAGATCGCGAGTCAATGGTACCCGCGGGAGCCACTTGCGCGACCCGGCCGGGTACCGGTCCCGGCACACCTTACTTCGACGACGCTTCGGAGAATTTCCGCTCGGCACTTTCAAAGCTGGATTTTGGTTATGCCGTCGATATTCCAGATCTACAGCCCCCGCTGGAGGTGGTACTCGCCGAATCGCGTCGTCGCGACACCCTGACGCTTTGGCACTTGCTTTCTCGCGTCCAGGAAAATGATCGAGCACGCGTCTATGAACGCATGGCCGTTTTGGTGTCGCCTCCCGACGGCGTGACGCGCGAAGGAGTTATGCAGCTCAACGAGCAGATGCTGCAACTGTGGAAAGATAAACTGGAAAAGGTTTGGAACAACGAATCGGCGCTGCATAAGTTGGTAGGCCGCTGGATTCGGGCGGTGGGCCAGGTTCGTGGATTGATTCAGAAAAAGTGAAGCTGACTTCCACCAACTAACCTTGCTATGGATTGTTTGCGGCTCTGCCGCCTGATGTGCGGAAAGGCTCCGCCTTTCCGTAGGAATCCGACAAGAGTTAGAGGCTATGCCTCCGATTCAATTAGTTCGAGGCGGAGCCTCTCACCTCAAGAGGTGAGGCGGCCGGAAAGGCATAGCCTTTCCGCACATCAGGCGGCAAAGCCGCGTGGCAAGGCCGCCGCGGAAGGCAGCAGTATGAAGAATAAACTACTCAGAATCACGCGCTGGTTGGTGATGGTAGGAATCTGTTGCTTTATCGTCTCGCAATTCTTTGGCCCGGCAAAGACTAATCCTTCCACGGATACATCGCAGTCGATTGAGTCGCGGTTGCAGATAACGCCGCCTGTGGCGGCAATCCTCGATCGCTCTTGTAACGATTGCCATTCAAACAAGACGCGTTGGCCGTGGTACTCAAACGTCGCTCCGGTTTCGTGGTTTGTGATCAATCACGTGGATGAAGGGCGTGAGAACCTGAACTTTTCCGAATGGGGACGCTATACCCAGCGCGACGTTGATGGACTGCTTAAGCAAATCTGCCGGGAGGTGAAGACCGGCGCCATGCCGCTCAGTAGTTACACGCCGCTGCATCCCCGCTCAAAACTTTCAAAGGAAGATGTGAAGACGCTCTGCGATTGGACTGACGCGGAGCGAGCGCGGATTATGGCGACGTAAGACGTATTGGCCGCGGATTTACGTGGATGAACGCGGATCAGATCAGGAATAAGAGCACATTCAGAAAAAGCCGTTTCTGAGGTTCGTTTTTATTGCTTGATCTGATCCGCGTTTATCCGCAAATCCGCGGCTAGTAAATACTAGACGCCAACCAGGTGCCCCGTGTTGTTGATTACGAGCACGCGTACAAAGCCATCGTCACGCAAATCAAACCGCGTGATTCCACAGTTTGCAGTTGCGATCCAGACGGGCTTCAGTTCCGGGGCGTCCAGTGCGCCCATCAGATGCAGTATCAGAATGCAGATAGTTCCAGTGTGAGCGAAGATCGCGATGCGTCCGCCCTTGTGTTGCTCGATTGCTTCATCGAGCTTGCGCGAGGCGCGATCCAGAGTCTGCCGGTAACTTTCCCCTCCTAACAACACATGATCGAAGTCCCGCCGGAGCAACGCCTGATATTGTTCCGGATGTTGTTCGGCGGCTTCTTCGAACGTTAAGCCTTCCATCACTCCTACGCTGCGTTCGCGCAGGGCCTCGGTAGTTTCAAGAGGGGCGCGGGTTAGTCTGGCTAGCGGCGTCGCGGTTTCAATCGCGCGCGGCAGATCACTGGAATAGATTGCAGCAAACGTTTCCGAAGCCAGCGCTCTTGCAGTCGCTTCTGCTTGTCTTCGCCCGCGCGGTGAGAGCGGCGTGTCAGTGTGTCCACCAAAGCGCCCCTCGGCATTTCCCTGCGATTGGCCGTGCCGAATGATAACAACTTGGGTCGATAACATAGTTCCGGGTTTCGAGTTCTGAGTCTCGAGTTCATTCTAACCCGAAACGCGGAACTCGGAACTCGAAACTGCTTTTACGCGGCAACCGCTTCGTTCTTCAGTTTCTCTGCCTGGTCGTGGGTGATGAGGGCCTGGATGATTTCGTCGAGGTTGCCGTCCATCACCAGATCCAACTGGTGGATGGTAAGTCCGATGCGATGGTCGGTGACGCGATTCTCTTTAAAGTTATACGTGCGGATCTTTTCCGAGCGGTCGCCGGAGCCAACCATCGAACGGCGCTCGCTGGCGACCGCCTCGTGCTGCTTTTGTTCCTCCAGCTCCTGCAAACGCGTAAGTGGTGTTAACCGACTGGCCGCCCGGACCTGAAGAACAGAACGTGTCGATACGCAGATCCTTCGGATCGATCCTGACGTCAACTTCTTCGGCCTCCGGCAGTACGGCGACCGTGATCGCGGAGGTGTGAATTCGTCCGCTGGCTTCCGTCTGGGGCACGCGCTGCACGCGATGCACGCCCGATTCGTGCTTCATCTTCGAATAAACCTTGTCGCCTTCGATCAAGATAATTGCTTCCTTGAAGCCGCCGATTCCCGACTCCGATGCTTCGAGCACTTCAAAACGCCAACCTTGCTTCTCCGCATAACGGCTGTACATTCTGAGCATTTCGGCTCCACAATCACATTCTTTTCGTCGTTGGGATCAGATGGGACCAGCAATAATTTTAACTCGGTATCGGTTGTCTCGAGCTTCTTTTGCAGCGTTTCAACTTCCAGCCGGGCCATCTCGCGCAACTCTTCATCGTCTGCGCTGTCGGCAAGCTCCTGCGCTCCTGACAACTCTGCTTTCAGAGTTTTCCAGGTCCGATACTTTTCCACTATCTCGCCGAGAGTTCTGTGTTGCCTGGCTGCTTTAGTGTAAGCAGTCTGGTCGGCGAGCAACTCCGGGGCGGAGAGCTCGTTCGCGAGTTCTTCGTAACGCGCTTCGATTTGTTCAAGTCTCTCTAACATAGCTTCTTGTTCAGAGTTCACGCTTTAGCGTGCAGCAATATAAAGGCTGTACTCTTTACTTCTCCTCACGACAACGGGGCCAGTGCTGCTTCTCCAGTTTGCGGTTCGAGCTTCAGTGACTCTTTCAAAGCTTCGATCGCCACTTCAAGTTGCTGATCATCGGGCTCCTGGGTGGTGATGTTTTGCAGCCACACACCCGGGCGCGTGATCATTTTGAAAAACCAACCGCTCTCCTTTTTGGCTGACAGGCGAATAATTTCATACGAGAGGCCGGCGACAAGGGGGACAAGCGCCAGACGCACCAGGAAGTTATAAACGAGCGAGTCAAACTTAATGACGGAGAAGAGCGCAATCGAAACGAGCATAACCACCATCAGGAAACTCGTGCCGCAACGCGGATGCTGGCGCGGTTGCGGTCGCGCGTTTTCGACCGTCAAGGGCAGACCCGCTTCCCACGTGAATACCGTCTTATGTTCGGCGCCGTGATATTCAAAGACGCGCCTGATGTCTTTCAGCAGGGAGAAACTGAATATCATGATCAGAAAAAAAGTCATGCGGATCAGGCCATCAATCAGGTTAAAAGCCACTGATGGGCGAACCGGATGGAGGTAACCAGCGCCGGTCGTTTGCTGACTCGTTGCAACTGCAACCGATGATGGTAAGGGAGCCCACCCAGCGCCGATGAATAGTGCATTCGTCAAGAGCAGCGGAGCCGCGACAAACAGCAGGACATTGAAAATCATCGCAAAGATTATCGACCCCGCTGCCGCTGCCGTTCCGCCCTTTTTCATTTCATCTTTGGCACGTTTCTGCGTTGGCACCGGAAAAAGACCGGGGACCGCGCCAGTCAATCCGGCAAAGTCGCCCTCGCCTTCGATTACCGCCGGGGTAAGGGCAACACTTACTTCTTTCGACTGAGCTTCCTGAACATCGCCGAAAGCTTCGTTAGCGGAATAGTTCAGCGCCTTGATGCCCAGACCCATCGACTGCACCAGCACTGCACTGCCGCGCAGCACAGGCAGCTTGAGCAGCGGATATTTGTCGCTCCATTTTGGTAGCCGAGCCGCTATATTCACAATTGTGCCGTCTGCCTTGCGCACTGCAACGGCATAGGCATTCGGCGTCCGCATCATGACGCCTTCAATGACAGCCTGTCCGCCTACTATTAAATCTCTTTCGTTTGTGCTCAATGTTTCTTCCTGTCCTGCTATTAAAACACTAACGCCGGCTTGTTTAGAGTTCAACCTTTAGGTTGTTGCTTTAGAAGGCGCACGCTAAAGCTGGAACTCTCAATCGGAGCCGGCGTTTGTTTCTGAAGTCTTGCTAATGGCGTTTTGAAATCAACTGCTCTCTCATCCTTACCTGCTGAAACAGCTGGGAACAGGACAGACAGGGGGGTCTGTCAAATTTACTGAGTCGTGGCGGTGTTTTCGACGGGAGTCTTCTTGCCGTACCGTTTATTGAAGCGATCCACGCGTCCCGCTGTGTCAACCAGCTTCTGTTTGCCCGTGAAAAATGGATGGCAAGCCGAGCAGATTTCAACGTGCAGGTCGCCCTTCCTGGTTGAGCGAGTTTTAAAAGTCTCGCCACACGCGCAACTCACTGTGATCTCGTTGTATTCCGGATGTATTCCTGGTTTCATTATTCTCCTGAACCTCACTATAGACAACTAAATACCGTAAATTTCAAACAAACCATGATAGGGTTTGACGACTTGCATCGTCAAGCTGGCCAGCAACGCAAAACTGTTTAGTTTGCGTGGGCGATACGAAATTAAATCACACATAGTGGTCACGATTCTGGCGAGCAAAATAACAGTTTGCGTTACTAAAAGCAGGCGGATACAGCTTGTTGACAGTAAATTAACGCCATGCTTAAATCGATTTCTGCCGACCTTTTGTAATAGCATTAACACTGCGCCTAAACTATTAGCGCGATCAAACGACTAAACGCGATCGCACTTTTCGTCAGAGTGTGATTATGGGAGTGGAAACTCATGGCAGAGGATAATGACAAGCCGGACGAACCAACCTCAAAAGCCCCTGGTGTTGTAGTTCCTGTCGATGCCGCCGGCACGCCGCCCGTGTCTGCTATTCCCGATGCGGGCGAGGTGGCAGGCGCGGATGCGGAAAAAGCCGCGATGGTCGAGCAGGCCAAGTCTCGAGTGGCCGCCGTCAAGGAATCGCTGGGCGAGAAGGCCACAAGTCCTCAGGCGGCAGCGCCAACTCCCGTCGCGCCTGGCGCTCCTAAAGCTCCCGTCAAGAAGAAGGAAGAAGCTGCGAAGCCCGTTGATGCTTCCGATAATAGTTTGGTCAGAAAATTGAAGGCCAAATTTGCTGGGGCGGTACTTGAGGCGACGGAGTTTATTGGTCAGATCTCTATTCGCATTGAACCGGATCGGATCGTTGAAGTTTGCAACTTCCTGAGAGACGAATCCGACGCGCAATTTAACTATCTGTCGGATTTGACCTGCGTTCATTATCCTTTGGGGCCTGGGCGGCCGTTGGAGATTGTCTATAATCTCTACTCGATTCCGCGGAACGAACGCGTACGGTTGAAGGTCGGAATAGCTGAGAGCGAAAGCGTGGATAGTGTAACCGGTGTTTGGCCCAGCGCGAACTGGATGGAGCGCGAGGTCTACGATCTATTCGGCGTTAACTTCAGCGGCCATCCCGACCTGCGCCGGATATTGTTGCCGCCTGATTGGGAAGGGCATCCGCTGAGGAAAGATTATCCGCTGGAGTTTGTCGAAAATCAGTGGACGAAAAAACATTTGCCTGAGATGACCGAGGTGCAACGCGAACAGTTGGAGCAAAGAAGGGCATATGGCCTGGAGATACTCTCTGTGCCGCAGGAGCGCATGATGCGCGAGATCCTGCAAAGTGGTAAGGAAGTGATGCCGAAGGACAAGTGAATAGTAAATCGTAAATGGTGAATAGTAAGGACAGTGATTGATGGCGAAACTGAAGCTGTTCAACTATTAACGATTCACGATTTACGATTTACGAGCTGAGATGACTCCAAAAGAGATTGCAGCGCAGTACGAAGCAAAGGTATTCGACGCGCCCGAGGCGGCGAAGGTGGCGGGTTTTGTTTTGACCGAAACAATGCAACCGCGAAATGTCTGGAATAAGGCCAGCGCTGCACAGGCAATCATTACCAAACTCGCAAAGCTGCGTGAGGGTGGCCTGGCAAGAGAAATCGGATTGATTATTGAGCCATGGAGCGTGACTGGATGTTATGTTCCGGCTGAACCTGAACCGGCCGCGGCTTAGAGATAGTCAGTAGTAAGTTGTCCGTAGCCCGTTGCAGATGACTTCAATGACTGATGACTGATACTGACGACTGACGACTGACATGCATCAGGTAGAGATCGCCACAACTAGAGAGACGCTGCTCGATAGCCCCGAGATGGTACTCAACATGGGGCCGCAGCACCCCTCTACGCACGGCGTGCTGCGCGTGATCCTGAAACTCGACGGTGAGACGGTGATGGATCTCGATTGCGATATTGGCTATCTCCATCGTGGCATGGAGAAGATTGCCGAGAATCGCATGTACACGATGATCGCTCCTTATTGGGATCGTCTTGACTACATCGCCGCCGTCTCCAATGGCCTGGTCTGGGTGGAAACAGTCGAACAGATGATGGCGCTTGCCGTACCGCCGCGCGCTCACTACCTGCGAACTATTCTTACGGAACTCAACCGCATCGCTTCGCATCTGCTGTGGTTGG
>WNGA01039968.1_pt1 | contig 11287 bp, 6 predicted proteins | sample 5400061 | NCBI WGS metagenome assembly WNGA01 (sample SAMN13153366, study PRJNA577476) | soil metagenome | isolation source: 100 cm soil or saprolite under grassland replicate 2 | place: USA:California | collected 2016-06-15
CAGCGCCCCAATCGTGGCATCGTCATATGCCAGCTCACGCAGCACCTCGTCGGTGTGCTGGCCCAGCAGCGGCGGTGGCAGCCGCACCGACGGCGGCGTTTCCGACAGGCGATACGGCGGGCCGACCAGCTTGATCGCGCCGGCGGTTGGGTGGTCGAGCGACTCGATCAGGCCCAGCGCAGCCACCTGCGGGTCGGTAAACACGCCATGCAGGTCGCGCACCGCACCGCACGGCACGCTGGCCTGATCCATCAGCGCCTGGATCTGGTTGATCGTGTGCCCGGCGAACAGCGGCTCCAGCAGCGCGTTCAGCTCATCGCGGTGCGCCAGCCGATCGCGGTTGGTCGTGAAGCGCGCGTCGGCGCGCAGTGGCTCCAGATCCAGCGCCGCGCAGAAGCGCCGCCATAGATCCTCGGTGCCCACCGCCAGGTTGAAGTAGGCGTCCGACGCGCGATAGACGCCGTAGGGCACGATCGTCGGGTGCTGGCTGCCGCTGCTGGGCGGCGCCTCGCCGGTGGCGAAGTAGCGGCCCGCCTGGTAGGTCATCATCGCCAGCTGGCCATCGAGCAGCGAGGTGTCGATCATCTGGCCCACCCCTGTGCGCTCGCGATGGAACAGCGCCAACTGCACAGCGTAGGGCGATCGCAATGCCCACCCGCATCGGCGGCCCGTCGACCTCGCCGGTGATGCTCATGATCCCGCCCAGCCCTTGCATCACCTGGTCGTAGGCGGCGCGCTCGCGCTCCGGCCCGACCTGCCCAAACCCCGAGATCGAGCAGTAGATCAGGTTCGGCTTGAGCGCGCGGCAGGAATCGTAGCTGAAGCCCAGCCGATCGAGCGTGCCGGGCACGAAGTTCTCCAGCAGCACATCGCTCTGGAGAACCAGCCGGCGCAGCACCTCGGCGCCGCGCTCGTCGCGCAGGTTCAGCGCCAGGCTGCGCTTATTGCGGTTGACGCTCAGGAAGTAGCTGCTCTCGCCACCCTGAAACGGCGGCCCCCAGCCGCGCGCGTTATCGCCCACACCGGGCTGCTCGACTTTGAGCACGTCGGCGCCCATGTCGCCAAGCATCTGCGAGCAGAACGGCCCAGCCAGCGCGCGCGTCAGGTCGAGCACTCGCAGGCCCTCCAGCGGTAGCGTCATAAACCAGACTCCTCAAGCGCAAGGCCTATATACTCGTATTATACCATCTGCAACTAATTACGCACGTTGCCAGCGATGCTAGACTACGCCACACGACTGAGGCGGTGAAGCGCAGCAGGGCGAATGCGGTGCGGTTATTGGTTGATCAGATCTATCAGGCGCGGATAGACGATATCGATTCGTTGGTTGGGTTGTCTTGGGTCAATGAGATCATGGTCTAACTTTAGATTAGCTTCGAACTCATACGTGGTCAGATTGGCAGCGTGTGCTTGCCAGCTTTTTACAACCCCCATCGTAAGCGCGTTATTGACGGAGTTGTCATTTGCGTTGAACACGACCACCATCTTTTTAGCAGCCAGCTGCATACGTTGGGCATCCATTTGCGTTGCAAACCCAAGCCGGAGGGTTTGTACCAATGCATGCTTGGAATAACGAGGATAAGCATATGTTGGGAGTGACTTGGCCTGTAGCACCGGATCCCACCACTCGAACGAATCGGGTAGGAACGTATAGCTATTCATTACGGCGGCTGTCAAAGGCGTTGGGATCTGTTTAAATCCAAATGCCGGGGAAATGATGACCGCTACATCAATATCACTCCGATTTTGTGCTGCCCAAGCTGTGGTTACTCCTCCGGCAGAAATTCCCATCATAATCACGTGCTCGCCCAGCCCCTGCGCAATATCCACTGTCTCATCGGCATAAGCCGCCAGTTCTTCGGCCGTGAGTTGGGCATGTGCTTCTGTCATCCGGTTAGCCAGACCGTGGTGCGGGAGAGGTGCAATCAGGACGTTATAGCCCACATCATAGAAACGTTGTCCCAACTCGTGAAACTGTTGTGGGCAATTTGTATAGCCATGAACCAAGATGATGGCGCGATCTACTTTTTTATCATGCGTCATCAATTGAAGCCGGCAGACCGGATTCATATCCGTCGGCTCCTGCCCACGAAGGATTTCGGCGCGTTGCATAGCTTCCGCATAACTCTGCACCGGGCGTGGGTGAGATGATAAATTTGAAAGGTTCCAGGGTATCAAGATGATAGAAACGCTCGCCAGCACAATGCCGAGTATCAGCAACATGATCCACCGTCGTCGAATGCCGTTCATGAGCTTTTGGCGTGTCATGCAGGACCACCTTTCTGTTAGTTGGGATTGCAACGATGCGTCCTTTCGATAGGTCTACTCTACGGCAAAATACGCGACGACACACCGGCAGATCTACGTGATCAATTACCTGTTCGCGCGATGGGATAAGGCACGGGCATAGGTAGAATTACCCGCATGACAGCATACGCGTCAGTCTCGACGGACAGGCCGCTCGGCGCAGGATCATCTCACATAGAGACTGCTACATGGTGCAGCAGGGAAGTATGCGGAAACATTGACCGAGGGATATTGGGGAAGATGGGGCGTCGTTACACTAGCTGGTGCTCGATCGCGAAGCGGGTCGCGCCGGTGCGCGAGGTGACATCGAGCTTGCTGTAGATCGAGCGCAGGTGGCCCTGGACGGTGCGCGGACTGATCACCAGCCGCTCGGCCACCTGCGCGTCAGTCATGCCCTGCGCCACCAGGCGCAGGATCTCGATTTCGCGCTCGGTCAGGCCGGCCGGGTAGAAGGCGGGTTCTGCCAATGTTCTGATTGGTTCCCCAGCATCACTGGGCTGCCCGACCTTGATATGTCGTTCCTGTGCGGCTGCAATCGCCGCTTCAAACGATATCGCTTGCCCAGCAGCCCACGCCGTGCTGAACGCCTCATCGCCCATCCGGCTGCGGACGTCGGCCAGTAAAACTACATAGCTCTGGTCCTCGTCACGCGGCCGAGGCACGCCGATAGCCTTGTATTGGTCGTCGATCGCTGCCAAGAGATGCACTGCGCCCACAAGCTGCCCTTGCAGCGCCATAACCATGGCTATGTGGTGCAGATTCCAGAGCACATTGATCGTGTCTCCGCTCTCATGACTCAGGCGCACGCTTTCGGCCAGGTATCCCGCTGCCCGATCGTACTGCGCTACTGCTCGCACCACAATCCCGAGATTACCGAGCACCCGGCCCGCTGCGGTTGTATCGCCTAGGTCATGGCAGAGCGCCAGGCCCTCTTCCAACAATGTCACTGCGCGAGTGTAATGGCCCAGCCCGCGCTCGATCACACCAAGGTTGTTGAGTGCCCGCACTATCACATCTGGATGTCCCAGCTCCCGTGCAATCGCCAAACTCTCCTCGGTCAGCAGCTTGCCGCGCTCTACATACCCCTGCTCGACGGCGACGATCCCGAGCACGCCGAACATCTCCGCGACGCCCAACGTATCGCCAAGGCTTTTGCGCAGGGCCAGAATGTCCGAGACAAGCGTGGTTGCTTGCCCGCCCTCAGGCTGAGTCATGATCAGCATTTCCGCGCCGTGAAGCAGGGTTGCTCGCAGCAAAGCCGGATCGGCCGCAATGCGCGCCATGAGGCCATCCGCTAACCACGCGCGGCCTTCGTTGATGTATCCGCGTATCGACCAGAAGCGCCAGATCGCTTTCGCAAACTGTAGGGCTGTCGGCGTGCTATCCGTCGGGGCGAGGCTATGCTGCAGCGTCGCGCGCAGGTTATCGTACTCGCCCTCCAGCTGCTTGAGCCAGGCTTCATGATCGGGGCTCTGCAAACCGAGATCGGCTGCCTCGGCCAGCGCCAGATAATACGCATCATAGCGCTGCTCCAGCGCGGCCAGCTCGCCATGCTCCTCCAGCCGATCGAGCGCGTACTCACGGATGGTCTCCAGCATCATAAATCGTGGTTCGCCACCCATGCGTTCTTCTTGCCGCAGCAGGCTGTTGTCCACCAGCGCCGCCAGCCCATCGATAGGGGACACGGGATAGGGAATAGGGGATAGGGAAGCTTGTTCCTCGGCAGCGATCTCCTGCTCCCTGTTCCCTGTTCCCTGTAACCTACAGACCACCTCAGCGGCCTCTAGCGTACACCCGCCCACGAACACGCCCAGCCGCCGGAAGAGCGCCTGCTCATCGGGACTCAACAGGTTGTAGCTCCAGTCGATCGTGCCGCGCAGCGTCTGCTGGCGTGCCGGCAAATTTTGCGCGCCGCCGACCAGTAGCTTGAGTCGATTGCTGAGGCGTGCGAGCAGCGCCTGTGGCGCAAACAGCTTGATCCGCTTCGCCGCCAGCTCGATCGCCAGGGGCAAGCCGTCGAGGCGGACACAGATCTCGGCGACGGCCGGAGCATTGGCGTTCGTGACGGTGAAATCGGCCTTCACCGCCTGCGCGCGCTCGATGAACAGCCGCACCGCATTGTACTGGGTGAGGCGCTCCAGCGGCAGCTGCTGCTGCACATCCGGCAGGCTTAGCGGCGGAACCGCGAACTCGCGCTCGCCGTACAGGCGCAACACTGCCCGGCTGGTGACCAGCACCTTCAGCCGAGGCGCCGCGGCCAGCAGCTCCCCAACCAGCGGCGCCGCACCCAGCACCTGCTCGAAGTTGTCCAGCACCAGCAGGAGCTGCTTCGCATGCAGATAGTCTTTCAGGCGCGCGATCACCGATGTGCTGCCCAGCTCCCAAATACCAAATGCCTGGGCAATCGTCGAGGCGACCAGCTCCGGATCGTGAACCGAAGCCAGGGCGCTGAAGAAGACGCCATCCGCGAACGTGTCGAGCAGCTCGGCGGCAGTCTGGAGCGCCAGGCGGGTTTTGCCGGTGCCGCCCGGCCCAGTCAGCGTCAGCAGCCGCACATCAGCGCGCCGCAGCAGGTCGCGCACGGTCGCGATCTCGCGCTCGCGCCCGATCAGCGCGGTGGCTTGCACAGGCAGATTGGTCGGGCGCGCATCCAGCGTTTTGAGGGGCGGAAACGTATCGGGCAGGCCGGCGATCACTAGCTGGAACAGGTGCTCGGGCCGCAGCAAATCCTTGAGGCGGCAGGCGCCCAGGTCGCGAAGCACGACACCATCCGCAAGCTCGTGCTCAACCAGGTCGCGCGTGGTTCGCGAAAGCAACACTTGCCCGCCATGGCCGGCGGCAGCCAGGCGCGCGGCGCGATGAACGTCGAGACCAACGTAGTCATTGCCGATACAAGCGGGCTCGCCGGTATGGATGCCCATCCGCAGCCGTACCGCCGCGTCCTTCGGCCAGGGGTGCGCGGCCAGCGCCTGTTGGGCGGCGATAGCCGCAGCGACAGCATCCCCAGCGCGCCGAAATGCCACGAAGAAGCTGTCCCCTTCGGTGTTGACCTCATAGCCTTCCCAGGCCTGGAACGCCGCGCGCATGAGCTGCTGGTGGGTCGCCAGGACATCCAGGTAGCGGTCGCCCAGGCGTTGCAGCAGCTGAGTGGAACCTTCGATGTCACAGACAAGGTAAAGAGATGTAGCATAGGCTCAAGAGTGGTTGATCACGCAGGCAATTGCAGTGGCGTACACTTTCACTTTGTTCGTGTTTCTTGCATCTTCCACACATTCACTTCTGGCCCGATTCATTCCGTCCACTATTGACGTAGATTCCACCCGAATTCATCCGTGACGTGCAAGTTGATAAAGGAGGTGTGCATGGTGTAAAACGATGCTGCATGCCCACATCGCTCCTTTTCACGCATCAGGCGACCGTCGGCTCTCGCTTCGGCATGCGGCGCACAAGACCTTCCGGTTTGGCCTCGCCCATCAGAATCCAATTGCCCTGTTGGGGTTGAATCGTCCAGTCAGAACACTCTATGTCGAGCACTCTACCGCTCTGCAAGGAGGGATGCTATGGATCAAGGACAGAAGCTCAGCCGGCGCGATTTTCTACGTCTTTCGGCACTCAGCGCCGCCAGCACCATGATCGCCGCGTGTGGCGGCCCGGCGGCCCAGCCGCCCGCGCCCCCGGCCGGCGCACCCACCGCTGCCGCGCCGGCCGCCGCCGCGCCCACGGCGGCCGGCGTCATCTCCGCGCCGGCCGCAGCGACGACCGTGCCGGTCGCGGCCTCGGGCAAGTACCAGGAGGCGCCCACGCTCGCCGATCTGGTGAAAGCTGGCACGCTGCCCCCCGTAGATCAGCGCCTGCCCAAGAATCCCTATGTCCCGCCACATGCCTGGCTTAGCACCGGCAAATACGGCGGCACGCTCCAGCTGTCTTCGAACGATACCTGGGGCGTGGGCCACTTTATCCAGGAAAGTATGTACGGGCACTCGCCGCTGCGCTGGCTGAAGGACGGGCTGGAGATCGGGCCGGGCCTGGTCGAGAGCTGGCAGTCCACGCCCGACACCACCAAATGGACGCTGCACTTCCGCGAGGGGCTCAAGTGGTCCGACGGCCAGCCCTGGACGGTGGAGATGGTCTTCGACGCGCCGGCACCATTGACGGCTGACCGCCTGGCGATGTGGGTCAACGCCGGGATCGGCCCGCGCTGGATGGCGCCCAAGCACTACCTCCAGCAGTTCCACCCCAAGTACAACACCGCCGTTAAGGATTACAAGGATCACACCACCAAGATGGATCGCGGTGTCAACCCGGACGTTCCGACGCTGACCGGCTGGAAGCTCAAGGAGTACAAGGAGGGCCAGTACACGAGCTGGGAGCGCAACCCCTACTACTGGGTGGTCGACAAGGATGGCAACCAGCTTCCCTACATCGACGGCATCGTGAACACCGCGGTGCAGGACAAGGAGGTGCAAAAATTACGTATCCTGGACGGCAAGGATGATTGGACCCACCACTGGGTCGTGGCCTTGAGCGACGTGTCGGCGATGAAGCAGGCGCAGGACAAGGCCAAGTTCGAGGTTCGCTTCTGGGACAGCGGCTCGGGCAGCGGCGATAATGCGTATTTCTTCAGCTACGACTACGTCGAGGAGAAGATGCGCACGCTGATCCGGATGCCGGAGTTCCGCAAGGCGCTCTCATACGCCTACAATCGCCCCGAAATCCAGAAGAGCATCTACTTCAACACCGGCGAGCTGACCACCGGCACGCTCAGCCCCAAAGCGATCGAGTACAACATCAACGACCAGGGCAAGGCAGCCTACGCATCGTGGCGTGATAGCGCCGTCAAATACGACCCCGAGCTGGCCAAGCAGATGCTCGACAAGATCGGCGTCAAGGCCGGCGCGGACGGCAAGCGCACCTTCCCCGACGGCTCGCCGCTGAAGATTACCCTAGACTACAAAGCCGATGCCAACCCACAAACGGTGTCCATGAACGAACTCCTGGCGAAGGACTGGCAGGCGATCGGGCTCGACGCCCAGCTCAGCCCGCATCCGCCAGCCGGCTGGAATGATGAATGGTTCGCCGGCACGCTCCTAAGCAACGCCGGTTGGGGCATCGGCGACGGCCCGAACCACCTGGTCTACCCGCAGTGGCTGGTGCCGATCGAGCACGAACGCTGGGCGCCGCTGGAGGGCAACTTCTACGGGCTGCGCGGCACGCCCAAGGTCAGCGACGACCTGAAGGAGCTGGCCGACAAGGACGTAAGTCACGTCGACCACGGCCCGTTCGTCCAGGGCTCGGTGGCGAACTTCCCGCGTCCTTTCATAGTCAAAAGCGGTCTGACGAACGTGCCGAAGAAGGAGGATCTGGCGCTGGGCGGGTTCACCGACCCGTGGATCCACCCCACGCCCGCGGTCTACGACCCCGAGACATGGTTCTGGGACAATCCCGACGAGCATAAGTCATAAGTAGCCCAGCACGCGCATCCCCGCTCCCACGCAAGGAGCGGGGATGCGGGGAACAGCTATTTACGGCTCGACTGCGAGCCACTTGACCACGACACTGCCGGCAACACCAAGATCGGCCATCAGCGTGCCCGGTCCTCGCGGAGGCGATCGAGACTATCGGGCATTACTGGTTGCTCGCCGCCACCATCCGCTCCATCCGCGCGTAGGCCTTGCCCGATGCCAGGCTGGCGCGCGCCTGCGCCAGCCCTTCGCGCAGGTCGGCGGCCTGGTCGGCGGCCACCAGCGCTGCGGCGCTGTTCAGCAGCACAATGTCGCGCTTCGGCCCTTGCTCGTCACCGCTCAGGATCGCGCGCACAATCTCGATATTTGTCGCCAGATCGCCGCCCAGCACTGTGTCCTTTGGCGCGAGCGCCAGCCCCAGCTCATCGGCGCTGATCTCCGAGCGCCGCGGTTCCTGCCCGCCGCGCACCTCGAACACCAGGTTCGGCCCGCTGAGCGCCAGCTCGTCCAGGCCGCCATGGCCGTGAACCACCAGCGCGTGGACGGTGTCGAGCCGTGCCAGCGCGCGGGCCATCTTCTCGGCCAGCGCGGCGTCGGGCACGCCCAGCACCTGGTGGCGCGCGCGCGCCGGGTTGGTCAGCGGCCCGAGGATGTTGAAGGCGGTGCGGATGCCGATCTCGCGCCGCACCGGGCCAGCAAAGCGCATGGCCGGGTGGAACTTCGGGGCAAACATAAACCCGATCCCGGCCTGGCGTAGACAACGCGCCACGCCCTCGGCATCTAGCTCGATATTCACGCCCAGGCCCTCCAGCACGTCGGCCGAGCCGCACACGCTCGACGCGGCGCGATTGCCATGCTTGGCCACCGTGGCGCCGTTGCCAGCCGCTACGAACGCCGCCGTGGTCGAGATGTTGAAGGTGCCCGAGGCATCGCCGCCGGTGCCACAGGTATCCAGCACCGCGCCGTCGAAATGCACCGGCGTGGCCTTCTCGCGCATCACCTGGGCCATGCCAGCGATCTCGGCCTCGGTCTCGCCCTTGAGGTGCAGCGCGGTCAGGAAGGCGGCGATCTGCGCCGGCGTGGCCGCGCCGGTCATGATCTCCTCCATCCCCTCGGCCGCCTGGGCCTGCGCGAGATCCTTGCCGCGCACCAGCTGAATGATCAGATCACGAATTGCCATTGTCGATATCCCTCCGCATCTTACGTCGCTCGGTGATATAACCTAATTCCTCGTAGAACGCCAGCGCTCCCTGGTTGAACTCCCAGACGCTCAACTCGATCTCATGTAGCCCGCGCTCGGCCACCCAACGCTCGGCCGCCGCCATCAGCGCCCGCCCGACACCGGCGCGATAGTGGTCGGCCCGCACGGCCAGGCTATCCACCTCTACGAAGTGGCGCGGCGCCAGGATCGGCCGATCTGCGGCGTGCAGCACGCGCACGCTAATGAAGCCCACAATCTCGCCATCGTGCTCGGCCACGATCCAATCCATCTCCGGGTCGGCAATCGTCGACTCGAAGTACGCGCGCTCCAGGGCGTGGCCCGCGACCGCGCGAAAGATATGCGGCAGTGCCTGGCGATGCAGCGCATCGATCTCGTCGAAGACCAGCGCGACGCCATCGTAGTCGTCGATTGTGGCCGGGCGGATCGATAGGGCCATCGCGCCTCCGCTACATCCAATTGTCACTGCTGATCGCCATCCCCTATCCCCCGTCCCCCGTCCCCTCATCAGCTTCAGCCGCGCGGGCAGCCCGCGCTAACGCCTGCGCCGCCCGCCTGGCCTGTAGGGTCGCCGTGGTCGTGACGCTGGTGGCGCGCAGGGTGATCATGCCCGGCGCGAGCGGGTCGAGGCCGGCGTAACCATCGATCACCAGCGCGTCATCGGGGTCGGCCTCCAGCGCGCTCGCGACGCGCTGCCAGTGCTTGGACGAGATCAGCACCAGGCAGGCCGTCGCGGCGCTGGGTGGCGGAAGGCCGCCCGGCACGGCCGGCGCTGCTTCGCCACCCAGCTCGAACACACACGCCACCAGGCTGGGCGCCTGCTCGGGCTGGCCAAGCCGGCGCACCTCGGCCGGCCGCCCGACGACGCGCATATTGGCGTGGCCCGGCACGGCCGGCGCCGGCAGCTCCACGGTCGGCAGCGCCGGCTTCGGCGGCGGCGGCGGCGCGCCGACTCGCACATTCGCGGCCTCAGCGCCCTTCTCGGTCTGCCGCAAATTGAAGTACACCGGCTCGCCGGCGGTCAGCGTCGTGCGCCCTTCCGCCAGCGCGCGCAGATGCACGAAAACGTCGCCGTGGTCGGCGCTGCTGATAAAGCCAAAGCCCTTCTCGGCGTTGAACCACTTCACGGTTCCGGTGGCTAGCTCGGGGTTGGACATCAGGCCCTCTCGCGCTACAGACGAGGACTGAGGACTGAGGACTGAGGACTGAGGACGAAGGGCGGAGGAAAGCATCGTCACTCGTCACTCGTCACTCGTCATTCGTCACTCGTCATTCGTCCATCCTCGCTCGTCGGTTGTCGGTCGTCGGTCGTCGTTCGCCTGCCCTGAGCGGCGTCGAAGGGTCGGTCGTCCCTCGTCATTCGTCGTCCGTCGTTCGTCCTTCGTCATTCGTCCCTCGTCATTCGTCCATCGCCCCTCGTCCATCCTCGGTCGTCCATCGCCCCTCGTCCATCCTCGGTCGTCGGTCGTCCCTCGTCATTCGTCGTCCGTCGTTCGTCCTTCGTCCTTCGTCGTTCGTCCTTCGTCAACCCGCGGCACCAGCAGCTTCAGGCCAGTAGCGCGCACGGTGATGACGCCTGGGCGTTTGGGATTGATCGCCGGCAGGCCCACCACGCCGATGCGTGCATCCGGCTGCTGCACCAGCGCCGGGACTACCTTGCGCCACTGCGCGGTGGCCGCCAGCACCCGGTAGGTGGTGGTGACGCCCACTGGCGGCAGATCGCTCGACAGCGGCGGCGCCTGCGCCGCGCCGCTCTCCAGGTTGAAGATCACATATGGCGTCTCGGGCGCCAGATCGGGCGGCGGAATCTTGGATGGCCGGCCGACCAGCCGCAAGCGCGCCTGCTGCGGCGCGGCGCGCGACCAGGCCGGCGCGTCGGCCAGCAGCCCGCGCAGCTCGGCGTCGGTCAGCGGCACGATCGGCTGATAGTCGGGGTAAAATATCGCCAGCCGATCGGGCTTCTCGGTGCGCTGGCGCAGCAGGTGGAAGAACACACCGCCGGGTGTGCGCCGCCGGCTGCCGTCGCCCAGCCACAGGCCGCCGCCGGCCTCGACCGCCTGAGCCTCCTGGAGCAGCGCCAGCGCCACCTGCGCGCCAACCCGCTCGACCGTGCGCAGAATCGTCGCGCGCGGCTCTTCCTCGGTCTCGCCCAGCTGACCGGCGATCTCGGCGGCCAGCTGAAGCGCCGCCGGGTCGGGCGCGGGCGCAGGAGCGGGTACGTCCGCGGCATCCGAGGGCGCTTGCGCGCCGGCCGCGCGCTCGGCGACTTCTACGCGCTGGCGCTTACTCTCTTTGCGCA
>WNGA01018822.1_pt1 | contig 11285 bp, 10 predicted proteins | sample 5400061 | NCBI WGS metagenome assembly WNGA01 (sample SAMN13153366, study PRJNA577476) | soil metagenome | isolation source: 100 cm soil or saprolite under grassland replicate 2 | place: USA:California | collected 2016-06-15
TGAGCACGCCGTGGATCAGCGCTCCGCCGACCGCGACCGCGAGACAGACCGGCACCGCGACGAGCGCAACCCGCCGCACCGTGAACCACGACGGCACCACGAACCTGGTCTTGTGTTTAAAAACACATCGCGCCAAGATCTGCTCCCGCAGCGCTTCCGGCGCGCGCGGCCGCGCGGCGCGAAGCTCCAACACGACAGGGCTCGTCAGATCGAATCCGCTCATCTCCTCACCATCTCCTCGAGCTTTCGCAGGGCGCGGCTCAACCTCGTCGAGCACGCGGTCTCGCTGATTCCGAGCAACCGCGCCGCGGCCGCGCCGCCCAGGTCCAACACGACGCGCAGGGCGACGACCTCCCGCTCGGCGGGGGAGAGCGATTGGAGCGCCCGCTCGAGCCCGGGAGAAAGCCCCTCCACCAGTCTCGGCTCCTCCCGGTCGACGGCCGCGACGGCCTCCTCCCGCCGTCGCCGCCTGCGCTCGCCGCGGAAGTGGTCGAGCGCGGTCGAGCGGGCGATCTGGCACAACCACGTCCTCGCCTCGCCGCGCCGCGCGTCGAACCGGCCCCAGCGCCTCAGCGCCTTCTCGAACGTCTCTCCGGTCAAATCCTCCGCCACGATCCGATCTCCGGTCAGGTACACGAGGTAGGCGTACACGTCGTCCAGGTGCGCCTCCGCCACGGAGGAGAAGCTCCGCGCCTCGGCGCCGACCATGCGCCGCTCGGCCCACGTCGTCGCGTTCATGCCCCCTGTATACGCCACCGAGGCGCCGGACGTCACATGCAGTACAGGTGCCAGACGAGCCGACCGGCGGCGTCGAAGAACGCCTCTTCGGTCTCTTGGGTGGTGAAGACACCGTTTGCGCAGAGCACGACCTGGCGCTCGCCGTCCTCGCTGGACAACGCGATCGCCGTGTATCCGAGCGAGAAACCGATATGGCCCCAGGCGGCCCCACACGGCGATCGCTCCCTTCTCCACACTGCCGTGATCTCGCCGATGCCGAGCCCGTACCGGTCGGTCTCCTGCCAATCCGACTCGACGGCCTGGAGCATCTCCTTGCGAAGACGGTCGGGAAGCAGCTCGCCTCTGAGAAGTGAGCGAAGCAGCTGAGCAACCTCGCCCGGGGTGGAGACGACGCCGCCGCCGGCCCACGTGAACGAGGCGAGGTCGAGCTCCGTGACGTCCACGGGCTCGGACTCGCCCGGGAGCAGCGGGTTGTCGGGCGGCAGGTATCCGCGCGCGCAGTCACCGCGGAGAGGGCCTTCGACGAGATCCGTCTTGTCGAGACCCAGCGGCGCGAGGATGCGTTGCCGCAGCGCCTCGGGCAGCGTCACGCCGGTCGCCTCCTCGACGATGAGCCCCAGCGCGAGGTAGTTGCTGCCGTGATACGACCACCCCTCCCCCGGCGCGAACAAGCGCGGCTCCTCCATGACCTGCGCGAGCTGCTCGCGATGCCCGAGCTCGAAGCGGTGGGCCGGGTCCCGGCGGTACGGCTCGAAGAACTCCACGAGGTCCGTGGGGGGATCCGGGAGGCCGCTCGTGTGGTTCAGGAGCTGGCGGATGGTGATGCCCCCCGCGAGTGGACCGGCGTCGCCGTCGAGCTCGAGCAGCCCCTCGGCAACGAGCTGAAGGACGAGCGGTGCGACGAAGAGCTTCGTAACGCTGCCGATCCGAAATCGATGCCCGGGCGTGAGCTCCTCGCCCGTCTCGACGTTCGCGACGCCGGCCGCTTCCTCGACCCGCCACTCGGGCCCCGCCGCGACGACGGCCACGCCGGGAACACCGGATGCCAGGACGGCTTCGAGCTCGTTTTGAATCGATTGCACCGCCAAGGTGGCGGACCCTAACCCGCTAGGATCGGTTCCGCATCAAGAGAGGTCGAGAGGGCCCGCGCCCGAGCTCGCCCGCCAACCTGCCTAGCCGCAAGGTGGCAAAGATGATGCGGCCCCAGCGGGGCAACGGCTAGCAAGCCGAGCGCGGGTCAGGGAAGGAGTTCGTTGGCAAGCAGATTTCTTGAGCGGATGGAGAAGGGGCCTACCGTCGTCGCGGACGGCGGCATGGGCGCGCTCATCTCCGCTGCCGTGCCTCGTCTGCGCTGCCCCGAGGAGGCCAATCTGCGCGCGCCGGACGCGGTCGTCTCGCTGCACGTCGGCTTCATCAACGCGGGCGCCGAGCTGATCGAAACGAACACCTTCGGCGCCAACCGCCGCAAGCTCTCCCAGCACTTCCTCGAGGACGAGCTGGAGCAGATCAATTCGACCGCGGTGAAGCTCGCCCGCACCGCGCGGGAAACGACGGGTCGCGACGTCTTCATCGCCGGCTCGATCGGCCCGCTGGGCGAGCCGACTGCCTCCCGCCTGCGCCGCGAGCTCTTCGGCGAGCAGGCTCAGGTTCTGGAGGGCCGCGGCGCCGACCTGTTCATGATCGAGACCTTCTACGACCTGGACGAGCTCGTGGACGCGGTCGAGGCCGTCCGTGCCTCCTCATCGCTTCCGATCGTCGCCCTCATGACCTTCGACGAGGGCGCCGAGACGCTCGCCGGCGTGACCGCGCGCGAGGCCGCCGATCGCCTGGCCGAGCTGGACGTGGCTGCGATCGGAGCGAACCATGGCGCAGGGTTGCTGGCCGCCCTCGCCGCCCTGGAGGCGATGGGCTCCAACGGCAAGCCGCTTGCCGCGCTTCCGAACATCGGTCTCGCCAGCCTCGCCGGCGGCCGCGTCATCTACCCGCACGCAAGCCCCGAGTACTTCGCCGAGTTCGCCGCCCACGCGCACGAGCTGGGGGCGAAGATCGTCGGCGGCTGCTGCGGCACGACGCCGGTAGAGATCGAAGCCATCAGCTCAGCGGTGGAGGAGAAGCGGAAGCCGCGCACACGGCTCGATTTCGAGGAACGCGAGCTCGTTGTCGCGCTCGGCGAGGAGCATGCGGAGACCGGGCTCGCGCGCGCGCTGCGCGAGGGCGAGTGGGTCGTCTCCATCCAGCTCGATCCTCCGCTGGGAGGGAACATCGGCGGACTGGTCGAGCTGTCACAGGCGCTCAAGGACTCCGGGCGCGTCGGCTTCGTGGACGTGAACGACAACGCGGGGGCGCGCGCCGGGATGAACGCGGTCATGTTCTCCTCGGCGATCGAGCGGGCGACCGGGATCGAGACCATCCCCCACCTCACTACCCGCGACTACACGATCATGGGCCTCGAGGCCGTCCTCTTCGGCGCGCACGCCGAGGGCGTCCGCAACGTCCTGGCCGTGACCGGCGACCCGCCCGAGGTGGGCGACTACCCCGGCTCGAGCGGCATCTTCGAGATCGACTCAATCGGGCTGACCGCGCTCATGTCACGGCTCAACCGCGGCGAGGACTACAACGGCCGTCCCATCGACGCCCCCACCTCGTTCTTCATCGGCGTCGCCGTCAACCCCACCGCGGACGACGTCAACCTCGAGCTCGACCGCTACCGGCAGAAGCTCGAGTCGGACGCGCACTTCGCGATGACGCAGCTCGTCTTCGACTTCGAGCATCTCGACCGCTTCCTCGACAAGCTCGGTGGCCCGTCGCCGATTCCACTCCTGATCGGGATCTGCCCGGTGTGGAGCTACCGGTTCGCGCTGCGGCTGCACAACGAGCTGCCCGGGATCGTCGTTCCGGACGAGCTGCAGGAGGCGCTTCGCAAAGCGGGCCCGGACGCGGCCGAGGTGGGGATGGAATACGCGAAGGAGCTGTACGCGCAGGCGCGGGAGCGCGCGGCGGGCGTGTACCTCGTCGCGCCGTACCGGCGGCCGCTCGACGTTCTCGACCTCATCTCCTTAGAGGAGCAGCTCTAGCTCAAACTCGTGCGCGATGGGAATGCCGCGCGCGTCCCGCTCGGGAATGGAGGGCTTCAGATGGCGGGCCTTCGCGATGCCGTTGCGGTGGAAGGCGACGATGTCCATCCCCCAGCGCTGATAGAGCTCGAGCGCACGCAGGTTGTTGTTCGTCGTGATGAGCCACAGCCGCCGGCAGCCCGCCTCCCTCGCAGCGTCGCGCACCGCGTCCATGAGCGCCCGCGCCACGCCTCTCCCTTCTTGCAGACTGCGGATCGTCACCACCTCGCACTCGTCGTCGCGGATGGCGTACGACAGGAGGCCCGCGCGCTCTCCGTCGAGATAGGCGACGAATCCGGGGAGGTCGGTGACGTCGACGAGCTCGCCGAGCCGCGCCACTGCAAGCATGCCCCAGCTCCCCGCCTGGACCTCGAGCATCCACTCGCTGTCCTCGTCCGAAAAGGGCCGGACCTCGATCACGGCGCGCAGGCGCCGGTCGACACCGGCGCGCGGGCGATCGACAGCGCACGCCTGACCGGTCCGGCCGACACGCCGTAACCGCCCGAGGATCCGACCCTGGCGCCGAAGACCGTCGTCTCCACGCTTCCCGCCGAATCGACCGCCGGGCCTCCGGAGTTGCCGTGCAGCACGTGTCCCCGCAGGCTCGTGATGGTGCGGAGGACGGGGCCGCGTCCGTAGGCGTCGTTGGTCAGGAGCGCGGTCGTCCTCCCGATCCGTCCCGGAGCGGCCGTGAAGGGGCCGTTGTCCGGATAGCCCAGGATGGCGACGGGCGTCCCGGGCTGCGGATCGGCGACGTTCAGCGGCGGCGCGTGCAGACCGCCGACCCGCAGTACGGCGACGTCGTTCTTCGAGTCGAAGGCCACAGCTCGGGCCGAGAAGCGCTTGCCTCCGCGTAGCTCGATCGTGGTGGAGTGCTGCCCGGCGACGACGTGCGCGGCCGTCACCACGAGTCTGGGCTTCGCCACCCAGCCCGTCCCGGCCACGCCGAGGCCGCACGCCGTCCCGAAGACCCGCACGACGCTCGGAGCGGCGCGGCGTACGCCCGGCTGCCGCAGGATGCCGCGATTCGGCGGCGCAACGGGAGCGAGCGGCCCCTCGATGGTCGGGAACGGATCCACCCGCGCCAGCGCATGGAGGAGCCCCGACGGAGGCACCAGGTCGTTCAGCCGCCGGAGGATCTCCGAGTTCTGCACGCGATGGCGAAGGTCCGTCTGCCCAGGCAGCAGCAGCGCGACCGCTCCCATCACCCAGACGACTGCGAGGCCCGTGGCCGCTCCGAGCACGAGCCCTCCCAGCGAGTCGATCGTCCGCAGGCTCGGCAGCCGGAGGCCCTCGCGCAGCATGGCCCCGACGAGGCTCCCCACGCCCTCGAGCAAGATGGCGAGCACGGCCGCTCCCGCGAGGGCGACGAGTGGCGTGTACGGGGAGCGCGAGCCGCCTGAGAGGAGCAGCGGGGCGAGCCGGGCTCCCAGGATGGCTCCCACGACGACGCCGGCCAGCGAGAGCGCTCCGGCGAGCAGGCCCTTGCGGAAGCCCGCCAGCGCGAGAAGCACCACGAGAACGACCGCGATCCAGTCAACCAGGGTCACGCGGGGAGGCTAGCGCCCGCCTCTGGTCGGCGACCCAATGGCCGGCGGAGCCGGCCTCCGGGATTGCCTGGCGTCGCCGTCGGCAGCGGCGCCGGCGTCGCTTGGCCGTGCTGGCTGTGCACTGTCCTGCGCGCCGCCGACTTGCCTCCTTTGCCAGCGTCACCCCAGAGACGGGCGGACATTCGTGCCTCGATACACTGTCCCCTCCCTGGGGGCGTAGTTCAGTTGGTTAGAACGCCGGCCTGTCACGCCGGAGGTCGCGGGTTCGAGTCCCGTCGCTCCCGTAAAACTCCCTGCATATTGGCCTCTTGTGTTGTCAGTTTAGACACGGGATCGGCGCCGACTACACACACTTTTGATCGAGGCCGAGCTAAAGCGGCGAAAAGCGGCCCGAAACGCTGTCCGGAATGACTATTTCAAGCCGATTCAGGCCGAGCTCGGGCTGAGTGCCGAGGCGGCGGACAACTACACGAAAAGACCGGAGGTCAAGGCCTCATCCCGGGCGAGTTCGTCTGCTCCCAACGCCACGGACACGGGTTGCCCGCGCGCGAACTGGCCCGAGTGGACGGCTGGAGGGCGGGATGCCCGCCCTCGAGCGCGTCCGTTCAACCCCTTAGAAGCCGCAGTTGACTGGGGCCGGCGTCACGTCGATGCGCCGCGACGCACCCGCCGGGAGCAACTGCACCGCGACCGTCACCGCCGGGACGCTGCCCTCGTTCCGAATCAGGTGCGCATGCCGGCCGCCCGGGTCGACGAAGCCCATCCCCGCCGAGTACACCTCCGGCGTGCAGGTCGGATCGTCGCCGCTGTAGTTGGAGATCGTCCCCGACGTGACCGTGATCAGGCTCGGACCCGGGTGCGTATGCCAGCCGGAGTGTCCTCCCGGGACGAGCGTGTTGCGCACGACATGGACGTCCGAGAGTCCGCTCGTCTTGAGCTCCAGTTCGTAGCTGTCGGTTTCCGCCTTGGCGTTGATCTCGCCGAACTGTCCACTTGCGACGGGCGCGAGCAGGTTCTCGGTCGAGATGCCTGAACCGGGCGTCGCCAAGACGGTGCCGGCGTACACGGCAACACCGACGACGCCGATAAGAAGAGCCCAGACCCATTTCGATTTCATTCTTCCTCCTTTTCGGACGAGACTGCCTCGACGACGCGGATCGGGTCGAGTTCGGCGCGCTGCGCGGCGAGCGCAGCGTCGCGGCCCGAGGGGGCGTCGAAGACGAAGAAGCAGATCTCGTCGTCGGGTACGTGGATCGAGCGGTCGAAGCGGACGCGCGTCGTCCCCTGCGTCAGCTCCTCCGCTGCCGAGCGCGCTCGCCGTTCGCGGGCGGCACGCTCTCCTGCCCGGCCGCGAGCGAGATAGGTCTCGACGAGGTAGCTCGGCATGCACTCGACGCTACGGAACCGGCGCTGGGGTGGAAACGTCAGAACGTCTGAACTTTGCCCGCCTGGGCGACCTCGTCAGCGGAGACGACGGGCGAGCTCGGTGCGAGAGCGCACGCCGAGCTTGGCGTAGATGTGGGTCAGGTGGCTCGCTATCGTGCGCTCGCCGAGGAACAGTGCGGCAGCGACTTCGCGGTTCGTTCGACCCTCGGCAACTAGCGCGGCGACGCGGCGCTCGGCCGCGGTCAGCCCTTCCTCGCGGGTGCGCCCGCCGACCCGTCCGAGCTCGGCGCGCGCCTTTGTCGCCCAGCCGGCTGCGCCGATCGTCTCGAACCCCTCGAGAGCTGCCTCGATCGCCTCGCGCGCCGGGCGCTTCTGGCGGCCGCGACGCCTGACGGTGCCGAGCGCGAGAAGTGCCCGCGCACGCCCGAACGGGTCGCCGACCGCCTCGTGTTCGGCGACCGCACGGGTCAATAGGATCAGGGCCGGCTTCACGTCGCCGCGTGCGGCGGCGACGAGGCCGCGGCATCGCGTCACATGCGCGAGCACCCACTCCCGCGCGACCCGTGCCGCGTCCTCCTCCCAGGCGTCGACAACTCGGACCGCGTCGTCGATTCGGCCGAGCTCGAGGAGTAGCTCGCTGTAGTCGGAGGTCCACCAGCGGACGCTGGGCTCTCCCCACTTGAGCTCCGCGGCCCGGCGGTCGGCCTTGTCGCACCACTCCACGGCCGCTGACGGATCTCCGTTCCAGCGAGCGACGAGCCCCAGGACCGCGATGTGCTGGGGTGGGTGGAGCCCGAACTGCTCTTCAGCCAGCTCGAGAGCTCGCTCCGAGTGCTCGCGTGCGAGCTCCAGCTGACCGCGGTGGACTCCAATGACAGCGATCGGAAGGTGGTCCTGCGGCACCTCGAGTCCGTACTGAATCGAGATGTCGTGGGCATGCTCGGCGTGCTTGGCGGCGAGCTCCCAACGTCCAGCCCAGAACTCGACCCAGGCGAGGCCCCACACCGCGCGGGCGCTCCGCGGCTCGTTCCGCTCGCGCCACTCTTTGTGCTCGCGCTCCAGCAGGGCGCGCGCCTCGTCTCTCCTCGAGGCCGGCGCGAGGGTGTTCACGGTCGCTTGCGTCGCCTCCTGCACCAGTCGGTCGCCGCCGAGGGCGCCCGGGAGGTGCTCCGCCAGCGCCGGGAGATCCTCGGGCGTCGCCGCGTCCCCGGCGAACCAGCCGAGGATCGCTTGCACCGCGCGGGCGCGTGCTCGGAGCGCGTCGTCGTCGAGCTGCTCCGCGAGCTCGAGCGCCGCGCCCGCGTGATCGAACTCGGTCGTGAAGCGTGTTGCCCACGCGAGGCGACAGTGGATGAGCGACTGAAGCGCCGGGCGCGAGGCCGCGTCGGCTAGGGCTTCCTCGAGGAGCGCGGCACCCCGATCGACGCTTTCGAGCTCGGCGAGGAGGATGAGCGCCTCGGCGCGCCACGAGCCGACCTTCGTTTCGGCCAGCAGGTCGGTCGCGATCGTCCGGGCGCGCGTCCAGCGTCAGCCGGACGGCCTGCTCCGCGAGCTCGGCGGCGACGGCCGACGCGCCACGATCGTCGGCGAGTCTCGCGGCCTCGTCGAGGGCGGCGGCGACATCGGCGTCGGGCGTGTCCTTCGAAAGCGCGAGGTGTCGGGCGCGGAGGAGCGGATCCTCGACGACTCCCGCGATCCGTCCGTGCACGCTCCGCCGATCCTCTCCGAGATCCTGATAGAGGACCGACGACAGCAGCGGGTGGGTGAAGCGGATCGTCGCATGCTCACGCTCGATGACGTGTGCTGCGGCGGCTGGTTCGAGTGCGTCCGTCGAGACGCCCACGTGCTCGAGGAGCGACTCCGAGGTCGTGCCGATCGCCGCCACGAGCGCGAGCGCCTCGCGGGTGGAGGCCGGGAGTCCGGCGATCCTCGCGCGCAGGAGCTCTTCGAGCGTCTCGGGGACCGGCAGTGGCTCGAGTGGGTCGACGTCGGTGTCGAGAACGCGAGCGAGCTCCAGCGCGAAGAACGGATTTCCGCGCGCCCGCTCTTGGATGCGGACCAACGTCTGGCGCGCGAAGGACCTGCCGAGCCGGTGGTGCAGGAACTGGTGGAGCGCGCCCACGCTGAGCGGCCCCACCGGCATCCGCCCGACCCGCTCCGCACCAAGCCCCGGGTCGATTTCAGACGGCTGCGTTCCATCGGCGAGCCGTCGGGCGAGCAGCACGAGAACATCGTTCGCGGCAAGCCTTCGCAGGGCGAACGCAAGCGCGCTCGACGACGATGGGTCGAGCCACTGGACGTCGTCGATGGCGATCAGAATCGGTTCCTGTTCGCTGAGAAGCTGCACCACGTCGCGCACCGCGACGGCGAGCGCGCGATGATCGACAGCCTCACCCGACGCCTCCTCTCGCAGCATCGCGACCTCGAGCGCGTGCCTTCTCGGTGCAGGGAGCGCAGGCAGGGCGTCGTCGAGGACGTCCTCGAGCAGATCGCCCAGTCCCACGTGAGCGAGGCTGCGCTCGGCCTCGGTCGGCCGCGAGGCGAGGACGCGGAAATCCCGCCTGTGCGCATGCTCAACCCCGGCGAGCCAGAGCGTCGACTTCCCGATGCCCGCTTCGCCCTCAAGTACAAGCGCAGCGGGTCCTGCATGCGCCTCCTCTACGAAGGCGTAGAGGGAGGCGAGTTCCTTCTCCCTGCCGATGATCTCGAACACGATCCTCTGACGCAGATGGTGACAGAGGCCCTGGCGAAGGGTCTTCGACCCTCAGACCTCACGCGCGCGCCGAAACGACAAACGGTGCTGGGGCGTAGCTTCTCCCTCCAGAGGTCGCGCAGTCGAGTTGCCGGCAGGAGTCGCGCGGAGTAGCTGATGCGACCGCCCAATCGAGAGAGCTTGTTGCCTAATCCGTCACCAGACCGACTACACACGTACTACACGCGCTCTGCCGGGCGGCAGCCGATCGTAGCCGGTCACAGCCGGTTCGATCCGAGACAAAACGCCTGCTCTAGACGAAAGCTCGAGCCCCCCGCGTCCACGTCACCTCCGCCGACTAGACGGCAGTCTACGTTCGAGCGAATCGCAGCCGGCACGGCCATTCCGCGATCCCCCGCATTCAACGTTTGGCAGCGAATGCCGACTCCTGCACGCTCCACGTGCCTTCGAGCCGGACCACACCGCGTTCGCCCCCGCCGGAGTACACCACGAACCGCAGCGCGTCGTCCAGCCAGTGATAGAGGTGCTCTCCCCGTGCGTCGGTCAGGCCGAAGTGGAGGTGGAAGCGGCCCTCCGAGAGCGGCAGCCGCTTGACGTCGAAGCAAAGAACACGCGTCCCGGCGCCGTCGCCCCACCCGAGCGTGCTCATGTCCTCTGATCCGGCTGCGACGAGCACGCCCGAGTCGTCGCGAAGCTCGTACGAGAGGATCGGCGGCGCGACCGGCCGCTCTGCAGCGACATGAAGTCGCACGGCGAAAGGCTCGCCGACGAGGAACTGCCGGCGCTCCTCGCGGTTCGGGCCGAGCAAGATCGCCTCGGCAATCCGCACCTCGCCGCTCCCCCACTCGCTGAGCCCAGCCCCGCGCTCCGCCGGATCACGCTCCTCGGCCAGCAGGCGGTGGTAGCGCGACAATGCCTCGTGTGTGTGGCCATCGAACTCGACACGCCCTTCTCGCAGCAGTACAGCGCGGTCGCACAGCCGCTCGACGGCCGACGCGTCGTGCGAGACGAACACGATGGTCCCGCCGCGCTGCTTGAACTCGAAGATCTTGCCGAAGCACCTGCGCTGGAACTCCTCGTCGCCAACGGCGAACACCTCGTCCAGCAGGAGCACGTCCGCATCAACGTGTGCCGCAATCGCGAACCCAAGCCGCATGTACATCCCCGACGAGTAGGTGCGGACGGGCAGGTCGATGAACCGTTCCAGCCCCGCGAAAGCGACGATCTCCTCCATCTGTTGGCGGAGATAGGCTCGCTTCAGGCCCTGGATCGAGCCGTTCAGATACACGTTCTCGCGCCCGGTGAAGTCGGGGTGGAAGCCGGCCCCGAGCTCGAGCAGCGAGCCGACGCGGCCGCCAACGTCGACGGACCCCGATGTCGGACCAAAGATGCCGGCGATCAGGCGCAGCAGGGTTGTCTTCCCCGAAGCGTTGCGACCAATCACGCCGACCGCCTCGCCTGACGCCACCCGCGCCGAGACGTCTCGCAGCGCCCACACGTCCTGCCCGCCGAGCCGTCCCCGCAACACGAACGCGTCCTTGAGCGTCCGGACCGGCTTCGGATACACGCGGAACCGCCGGCTGGCGCGGTCGATCCGGATCTCACCGGGCTTCATGCAGCGAACGTACCGGAAGCTCGCGCGCCGAACCGCCGACGAGCGAGCCCTGGGATTTCGTCTCGGTCGGCTCAGGCGGCGAGGAGTGCCGCTACGGGCAGGGCTCCTAGAGTAGTGGCATGGAACGGGTCGTCGAGCATCCAGTCCCCGCCGGGCCGCTGTCCGTCAGG
>WNGA01020284.1_pt1 | contig 11285 bp, 9 predicted proteins | sample 5400061 | NCBI WGS metagenome assembly WNGA01 (sample SAMN13153366, study PRJNA577476) | soil metagenome | isolation source: 100 cm soil or saprolite under grassland replicate 2 | place: USA:California | collected 2016-06-15
TCAAAGCGGGAGTTGAGTCGGGGCGGGCGCGCCTGCTGGCTGATCTTTCGCGCGGCCGGCCTGGGTGGGCCCTGCGCGTGGCGGGCGACGGAGGGGTGATCGAGCTGCACCAGGAGTGGACCCACCGGCTCGAGGAGGTCTTCGGAGCGCCCGCTGACGTTCCCCTCCGCGTCGCCGCTCAGCTCGACGGCAGCCAGATGGCGTGGAGGCGGAGCGAGGGTGAGGCTGAGGATCCCGCGCTGTTTGCGATGGCGAGCTGGCAGATCGAGCTGCGGCGACGCATGCTCGGCAGCCGGGGCCGGGAGCAGGGGCACTGGGCACGCCTGATCGAGCTCTCGTATGACACGCTCGGCTATCTCGAGCAGAACGTCAGCCCGCGCCTCGCTTTCGAGACGTTTTTGCTCGAATGCCGAAAAGCTTCCTGAAAAAAGCCCTCGAGGGCTTCCAGCCGTACGTCCCTGGCGAGCAGCCTCCAGACGGCGAGGACTGGGTCAAGCTCAACACGAACGAATCGCCGCTGCCCCCGTCGCCCAAAGTCATCGAGGCAATCAGAACGGCCGCCAACGAGTCGCTGCGGCTGTATCCGAGCCCGACGGCGGCGCCGGCGCGAGCAGCCATCGCCAATCATTTCGGCCTGCAGGCCGGCCAGGTCGCGCTCGGCAACGGCGCCGACGAGCTGATCGAGATGTGCTTCCGCGCGTTCGTGGGTGCGGGCGAGCGAGTCGCGTACTCAACGCCCACCTATCCGCTGCTGGAGCCGCTGTGCCGCGTGCACGAGGTGGCGGCGGCTGCCCACCCGACGGCGGAGGGCTGGACATGGACGACCGAGCTGGCCGACGACGATGCCCCGCTCAAGTTCCTCGTCAACCCCAACTCGCCGACCGGGACGTGGCACAGCCGGACGTCGGTCGAGCGGATCCTGGTCCGGTCGCAAGGCGTGGTGGTGCTCGATGAGGCTTACGTCGACTTCGCCCCCGAGGAGCGCACCGACCTCCTCGGCAAGCACGAAAACCTTCTCATCCTGCGCACGATGTCCAAGTCCTACGCGCTCGCCGGGATGCGCGTCGGTTTCGCACTCGGCGATGCCGCGCTGGTCGCCGCGCTTGACGCCGTGAAGGACTCGTACAACATGGACCGGCTGGCGACAGCGGCCGCTGTGGCGGCGATCGAAGACCAAGACCACCATCGCCGCATCGTCAGGCACGTGGTCAGCGAGCGTGTGTGGCTGGAATCACAGCTGCGCGATGAGGGTTTCGAGCACGCGCCGTCATCAGCAAATTTCGTCTTCGTCAAGCCGCCGCCGGGCGGCACCGCAGCTGCGATCGCGGATGCGCTTCGTGAGCGCCGCGTGCTCATCCGCAACTACGATCGTGAGCCAATCGCCGGCTGGTTTCGCATCACGATCGGCACTCGCGAGCAGCACGAGCGCCTGCTGGCCGCCCTCAGGGAGATCCTGTGAATACGCGACCCACCCGCTCGGAAGCCTGGGAGCTCGTGACCTCAATGACCCAGACCGAGCCGCTGCGCCGCCACATGCTCAGCGTCGAAGCGGCGATGCGCGCCTACGCGCGGCGCTTTGGCGAAGACGAGGAGCGCTGGGCGGTGCTCGGATTGATCCACGATTGGGATTACGAGTCGGGTCCAAGTCTCGACCTGCACCCCATGCGAGGCATCGCGATGCTGCGCGAAAAAGGCTGGCCGGAGGACATCCTCGACGACATCGCCTCGCATGCCGACTACCTCAACGTGCCCCGTGACACCAACATTCGAAAGGCGCTCAACGCGGTCGACGAGCTGTGCGGCTTCATCATTGCGTGCGCTCTTGTCAAGCCCGACAAGTCGCTGAGCTCAGTAGAACCGAGCACTGTTCGAAAGAAGATGAAGGACAAAGCCTTTGCGCGGGCCGTGCACCGCGACGAGCTCCTGGCCGGCGCTGAGTCGCTCGGTATACCCTTCGACGAGCACGTGGAAATCGTCCGCGATGCGCTCAAGCCGATTGCAGAGGAGCTGGGTTTGAATCCATGAGCACACGCGGAAAGCCACAGGTCGTGCTCATGCATCCAATCCTCGATCCGGGACCATCGATCCTCGCCGAGGCCGCCGAGGTCCTGGCCTATCCTCCGGATCGCCCCCTTGATGAAGAGAGCATCCGTCAGGCTGCCGAAGGCTGCGTGGGCATCGTGAGCCAGCTGATGGACCCGATTCGCGAGACGGTGCTGTCGACGCCCGGACTCAAGATCGTCAGCAATGTGGCCGTCGGCTACGACAACATCGACGTCGCGGCGGCGACGGCTCACAAGGTGATGGTGACCAACACCCCTGGCGTGCTCGACGACGCGACATCGGATTTCGCGTTCACGCTCTTGATGGCGACGGCACGTCGGATCGTGGAGGCAGACAACTTCACGCGCCAGGGCCGGTTCAGAGGCTGGGCCATCGACATGATCCTGGGCGCGGACGTATTCGGAGCCACGCTCGGCATCATCGGCATCGGCCGCATCGGCCGCGGGGTCGCGCACCGCGCAAAGGGATTCAACATGCGCGTGCTGTACTACGACCCGTATCCGCTGCCGCCAGAGGCAGAGCAGCAGCTGGGCGCCACCCGCGTCGACCTCAACCGCCTGCTCGCAGAGTCGGACTTCGTATCCGTGCACACGCCGCTGACCCAAGACACCCAACACCTCCTCAGCACTCCGCAGTTCACAGCCATGAAGCGGACGGCCATCCTCATCAACACATCTCGCGGTCCCGTTGTGGACGAGGCGGCGCTGGTCGACGCGCTGATGAACCGGCTGATTGCGGGAGCCGGCCTCGACGTCTACGAGCGCGAGCCGGCTGTCCATCCGGGACTCCTGGCGATGCCGAACGTCGTCCTCGCCCCGCACATCGCCAGCGCCACTGTCCGCACGCGTTCCGAGATGTCGGCGATGGCTGCGCGCAACATGGCGACCGCGGTTCGCGGCGGACGTCCGCCGAACCTGGTCAACCCCGAGGTCAAGCGATAACGCGCTATCGGCTGCTGGCGCTGGACCTCGACGGCACGATCATCGACGCGAGGCTCAACCTCGATCAGCGCGACGTCGAGGCGTTGGGACGGATCGTCGCCGCGGGAGTGACGGTGATCGCCTGCACCGGCCGGCCGTTTCCCGGTGCTCTGCCCTGGGCGCAGCGTCTCGGACTGGACGGTCCGATCATCTGCTACCAGGGCGCCGAGGTGAGGATGCCCAACGGCCAGGTGCTGCTGGACCACGGGCTCGACCACGAGCTCGCGATGGAGGTCATCCGTTTTGCCCGCGAGCGCAACCTCCACATCCAGGCTTATCGCGACGACCGCCTCCTGGTCGAGCGCGACCGGCCCGAGGCGCACACATACGGAGACCACGCGGGAATGGACGTGAACATCACAGGTGACCTCGACGCCACCATGGGCCCGACCACCCCCAAGCTCGTGATCGTCGGCGCACCCCAGCTGCTGGAGGAACTCCTGCCGGAGGTGCGGCGGCGCTGGTCGGGGAGACTGAACGCAGCCACATCGCAGGCCGACTACCTCGAGTTCTCGGAGGTGCAGGCGGTGGCCGATCGCACGATCCCCGCGCCCGGGCACGGTGGAATCAAACAGCTCGCCGACCTGTTGGTCGAAACAGGCTGATGGGTACTCTCCTGCTCGTTCATGCGCACCCCGACGACGAGTCCGTCTCGACGGGCGGGGCGATGATGAAGGCGAGAGCCGACGGCCATCGGGTCGTGGTCGTGACGGCGACTCGAGGCGAGGCCGGCGAGATCTACAACATGGATCCGGAGGCCACCCGCCCGCATCTGGGCGAGGTCCGGACCGAAGAGCTCGAGACGGCGGCGCGGATACTCGGCGTCAACCGCGGCGAGTTTCTCGACTACCGAGATTCCGGCATGGCCGGCACCGCCGACAACGACGCCCCGACGTCTTTCCATCAGGCTCCGCTGGAGGAGGCTGCTGCAAAGGTCGCCGCCATCATGCGCGAGGAAAAGCCCGATGTGGTGGTCACCTACGACCAGGATGGAACCTACGGCCACCCCGATCACATCAAGGCGCACTACGTCACCAATGCCGCCCTCGACCTTCTCGAGAAAGAAGGTTGGCGCCCGCGCAAGCTCTACTACACGGCGATCCCACGCTCGCTGATGGAGCAGTTCATGGAGCAGCTACCGGAGGAGGCGAAGCAAGACAACATCGGCTCCCGGATCACCGGCACACCTGACGAGCTCGTGACCACGAAGGTCGACGTCAGCGAGTACGTCGACCGGAAGCGAGATGCGTTTCGCGCCCACGTGAGCCAGAACGACCCCAACTCGTGGTTCACGACCATGGCCGACCAGATTTACCGGATTGCCTTCGGGACCGAGTACTACGCGCTCAGCCGCGGCGAGCCGGGATCAGAGCTGCCGGAGAACGACCTTTTCGCGGGGATCGGCTGACGAAGGGACGCGACCGCCGGCGCTGATTCCGCACTTTTGGCGCCAAACGCGCGCTTCCAGGGTGCGGATTCCGCTCTTTTGGCGCCAAACGCGCGTTTAGAGGCGCCCCGTACACTCGACAGCAGATGGAAGTCGTGAGGATCACGCCACGCGGGTACTGCCATGGCGTGGTGGACGCCTTTCGCATCGCCAAGCGTGTGCGAGAGGAGACCACCGGCGAGGTGCACATGCTCGGCATGCTGGTCCACAACACGCACGCCACCGACGACCTGCAGGCGCAGGGCATCGCGCTGGTCGATCCGCCCGACCGTCTCGCCGGCCTCAGCCAGATCAAAGAAGGGACGGTGATCTTCACGGCGCACGGCGTTTCGCCGCAGGTCAAGCAGCGGGCCGCCGAGCTGGGCTTGAAAGCGATCGACGCCACCTGTTCCGACGTGGTACGCACCCACGAGCTCGTCGCCGACCTGGCGAGCAAGGGCTACGAGGTCGTCTACATCGGGCGAAAGGGCCACCCCGAGCCTGAAGGCGTTGTGGGCGAGGCTCCGGGCAAGGTCTACCTGGTCCAGGACCCGGAGGACATCGATGCTCTTGAGCTCAAGGGTGAGCGGGTCGCGGTCACCTGTCAGACCACGCTGTCCGTCTGGGACACAGAGGACCTGATCGGCCGCGTCAAGGCGCGCTACCCGCAGGCCCAGGTCCACAACGAGATCTGCCGCGCGACCCAGGAGCGCCAGGAGGCGGCGGTGGAGGCCGCGCAGGACGTGGATGCCGTGATCGTGGTCGGAAGTCCGCGGTCGTCGAACTCCCTGCGGCTCGTGGAGGTGGTGAAAAAGCTCGGCCACAAGCCGGCCTATCTGGTCGACAAGCTGGAGGACCTCGACATGAGCTGGTTGAAAGGGATCAAGAAAGTCGGCGTCACGAGCGGCGCGTCGACTCCATCACAGCTCACGAGGCGGGTCATCGAGTATCTGGAGGCCCTGGAGCCCCCGGCCTGACGCTCCCTAGCTGCGGCGCAGGCGCTTGATCACGCGCCCCAGCGCGCCACGAGGAGCAGGGGCCGCCATCGCTGGAACCGGGGGCGGTGCAGTCGACGGCTCTGGCGCGGGAGCAGGAGATCCCTGCGCCTCGCGTGGCGGCGCGCCCGCGCGAGACCGGCGCCGCCGGCGGCGCCTGGGAGTGCCCGACGCTTCCGCAGCGGCCGGCTTGGGCTCGGAAGCCTTTGGCGCAGCCGGCGCCTCCTGCTGGTTCGGGGGCGTCCGGCGTCCTCGCCGGCGCCGGGATGGAGCTGCGGCCTGCGCCTCGGCTGCCTGGGCCGCCGCCCGCCCGATGCTGACATGGCGCCGAACGCTGGCGCCCACCTCGCCCTCAGCGCAAAGCGCCCCGTCGGCGGTGTGGACGTCCACCCGCCAGACGACGATTGCGGTCGGGGCGCTTCCGACGGGCGCCCGTTTCTGGGTCAGCGTCCAGCGCGCGTAGATGGTTTCCCCGGCGCGCACCGGCCGCGGAAACTTCCAGTTGACCCACTCCCACTCCGCGATCGACGGCACCGGCATGTCCATGCTGCCGAGCCCAATCGCGGTCGCGACGAGCAGCGCGGGCGGGGCGAAGCGGCCGCCGGCGTGCCCGGAGTCGATGGTAAGAGGGGAGAAGTCGCCTGCCACAGCGGCGAAGAGCGCGATCTCAGATTCCGAGATGGTGCGCCGCCGCGTCGTCCACTCGCCGCCGAGGGGAAGGTCGTCGAAAGAGATCGGCTCCAGGTCGGGGCGAGTATAGCCCGCGCGCGCATCCGCCCTGGGTCGCCGGAGCCTGCCATGGCCCCGCCGTATGCAAGCAGATCAAGCCCCGGACCCCGCGCGTTAACCTATGACGACTTCCGGGGAGGGAAACTGTGGTTGATCTCGCGGCGGTGCTTCTGGTCGCTTCAGTGCTGCTCGTGTTCGCACTGGTGCTGCTGACGATCGCCCTGATGCGGATGCGCGGGATGACCCACCGTCTCCAGAGCGCACTGGAGGACGAAAGCGGCGCGCGCGACCGGGCGGCGCTGCTTCTCGCGATGGCCTCGGCCGTCAACTCCTCGCTGGGCCTTGAAGAGGTCCTGAACGTCGCCCTCCGGCACGCAGGACGGATCATGGGCGCGGTCGCGGGCGCGATGTACCTGATCGTGCCCGGCAAGACCGAGATGCGGCGCCAGGCCACTTACGGGCTCACGCCTCGGCCGCGCGGTTCGGTGCGCCAGCTCCACGACGAGCCCCTTCGCTCGGGGCTGGCGGCTATGCGCCCGGTCGTGGTCCGGCTTGGCGAGGATACGGCGCCCGGGCTGGAGGGCGGAGGGCATCCCCAGCACGTGCTGGTCGTGCCGGTTCAGCGTTCGGGGCAGCTCATGGGCGCGCTGGAGCTCTACCTCAACGCGTGGCGCGAGCTGACCGAGGACCAGACCGACCTGCTGGTCGGCATCGCGTCGCAGGCCGCGGTCGCGATCAGGCATGCGCAGCTGTTCCAGGCCCAGGAGGAGAACGCGCTCACCGACGAGCTGACGAAGCTGCCCAATCGGCGTGCGCTGGCGCAGCAGTTCTTGAAGGAGATGCAGCGCGCGCGCCGTCACCGCAAGTCGATCGCGTTCCTCATGGTCGACCTCGACCACTTCAAGGAGGTCAACGACACGTACGGCCACCTGCAAGGCGATGCTGTGCTGGCAGAGATCGCATCCATCCTCACCTCAGGCGCACGCGAGTCGGACGTGTGCGCCCGCTACGGTGGCGAGGAGTTTGCCCTGATCCTTCACGAGACGACGGATGCCGGCGCCAACATCCTCGCCGAGCGCATCCGCGCCAAGGTCGCCGCTCACACGTTTCCGGGCGGCCTCAAGATGACGATCAGCATCGGCGTCGCCGCCACGACAGAGGCGGCCCAGTTCACATCCCTGATCGAGCGCGCCGACCAGGCCCTGTACGTCGCCAAGCAGGGCGGCCGCAACCAGGTCCGAGTCGCCGATATGAAGGCAGCCCCTTCGAAGCAGCAGCAGCACGCGTAACGTCGGTCCACCATGGCCCACTACTGCGTGCGCTGCGGGACCGAGCTCGTCACGCGCGTCATCGAAGGCCGCGAGATGGAGGCCTGCCCGCGCGATGACTTCGTGCTGTGGCGCGATCCAAAGGTGGCTTCGGCAGTCGTCGTCGAGGTCGAGGGTGGCGTGGTCCTCGGCCGTCGGGCGATCGACCCCGGCTACGGCCTGTGGTGCCTGCCCGGCGGGTTCGTCAACGACGACGAGCATCCAGCCGAGGCGGCAAAGCGCGAATGCGCTGAGGAGATTTGCGCCGGCGTCGAGCTGACAGGCCTCATCGGCGTGTACCACGTCCCCAAGCGCGACGCCTCGAGCATGATCGGGATCGCCTATCGGGCGCGCCTCGTGGACGGCGCGGAGATGCGGCCGGGCGCGGAGATGCTAGAGGTCGGAGTCTTTCCGCTCGAATCGCTCCCGCAGCTGGCCTTCCCGAGCCACCGTCACGTGCTCGACGAGTTCGTCAGGTCCCGGGCGCCGGTGGGGGAACAGGCACCTCGGAACGCCGGCGCAAAGGCTCGGCGTGCAGGGCGGCCATCACCAGCGCCAGCACGACCGCGACCACGGCGCAAGCCGTGAAACCAGCGGCGTAGCCGACATTCTGGACCACGGGCCCGAACACGAGCGGGCCGGCGGCGAGGCCGAGAAACAGCACGGTGCCGTAAACGCCCATCGTCACGCCGCGGGTGGATCCTGTCGACAGGTCGCCAAAAACCACGCCGATGGCCACAAACGCCATCGCCATGAAGGGCGTGCCGAGCACCAGCACGATGGCCGGCGCCCAGAACCCGGTGAGGTGGCCGAGCACCACGGTCGCCGCCGACCACGCGATCACGCCGACAAAGACAATCGGCCACCGACGGCGCGCGCGGTCGACGAGCCTACCGGCGGGGATGCGTGAGAGACCATTGGCGATCGCCTGGAGCGCAAGAAGAAGGCCGACCTGAGAGCCAGGCAGGCGGAGCGCCTCCTTGCCGAAGATCGGCAGAAACGCACCAACCGTGCCCCACACGAGGGTCGCTGAGGTCAGGCCGATGAGCACCGGCAAGAACGCGCGCTGTGCGAACAGCCCGCGCAACGGTTCCCGGATCGAAAGCCCGCGACTTGATTGCCTTGTATTGCCGGCAGCAATGGCACCAGGGATGCTGAAGACCATCAACGCAGTCGTCACGGCGATGTCGGTCCGAATGTCAATCCACTGCAGCAGCAGGCCCCCCACCGTTGGGCCGAGAAAGAACCCTGCCTGCATCGAGAACGTCAGCCAGCCCATGGCCCGTCCCAATCGACCTCTGGGCACGGATTCCGTGACCGCCGAGAAGAGGGCTGCCTGCTGGGCGCCGGCTGCGAGTCCGCCTGCGATCTGCCAGATGTACAGGGGGAAAACGGTGGTCGTGGCCGCGGTCGCCAGCTGCGATCCGGCGTTGAGTGCGATCGAGAAGACGAGCAGCGAGCGTGCGCCGAATCGATCGATCAGGACGCCAGAGGGAATCGACAGAAGCGCCCCGGCCAGAGTCGCGACTGAGAACAACGCGCCGACCTGAAAACGATCCGCACCAAGCTCGTGTGCGTAGAGCGGCACGGTGAGGCCTCGAGCGGCGAGGGCCGCGAACACAGCTCCGGCGGCCAGGTAGATCGCGAGCGCACGCCGCGATTCGAGGACGCTCAGCCGCACCGAACCTTTCAGGGCTGCCCGGCCGGCGAGTGACGCACTCGTCTCATCGGCTCGGGCCGCCGATGCGTTTCGTCAGGGGGCCCGGCCCGTCGTCGTTACGCATCTGCGATGCGCGCCTCCTAGTGCCACCCCTTCCGTCGCCTCGGCGGCCTGACCGGCGGCCAACGGCCGCCTGCCGCGATCCGAGCGCGCCCCGCCGTCGAGCAGCCCTAGGATACCGACGCATGGTCCGTCAGCGGGTCGGGGACTGGCGCCAGTCATGGCGCTTCGCCCTGGCCGCTCTCGCGGCGGGCCTATTGGTTGTCGGCATGGGCGCCGGTGCGAACGCCGCGCCTAACAGCGTTCTCGGCGGCATCAACCGGCCCTACTTCGCCGCGCAGGATCTGCTGTTCCCTGCTCCCGCGCCGGATCCTCGCGTGACCCTTGTTGCGATCGACTCGAAGTCGCAGGGTGACCTCGGCGCCTATCCGTGGAGCAACGCGTATCACGCCAAGGTGATCAACTATCTCGCGAGCCTCCACCCCAGGGTGATCCTCTTCGACATCGTCCTCGACCACCTCACCCTCAAGGAGGTCGAGCCCCCTTTTACGGACACCGACCAGCCCTTAAGGGCGGCCATCAAAGCGGCCGGCAATGTCGTGCTTGTATGCACGCTGAATGACCCGCCCACCAGCTTGTTCGCGGAAGTCGCCGCCGCCGTGGGCGAGCGCGGTTTTGCGAATCCGGACGCTGCGAGCGCGGTCAGGGGGGTTGTCCTGCGCCCGAAACCCACCTGTCCTGAGAACGAAGCGCAGGAACCGGCCTTCATCCAGGCTCTGCGCATCGCGGAGGGCATCAGCGACCCGTTGACCGCGTCGAAGGATGGCTCTGAGATCCAGTTCGGACCTCACCGCATTCCTCTCGTCGACAGCCAGATGCTGATCAACTTCAGCAAGGGGTCGGGCGCGACCTGCCGCTACATCGACGCCTTGAATGAAAACTGCCCGCGCCCGGAGGTGATCACCGACCACATCGTGGTCGTTGGCACCAAGCTCATCGATGCCGGCGACGTGTACTCGCAAGCAGTGAGCTTTCCGCACGACAGCAGCTTCTGTCCGGAGTTCCGCCAGAGCTGCATGCTCGACAACCAGAACTATGGCTACCGGATCGTCGGTGACGCGATCAGTACGGTCCTGAACGATCGATACCTGCGTCAGCAGCCCCAGACCTCAATGGTGCTTTCGGTGTTGATCCTGTCGGTTTTCGTCGGTCTTCTCGTCTACCTGCTGCCGATCCGACTGGGGTTGGTTGTGACAGGCGCGTTGATCGCTGTCTACGTAATTGGGATCGTGGGCCTGGCGAAGCTCGGATTTCTTTCCGATCCTCTGTACGCGCCAGCAGCCATCGTGCTCGCTGCGGCCGCGTCGCTTGCCGCGCGGTATGTCCTGGAGGAACGCGAAAGGCGAAAGGTCGAAGGCATCTTCGGCCACTACGTCGACCCGCGCATCGTCAGCCAGCTGGCAGCGATGAAGTCGATCGACGACGTCATCTCGAAAGGCGAGCGGCGCGAGCTGACGATGCTCTTCGTGGACATCCGCGGGTTCACAGCCATGTCCGAGGGCATGGCGGCGGAGCAGGTGCTGGGTGTGATCCAGGAGTACCTCGATGAGATGAGCGCGCTCATCTTCAAGTGGGACGGAACCATCGACAAGTACGTGGGAGACGAGATCGTGGCGATCTGGAACGCGCCGGTGGTGCAGCCTGACCACGCCCTGCTGGCGGTCCGCTGCGCCTACGACCTCGTGAGCAGCGCTCCTGACCTGCAGGCCAAGCTGGTGGCCAAGGGACTGCCGCCGATCGCTTGGGGAATCGGCATCAACACGGGGCCGGCAGTGGTCGGCAACATGGGCAGCAAGGACCGCCTGCAGTACACAGCGTTGGGCGACACCGTGAACACCGCCGCGCGATTCTGCAGCGCGGCGCCCGGGTTCACCCTGCTCATCGGCTGGCCGACGTTCGAGGCCTGCTCGCAGCTCGTGGCCGTCGACGAGATGCCCGGGCTGCAGCTCAAGGGGAAGTCGGCGGAGAAGTTCCGCGTCCTCAAGGTGAGCGCGATTCGCGAGG
>WNGA01024127.1_pt1 | contig 11285 bp, 9 predicted proteins | sample 5400061 | NCBI WGS metagenome assembly WNGA01 (sample SAMN13153366, study PRJNA577476) | soil metagenome | isolation source: 100 cm soil or saprolite under grassland replicate 2 | place: USA:California | collected 2016-06-15
ACATCGTCGTGCTCTCACGGGCGCGCAGGTCGTCGACGTAGTCCCAGATGTGCACGCGGGTCTGGGGGTCGAGCCCGATCGTCGGCTCGTCGAGGAACAGGACCCGCGGCGTGTGCAGCAGGCCACGCGCGATCTCGAGGCGACGCTTCATGCCGCCCGAGTAGAAGCGGGTCTGCTGGCTCGCCCAGTCGGTGAGCCCCACCATGTCGAGCAACGGGTCCATGCGCCGCTTGATCTCGGGCCCGTGCAGCCCGTACAGGACGGCGTGAAAGCGCAGGTTCTCCTCGCCGGTGAGGTAGTCGTCCAGGGTGACCTCCTGGAAGACGAGCCCGATGTTCGAGCGGACCTCGTTGCGGGCGCGCAGCACGTCGTGCCCGGCCACCCGGGCGGCGCCGTCGCTGGGGTGCAGCAGCGTGCACAGCACGGAGATCGTGGTGGTCTTGCCGGCGCCGTTGGGTCCGAGGAAGCCGAACAGCTCGCCGGGGTCGACCGTGAACGAGATGCCGTCGACGGCGGTGAAGTCACCGAAACGCTTGACGAGGCCGTCCACCTCGACGGCACCAGTCGCACCAACCACGAAGCGTCAGCCTATCGGCGCCATCAGATGCGTCTCTCAACGAGCTTGTTCGTCGCCGTCGCAAGCTCCGGCTCTGCGGTAGCGGTCGGCAAAGCCGCCGGCGCCGCGGCCGGGCGACGCTCAGATACGCACCTTCCGGCAGACTCGGGTCGTGGAGCGACGAACGCCGGGTGATCTCGTGGCCGCGGCCCGGCGCGCCGACGTGCGCGACGAGCGGCTGCTGGCGGCGATCGCCGGGGTTCCCCGGGCCGGGTTCGTGCCCGCGGGTCACGCGGCGCGCGCGTACGTCGACGCACCGCTCCCGATCCCGCACGACCAGGTGACGACCCAGCCGTCGCTCGTCGCGCAGATGGTCGACGCGCTCGCGCTCACCGGCCACGAGACGGTGCTCGAAGTGGGGGCCGGCTACGGGTGGCAGACAGCGCTGCTCTCCCGGTTGGCGGCGGAGGTCTGGAGCATCGAGCGGTTCGCAGATCTCGCCGAGGCAGCGCGGGCGAATCTCGCCGCGCACGGCGTCTCGAACGCGCACGTCGTTGTCGGCGACGGCACGACCGGATGGCCGGAGCCCGCGCCCTACGACGCGATCATCGTCACCGCCGCGTTTCCCGAGGTTCCCGTACCGCTCGTCGAGCAGCTCATCCCGGGCGGGCGCCTCGTGCAGCCGGTCGGCCGCGGCGGCAACGAGCAGGTCATCCTGTTCGTCGAGCGCGAAGGCGCGCTGGTCCACGTCCGTGTGCTGACCGGCGCGCGCTTCGTACGGCTCGTGGGGACGTACGGCTTCCCCGAGGAGCTCTAACGGCGACTCCGAGTTGGGGCGATCTCCGGTCTTCGCGTCAGCGCCAGTCGACGACGACGCGGTCGTCCTCGTCGGTGACCGTGGTGCCGAACTCCGCGCACGCGGCGGCGAGGCGGGCGCGGACCCACGCCGCGTCGTGGCCGGTCGCGACGCGCGTGTGGCAGTAGTCGAGCTTCAAGGGCACGGCTTCGAGGCGCGCCGGCCCGTCGTGGTCGACGTCGACCAGCCACAGCACGCCGAGGTCGTTCCGCAGCTCGCGATCGACCTGGTAGTCGTCGACGAAGTCGCCGAGGTCGTAGAGCACGCGGTCGTCGACGCCGTGGAACAGGTGGGCGGAGTGGCCGGCGACGAGGGTGGCGCCGGCGTCGCGCAGCACCCCGGCCGCGTGGCGCACGTGCGGCACCGGGACCGGCACCATGTTCGGTCCCCAGTGGGGCGTGACGAGCACGGCGTCGGCGTCGGCGGCCGCGCCGGCGACTGCACGGGCCAGCCACTCGGGCACGCCCCGCCACAAGTCTGCGAACGCGACGCCCGGTCGGTCGGGAGTGGCGGCGAAGTCGGCCGGGTGGTCGGTCAGACCGAGCACGGCGAGACGGACGCCGCCGCGCTCGAGCACGGCAGGCCGGCGGGCGCCGTCCGCGTCGAGACCGGCGCCGACGACGGCGATGCCGGCGCGGGCGAGGTGGTCGAGCGTGTCGGTGAGGGCGACCGTCCCGTAGTCGAGGGCGTGGTTGTTGGCGAGGGTGACGCAATCGACGCCGAGGAGCGCCAGCGTCTCGACCGCTGCCGGCGGCGCACGGAAGAAGAAGGGCTTCCCGGGCGCCGCCCACCGTTCGCCTCGGTCGGAGATGCAGCATTCAAGGTTGAGCACGAAGACGTCGGCGCCGTCCGTCGCGTCCACAACCTCGGGGTCGAACACCGACGCCGGGCCTCCGTCGGCGAGCCGCTCGGCGACCATGCGGCCCAGCATCGTGTCGCCGGCGAGCGCCAGGCGCAGCACGGTGCCGGTGTACCACCGCGCCCGCGGGCGTGGTGTACGAAAACCTATATGTCGGTTTTGGTGGGGTTTCGAGCGACTCGGGGCTCAGGGCCGTGTCCCCCATGATTTCGCTGGTCGTTCGGGTTTTGCGAGCAATGGGACTTTCGACCCTGCACGCGCGCTCGCAGACCTGTCATCGTCACCGACCGTGAGGCACTGCGCGCCGCCCGGCTCCATGTTCTCCGCCCGGAGTGCGGTCGGTGCGCGGCTCGTGCCGGGGTACCGGCGCCTCCTTCACAGGAATGAGCAGCAACACGGTGAGGTAGAGAAGCCGCTTCCCGGCGGTGAGCTGGTGGCCTACTCGCTCCACACGTCGGGTCAGGACCGGGGCGGCTTCGGCTAGCAGCCGCCTGCTGGAAAACCCTTTCCGAGCCATTCCGAGTGGAGGACCGGCGCCGGCACCTCGGCGCCTCTTTCGTGACGTCGCTACGGCGGCGTCGCGCGCCCGCCCCCGCCAACGGCCAGTCGTCAGCTCTCGGTCGAGCCGGGCGGCGATCCCCGGGCGGCGGAGCCGACCCTTCGCCGGAGCGACGGGTGCGCGGGCTCCTCGTCGGCCTCGGCCACCCGGGTCGAGCGGACCGAGCGGTTCCGGCCCTCGCCCTTGGCGGCGTACAACGCGGCGTCGGCCGCGGCCACGAGCCGCTCACCGTCGCCGGCGTTCTCCGGCATCGCGCCCACACCGGCGCTGACCGTCACGGGCACCGCCGTCACGTCGCGGGCGACCGCCGCCCGGAGCCGTTCGGCAACTCCGAGGGCGGCGACGCCGGTGCAGTCGGGCAGCAGCACGACGAACTCGTCGCCGCCGTAGCGTGCCGGCAGGTCGCTCGCTTTCGTGTGGGCGACCATCGTCCGGCTGATCTCCCGCAGCACGGCGTCGCCGGCCTGGTGGCCCACGGTGTCGTTCACGTCCTTGAAGTGGTCGACGTCGACGACGACGAGCGCGAGCGAGGCCTGCCGCCGGATCGATCGCGCCACCTCGCGCTGGAGCGTCTCCTCGAACAGGCGTCGGTTGGCGAGCCCCGTGAGCCCGTCGCGGGTCGCAAGGTGCTCGACCTCGGCGAGGAGGGCCGCGTTGCGCAGGGCCACGGCGGCTTGGCTCGCTGACTGGGCGAGGGTCTCGACGGTGGCGCCGGGGATCTTGGCCCGGCTGCCCCGCCCCCACTCGGCCAGCACGACGCCGAGCGCCTCGCCGTCGACGACCAGCGGCACGACCACGACGTTGCGGGCGACCGGCAGGAGCTCGTCGAGCATCGGATCCTCGGCGAGGGAGCGGACGAGCGTGGGCGCCTCCGCGGCCCAGAGGTCTTCGGGCGGCGGACCGATCTCCTCCGGGCTGGTGATCCGACCGGCATCGCCACCGACGGCCGACGCGCCCTCCCATCGGTCCCCCTGGCGGACGAGGACGACGGCGCGCGGGAACCCGAGCCGGACGTGCACCTGGCGGGCGAGCACCAGCGCCACCTCGTCGGCCCGGCGGACCTGCTCGAGCTCGAAGCCGAGCTCGACCAGCGCGCGCAGCTGGGCCCGGCTCCGGCGCAACGCCCGCTCGTTGACCGACGAGCAGACGGCGGCCCCGACCGCGAACAACAGCAGTCCGATCGCGATGAGAACGGCGTCGGCATAGCTGCCGGCGGTGCGGTGGCCGAGCAGGTCGGCGGCGGCGGCCGCGTGGCCGAGAAAGACCAGCAGCGCGTACCAGACGGCGAGCTTCAGGCCGGTGCGGTACGACACGATCAGCGTCACGGCGGTGACGTCGAAGAAGACGAGCGGGATGATCCGGCTGGCGGCGCCGCCCGTGAGCGCGACGGCCACGGCGAGGAAGAGGGCGTCGACGAGGAGCATCCACGACGACGTCATCTGCGCCCCCGCCGGCGCGCGCCGCCGCAGGAGCTCGATGCCCAGGGTGAGCGCGAGGTAGACCGCGACGAGCGGCAGCAGATCGATCTCGAGCCTCGGGTCCCGCCGGTCGAACCGACCTTGCAGAGCAAGGAACGCGAGGGCCAGCATGCCCAGCACGAACAACGTGATGAACGAGCGCTCCGGCCGGCTCCCGGGGCTCTCGGCGCGGCCCACAGCTCGCCGCCCCTGGCCGGCCGGCTGGGCGGGCGCGGGCGACACGACGGGCTCGCTCGCCATCGGGACCTCGGCCGCGAACACGCCCGTCGAGGCCAGCGTGGGACTGACGGGAACAGACTCGCGCGGCGCGTCCGGCGCCTCGGGCTCGGGAGTCGGCACCGGCGCCGCGGGCACCGCCGCCGGAGCCGGCGCCGCGGGCACCGCGGCCTCCGCCGGGGCGGGACACGCGTTGCGCCCGTTGCCCCGGCAGGAATTCGACGAGTCGGGCGGCTTGGGCTCGGCGCCGAGGTCACCGGAGCCAAGCGCGACCGCGGGTGTCGCCGCGAGCACCAACGTCGCGACAGCCACGCCGAACAGAATGGCGAGCCCGAGCCCACGCAGCTCTGCTCGTGCGCAACCGCCCGATCCCGTGCTGTGAGCTTCCGTACCGAATTGCACGTGTCCCCTCCCCGCGACTATCGGCTCCGGGGAGTGCGAAACTTGAGGCCCTTCCACAGCAGAGGTGGTGACGGTGCTGGCAGCGTTCTCGGTGACCCCGATCGGGGTGGACGACTCGGTCGGCGAGCTCGTAGCCGACGCAGTGCGGGTCGTGCGCGAGAGCGGCCTCCCGAACGAGACGAACGCGATGTTCACGAACGTGGAAGGGGACTGGCACGAGGTGATGGACGTCATCCAACGCTGCGTCGAGGTCGTGGTTGCTCGCGCGCCCCGTGTCAGCGTCGTGATCAAGATCGACTACCGCCCGGGCGTCGACGACCCGATGCACGCGAAGATGGAGACGATCGAGCGGGAATTGGGCAGGGACTGACGACATGCACTTGGTGCAGTACTACCTGGACTGTCTGTCGCAGGCGTCGTATCTCGTCGGTGACGAGGATACGGGGCGGGCGGTCGTGGTGGACCCCCGCCGCGACGTGCACGTCTACGTCGACGACGCCGCCGCCGCCGGGCTGCGCGTCGAGCGAGTGATCGAGACGCACATCCACGCCGACTTTCTCAGTGGGCACCTCGAGCTCGCGGCGCAGACGGGGGCGGCCGTCTCCTACGGCGCCGGCGCCGAGGTCGACTTCCCGATCGAGCCGCTCGCCGACGGCGAGGAGCTCACGCTCGGGGACGTGACCCTCCGGGTGCTGGCGACGCCGGGGCACACCCCCGAGTCGATCAGCATCGTCGTGCGCGAGCACCCGGACGACGCCGTCCCGTACGGCGTCCTGACGGGCGACACCATGTTCATCGGCGATGTCGGTCGCCCCGACCTGCTGAGCGCGGCGGGCATCGCCGCCAGCGAGCTCGCCCGGCAGCTGTACCGCTCGCTCCACCAGAAGCTCCTCGCGCTGCCCGACGCGACCCGCGTGTACCCGGCCCACGGTGCCGGCTCGGCGTGTGGGAAGAACCTGTCCACCGAGACGCAGTCGACGATCGGCGAGCAGCGCCGCACGAACTACGCGCTTCAGCCGATGACCGAGGACGAGTTCGTCGCGCTCGTCACCGAGGGCCAGCCGCTGCAGCCGATGTACTTCTCGTTCGACGCGCAGCGGAACCGCCAGGCCCACGCGCTGCTCGACGAGGGGGACCTGCCGCCGCCGCTCACGCTGCCGGACCTCCTGGCGCGGCGCGACGCGGGTGCCGCCGTCCTCGACACCCGCGACCCGCTGGACTTCGCCGCCGGGCACCTGCGGGGCTCGGTGAACGTCGGGCTCCACGGGCGGTTCGCGGAGCTCGGCGGCGACGTGCTGACGCCGGACCGGTCCGTCGTCCTCGTGAGCGAGCCCGGCACCGAGCTCGAAGCCAAGGTGCGCCTCGGGCGCATCGGCTTCGACCGGATCGAGGGGTCGCTCGCCGACCCCGTGCGAGTGCTGCTCGAGCACCCGGAAGTCGTCGAACCGAGCTCGCGTCTCTCCGTGACCGAGTTCGAGGCGCGCCAGCGCGACGTCGCCGACCTCCAGGTCGTCGACGTGCGCAATCCGGGCGAGACCGCGGCGGGTGTCATCCCCGGCGCGGTCATGACGCCGCTGCCGCAGCTCGAGGCACGGATGGGCGAGCTGGACCCGGCCCGTCCTACCGTCGTGTACTGCGCGAGCGGGTATCGCTCGTCGATCGGGGCGAGCGTGCTGGCATCGGCGGGCTTCGACGACGTCTCCGACCTCCTCGGCGGGTACGAAGCCTGGAAGGGGCAGCAGCAACGAGAGGACCAAACGGTATGACGACGCCGCCCGAGGTGTCCCACCTCGATCCCGCCGACGCCAAGCGCCGCGCCGACGCCGGCGCGCTGCTCCTCGACGTACGCGACCCTGACGAGTGGCAAGCGGGGCATGCCGACGGCGCCGCGTGGATCCCCATGCGTGAGATCGCCGAGCGGCAGGACGAGCTGCCCACCGACCGCGAGATCGTCGTCATCTGCAAGACGGGCAGCCGGTCGGCGCAGGTTGCCGGGGCGCTCGTCGCCGCCGGCTACGACGCCGCCAACGTGGCGGGTGGGAGCGAGGCGTGGCAAGCCGCCGGCTTTCCGATCGTGACCGACGACGGGCAGCCCGGCACCGTCGCCTGAGGCGCACGCATGCCCCGCTACGTCGGCCAGCGGATCCCGCAGATCGCGGTGGGCGGTGAGCTCGCCGACGACGTGTTCGTTGACGTGCGCGACCCCGGCGAGTACGCGGCCGGGCACGCGCCCGACGCGCTGTCGATGCCCGTCGACCAGCTCGAGACGAACCGGTTCACGCTGCCGATGAACCGCCGGCTGGTGGCGATGTCGCGCCGGGGCGATCGCAGCGCCGACGCGACCGTCGAGCTGCGCGAGATGGGGTTCCAGGCCGTCAACTTCGAGGGCGGGCTCGAAGCGTGGGCGGCCGCGGGCGGGGCGATCGTGACCGACGACGGCCGGCCCGGCCGTCTCGCCTGACGTGCGCCGCGCCGCGGCCGTGGTCGCCATGGCCGCCGCGCTCGTCGCCTCCGGCTGTTCCGACGGAGGAGGTGACGGTGAAACCCGGCACGCGGCGGGAACAACGGGCGCCCCGGCGAGCACCGCGGCGCGCGGACCAGAAGGCGTCGCGGTGCCGAAGACGGCGGCGAAAGCCGCGTCGACGCTCGCACGCGTCGAGCGGGCGCTGCGGGCGCCGGACACGCCGCCCGGCGACCTTTCCCGGCTGGGATGGGAGCAGCAGAACGCGTACCGAGCTCTCGCCGCCCACCCCGACTGGGTCCAGGACGTGCTGGCCAACCTCCCGGCCGACGTGCAGCCGATCGTGACCGCCAACGAGCGCGCCGGGCGCGAGCTCGCGGGCCTGGGCGAGCCGCAACCGAAGCTTCCCGACTGGCGCATCGAGGCTCCGCCGCCACCCGACGTGCTGCGTTCCTATTACGCCGAGGCCGAGGCGGCGTCCGGCATCCCGTGGGCGTACTTCGCCGCGATCCATCTCGTCGAGACGCGGCTCGGTCGCATCCGCGGGACGAGCACCGCCGGCGCCCAGGGCCCGATGCAGTTCATCCCCGCCACGTGGGAGCGGTACGGACAGGGCGACATCAACGACAACCACGATGCCATCCTCGCCGCCGCCCGACTCCTGGAAGCGAACGGCGCGCCCAGTGACGTCAGCCGCGCGCTCTATCGGTACAACAACAGCTTCAAGTACGTCGACGCGGTGCAGTCGTACGCCCAGCTCATGCTCGAGGACGAGCGTGCGTTTCTCGGCTACTACCAGTGGCAGGTGTACTACTCGACGACCGGCGGCACGTTCGTCATGCCCGAGGGGTACCCGGCGTCACCGGCTCGCAAGGTCACTCCCGCGCGCGCCGTCAACCGTTGACCGGCTTCCAGACCGTCTCGCCGCGCAGCTCGACCCGCCGGCCTTCCTGCTCGAGCGGCACCGTCCACACGCGCAGCACCGCCGTCTTGCCGCCGTCGAGCACGCGGCGCGGCGGCCGATCGCTCGCGTACAGCCCGCGGAACTCGAGCCACGAGTAGCTCGGCGCGCCCGCCTCGCGAATCCAGTCCGGAGCGGCGTTCGGGTCGACGACGGCGGCCGCCAGGGCGAAGTCCTGGCCCTGGGCGCGGGCGTTGTCGGCCCACGTCGGGCTGTGGCGGTTGACCTCGGTCCCGTCCCGGCCGACGCGGAGGAAGGGCTCGCCGGCGGCACCGAGCACGACCACCGGCTCCTCCCCGCGGTTGGCGAGGAACAGCGCCGGCACCCGTCCGGGGGCCAACTGCACGGCGACGTCACGGAACGGCCGGGCGGGACCCCGCAAGCGTGTCGTCACCGCGCCGCGCACAGGCTCGTACACGATGCGGCCGTGCGCGCGGACCGGCGTCCCGTCGTAGTCGAACGGCACGGCCCACGGCGCCAGCGTCACCGTCTTGCGCCGGTGGGCGACGTCGGAGGGAACGTCACTCGGCGCAGGGTGCAGGCGGTGGTCGAACCAGCCCCACGCCGGTTCGGCCGCCACGCGCTCCCAGCGGGCCGGCGCGCCGGGCTGCGCGTCGGGAGGGATGGTCACGTCGCCGTTGGGGCTGTTGCTCAGGTACCACCACGGCGACGCGCGGTTGGCGAGCACGCCGTCGGGCCCGATCCGCAGGAACGGCTGGCCGTCGTCGTCCAGGACCGAGAGCGGGGCCGGTGTGGGGTTCGCCACCACGAGCTGGGCGGTGACGCTCGCCGCGACCTGCACGGTGACGCCGGGGATGGCGGGGGCGACCCCGTCGAGCACGGGGTGGATGGACGGATCGGTGCCGTGCGCGGCCGCCGCGGTCGGGACCGCGGCGACCGCGACCAACGCGGCGGCAAGGAGCGCGATCGTGGTCGTGGCAACGGAACCGGCGGCCGCCGCCAGCCGGTGGGGGGGCCTCCGGGAATGGCTAGCGGCCGCCGGAGCCACCGCGGACCCGAGCTTGCGTCACGTGCCGATGCTCGTCTGGTGGCCCACCGAGGGCACCAGACGTCCACCGACCTCTTGGTTCAGGAAGAGCAGGTACGGGCCGGGGGGCGCGACCTCCGGCTGCGGCGGCGCCTTCACGTAGACCGCGCCGGCGACGCGTCGCACCACCGGTAGCTCCACCGCGCGCTGGTCGCCGTCGACGAGGTGCGTGATCGCCGAGTTCCGCATGACCACCACGCTGTCGATCGACGCGGCGTCGGGCGTCGCGATCCTGATCGTGTCGCCGTACGCGAGCGTGTCGGCGGCGGCGGCGATCGTGGGACGGTGCCCGGCGAACAAGTACGGCGGCTCGTAGATCTCGAATGTCGGGTCGCGATCGGGGTTCGGCTCGGCGCCCGGGACCGCGATGTTCGACAGGTACGCGGTCGAGATCGGCGCGTGCCCGCCGACGAGCACCCGGCCGTCGGGCATCAGCATCCCTGTGTTGTGATAGGTGCGCGGGCGGGTGGCGGACGCAACCGGCGTCCACGTCTTCTTGACTGGGTCGTAGAGCTCGGCCTGCTTGACGGGCCGGCCGAGGCTCGGCGCCTGCACCTCGTCGATGTCGGCGCCCGAGAACGCCATGACCTCGCCGGTGGGGAGCAGGACGCCGCTCGGATACCAGCGGGAGGAGTGCAGCGGGCCGGTCGACTCGCTCGAGAGCGACTCGCTGCCGTTCGCCCCCATCGTGACGGTGTCGACGCGGCTGAGGTTCGTGCCGAGCGGCGTGCCCGGCGACGGCGCCACCGCGCTCGGGGTGCCGCCGGCGCTGAGGAACGACGCCCGCGTGTAGTTGCCGGCGGCGTCCGGCTCGAGCGGCAGCATCACCGAGAACGTCGAGCCCCGGAAGCCGAAGCCCGGGTCGGGGGCGCCGGCGGTCAGGCCGGGGACGCCGAGGTCGGTCCACCGGTTGCCGGCAGGGTCGAACGTGGCGCCGAGGTTCCAGAACGCCTCGTCGTAGGCCTGGCCGAACGGGTTGAACGACTGGCCGGCGACGTCGTAGTAGACGTGCCCGTTCGGCAGCAGGTGCAGGCGCGGGAACAGCGGCAGCGACCGGTTGGCGCTCTCCGGCAACACCGTCCACTCGCCGGTGGCGGGGTCGTACATCTCGAGCTGCTTCACGTTGGTGCCCGAGTCGAACGGGCGGTCCGGGTACAGCGGCTTGAGGAGCTTGCTCACGCCGCTGGCGACGAGGATCTTGCCGTCGGGCAGCGTGACCAGCGACGGGTACCAGCGCCCGTAGTGCATCGAACCGGATTGGGTCCACTGGTTGGTGGTCGGGTCGTAGATGCGCGCGTTGCGCAGACCCTCGAGCTCGACGACGCCGAGGTCGGTGCCGGGGATCGCGGGGTCGCGGTAATAGTCGGTGCCGCCGACGGCCATGATGCGCCCGTCGGCGAGCTGCACCTGGTCGGCGCAGAACAGGTCACCGTCGTTCACGGTGGTGTCGCCGCTCCCGCCCGGCAGCGGCAACGGGAGCGACGGGATCGGCAACGGATTCGAGTCGTTGCCGTCGGGGTTGGCACCGCCGGTTTCGGGGTCGGGCGTGCCGAAGACGGGCTGCGGCCCGGACAGGTCGATGGTACGGCTGCGGTCGTTGCGCGCCTCCTTGGCGAACTCGAGCACGATGCTGAGATCCACGTTCTCGGTGCCCTCGAGCGCGTCCCAGTACAGGATCTTGCCGTTCGAGAGCGCGACGACCGTCGCGCCGGCGGGCTTGCACAGCTTCCGGCCATCCGCGTCGGTGTGACACGCGTTCGGGCCCTCGCTCGTACGCATGTCCTCGAACGGCGGGAGGAAGCGGCCGGCCTGGGCCGGGTCGGCGGCGCCCTGCGCGGCGGCGCCCGTCAGCGTGAGCGACCCTCCCGCCGATGCGATGGCGACGGCCA
>WNGA01026678.1_pt1 | contig 11284 bp, 6 predicted proteins | sample 5400061 | NCBI WGS metagenome assembly WNGA01 (sample SAMN13153366, study PRJNA577476) | soil metagenome | isolation source: 100 cm soil or saprolite under grassland replicate 2 | place: USA:California | collected 2016-06-15
TGGATCGGCCAGTCGCGGTACCAGGGGCGCTGGCGCGAGACCGTCAACCGCTCGGCGCTGGTCCTCAAGCTGCTGGTGTCGAACGAGCACGGCTCGCTGGTCGCGGCACCGACCTTCGGTCTCCCCGAGGAGCTCGGTGGCGAGCGCAATTGGGACTACCGCTACACATGGGTCCGCGACGCGTCGTTCACGCTGTATGCCCTCATCAGTCTCGGCTACACGGCCGAGGCGGGCGCGTTCATGCGATGGGTCGAGGACCGCTGCAACGATCTCGGTCCCGACGGGTCGTTGCAGATCATGTACGGCATCGACGGGCACAAGGACCTCAGCGAGGAAGTCCTCGACCACTTCGAGGGATATGGCGGATCGTCGCCGGTCCGCATCGGCAACGACGCCTACGACCAGCTCCAGCTCGACATCTACGGCGAGCTCATGGACTCGGTGTATCTCTACAACAAGTACGGCGCGCCGATCTCACACGACCTGTGGCACAACCTCGTCCGCCTCGTGGACTGGGTGACCGACCACTGGCAACTTCCCGATGAAGGCGTGTGGGAGGTGCGCGGCGGGCGCAAGGAGTTCCTGTATTCGCGGCTGATGTGCTGGGTGGCCGTCGACCGGGGGATCCGCCTCGCCGACCGTCGCTCGTTCCCGTACCCGTTCGAGCGGTGGCGCGCGACCCGCGACGAGATCTACCACGACATCTACGCGAACTTCTGGGATCCGGAGCAGCAGGCGTTCGTCCAGCACAAGGGCACGAGGACGCTCGACGCTTCGACGCTGCTGATGCCGATGGTCAAGTTCATCAGCTCGACCGACCCGCGCTGGCTCTCGACACTCCGGGCGATCAAGGAGCGCCTGGTCGAGGATTCCCTGGTGTTCCGGTATCGCGTGCGCGCGGGCGCATCCGACGGCCTCATGGGCGAAGAGGGCACGTTCAACATGTGCTCGTTCTGGTACGCGGAGGTCCTGGCACGCTCGGGTGACCCGCAGAAAGCGCGGCTCGTGTTCGAGAAGATGCTCGGGTACGCCAACCATCTCGGCCTCTATGCCGAGGAGCTCGGGCCGCACGGCGAGCAGCTGGGAAACTTCCCCCAGGCATTCACGCATCTAGGCTTGATCAGTGCCGCGTACGCCATCGACCGCAAGCTCTCCGGCTCCGGCTGGGTCGCGTAGCGAGGCCACCCCGCTGCTCGTCGGGCGCGACGCGCCGTTGCACGAGCTCGAGGTCGAGCTCGCCCGCGCCATCGATGGGCGCGGGGCTCTCGTCCTCCTCAGCGGCGAGCCTGGCATCGGCAAGACTCGGCTCGCCGAGGAGCTCGGCGCGCGTGCTACATCTGCCGGTGCGCACGTGCTGTGGGCGAGCTGCTGGGAGCACGACGGCGCGCCCGCCTATTGGCCGTGGATTCAGCTTCTGCGTGGGCTCACCGCGACACGCGGCAGCAAGGTCGTACGCTCGGCCGGCCGCATCGCCGACGAGATCGTCCGCCTCGTACCAGAGATCGACGCCAGCGTCCCGGCACTGGAGGCCACCGAGGTCGCGCCCGACCAGGCTCGCTTCCGGCTCTTCGACGCCGTCAGCGCCGTGCTCCGCGCCGCCGCCGCGACCGGTCCGCTCGTACTCGTCTTCGAGGATCTCCATTGGGCCGACGAGGGGTCGCTGCTCCTCCTCCGGTTCATGGCGAGAGAGCTGCAGACCGCCCGGCTCCTCGTAGTCGGCACGTACCGCGACGTGGAAGTGCCGGCCGTGAGCGCATTCAGCGCGACGCTCGCCGACGTCATCGCGCGGAGCATCCGGATCCACCTCGGCCCCCTCGATCTCGCGGAGGTGCGGGAACTCGTCGCGGCGATGACCGGCGGCGCGCCCGGGGACGAGACACTGCGCCGGATCCACGATCGCTCCGGTGGCAACCCGCTCTTCGTACGCGAGGTCTGCCGGCTGCTCGACCGCGAACGCGGCGCGACGGACTTCGAACTCGCGATTCCCGAAGGTGTGCGGGCGGTGATCGATCGGCGCCTTGCTCGCCTCCCACAAGCGTCGCACGAGGTTCTCTCGGCGGCGTCGGTCCTCGGCGCCGACTTCGACGTCACGGTGGTGTCAGGCATGGCGGAGACGTCAGAACGCGACGTGCTGGTCCTGCTCGACGCGCCAACCGCATCGCGGATCGTGACCGCGCGCTCCGTGCCCGGCCGCTACTGCTTCTCGCACGCATTGGTCCGCGACGCGCTGTACTCGGGTCTTCCCGCCGCTCGCCGGATCGAGCTGCATCACCGTGCAGCGCAGGCGCTCGAGGCGGTACACCACGACGACCTCGACGCATGCGCGGCCGAGCTCGCGCACCACTACCTGCAAGCGCTCCCCGGAGCCGACCCGGCCACGGCCATCGACTACTCGATTCGGGCGGCGCGCCGCGCCGACGCGCAACTCGCGTTCGAAGACGCCGCCGCGCACTACCGACGCGCCCTCGAGGTCGTCCCGCCCGGCGACGAGGACCTTCGCGTCGAGCTGCTCCTCGCGCTCGGGGACGCCGAGCTGGCCGGCGGGAACCTCGAGCGCGCCCGCACCGTCTTCGACGAGACGGCTGCGCTGGCACGCCGGCGGGACCGGCCCGAGGAGCTCGCCCGCGCCGCGCTCGGGTTCGGTGCCGGTCTCGGCGGGTTCGAGGTCAGGCTCTGGGACCAGCACCAGATCGACCTCCTGGAGGAGTCGCTGGCGGCACTCCCCGACGGGGACTCGGCGCTCCGCGCGTGGCTTCTTGCTCGCCTGTCGGTTGCGCTGTCGTTCGTCGAGTCGGAGCACCGCCGGCAGGAGCTGAGCCGGCGCGCCGTCGATATGGCGCGACGGGTCGGTGATACGCGCGCGCTCGTGTACTCGCTGGGAAGCCGCTGCGATGCGATCGCGGGCCCCGAGCACATCGACGAGCGCCTCGCGCTCGCAACCGAGATGGTCGACCTCGGGCGCGAATCGGGTGATCGGCAGATGGAGCTCCTGGGGCGCCGGTTCCGCGTGCTCGCCCTCCTCGAGCAGGGCGATATCCCGTCGGTCGACGCCGAGATCGAAGCGTTCACGCGGCTGGCGGACACCTTGGGTCAGCCGTTGTACACGTGCTACGCGCCGATCTTCCGTGGCATGCGCGCGGTCATGCACGGTCGATTTGCCGACGCCATCGCGCTCGCGGGCGAAGCGGGTGAGATCGGGCGGCGCGGCGGGAGCGTGAACGCGACGCTCCTGGCCGTCACGGTGCTGACGTGGTTGTACCGCCAGCAGGGCCGATCGGAGCTGTCGGAGCGGGTGATGCGAGAAGCGCTCGGCAAGCATCACGAGTATGACGACTATCCCGCGTCGCGCGTCCAGCTGGCGTTGTTCAGCGCGGACCAGGGTCTGCTGGCACCAGCTCGCGCCGCGCTTGCAGAGCTGGGCTCCGACGACTTTGCCCGCGTGCCGCACGACTCCGAGTGGCTCGAGACGATCGGCAACGCGGCCGAGCTGTGCGCGATCACCGGCGACACCGCTCACGCCCCAGCTCTGTACGAGCGGCTTCTGCCGCACGCCCGGCGTTTCGCGGTCGACGCCATCGCCGGCGCGTGCTTCGGCTCCGTGTCCCGTCACCTCGGTCTGCTCGCGGCGATCATGAAGCGCAATCACGGCGAGATGCTCCTTGCTCACGCCGGCGCGGGAGACCGGGAGCGGGCGGAGCAGCTCCTCGCCGAGGCGGCCACCACGTACCGCGCCCTCGGCGCCGACGCCCAAGCCGATCGCATCGACGCCGCGCTCCGCGGGCGGTCTGTCCCGGAGCCGGCGGAGGCGGCGGGGGACGAGAACGCGTTCCGGACCGAGGGTGACCTCTGGATGCTGCGGTACGACGGGACGTCGGCGCACATGCGGGACACCAAAGGGCTGCGGGACATCGCCGGTCTGCTGGCCGTTCCCGGCCGGGCCGTCCACGTGACCGAGCTCGCGGCGGCGACGGCGGGGGAGCCCGCGCTGCGTGAGGACGGCGGCGGCGACGCCGCCGTCCTCGACGGGCAGGCACGAGCCGAGTACCGCGCCCGCCTCGCGGACCTCGAGGCCGAGGTGGACGAGGCCGACGCCGCGAACGACGTCGAGCGGGCGAGCCGGGCTCGCGAGGAGCGCGACTTCTTGGCCGGGGAGCTCGCCGGCGCCCTGGGGCTCGGCGGGCGGAGCCGCCGTCTCGGCGACCCGACCGAGCGGGCCCGCAAGGCCGTCGGCATGCGTATTCGGCTCGCGCTCGACCGAATGGAGGACGTCCATCCATCCCTTGCGCGGCACCTGCGCAACTCGCTGCGGACCGGCACGTTCTGCGTGTACGAGCCCGAGCGCCCCACCGTCTGGTCGCTCTGAGCACGGCCGCTCGGTGACCATGGCATTGCCAGCCGCCTTGTAGCGCCCTCTTCTTCGACGGGCCAGAAGGCCCGACGAGAAGAGAGGACGACATGACTGCTGTCGACACGGAGACGGACGAGGCGAAGGCCGCCGAGCTCAACGGCCGGTTGTTCATGGCCGCGGTGGAGGCGACCGAGCTCGCCACGGTGGTGCTGGGCCACCGGCTGGGTCTCTACAAGGCCCTCGCCGACGGCGGCCCCCAGACCGCCGCCGACCTCGCGAAACGAGCGGGGATCCATCCCCGGTACGCCCGCGAGTGGCTGGAGCAGCAAGCCGTCGCCGGCATGATCGCCGTCGAAGGCGGAGACGACGAGGAGACACGCCGGTACGCGCTTCCGTCGGCGCACGCCGCCGTGCTGCTCGACGCCGACAGTCCGTTGTACGCCGTCCCGCTCGCCGAGTTGATGCCGATCGTGGGCAAGGTCGACGATCAGCTCGTCGCCGCGTTCCAGGCCGGGACCGGCGTGCCGTACGACGCCTACGGGATCCACGACGCCCAGGCCGGGTTCACGCGACCGCTGTTCGTGAACCTGCTCGCAAACGAGTGGATCCCGGCCATCCCGGAGCTGCACCACCGGCTCCAGGCCGATCCGCCGGCGCGCGTGGTCGAGATCGGGTGCGGCGAAGGGGTGGCGGCGATCACGCTCGCGCAGGCGTACCCGAAGGTGCGCGTCGACGGCTTCGACCTCGACGAGGCGTCGATCGTACAGGCGCGGCGGAATGCGGCCGACGCGGGCGTGGCGGACCGGGTCACGTTCGAGGTGCGCGACATCACGGACGCGTCGTTGACCGGTGGTTACGACGCCGCGTTCGCGTTCGAGATGATCCACGACCTCTCTCGACCCGTCGACGCGCTCGCCACGCTCCGCCGTGTCACGGCGGACGACGGGTTCGTGATCGTGGCGGACGAAGCAGTCGGCGACGAGTTCGAGGCGCCCGGCGACGAGCTCCACCGCTTCTTCTACGCCGCCAGCGTCGTGCACTGCCTCCCGGTCGGGATGGCGGAGCAGCCGTCGGCGGGAACGGGAACGGTGATCCGGCCGTCGACACTCCGGCGCTACGCGCAGGAGGCGGGATTCGGCGACATCGAGATCCTGCCGATCGAGAACGACGTCTGGCGGTTCTACCGACTGACGTCGTGATCGCGGTCGCGGCGGTGGGGCGTCGGCGTCAGGGCCGCTCGGCTCAGACCTCGACGTCCCACGGCCGTGTCTCGAGGATCTCGCGCACGCGGGCAAGAAACGCAGACGCGTAGGCGCCGTCGAAGGCGCGATGGTCGAAGCTGAGGCCGAGCATCCCGACGGCGTGCACGGCGATCGCCTCACTCCCGTCGTCGAGCTCGACGACGACCGGTCGGCGCTTGACGCCGTCGGTCGACAGGATCGCCACCTGCGGCTGGTTGATGATCGGCGCCGAGATGGCGGTGCCGGACGGGCCGGGGTTCGTGATCGTGAACGTGCCCCCGGCGACGTCGTCCGGCGACAGCCGCTTTGCCCGGGCGCGGGCGGCCAGGTCGGCGATCTCGTCACCGAGCGCGACGAGACGCTTGCCGTGGGCGGCACGGACCACGGGCACGATCAGCCCTTGGTGGTCGAGGTCGACGGCGATCCCGAGGTGCACGTCGCGGTGCACGGTCAGCTCGCCGTCGCCGACCGACGCGTTCACGTACGGGAAGGCCGTAATGGCGTCGATGACCGCACGGGCGACGAACGGGAGGAACGTGAGCTTCTTTGCCCGCCGGGCCTGGTCCACCCGCTCGAAATCGACCTCTATCGCGATGAACGCATGGGGAGCGACCTGCAGGGAGCGAAGCAGGTTCGCACCGGTCTGGCGCTGAATGCGGTTGAGGGCAATGACCTCGTCGGTCTCGCGCGCCGGCGAGCGGGCGGCGAGCGCGAGCACGTCGTCGCGTGTGATGCGGCCGCCGTCGCCTGTTCCCGGGATCGTGGCGGTGTCGAGCTTCGCCTCGGCGACCAGGTTGCGCACCACGGGGGAGAGGAAGCCGGGCCGGGTGTGCCGCGGACGGCGAACGCGGCCGGGATGCACGACGCTCACGCTCACACGGTAGTCAGAGGAAACCACCAATTGCGGTTCTCTCGGTCGTATGGTGGGACCTGGTGAAGCTGCTCGATCGGCTCGCGCACCATCCCAACGGACGGAATGGGCATGGGGACGTGCCGTTCGACGAGGCGCTCGCCGACTACCGGCTCGCCTGCATCTCACGCGCGATCGACGACCGTGAGATCACGCTGCGGCAGCAGAGCCACGTGTTCTTCCAGATCTCGGGGGCGGGCCACGAGGCGCTGCTGCTCGGCCTCGCTCGGTCGCTGCGCGCCGGCTACGACTGGTTCTTCCCGTACTACCGGGACCGCGCCCTCGTCCTCGGTCTCGGTGTCACGCCGCTGGAGATCCTCCTCCAGGCGGTCGGCAGCGCCGACGACCCTGCCTCCGGCGGCCGGCAGATGCCCTGTCACTGGGGCGATGCCGAACGCAACATCGTGAGCCAGTCCAGCCCCACCGGCAGCCAGTGCCTCCCGGCCGTCGGTTGCGCCGAAGCCGGCCGCTACATCGTCGGGCGCGACCTTCCCGGCTGCACCGCGTACGGCGACGAGGTCACCTACGTGTCGCTCGGCGAGGGCGCGTGCTCGGAGGGCGAGTTCTGGGAGAGCTTGAACACCGCGTGCCGGCTCGGCCTGCCCGTCCTCTACGTCGTCGCCGACAACGGGTACGCGATCTCGGTGCGCGCGAGCGACCAGGCGCCCGCGCCGGTGTCGGAGATGGTGATGGGCATGCGCGGCCTGCACGTGACGAAGATCGACGGTCGCGACTACTTCGAGGTGCGCAGGCTCGGTGCCGACGCCGTCCAGCGGGTTCGAGCCGGCCAAGGGCCGGGGCTCATCCACGCCACCGTCACGCGCCCATACTCGCACTCGCTCTCGGACGACCAGAAGAAGTACCGGCCGGCCGAAGAGCTCGAGGACGAAGCCGAGCACGACCCGATCCCGCTCCTCGAGCGTGAGCTCGTCCGGCTCGGCGTGCTGACGCCGGAACGCGCGCAGGAAGTTCGCGCCGAAGCGAACGAGCTCGTGGCCGACGCCGCCAAGGAGGCGCTGGCCGCGCCCCGTCCCGACCCGAAGAGCATCTCCCACCACCTCGTCGGGCCACGCCCGGTCACCGACGTGCCACCAGACCCGTCCGGCGCAGGTGACGCGGCGGCGGGCGAACCGGTTGCGTTCGGGGAGGCGATCCGACTCACGCTCCACGAGGAGATGGCCCGCGACGAGCGCATCCGCGTGTTCGGCGAGGACGTCGCCGACGCCGACCCGCGCGTGCTGGGAAAGGTGCCGGGCAAGGGCGGCGTGTTCGGCGTCACGCACGGGCTCCAGACCGAGTTCGGGATCGCGCGCTGCTACAACACGCCGCTCGCCGAGGCCAACATCGTCGGTCGCGCGATCGGTCAGGGCACACGCGGCCTGCGGCCGAGCCCCGAGGTGCAGTTCTTCGACTACATCTGGCCCGCCATGCAGCAGATCAAGTCCGAGGCGGCGACGCTGCGCTGGCGGTCGCACGGCGCGTTCAGCTGCCCGATGGTCCTACGCGTCCCGATCGGCGGGTATCTCACCGGCGGGTCGATCTGGCACTCGCAGTGCGGCGAGTCGATCTTCGCCCACGTGCCGGGCCTGCTCGTCGCGTTCCCGTCGTGCGCCCGCGACGCCGCCGGGCTGCTCCGCACCGCGTTCCGGTGCGAAGACCCGGTGCTGTTCCTCGAGCACAAGCACCTGTACCGGCAGGGCTACAACCGAGATCCGATGCCCCCTGCCGACTGGCTGTTGCCGTTCGGCAAGGGCACGTACGTCACGCGCGGTGAACGCGTCACCGTCGTGACGTACGGCGCGACCGTGCACCGCGCCGAGCTCGCGGCCCGCGAGATCGACCCCGACGGCGGAGCCATCGAGATCGTCGACCTGCGGACGCTCGTGCCGTGGGACCAGAGCATCGTCGCCGAGTCGGTAGCCAAGACCGGTCGCGTGCTCGTCCTTTACGAGGACACGCTGCGCTGCGGCTTCGGCGCCGAGGTCGCGGCTTGGATCGCCGACGAGTGCTTCGAAGACCTCGACGCGCCCGTCTGGCGTCTCGCCGCGCTCGACACGCCGGTCGCGTACGAGCCGACGCTCGAGCAGGCGGTCCTCCCGCAGGTCGACGACATCACCCGCGACCTGCGCGCCCTCCTCGCCTACTGAGGGCGGCTCCCGTCGGTCGCCGACTCTGACGCGGTACCCTCCGCGCGAGTCCGACCGGAAGGTCCGCGATGGATCGCATGAGCCCGCTCGACGCCTCGTTCCTCCACATCGAGAACGACGTCAACCACATGCACATCGGGTCGGTGGGGATCTTCGAGGGCCCGGCTCCGGAGTACGGCGACTTCGCCGACCTGGTCGCCGGGAAGCTCCCGCTCGTGCCGCGTTACCGCCAGCGGGTGCGGTTCGTCCCGCTCGACCTCGGCCGGCCGCTCTGGGTGGACGACTCGCATTTCAACCTCGGGTATCACCTCCGCCACACCGCGCTGCCGCCGCCGGGCGGCGATCGCGAGCTCCGCAACCTCGTCGGCCGGCTCATGGCCCAGCAGCTCGACCGCACGAAGCCGCTGTGGGAGATGTGGATGGTCGAGGGCCTGCAGGACGGTCACTGGGCGCTCGTCTCGAAGGTGCACCACTGCATGGTCGACGGCGTATCGGGGTCCGACCTGCTGGCGGTCTTGCTCGACCCGGAGCGCGAGCCGGCGAAGCCGCCCCCGGACACCTGGCGGCCCGAACCTGAGCCGTCGGACGTGCGCCTCGTGAGCGAGGCCGTCGGCGACCTGATCGCGAGCCCGTACGAGCAGTTCCGCGCCATGCGCGCCGCGGCGCGTGGCTGGCGTCAGCTCGCGGGTCTGTTCGGCGACGCGGCGCGGGGTGTCGCGTCGATGGCCGGACTCGTGCGTCCGACGGTGGTGTCGTCGCTCAATGGCCCGATCGGACCGCACCGGCGGTGGGACTGGGCGCGGACGAACCTCGCCGACGTGAAGCGCGTGCGCGCCACGCTCAGCGGCACCGTGAACGACGTCGTGCTCACCGTGCTCGCCCACGGCTTCCGCGATCTCATCATGGCGCGCGACGAGGAACCCGAAGGCCGCGGCGTGCGCACGCTCGTGCCCGTGTCGGTGCGAATGCCCGACGAGCACGGCGTCTACAACAACCGTGTCTCGGCGATGTTCGCCGAGCTCCCGGTCGGGATCGTCGACCCCGCCGAGCGTCTCGCCGCCATCCGGGCGCAGATGCGAGGGCTCAAGGAGTCCAAGCAAGCGGTGGCGGGTGAGGTGCTGACCTCGTTGTCGGGGTTCGCGCCGGCACTGCTCCTCGCCGTGGGCACGCGGGTGGCGTTCCGCATCCCCCAGCGCAACGTGAACACCGTGACGACGAACGTCCCCGGCCCCCAGTTCCCGCTCTACGCGTGCGGTTGCCAGATGCTCGAGGTGTTCCCGTTCGTGCCGATCGCGGGACACCTGCGCATCGGAGTCGCGATCTTTTCCTACAACGGGATGCTCAACTTCGGCGTCACGGGCGACTACGACACTGCGGCCGACATCGGCGTGCTGTGCCGCAATTGCTGAAGCTGGCGAGCGAGCGCGGAACCGGCGAAGCTGGAGCATCCGCGGGTCTGTCCGCGGCGAACACGGACTGAGCCGACGACGGAGTCGAAAGAGAAAGGGCGACCCATGGCGGTCGAGGAGCGCGAGATCCGGTCCGGCACGGTCGAGGAGCTGTCCGAGACCGTCTCCGACGAGGAGAAGCGTGAGGCCATCCACGCCGTTCGCTCGGCGGGCGACGCGCTGTTCACGTGGGATTACGAGCGCAGCCGTGACGCCTTGAGCAAGCTCTACGAGAAGGCCAAGACGTCGATGTGGAACGTCTCGACCGACATCGACTGGGACATCGACGTCGACCCGTGGAAGATCGCCCGCGACCCGAACAACCCTCTCAACACGACGATGGCGCTCGAGCGTGCGGGAACCCCGTTCGAGAAGCTGTCCGAGGACGAGTGGTTCGACCTCGGCGCCGCCCAACAGGCGTGGGTCCTGTCGCAGTTCATGCACGGCGAGCAGGGCGCGCTCATCTGCACCGCCAAGATCGTCGAGCAGGTCCCGTGGATCGACGCCAAGTACTACGCCGCGACCCAGGTGATGGACGAGGCGCGCCACGTCGAGGTCTACTCCAAGTACCTCGGCGAAAAGCTCGCGCACGAGTTCCCGATCAACGTGCACCTGCGCGCGCTGCTCGACGACGTCGTGTCCGACTCGCGCTGGGACATGACCTACCTCGGCATGCAGATCATGATCGAGGGCCTCGCCCTCGCCGCCTTCGGGTTCCAGTACCAGACGTCGCCGGACCCGCTGCTGAAGCAGATCACCCGGTACGTCATGTCCGACGAGGCGAGGCACGTCGCGTTCGGCGTGATGTCCCTCAAGGAGGCGTACCAGGACCTCGACGCCGCCGGCATCCGCGAGCGGCAGGAGTTCTGCTACGAGGCCGCGGTCAAGATGCGCGACCGCTTCCTCGGCCAGGAGGTCTGGGAGTGGGCCGGCCTGCCGGTCAAGGAGTGCACGCGCGTGATGCTCGACGCGCCGATGCAGCGGGAGTTCCGCAAGATGCTGTTCTCGAAGATCGTCCCCAACCTCAAGAAGCTGGGCCTCCTCGACGCCGGCGACGGCTGGCTCCGCCAGAAATTCGGCGAGCTGGGCGTTCTCGAGTACGAAGACTGGGAGGACACCGGCGCCGAGTACGAGCGCATGCAGCTGGAGCGGACGGCCGCGGGGTAGCGCGTGCGGGCGGCGCCGAGGGG
>WNGA01028811.1_pt1 | contig 11283 bp, 8 predicted proteins | sample 5400061 | NCBI WGS metagenome assembly WNGA01 (sample SAMN13153366, study PRJNA577476) | soil metagenome | isolation source: 100 cm soil or saprolite under grassland replicate 2 | place: USA:California | collected 2016-06-15
TCCTCGCCCCGCCCTACGACGTCATCACGCCCGCCTACCAGGAGGAGCTGTACGCGCGGGATCCGCGCAACATCGTGCGCGTGGTGCTGAACCGGACGGCGGGAGACGGCGCCTACGACGAGGCCGGCGCGACCTTCCGCGGCTGGGTGGCCGCGGGCCTGCTCGCTCCCGATGCCGAGCCGGCCCTCTACCTGGTGGAGCAGGCCTTCGAGGCCTTCGGACGCGCGCACGAGCGCTACGGCCTGCTCGCGCGCTTCCGCGTGGAGGACAACGCGCGCGGGCGCGTGCTGCCCCACGAGCACACGCGCAAGGCCGCGAAGGAGGACCGCTACAAGCTGCTCAAGGCCACGCGCGCGAACTTCAGCCCCATCTTCCTGATGTTCTCCGACCGCCACGGCTCTTTCCAGAAGCAGGCGGAAGCCGTCGCCCGCACTCCGCCCGACTTCCAGTACACCGACGACGAGGGGGTCGCCCACCGCGTCTGGCCCATCCGCGACGGCGCCGCCGTCTCCGCTCTGCAGAGCGCGATCGGATCCGAGAAGGCGTACATCGCCGACGGCCATCACCGCTGGGCCACCGCCCAGCGCTATCACCACGAAGTGGGCTCGGAGGCGGCCTGGACCCTCGGCTACTTCACGCCGATGGAGGCGCCGGGGCTGGTCGTGCTGCCGTACCACCGCCTCCTGGACCGCGGTCCTTCGATCGAGGAGGCGCGCCGGGCCTTGAGCGCGCAGTTCGACGTGAACGACGTGAAGGGAGCGGCCGCCGCCGCGAAGAAGGCCGCGCAGTCAAAGGCGGCCTACGCCTTCGGCCTCGTGGACCCGAGCGGGACGGGCCTCGTGGCCCAGGCGCGGGCGGAAGCGGGCGCATTGCTGCCCGCGGACGCGCCGCCCAGCCTGCGCGCCCTCGACACGTTCTTCCTGCACCAGGCCGTGCTGTCGCGCCTCCTGAAGGTGCCGGAGGACGCCGTGCGCTATGCCCACTCGATGCGCGAGGTCGAGGAGGAGCTGAAGGCCGGGAAGTGCAAGCTGGCCGTGATCATGCGCCCGACGCCGGTCGCGCAGATCGTGGATGTCGCGGACGCGCGCGAGTCCATGCCCGCGAAGAGCACGTTCTTCCATCCCAAGCTCCCGTCCGGCCTGGTCGTGCATCCCCTGCACCGGTAGGCGCGGGGGAGCGCGCCTCAGAGCGACTGGAGCGCCTCCAGCATCTCGCCTGGCCGGTTGGAGCCGACGCCGTAGAGCTCGAACCGCATCAGCCTCCGCAGCTCCTCGATGTCGTCCACCACCCAGGTCGCCACCTTCACCCCGGCCTCGCGCGCGCGGTCGCGCAGCTCGTCCGAGAGCAGCCGCTTCTCGGGCATGACCAGCTCCGAGGCGACCTCGCGCGCGCCCATCAGCATGTCGCCGGCCTTGCCCCGCTCGAAGAGGTGGCCGCGCAGGATCTCGGGAGCGAGGGTGCGGCAGCGCACGAGGGCGCGGCGATCGAACGAGATCAGCGCGACCTCCTTCTCCATCCCTGCCTTGCGCACCTCTTCCACCACGTGCGCCTCGATGCCGCCCTCCGCGTCGTCGGTGACCGCCTCCGGCTTGATCTCGATCATGGCCTGGGCGCGCTCGCGCAGCAGGCCGAGCACCTCGCCGAGGGTGGGAACGCGCTCGCCCGGATACGTGGAGCCGAAGCGGGCGGGGTAGCCGGCGGAGAAGCGCCGTATCTCGGCCAGCGTCATGTTGCGCACGGCCCCGTGGCCGTTGGTCGTACGGTCGAGGGTGGCGTCGTGGATCACGACCACCTCCCCGTCGCCGGTCAGGTGGACGTCGAACTCGGCGATGGCGGCACCGATCTCCAGGGCGGAGGCGAAGGAGGCCAGGGTGTTCTCCGGGCGGTGGGCGGAGTCTCCACGATGGGCGATGACGAGCGGGGTGGGCACCGGTGCGCGCATACTTCGATCTTAACGCCTCAGCGGCTGGCCAACTCGTAATCCTGGAGCGCGCCCGCCTCGTCGAAGTAGAGGAAGTAGACGACGTCCCCCACGTCGAACACGCGCAGGTCGCGCCACTTGCGCCACTTGACGACGATCTGGTCCGTGCGGCCGCGCGGGTACCGGGCGACGAGCCGGCGCAGCTCTTCTTCGGAGGCCGGTGTCGGCAGGGCCCGGTTGCCCGGCTCCGCGAGTATCCCCTCCGAGACCTGGCCCATCGTCGGATGCTTCTCGACGGCCCGGCGGAGCCGTCCATCGTGCAGGGAGGCGCCGCGATGCCGGTAGGCCCATCCGGCGAGGCTGAACACGAGGGCGAGGATCGCGCCCGTCGCGGCCAGGCTCCCCGCGGTGACAAGCACGACCTTGCGCGTGTCGGCCATCAGTCCGCAAACGATGTACGGGACTACCGCGCGACTTCGGCCGCTTCCGCCCCCGCCCGCGGCAGCGTCTTCTCGTAGATCTTGGCGTCGATGAACACGTCGAGGATCTGGCGGTCCAGCTTCCCCGACTGGGACTCGTCGCGCAGGATGGAGAGAGCGCGCTCGACGGGAACCGCCTTCTTGTAGGGACGGTCCCAGGCGACGAGGGCGTCGAAGATGTCGGAGATGGCCATCATGCGCGACTGGATCGGGATCTCGGCCGCCTTGAGCCGCCGCGGATAGCCCGTCCCGTCCAGCTTCTCGTGGTGGGCGTACGCGATCTCCGGCACACGGCGGAACTCGCCCGTCCAGGGGATCTCGGAGAGGAACCGGAACGTGTGCGTGACGTGGCTCTCGATCTCGCGGCGCTCCTTCTCGGAGAGCGAGCCCTTGCGGATGGAGAGGGCCGCGACCTCGTTGGGGGTGAGGAAGGGCTGCCGGCTCCCCTCCACGTCCGCGAAGGAGCGGCCGGTCAGGTCCATCAGGGCGCGGAAGCTCTCTTCCTCGAGGATCGTGGGCTCGTTGGCCTGCACGACCATCCGCAGCAGCGCGTCGACCTCCTCGCGCTGGGCCTCGTAGGCGCGATCCATCTCCATGAGCAGGTCCCGCGAGGTCTGCCCGGATTGGATCTGCTCCAGCTTCGCGCGCGTGTGCTCCGCTTCCAGCGTGCGCTTGATGTAGGCGAAGCGCTGGCGGATGAGGAGCATCTCCCCGACGTAGAGCTTCTTGCCCTTGATCAGGACCTTCTCGCGCACGCCGACCTTGCCGAAGTCGTGGAGGAGGCTCGCGTAGCGGACCTCCTGGAGCTGGTCGCGCGTGAAGCGGACCTCGCGGAAGGGGCCGCTCTCCAGCGCGTCCAGCTTCTCCCCGATGCCGACGGTCAGGGTGGCCACCCGCGAGGAATGGCCGGAGGTCGTGGGATCCCGCGACTCGATCGCGGTCACGGAGGCCTTCACGAACGAGTCGAACAGGTCCTTGATGTCCTGGATCAAGCGCGCGTTCTCGAAGGCGACGGCGGCCTGGCTGGCCAGGGAGGTGACGAGCTCCTCGTCCACCGAGGTGAAGGGGATGACCGTCTCCTCGACGAGCTGGACCGGCTGCAGGACGACCTTCGCGTCACGCTTCTTGTTGATGAGCTGGATGACGCCGATGACCTCGTTCTGGTGGTCGCGCATCGGAACCACCAGCATCGACTTGGTGCGGTAGCCCGACTTCTCGTCGAAGGAGCGGGAGACCTTGAAGGGCGAGCCCGCGGGCAGGTGGTAGGCGTCGGCCACGTTGACGATCTGGCCGGTGAGGGCCACGTATCCGGCGATCGAGGCCTCGGAGAGCGGCATCTTGGATTTCGTGAACGGATAGACGACGGAGCTGTTCTGGGTCAGCTCGAAGATGAGCTCGTCGTCGCCCTTCGTCTCCTGGTCGCGTCCGCGCTCGACGAGATAGAGGCTGCCCGCGTCGGCGGCGGTGATCTCGCGGCACTTCAAGAGGATCAGCTCGAGCAGCTTGTCGATGTCGCGCTGCGCGGAGAGGGCGACGCCGATGTGGTTCAGCTCGTGCAGCTCCTGGCTCTTGCGGACGAGCGCGTCGTCGAGCTGCTCGATCACGCGGCGGCTGTTGATCGTGTCCAGGGCCCGGTCGAGGCGCAGGCGCAACCGGGCCGGGGTCAGGGGCTTGATGAGGACGTCGTCGAGGAAGGGAAAGCGCTGGATGAGGTCGTCCGCGGCGTCCGCTTCCGCCGCGGAGACGATGAGGGCGCGCCGGTTGCCCCCCCCGCGGACCCAGGCTTCGAGCGCGCTCTTCTCGGCCTCGAGCCGCACGGGGTCGGCGAGCACGAGGACGCTGCCCTTGCCCTCGATCACGGCCAGGAGGGCGGCCAATGTCTCCACCTCTTCCGTCGCGATCCCGGCCGGGATCTCGCCGGATATCAGGTCGCGCGTCTTGCCCCAGACGAGAATATTCGCCATTCTGACGCTTATAAGGCCGGCAAAGGGTAGCACAAGCCAGAGACCGCCTCTACGACAGGCGCTCCGCCAGCTCCGTGAGGCTGCTCACGAGAAGATCGGGCGGGTCGTCGCGAAGGCTGCCGGTATCGAAGCCATAAGTCACACCAGCCGTGAGCGCGCCGGCGGCGCGGCCGGTCTGGACGTCGATGCCGGAGTCGCCGACCATGACCGCCGCCTGCGGGTCCACTCCCGCCTCTCCGGCGATCCGCCGCAACCCGCCGGGGTCCGGTTTGCGCGCCTCGACGTCACCGGCGCCGTAGATCCGGAAGAAGCGATCCTTGACGCCGAGCCCCTCCAGGATGGTGCGGCTCATGTCGCCGGGCTTGTTGGTGAGGACGGCCAGGGGGCAGAAGCGCAGCCGGTCGAGCGCTTCCGCCGTCCCCGGGTAGAGACGGGTCGCGTCGAGCAGTCCGCGGCCGTACTCCTCGAGGAAGATGGGGAGGACCTCGTCGACCGATCGCGTCACCCCGGCCTGGGCGAGGCTGCGCGTGATCAGGACGCGGGCGCCGCTTCCGATGAACGAGCGCACGACGTCCTCGGGCAGGCGCGCCACGCCGGGCGAGGTGCGCTGCAGCGCGCGATTGACGGCGGCGGCCAGGTCGCGGCTGGAGTCGATGAGCGTGCCGTCGAGATCGAAGACGACGAGGCGCGCTCGGCTCACTCCGGCAGGACGCGCAGCCGCGGAAGGCGCGACGGCACCGGCTCCGCGCGCTTGCCCGCACGCGACTCGCGCAGCTCGACGAGCAGCCGCTGCATGTCCTCGCGCAGGGCGGCGACGTTGAGCCCGCGGAAGCGGGGCATGAACTCGTCCATCTTGCGCAGGGCGGAGCCCACCATGCCCTCCGCGTCCTCGACGTCTCCGTCGCCGAGCTGGAGGAGCGCTTCGGCCACGTTCTTGAGAAGGGTGTAGAACTGGCGTTCGGAGGAGGCGCGGGTGGAGGACGTCATCCCGTCGAGGGCGTCCTGGAACTCGGCGAAGCGGCCGCTGTTGAACAGCTCCACCGCTTTGAGGAGTCCCTCGTGCACCCGATCATGCTAACACCCCGCCGCAGACGGGCGGCGCCCCTCGCGACCGCCCCGCCATGGCGCGACACGGCCAGCGGTGCTCGAATTGGGGAGGCGGCGCCTCACCGCCCGGAGGAAAGTGATGCGCAAGAGGACGCTGGGGCAGGGGCTCACGGTGTCGGCCCTCGGGCTAGGCTGCACACCTGCCGGTGTGTCCCCCCGCACCCCCGGCGCTATTTGGCCCACCCCCGCCCCGGGAAGTGTTACGCTCCGCGGCTGTAGACGACGTCCCTCCGAGGAGAGTGAGTGAGCATCACGAGCCGCCGGGTCCTCGGTACGCTTGCCTTCGCGCTGCTGGTGTCGGCACCGGCCAGCCGAGGCGACGACAAGCTGGCCTTCCTGATTCCCCACCTCTATGGCCCGACCGGGCTCGTCGTCGACAGCGAAGCGCGGCTTCCCAACGGGCAGACCCATTCCGCGCATTTCAACAGCGCCTTCCAGGCGGAGTTCACGCAGTTCAACGTGGCCATCGCCAGCCAGCTCACCGGCCTTCCCATCCCCACTCCGGCCTCCGGGTTCACCTACATCCTGGACCCCGGGTTGGGCCTGTTCACGCGATCGACCAAGAGCTTCGGCCCCATCCTCGCCGACCGCGCGGACACCGTGGGACGCCACAAGCTCAGCGTCGGCGTCCACTTCCAGCGGTTCACGTTCGACAAGCTGGAAGGAGTCGGGCTCGACGACGTGCCCTGGCTGGACCTGGCCCTGGCGGTGCCCCTGGTCACCACGGACCTGAGCGTGCGCTCGACCGCCACCGTGCGCCGCATCGGGACGTCGGCCAATCCCGCGATCCACTTCTTCCGCGACGCCAGTGGCGCCTTCGGCGACACGAAGTCGTTCGAATCGACCGGAAGCGCGAGCGGCGTCGGCGACGTCGTGGTTCGCCTCAAAGCGCGCGCGGCCAGCGCCGGACCCATGGCCGTGGGCCTCGGCGTCGACAGCCGCCTTCCGAGCGGAGACGAGATGGACCTCCTGGGGGCGGGCGCGTGGGGCGTGAAGCCCTTCCTGGTCGTGTCGTCGACCGGCCGCACGTTCTCGCCGCACGCCACCGTGGGCTACGAGTGGAATGGTGACAGCACGCTCGCCGGCGATCCTGTTCTCGGCACGAAGGCGAAGCTGCCGAACCAGATCACGTTCTCGGGCGGGGTGGCCCTGGCCGTCACCGGGAACCTCACCCTGGCCGCGGACGTGCTCGGACGGCGCGTTCTCGACGGCCGCCGCCTCGTGCCCACGACCTTCCATGCGCTCGACGGCCGCACGACGTTCCCGGACATCTCGTTCGCCCGCCGCTCCGAGAACGAGCTCTCGGGCGCCGTGGGGTTCAAGTTCAACCCGCGCGGCCGCCTGCTCATCGACGCCAACGTCCTCTTCGGCCTCAACGACCGTGGCCTGCGCGACCGCCTGACGCCGCTCGTCGGCATCGAATACGGCTTCTAGCCCACCGGCGATGGGCTCCTATCGCGGCCGTGGAACCGCGGTCGCCGCTCTGTGCGTGGCCCTCGTCGTCGCCGCGCCGTGCGTGCGCGCCGCCGTTCGCGAAGACCCTCCGTCCGCGGTGACGCTCCCGTCCGGGGAGCTGTCGACGGAGGCGATCAGCATCCGCAAGGTGCTCGAGACGTATGTCCGCGCGGTCGAAGCCAAGGACATGCAGATGTTCAACGGCTCCATCGTGAGCAGCTTCCCCCAGACCTTCTCGCTGGCGAAGGAGACGGCGGGCTGGATGATCCAGGACATCGGTCGCTAGGCTGGATCGGCCCGTCTCCGTCTGTTTAGCCCCTACTTGCCAAGACAGTCCCCGCTGATATACCCGAGCGCCTTCATCTGCTCGCAGGTGTCCTTGCTCATCGGGCTGGGCTGTTTCCCAGAGGGCAGGCTCAGCCACACGTGGACGCCGGGCTTGCCCTCGCGCGGCGCGGCGAAGATGTTCTCGGCGCGTTCCTTCTCCGTCTCGATCTCGGGCAGCTTGAAGGGGACCTCCGTCGGGTGGATGCCCTCCTGCGCGATGTACACGTCGCTCGGGGAGAGCGGCTTTCCGTCGCGCGCCCCTTCCAGCCAGACGGGCGCGCCCTGCGGACGCAGGCTGAACGCCAGTTCGCGCGGATGTCCCGGACGCGGGGTGACGGTGACGATCAGCTTGCGCCCGTTGCCGTCGAGGTCGTAGCGGTCACCCGGCCCGAAGCCGACGGGCTCGACGCCCTCGATCCAACCGCCCGTCTTGAACAGCATCTGGTAGGTGCCCGGGGCCTCGAAGCGCACCGTGTCCCGGAACGGGTTGGGGACCATCGCCGCTTCGACTCCCGCCTTGAGCAGGCGCACGCGCTCGCGATTCTGGTCGATCAGGTTCTGCTGCTCCTTCGGATCCTGGCGGAGGTCGAAGTAGAGCTCGTCCTCCTCCGGGCTGAAGCGCCGGACGTACTTGTCCTGGCGCGTGCGCATCCCGTGGGCCACGAATCCGCGATGGCTGATCTCGGAGACGGCGGGTGGCTCGGGGGCGCCGCCCTTGAGGACGGCCTGCAGCGGATGGCCCGAGATCACGGGGGCGGGGGGGACGGACAGCGCGAAGTGCTCGAGGATCGTGGGCAGGACGTCGAGGGTCTGCACCTGCTGCGCGATGCGCCGGCCGCCGCCTCGCTGGCCGGGGAACTTCACCAGCAGCGGGATGCGGATGAGCTCGTCGAACACGCTGCGGCCGTGCAGCCACTTGCCGTGGTCCTCGAACTCCTCGCCGTGGTCGGCCATGAAGACGATGAGCGCGCGATCGTAGAGGCCGCGCTTCTTGAGCTCCTGGACGAAGCGGCCGAACTCCTGGTCGCCGTACGCGATCTCGCCGTCGTACTGCGCGATCAGACGGTCGCGGTCGAGCGGCTCCTTGAAGTCGTAACGCGGGTCCTGGCCCGGGTGATCGGGGGTCGGGTGCGGCTCGTACTTCTGGTCGAAAGGCGGGGGGGGAGTGTAGGGGACGTGTGGATCCATCGTGTGCACGTACAGGAAGTTTGGGAAGCCGCGGCGCTCGTCGAGCCAGCCGAGGCCGGCGTCCACGACCGGGCCCGCTTCGACGACCTTCGAGGGCCGGTTGCCCGCGCCGTGCAGGCCCGCGAAGAAGTCGAATCCCTGGTCGAAGTTCGTGCCCGCGGCGTAGATGACGGAGTTCGAGACGGCGGCCCCGGTCGCGAATCCGCGCGCCTGCACCATCTCCGCCAGCGTGACGAGGCCGGGATCGAGGCTGTCGCGAAGCTGCACCGCGCGATGGCGGCCCGGCAGCAACGACGTCATCAGGGAGGCGACGGCCGGCTTGGTCCACGATGCCGCCGAGATCGCCTGGTCGAAGACGACGGCGTCCTTCGAGAAGGCCATGAGCTCCGGCGTGGTGTCGCGCGCATATCCGTAGGGCGTGGTGTGATCGGCGCGCAGCGTGTCCACGAGGTAGACGATCGCGATCGGCGCGCCGTCGTCGGGCACGGTGATCCCGGGATCTCCCCAGAAGGCCTGGCGCGCATCGTCGTCCTTCTCGAAGCCGCGCGTCTCGAACACCAGCTCGCGTCCGCGGCCGGCCTGGGACGACAGGTCCAGATCCACGGGCACCCACTTCCGATGGGCGGGCCGCGACAGGGGATCGAGGAGGCTCGTCCAGATCGTCTCTTCCTTGCCGCCCGTGACCACTTTGATCACGAACTCGACGCCCGGCTTATCGTGGCGCTCGGGGGGGATGCCGCAGGCGACGCTCAGGCGCGCTCCCCGGGGAATGTCGACCGCGAATCGATACCGGCTGGGCGGGGAGGCGTTGAGGGTGGCGCGGACGACGTCGTTGATGCGGATGCTCTTGCCGGTCTGGCCTTCGATCCAGGTGGCGTCGCGGCCACCGACTTGCGCCTCGCGCCGCGCCGGGCCGGCGCGCAGCAGATCGAGGGGCTGGGCCGGCGGGGAACAAGCGGAGGTCGCGCAGCAGATGACGGAGAACGCCAGACCGACGCCCCATCGAATCCGCAGCAACCGGCCTCCCGCGCAGCCGCATCCGCGGCCGCCCAAAGAAACCAGTTCTAGCATGGCGGAGCGATCAGAAGATAACAGGCCGACCAGGCCACAACCTCTTATCCGCTAACCGCGTCGACCGATCTCTTGCTGTTGTTCCCGTTCTACGCCCGATCCAACCTCTCCCGGACCCGACGCAGCAGCGCGTCGGGGGTGAAGGGCTTGTGGATGAGGTCGGTGCCCGGCTCGAGGACCCCCTGGCGGGCGATCGCCTCCGCGGTGTACCCGGATGCGAAGAGCACGCGCAGGCCCGGGCGCTGGGCGGCGAGCAGCGTGGCCACCTCGCGGCCGCCCATCGCGCAGCAGGCCGCGCACCGCGTCCTCGTCCTCTACGAGCAGGATCGTCTCCGACCCTTCGGGCGCGGCCGCGCCGGTGGGCGCGGACACCGGCGCCGCCTCCGGCGCCTCCACGACCTCGGGCAGCCAGATGCGGAAGGTGGTGCCGTGGCCAGGCGCGCTCTCGACCCCGATGTGCCCGCCGCTCTGCTTGACGATTCCGTACGCGGTGGCCAGGCCGAGTCCCGTGCCCTTGCCCTTCTCCTTGGTGCTGAAGAACGGCTCGAACAGGCGGTGGAGCGTCTCCGGCTCCATGCCGGCCCCGTTGTCGGTGAGGTCGATCCGGACGTAACGGCCCGGCTGCAGGCTCACCTGCTCGCCCGCGAGGGCGGCAGCGACGACGACGTCGCGCATCACGATGGTCAGGCGGCCGCCGTGGGGCATGGCGTCGCGGGCGTTGACGGCGAGGTTGACGATCACCTGCTCGATCTGGCCGCGGTCGGCCTTGACCTGGCCCTTCGCGCGTCCGACGTCCGCCACCAGCTCGATGTCCTCGCCGATGAGGCGCTCCAGCATGGTGTGCAGCTCGGAGACGACGCCGCCGAGGTCCAGCACCCGAGGCTGGATGACCTGCTTGCGGCTGAAGGCGAGGAGCTGGCGCGTGAGGTTCGCCGCGCTCTCCGCCGCCGTGCGGATCTGCTCGAGGTTGCGCGTGACCACGCCGGGATCGCTGGCCCGGGACAGGGTCAGGGTCGTGTAGCCGAGCATGACCGCGAGCAGGTTGTTGAAGTCGTGCGCGATGCCGCCGGCGAGGCGGCCGACCGCCTCCATCTTCTGCGACTGCCGGAGCTCCTCCTCCAGGACGTGCCGCTCGGTGACGTCGCGCGCGTTGATGACGATCGCGCGAATGGCCGGGTTGTTGCGATGGCTCACCGCCATCGACTCCAGGAAGCGCCACGAGCCGTCCTGATGCCGCATCCGGTAGGTGGCGGTCACGGGCTGGCCCGGACTCGCGAGTGCGGCCTCGAGCTTCGCCTGCATGTCGCCCGCGTCCTCGGGATGCACGAAGTCGAACGCGGTGTGCCCGACCAGCTCCTCCGGAGTGCGCCCCAGGATGCGCCGCACCGGCCCGCTCACGTACTTGAGGAGGCCTTCCGGGCTCACCAGCGCCGTCACGTCCGAGCCGTTCTCGACCAGGGCGCGGAAGCGCTCTTCCCTCGCGCGCAACGCCTTCTCCGCCCGGCGGCGGTCCTGGAACAGGCCCAGTTGCCGGCCGACGGCGGTGAGGCGCGTGCGCAGCTCGGGGTCGTCGGTGCGGCGCGTGCGCGAGTACAGCTCGATGATGCCCAGGCACTCGCGCCCGGCCCGCACGGGGATGGCGGCCAGGGAGACCTGTCCGCGCTTCGCGGCCAGGGCCAGGCGCGGGAACGACGCGCGCGTGGCGAGGTCCTCCACCCACAGGGGCTCTCCGGTCGTGGAGACGCGACCCACCAGGCCCGCGCCCACGGGG
>WNGA01011906.1_pt1 | contig 11279 bp, 10 predicted proteins | sample 5400061 | NCBI WGS metagenome assembly WNGA01 (sample SAMN13153366, study PRJNA577476) | soil metagenome | isolation source: 100 cm soil or saprolite under grassland replicate 2 | place: USA:California | collected 2016-06-15
CGACGTGACGCTGCTCTGCTTCTCGCGGGCGCCGATCGAGCGGCTGACCGCCTACAAGCGGCGGATGGGCTGGCAGTTCCCCTACGTCTCCACCCACAACACCGACTTCGCCTTCGACTTCGGCCTTGCGATGACCGAGGAGCAGGCGCAGCAGATTCCCGAGGTCAAGGAGATGATCGACAACCCGCCCGACTGGCTCGAGGAGTGGTCAGGCCAGGTCGGGGCCGAGCTCAAGGACGGGCTGCGCGAGGGCCCGAGCTGGATCGCTTTCGCGCGCGAGAACGGGACCGTCTACCACACCTACACGGTGATGGCGCCCGACCCGTTTGTCGCCCCGTACTACAGCTTCCTGCTCGAGCGAACGCCGAAAGTCCAACCCGCCGAGCCCCGCACTTGGCGGAAGGACGAGTACCCGGACTGACGCCGATCGGGACGGTTCGCGGCTCATAACCCGGCGCTGCCGTCGTGAGGGGCTCGCCCTCAGGGCCGGATCGTGACGCGGGCCAGACACCGAGTGGGCGTCGAGTGCCGAATGGTTCGAGTCCCGCCGGCGCCGTGCTAATACTTCGCGAGGATGCCGCTCAGCCTCACTCAGACGCAAACCCTTATCGCCGCTGCGCACGACCATGCACGCGCTAGCGCCTGGAAGATCGCCGTCGCTGTCGTCGACGAGGGCGGCCTCCTCGTCGCGCTTGCCCGAATGGACGGCGCGTTCCCGCTCTCGTCTCAGATCGCCGAGGCGAAGGCGGCAGGCACGGCGCTGTGGCACCGCGACGGCGAGCGGCTCGCGGCGAGTCGCGAGGCGTACGAGGGCTTCTTCGACGCGGTCAGCAGGCTCGTCCGGCTACCCCTGATCCCGGGACCGGGCTCGGTGCTGATCGAGGACGACGGTCGAGTGCTGGGCGCGGCCGGCGCAAGCGGCGCGAGCGGGGACGACGATCGTGCCTGCGTCGAGGCGGGCCTGCGCGCCGTCCTCCCCGGCTGGGCACCGGGCTAGGCTCGCACCGCGACCCGGCAGCTGAATCAGCTGGAGCGATTCTGCAGGAATCAGACTCTGAGGTGCGCTGTTGCTCGAACGCGCTCGAGTTCTCGCCTTGCAGACCGCAGACGAGGTCGCCGTGTCCGCTGTCTCGGGAGGCCGACGCAGGAGGCGCGTAGCGATCGCGTGGACGGGGCCGGGCAGCGTCGAGGGCAGCGCCGGCGGCGGCGAGCTGGCGTGGACCCTGGAGCTGGCGTCGACACCAGTCACCAGCGCGCTCAACCGCGTCGCCTCTCTGCTTCCCGACCGTGCGTGGCATTCCCGCCGGTTCTCGCGGCGATGTCGCGCGCTGCCGGGCTTGCGTTGCGCGCCGGCCGCGTTCGTCTGACCGGCCTCGTGCCGAACGGACAGCGCTTCGTCGCCAATCCGCTCAATATATGGGTGGCGCGCGAGAGTAGCGCCCGCCTGCAGGGCGCCGACCTCGGTGTGATGGGCCCCGCTCCCGAGCAGTGTGCACCTGAGCGACTTCGCGATACCTCAGCGCGGCGTGTTCGTCGTGGGCCGCGCCTTCTTCGCCTGAGGCTGCGCGCGTGATCGATCTCGTGCCTCCAGACTCGCCGACGCCTGAGCGAGAACCGCGAATACGCGATCGTTCCGATCGCCGACCGGTCAGCGTGGCGTTCCGACGTATTCGATCCGGGTCGGTTGGATATCCCCGGCGTCGATCGCGGACTGCTCGTCAGCCTCGGTCGTGGCGGCGAGATCGGGAAAGAAGTAGGGCCCGTGCGTGAGAAGCTGGCGCTTGAGCCGCTCGTCCAGCAGCCGGAGCAGCACGTCGCCGGTATGCAGCCCTTCGCACTCCGCCCAATAGCGCAGGTAGTTCTGCCAGTTGTGGCCTGAGGCGAGCCATTCATGCCGCCGCCGATGGAGCCATCCTGCTTCGTCGTCCGGGCCGAGGCGCTTGAAGCACCACTCCGCTGTTTGCTCGTCGAACTTCTCCCAGGCCCACTCCACAACGATGATCGCGCCACCGCTCATAAGCGTGCTGGTGATGCGGTCGATGACCTGGGCTGGATCGGCGGCATGATGAAGTGAGGTCGAGGCGACGACGGCGTCGACTTGCTGAGGAAGCTCGGCACGCTCGAACTCGATCCGCTGGTAGTGCGCTTCCTCGGGTGCCTGCGGGTCGATGCCGACGGCTTCGTAGCCGCCGGCGCGTAGCATCGGGACGAAACCGCCGAGCGGGCCACAGCCGACGTCCACCACTCGTGCCGGCGGAGTGGGCAGACTGCTGAGGACGAACGGCCACGTGGCCGCAAGCCATCGCTCGCCGGGCGTCATCTCCAGATCCTAGGACGGCGCCGAGACCGGGCGTGACCCCAACCAACCTGACTGTCTGCTCCTTGTGCGCGACAATCGGGGCATGGCGATCTGTGGCAGTTGCGGAGCGGAGATCCCGGGTGACGCTCGCTTCTGCCCGACCTGTGGTGCGCCTGTTGCCGCCGAGCGGCCAGCCGAGGAGCGGAAGCTGGCGACCGTGGTGTTCGCCGACTTGGTCGGCTCGACGGCGCTCGCCGGTTCCGAGGACCCGGAGCGCACGCGAGCTTTGCTCGACCGCTTCTACGACGCAATGACGGAGGAAATCGAGCGCGCCGGCGGCACGATCGAGAAGTTCGCGGGCGACGCGGTGATGGCGGCGTTCGGCGCGCCGAGTGCACTCGAAGACCACGCCGAGCGGGCACTACACGCCGCGCTCGCGATGCAGCGCCGGCTTGCGGAGTTGTTCGAGGGGCAGCTCGAGTTGCGAATCGGGGTCAACACGGGTGACGTCGTCGTGGGGAAAGCTCGTGCGGGAAGCTCCTTCGTCAGCGGCGACGCGGTCAACGTTGCTGCTCGGCTGGAGCAGGCGGGTGTCCCCGGAGCGATCCTCGTCGGCGAGCGCACCGTCGCCGCGGCGCGTGGCGCTTTCGAGTTCGAGCAGCCGACGGTGGTCGATGCGAAGGGGAAACCGGAAGGCGTTGTTGCGCGACGGCTCGTGCGCGCGCTCTCGCTGATGCGGCCGCGCGGCGTCAGCGGCCTTGCACGGACGTTCGTCGGCCGTGATCACGAGGTTGAGCGCCTCTGCCGGGCCTACGGCGCCACCCTCGAGCGGCGGCGGCCGCGCCTCGTGACCGTTCTCGGCGACGCAGGCGTGGGCAAAACGCGGCTCGCGCGCGAACTCTGGCACCGGCTGGCGGAGGAAAATCCGGAACCGTTGCGCCGCACCGGCCGCTGCCTTTCGTACGGAACAGGAACAGCATATTGGGCGCTCGGCGAGGTGCTGAAAGAACACCTCGGCCTCCTAGACAGCCATCCGCCAGAAGTTGCGCTCGACCGACTCGGCGGCCGGGAGATTCTCGGGCTCACGCTCGGTCTCGACGTTGCCGGCGATCTGCACCCGCTCGCCGTCCGCGATCGCTTCCAGGACGCCTGGGCCGAGTTCTTGACCGATGTCGTCGCCGACCGGCCGGCAGTCGTCCTGGTGGAGGACATTCACTGGGCAGAGGCCCAGCTCCTGGACCTTCTCGAGTACGTACTTGGCAGCGTCCAAGGGCCGCTGCTCGTGATCACGACCGCGCGACCTGAGCTTCTCCACCGCCGGCCGGGCTGGGGCGCACGCGCCGGTGGAGAGCTGCTCGAGCTCGAGCCCCTCTCCGCGCAGGACGCCGACCGGATGCTCGACGAGATGCTCGCGGGCGGCCTGCCCGCCGAGCTGAGCGAGCTTGTTGTCGAGCGGGCCGAGGGCAATCCCTTTTTCGTCGAGGAGTTGCTCGGCGTGCTGATCGATCGGGACCTCCTCTTCCGCGAGAACGGCAGCTGGGTATTGCACGAGCTTCCGAGTGGGTTCACCGTGCCGGACTCGGTTCACGCCGTTCTCGCGGCGCGGATCGACCTACTCGGCGCTGCCGAGAAGGCGGCGCTCCAAGCGGCGGCGGTGATCGGACGCGTCTTTTGGACCGGACCGGTCTATGAGCTCGTCGAGGCGAAACCCGATCTGCGCGTGCTCGAGGATCGTGACTTCGTTCGTCGCCGGGCGGGCTCGGCCATGGCCGGTGAGCGGGAGTACGTGATCAAGCACGCATTGACGCGCGAGGTTGCCTACGAGAGCCTCCCCCGAGCACGGCGCGCGCCGATGCACGCCGCGTTCGCGGCGTGGCTCGAGCGCCGAGAGCCGGGCCGCGATGACCTTGCGTCGCTGCTTGCCCACCACTATGCGGAGGCGGTCCGACCCGAGGACGCGGATCTCGCCTGGGCGGGAAAGGAGAAAGAACTCGAGCGCCTGCGCGGGAAGGCGCTTCTTTGGCTCGAGCGGGCCGCCGAGCTCGCGATGCGGCGCTACGAGCTTGAGGACGCGCTCGCGCTGCTGCAGCGGGCGCTCTCGCTGCAGCCCGACGAGGAGGCGCAGGCGCGGGTCTGGCGCACGATGGGAAAGGCCAACGCGCTCAAGTTCGACGGGGAGGCCTTCTGGACCTCGATGCAGAACTCGCTCAAGGTCTGCTCGAACAAGGCCACCTGCGCCGACACCTACAGCGAGCTGGCATTCCAGACCGCGATCCGCTCATCGATGTGGGCGAAGCGACCCGATCGGGAACTCGTCGCCGGTTGGATCGAGCAAGCGCTCGAGCTCACGGACCCCGCTAGCGAATCGCGCGCGAAGGCACTCATCGCGCACAGCTTCTGGGAGCGGAACACGCCCGCGGCAGCACGCGAAGCGAGCGAACTCGCGCAGCGCTCCGCCGATGTCGATCTGCGCTCGTACGCGTGGGGAGCGCGCGGCGCCGTCGCCTTCGGCGAAAAGGACTTCGAGTCGGCGCTGACCTGGTCGCGACGGCGGCTGGACGTCAAGGACGAGATCAGCGATCCCGACCACATTGCCGACATCTACGAGATCGCAATCCCATCCTGCTGCGCCAACGCCCGATTCTCCGAGGCAAGGCGACTAGCCGTGGAGCATGACGCGATCGTCGAGCCCCTCTCGGATCACCATCGCCTCCACGGCATCGCCGTGCTGCTCGAGGTCGAGGAGGTTTGCGGCGGCTGGAACCGGATCCTCGAACTCGCAGAGCGGACCGAGGCGGCCGTCGAAGCGAACCTCACGACACCCTGTGTCCGCAACGCGCGCGCCCTCCTCCTGATTGCCCTTGCCGCGGCGTGCGCCCGAGACAACGAGACGGCGCGGCACTATGAGCTACGCGCCGAGGAGGTAGAGACCGAAGGCTACGACCTCGTGTTGGCTGCGCCGAGAACCTGGCTCGCATTGCTGCGGGGTGAGATGGACGAAGTCGAGCGTCTCCAACCGAGCGACCTGACGCGCATTCAGCATGAGTACGCCCTGCCCGCAACGGCGGCGCGCCTCGACGCACTCGCCGCTTTGAAGAAACGGTCGCTTGTCGAGCGGGACGCCACACCACTCTTGCGGGCGGGTATCTACCTCGAACCATTCGCGCTGCGGGCTCTCGGCGCCGTCCGCGAAGACGACCTGCTCATCGAGCAGGCCGCTGAGCGTTTCGCGGCAATGGGACTCGAGTGGCACGCCGAACAGAGCCGGAGGCTCCTCGCACCGACGTAGGCGGCGAGATCGCCAGCGAGAGCGCGCGAAGAGGAGGCTCACGCCAGCGCGGGCCTTGATTTCTAAGTATTCAAGCGATAACTTGAAGATATGGAGAGTGGGCGAGCAAAGATCGCTCTGTTCGATGCGCTGGCGTCGGTAGCGCAGGGGCTTGGCAGCGGGCGGCGCGCGGAGATCGTCGATCTTCTCGCGCAGGGCGAGCGCTCCGTCGAGGAGATCGCGAGTGAGATTTCGCAGAGCGTCGCGAACACCTCGCAGCATTTGCGCGTGCTTTCGCGGGTTGGACTCGTACGCTCGCGGCGCGAGGGGACCCGGATCTACTACCGTCTGGCGAGCGAGCGGGTTGCAGACCTCTGGGCGGCCGTGCGCGACGTCGCTGTCCGCCACGTGGCCGAGGTCAGCATGCTCGCCGACGAGTATCTCGGTGAGCGGGACGGGGTCGAGCAAGTCTCCGCCGCTGAGCTGCAAGAGCGGCTCGCGCCCGGCCAAGTGGTCGTCCTCGACGTTCGCCCCGAGCCCGAGTACAAGGCCGGTCACATCGCCGGCGCCCGCTCTGCTCCACTTCCAGGGCTCGACTCGCTCGCGGCCAAGCTGCCGAGACGGCGCGAGATCGTCGCTTACTGCCGCGGCCCTTACTGCGTCTACGCCGACGACGCCGTCCGGCTGCTCCGTGAGCGCGGGTTGAAGGCGCGCCGGCTCGACGTCGGCTTTCCGGAGTGGCGGCGCGCCGGTCGGCCGGTCGAGATCGTGAGCTGAGAGGAGATTCCATGTTGCTACGTCCGTTCTTGAACGACGCCAGCTCGTGCGCCAGCTACCTGTTCGGCTGCGGAACGCACAGCAAGCTCGCGGTCGTCGATCCGCACGCCGATCTGGTCGACGAGTACGTGGCCGCGGCGGCTGCACTGGGCGCGCCGATCGTCGCCGTCTTCGAGACTCATGTGCAAGCAGACCACGTCTCGGGATTGCCCGCGCTGGTCGAGCGCAGCGGCGCGACCGCCTATCTGCCGGCCGATGCCGGGGTTCAGTTCGAGCACGTCGCGCTCGCCGACGGCGACGTGGTCGAGCTCGGCAACACTCTCGTGACCGCGATCGCAACACCTGGGCACGCGCCCGCCCATCACGCCTACGCGGTCGCCGACCGCCGCCGCGGCACCGAGGAGCCGTGGCTGGTGTTCAGCGGTGATTCGCTGCTGATCGGCGACGTTGGCCGCCCCGACCTGCATGTCGCCGGCGACGCGCGCGGGCAGGCGCGGCTGCTGCATGGGAGCCTGCGCCGGCTGCTCGAGCTGCCTGACCACGTCGTCCTTTACCCGAGCCACTATGCCGGCTCGGTCTGCGGCCGCGGCCTCTCCGGCAACCCGTTCTCCTCGATCGGCTTCGAGCGCGCCCACAACCCGCTGCTCGCACTCGGCGATTCGGACGCATTCGCCGAGGCGCTGATCGCCGACATGCCGCTTCCGCCGGCAGAGCAGGAACGGATCGTCGCCGCCAACCGCTCCGGCAAGGTGGGCGCCCTCGCATGACCGCGGTGAGGCTCGGCTTGCGCGCGAACGCCGGCCAGTTCGCGCTGCTCGTCGGCCTGAACGCGCTCGTCGGCGGCATGGTCGGACTGGAGCGAAGCGTGCTGCCGCTGGTCGGCAAACAGGACTTCGGCCTCAGCTCGACGTCGGCGATCCTCGCCTTCGTCGTCGCGTTCGGCGCTGCCAAGGCGGTCACGAATCTGGCCGCGGGCGGGCTGGCCGAGCGTGTCGGGCGTAAACGACTGCTCGTGATCGGCTGGTTGGTGGCGTTGCCGGTGCCGCTGCTGATCGGGCTCGCGCCCTCGTGGTGGTTCATCGTTGCCGCCAACCTGCTGCTCGGCGTCAACCAAGGGCTCGCCTGGTCAATGACCGTCGTGATGAAGATCGACCTGGCCGGACCGCGTCGGCGCGGGCTCGCGCTCGGGCTGAACGAGGCGGCCGGCTACCTCGGCGTCGCCGCCACTGCCTTCCTCACGGGCGCGCTCGCTGCCAGCTACGCGCCGCTGACGGTCGTCTGGGTCGGCGCGGCGTTGATCGTGCTGGCCGGATTGTTGATAAGCGTGTTCGCGGTGCGCGACACCGGGCCGCAGGTCGCTCTCGAGCAGCGGGTGCACGGTGCTGATCGGTCCGCGCACGCGACTCTCGGGGGCGCGTTTGCGCAGGCGAGCCTGCGCGACCCGATCCTGCGCGCCTGCAGCCAGGCTGGGCTGGTGAACAATCTCAACGACGCGCTCGCCTGGGGGCTGGCGCCGCTCTACCTGGCAGCCCACGGCGCGAGCGTGCGCGAGATTGCCGTCGTTGCCGCCGCCTACCCGGTCGTCTGGGGCGCCGGCCAACTCGCGACCGGCTGGCTCTCCGACTACACGGGCAGAAAGCCGCTGATCACGGCCGGGATGATCGTCCAGGCGAGCGCGCTCGGTCTGCTCGTCGCAGGCGATGGCGCCTTCGCGCCCTCGCTCGCCGCGGCGCTGCTCTTAGGCGTCGGCACGGCGATGGTCTATCCGACATTGATCGCGGCCGTCTCGGACGCGAGTCAGCCGCGCGACCGCGCACGGGTTGTCGGCGTCTATCGCTTCTGGCGTGACTTCGGCTTCGTGCTCGGCGCGCTGATCGCCGGGGTCGGCGCCGATGCCACCTCGGCGCAGACCGCGATCCTCATCGTCGCTGCGCTCACCGGCGCCAGCGGCCTGCTCGTTGCCGCAACCTCCTGGCAGCCGCGCCCCGCGCTCCGCCCCGCCTCAGTCCCCTAAAGCGAAAGGAGCTTGGCCTGTGAAGAGACCATGCGACCCGAGGAGGCGTGATGGCTGTTGAGGTCGAGATCGACGTTCAAGCCCTTAAGAGCGAGATCAAGAAGACGTACGCGTCGGTCTCGCAGGAGCCGGAGAAGGACTTCATCTTCCCGACCGGCCGTCTCTGGGCCGAGGACCTCGGTTATCCGGATGAGCTCGCGAAAGTGCCCGAGACGGCCGTCGGCTCGTTCGCCGGGGTCGCGAACCCATGGCAGCCGGGCCGGCTCGCGCCGGGTGAGCGGGTGCTCGACCTCGGCTCGGGTGCCGGCACCGACTCGCTCGTCGCCGCGCAGATGGTCGGCGAGCAAGGCCACGTCACCGGGATCGACATGACGCCGGAGATGCTGACGAAGGCGCGCGCCGCCGCCGCCGAGATGGGCGCGGCGAACGTGGAGTTCGTCGAGAGCGAGGCGGAGCAGCTGCCGTTCGCGGACGCGAGCTTCGACGTCGTGATCTCGAACGGCGTAATCGACCTGATCCCCGACAAGGACGCCGTCTTCGCGGAGATTTTCCGCGTGCTCGAACCCGGCGGGCGGATCCAGATCGCCGACGTTACGATCCAGAACCCGGTCAGCGCCGAAGGCCGCCGCAACATCGACCTCTGGACCGGCTGAATTGCCGGGGCGCTGCTGGAAGCAGCGTACGCCAAGCTCCTGGAGCGTCACGGCTTCGAGCGGATCGAGACCGGCCAGCTCGTCGACACCTACGCCCGCTCCAAGTTCGAAGACACGCGCCGCAAGGCGCAGAAGTTCGGCGCCCGCGGCACCACCGTCAAGGCCCACAAGCCGATGAGCTAGCGAATGCAGCGGCGCGACGACGACGGGGTCGAGGCGGCGGCGATCGCCGCGCTTGTCCCGCTCGAGGGCAAGCAGGTGCTCGAAGTGGGCTGCGGCAAAGGACGACTGACCGCACTTGCGGCCGCCCGCGCATCGTCCGTGTACGCGTTCGACCCGAGCGCAGAGAACGTCGCAGCCGCGCGGGCGACGCTGTCGAGCGAGCAGCGTCGCCGCGTTCGCTTCGCCGTCCACGACGCAAAGGCGCTCGACGTGGCGCGGGAGCGGTTCGACATCGCCCTCTGCGGCTGGTCATTGTGATGCGTCCCACTCGAGGGCGTCGTGCACGCCCTGCACAACATCCACGCCGCGCTCGCCCCCGACGCGATCCTCGTCGACACGCAACCGGTCTCGGCTCGCCCACCGGTCGCCGCCGACGGCGTCACCCTCGGCACGCTCGACATGCGCCACTGGCTCGACACGATCCATTCAGTCGATGAGCGCTTGGCGGAGACGATCGGCGCCGGACTCTACGAGCTGCCGCATGAGTCCCGGTTCGTCGTCACCGACACCTACGACAACGGGCCCGAGTGCCTGGAAATAGTCCGCGGCTGGCAGGGCGCGCGCGTCCCAAACAGCGTTTCGACAGGGCTCGCGGCCACCACGTCGCAGGTGACAGTGCAGCAGGAGGTCCGGCTACGACTGCTCCGGCGCGCGCCTTAACCCGCAAAGTGTCCCTGAGACTCGTCTCCAGACTCGGCTCAGCCGTACTCACTCCGAAGATTGCTCCGATTTCCAGCGCTTATGAGACCCCTGCGCTGGTCCGTATGGCGAGATCCTCCTTAACAGGACGTGCTCGGCCGTCTGGCACTGCAGATCGATTTGCAGGCGCTTTGTGGGCGGCGACGCCGTTGAACTGTCACCGCCGAGCATGATGGAGGTACTTCCTTCGCGGACTTCTCGACCTGCACGAACAGCTGGTCGAACAGGTCGAGCGCGAGTTCGCCGCTCCCCGGAAACGTCAAGTCCTGCAAACGCGATGACCCGCAGACTTGACGCGGCACCGACTGGCTGCGCGTCGTTGTGTGGAGTTCGCGGGCGTGGGCTGAGGGCGTAGGGTTGCCTCAATCGACAGGGAGGCTCGTATGGCGCTCGCACGCGTTGTGACGTTCGAAGGGGTCAACAAGGACCGGATGGAGGAAATGGACCGGGAGATGCAAGAGGGGCAGCCGCCGGAGGGATTCCCGGCGGCGGAGATGATCGTGCTCCACGACCCCGAGGCCGAGCAGTCGCTCGTGATCGTCATTTTCGAAACGGAGGACGACTACAAGCGCGGCGACGAGATCTTGGACGCGATGCCGGCCGGTGACACACCGGGGCGGCGCACGTCGGTGAAGAAGTACAACGTCGCCACTCGCATGACGAGCTAACGAGCCTCGGCGATGGCGGGTCGGCGCGCGTCCTAATCCCTCCGGAATTGCCGACGCAGCATGAGCGCGTTCAGTAGACCGTACATCGGGTTGCGCGGCGTGTAGTGACTTTCGAGGGTGACGCGCGTTCGTTCCGAGCCCTCGGATTCAAGGTTGATGGCGAAGCCGTGTGTTTCTTGCGGCCGGGCGTTTGCCAACCGTTGCCGTCGGTTGCGTCCGCTCTGCTCCGTAACTGCTCCACGATTTGTCGTCTGCTCAGACGACGAGCCGGCGCATGTCCCTGCCGTTTCTCGTTCATCCTCGGCACCGTGCGATTTTTGGAGCGCGAGGGCGAAGTGCGTGATCCCGAGCTCGAACGCGCGGCGGACGATCTCGCGCGACCGCTCGAGCGGCGCGGTGCCGCCGAAGTTGTGCCAGAGGCCGAGGGAGATCTCCGGTCAGCCCCCACTTGCCGACGCGGCGGTATTGCATCGCAGCGCCGAACCTACTATAGTGAACCTAATGGTTCAGTATTCAACGACCGTCGACCTCGCTTTCGCCGCCCTCGCCGACCCGACCCGCCGCGCCGTCCTCGAACGGCTCGGTTCCGGCAGCGCGACGATCAGCGAGCTCGCCGAGCCCTTCGGCATGTCGCTGACCGGGATGAAGAAGCACATCCGGCTGCTCGAGGAGGCGCAGC
>WNGA01027080.1_pt1 | contig 11279 bp, 9 predicted proteins | sample 5400061 | NCBI WGS metagenome assembly WNGA01 (sample SAMN13153366, study PRJNA577476) | soil metagenome | isolation source: 100 cm soil or saprolite under grassland replicate 2 | place: USA:California | collected 2016-06-15
GTTCGTCCGTACTATTCTCCGGCGCTGGTCGCGTGGTTTGGCGGCCCGGGTTGGGGCGCAAGCTTTGGATTTGGCTTCGGCTACGGCGGTGGGGTTGGCTGGTGCCCGCTGGGCTTTGGAGAGCCATTCATCCCGTGGTACGGCGTGAGCCGCGGTTACTTCAACCGTGTGAACATCACGAATACGCGGATCAACATCACCAATGTCACGAATGTCTATAACAATACCTACATCAACAACCGCAACAATACCTACATCAACAACCGCGGTGGGCAAGGCGGCGGACATAGCGGAGACCATGGCAGACCGACTGGCGGAGGCCCGTACGGCCCGCACAGTGGACAGCAACTTCGCTACGCAAATATGCACGCGCCAAACGGATTCACCGCGGTATCACGCAATGCGTTGGTGAACTCGCAGCCGGTGGCGCGAAATGCGGTCAAGATTTCGCCGAAGGAGCTGAACCGCGTAAGCCCTGTGCATACCGTGGACGCAAGACCGACGCGGACCACGATGCTCGGGGGCAATGCGGGGAGATCGGCAGCGATGCCTCCGCAACGTACGCTTGCGCGTCCGGTGATCAGCCGCAATGCATCGCCGGCGAACCGTCAGGGTGCATTCCACAATGCTTCGCCGGTAATGTCTGACCGGGGCTTAGGACGAAATGCGGGACGAAGCGCAGAACGAAATCCTGGAGGCAATGCGGAACGAAACCCAGTACAGAGCCCAGGACGTGTGAACGCGCCCATGGGCAACCCGCAAGGCGGACCGCGGCCGACCGACAGTGTGTCGCATCGTGCCATGGCGCCGGGCAATCAGACCGTGACACCGCAGCGTGGCATCGCTTCGCATCCCGTTCCTAGGCCGCCGAGTGCTGGCGGTTTTGAGGGCCGTGGCAATGCGAACGCGAACGCCGGTGGAATGAGGCCGGGAGCGGAAAAAAATTCGCGGGTCAATGTGGAGAACAATGCCCGCTCGAACGTTTCGAGGCCGTCGGCCGCTCCCGTCTCCCGTCCGGAAACGTCGCGTCCAGAAATGTCGCGACCTCAAGGGCGTTCGTCGGCGCCGGACATGACTTCACGAGGCAACGTGCCGCAGCCGCCGTCAGCGGGCATGTCGCGCGGCCAAGGATCTTCTGGAGGCGGGCCGCGCAGCATGGAACGGCCGTCGAATAGCGGACCAAGCAACGCTGGGCCCGGCAATTCTCGTGGTGCGTCCCCGGCGCCTCGCGGACCGGACAGATCAGGTCCACACAGCGAAATGACCGTGCCCCGTCCTGCGAACCCGGTTGCACCGCGCGGGTATTCGTCAGCTTCTGACCGCGGCAGCTCGCCGGGCGCAGGCAACGGGCGTTATCAGCAGGCCCCGCGGCCCTCGCCTTCATACCAATCAAATAGTCGGCCGACTCCGAATTATGGTGGAGGGCAAGCTCCGGGATATGGCAACGGGAGGAATCAGGCTCCGCACCCCTCGCCTTCGTACCAGTCAAACAGCCGGCAGGCTCCGAGTTATGCTGGCGGAGGATCATATAGCAGACCAACCCCCTCTTATGATCGAGGTTCGTCTGCACGCTCTGCACCTTCGTACGGAGGCGGTGGGTACAGCCGTCCGACGCCTTCTAATGGCGGTAGCTCTTACGGACGCTCGATGCCGTCTTATGGTGGTGGCGGCGGGCCGTCTGTGCGCTCCATGCCGTCTTATGGCGGCGGAGGAGGTGGAGGTAGGGCTCCATCATCCGGTGGTGGTGGCTTTGGTGGAGGGAGATCCTCAGGCGGAGGTGGGGGCGGCGGACACGCCTCAGCTCCCAGCTCAGGCGGTGGTGGCCAGCATGGAGGCCGCGGCGGACGCTAATTTTCAACTTTCATGTCGGCAAGATAACGCCGCCCCTCCGGGCGGCGTTTTTCTTGCGTACGGTTAAAACTCAGAATGAGCTCGTTGGGTTTGTTGCACTAATCTGAGTTCTTCACGATCTCCCAAAGCTGATTCTCCCCATGTTGCCGGGTTAGGAAAGCGCGGGGATCGAGCAGGTTGTTCATTGTCTTCGCCCCCGACTGAAACGTGGTCACGGCCGAGTGCTACAAAGCGGCGCGGTGCAGCCGAGCCGTCGGTTGCGAACGCCCACACCGAGTCCAGCGTGTTGATCTGCGTGTGCAGGGTATCTCCGCGGTCCTCGGCAGCGAGCAGCGTGTCATCATCAGCAAACGTCAGGTTGTCGAACGAAGCATGCGCCGCATCACCTAAGACAAAGATCGAAATCTTTCCCGTGTTGCGGTCCTGATCGAGATCAACGCGAAAGATCGATCCCCACGAACCGCGCGCCGCGAGCGCCGGAGTATTGCCCGAACCTGCATCCGTATCTCCCGTGGGATCGAAGAAGAAGGTAAAGAAGCCACAACCCGGCAGGAACTGCGCGTTCTCTGGCCGCTTGAACGGTGTCGCGCCAGCCTTCTTAGCTGCGGTGTTGGCTCCAAAAGAAGCGAAGCCGTCTATGTCTGTGTCATGCACAGTGACCCAGTCCACGGGATAAGAAGTTCCCAGCGTGTGCAGCGCTAGTTGCGCGGCTGAGAACGTGTCCCCAACGGGATCAAGGGAATTAAACACAATCGGTGTGCCGTTGATCGTAACTCGCAGCGCCTGGAGTTTGCCTCCGAGAGAGAGATCGGCTGGATCCTCGGGAAGGAAGCGATACACAAACGAGTTCGGTTGCTTCGCTACCTTTGGGCTGTTTGGATCATTGGGGTCCACGTTCACGGAGGTCCCGCCGGAATCTTCGATGATCAACAGGTTTCCCCAATCATCCGGGTGAATTCCTTCATACCCGCCTCGCCCCAGGATGCCGTAAAGCGTATTCACCACTGGAGGCCAGGAAGGCGTCACTTGAATGACCCCACCACTGCTGCCTGCTTCCTGCGTGAACAAGAGCGTGTTGGTGAAGGGATCGTAAGTAGAGCCGTCGATCGAACTGAAACTAGTTAAGCCGGTTACAGAGTCGGGTGGCGTGAGCAGCGTCACCTTGTGGGCGATATCTGTGACGTCGAGGTTCACCCGCGTAATGTAGGCGAGACCGCTGCCATTTTCGTGACCTTGAAATACGAAGTGCTTGCCATAGTCATAGCCTTGGGTGGGGCCGCCTGGATTGCTGTCGAATACTAGATAAGTGTTCTCGTCAGGTTCGGTCGGGGTACCGGTGCTCAGAAATCCAAGACTAGTGATAACACCCGATGGATTTTCCAGCGGGAAGGTGCCATCCACTATTCGTCGGAGCGAGTATCCCGCCGAAATAACTGAGGCGGGGTTTCCGACTCGTTGCCTGGCGTTGGGAACAGAGTGAGTAATAGGACCGATACCGCTCTGGGCAAAGGCAAGGCTGCCGCTCAAAAGAAGTGCGGCGCATAGAGAAAAATTTGTGCGAATCCTCATGAAAAATTCCTTTCGTTTTTGGTCGAAGGCTGGGAGTCGAATTCGAAAACGAGAGACTACGCACCAAAGTCTAGGGAGAACTTCATCTCAACGGGATTACATTGCGGTTAAAAGTGAGTGAATTCTGGAAGACGATGCGAGCTTGAGTGTGAAACTTTCTTCACACGGTGTCAGGCGATAACCTGCGATCCAAGCGGGGTACTAACGCAGAAATTTAAGTGCTTCGATAGACGATTTTTCCACTCACCACAGTGGCTGCGACTTTTCCGGTGAGCTGCCATCCATCAAACGGCGTGTTGTGGGATTTTGAGCGGGACTTGGCGGCGACGAATGTCCAGCGTTTCTTAGGATCAAAGATGGTTACGTCTGCATGGCTCCCGCGCAGCAGCGTCCCTCGGCCACGAAGATCCACAACCCGCGCCGGGCCTGCGGTAAACAGCTCGACGATGCGCGTGAGCGGAAGTTTGCGACTGACGTGAAGGGCCGTGATTGCTAATCCAAGCGCCGTCTCCAGGCCGGTGATGCCAAATGCAGCGCGCTCGAATTCGATGATCTTTTCATGCGGCGCATGGGGTGCATGGTCGGTGGCGATAGCGTCCACGGTGCCGTCGGCCAGGGCGGCAAGAAGAGCCTCGCGATCTTCGGCGGCACGCAGCGGCGGATTCATCTTGAAATTCGTGTCGTAATCCCGCACATCTGAGTCGGTGAGCGCAAAGTGATGGGGAGTGACTTCACAGGTGACGCGCGCGCGGTTTCTCTTTCCGCGACGCACAGCTTTCAAAGCCTCGGCGGTAGACAAATGTGCCACATGGAGCCGTGCTCCTGTGAACTGCTGTGCCAGTTGTACATCACGATCCACGATCGCAGCTTCGGCCATCACGCTCATGCCGCGCAACCCCAGACGAAGTGACGTGGGCCCTTCGTTCATCGAGCAATTTGCCGTGAGCCGAGTGTCTTCTGCATGTTGGACGATAGGAAAGTTAATTTCCGCGGAGGCGCGCAGCGCATCGCGCATCGTAGTCTCGTTCAGGACAGGCTTGCCGTCGTCGGTGACTGCAACTGCTCCAGCGCGCTGCAAGGCGCGGAAATCCGTGAGCACCGCACCTTTGCTGGCTTGCGTGGCCGAGGCGACCGGAAACACGTTCACGAGCGCGCCACGCTGCGGTTGCCGTACCCACGTGACCCATTCGGGCGAATCGAGGACTGGGGTCGTGTTGGGCATGCAGCAAACGGAAGCGAATCCTCCGGCAGCGGCAGCGGCAGTTCCGGAGGCGATTGTCTCCTTGTAACTCTGGCCTGGCTCGCGCAGGTGCACGTGTAGGTCAATGAATCCCGGTGCGACGATCAAACCTCTGGCATCGAGCGTTTCATCTGCGCCGCCGCGAATTTTGTTGACGGGAGCAACCTCAACGACCTGGCCGTCGCGCAGCAGGACATCCATAACACGGGATCGATCACGCGACCACCTTTAATCAAAAGGCTCTGGGTATCTTTTCTGTTCAAGTTTTCACTTCTTCTCCGCGGATTCACACAGATTCACGCGGATTTTTCTGTCACTTTCAAATATGTAACGCTTAAATTGAGCTCGTGGACCAAAATTGAACAAAAGGCCGATGCATCGCGGAATCGAAGTTGAGACCTTTATCTCGCCCTCCCCATCGCCCTCGCCAACACTGCCATTCGCACGGGCACGCCGTTCTTCACTTCTTCAACAATGACCGACTGCGGGCAATCGGCGACGTCCCAGGTCAGCTCTAGCCCGCGAATGATTGGCCCGGGGTGCATAAGCAAAGCGCCGGGGCGCGCTAGTCGGAGCCGTGCCATGGTGATCTGGTAACGAGCAACGTAATCCTGCAAACTGACCTTAAGTCCCGACAGGCGCTCTCTCTGTACGCGCAAGACCATCACGACATCCGCCGCGCGGACTGCATCTTCGCAAGTGCGGGTGATTCGCAAACCTGGAGCCAACGTTGCCGTCATATCCGGCAGCAACTCGGGAGGACCGCACAGGGTAATGCTCGCGCCAAATTTACTAAGTAGATGAATCGCGGATCGCGCTACCCGGCTGTGATAGATGTCCCCGACGATGGCGACCTGCAGGCCCGCAAGCTTTTTTTTGTGACGCAGAATGGTGTAAGCGTCGAGCAATGCCTGGGTTGGATGCTCGTGCATGCCATCGCCAGCATTAATCACTGGAATATCGAGATGGCTGGCCATCAAATGGGGCGCACCAGCATTCGGATGGCGCACGATGATGACATCCGCTCCCACGGCGCGCAGGGTGTATGCGGTATCCAGCAGTGATTCCCCTTTTTCGATGCTCGATCCGCTCGAAAGAATAAGAGTTGTGGTCGCTCCCAGCGCTTTGGCCGCAACCTCGAAAGAAGCGCGGGTGCGTGTGGAGGCTTCGTAGAAGAGCAGCAGCACTCGCTTTCCGCGGAGCAGAGGCCGCGCGCGGTCTGGGTTGAACTTGCGGGCAAGTTGGAGTATCCCGCTGATCTCGGACGCAGGCATTCCCTCAATACCCAGCACCGATCCACGAGTCGCCGGTTTTCGTCCCGTGGGCAGTCCGAGTTTCAGTCCCTGAGGCGACATAAATGGAAAAAATCAGTCCAGTTTTTCGACGAGGAGCACTCTTTCGTTCTCGTCCACTTCACGCAGAAGCAACTCGATCATTTCCTGGTGCGTGGTCTGTACTCGACGTCCCACAAAGGTCGCGTCAATTGGCAGTTCCCGGTGGCCGCGGTCAATCAGCACACAGAGCTGTACTTGCTTCGGCCGGCCTTGGCGAAACAGGGCATCCATTGCGGCGCGTGTCGTGCGTCCAGTGTATAGAACGTCATCCACCAGGATGATTTTCTTCCCGGTGATGGGAAATCCGATGTCGCTTTTCTGGACCACGGGTTTGGCCAGTGGTGAAAGATCGTCTCGATACAGGGTGATGTCGAGGGTCCCGACCGGAACCGGTGTCTTTTCAATTCGTTCAATCATTTTCCCGATGCGTTGAGCCAGGTATACCCCGCGACTGCGGATTCCGACCAGGCCAAGTTCTTTCGCGCCATCGTTTTTCTCGATGATCTCGTGGACCAGGCGGACCAGCGTCCGTTCAATTTCGGACGCCGACATCAGTTGCGCTTTCTGGCGGGTATTGGCTTGCCGGGGTACGCGCTTAGAAGTCATGAACGCTGCATAATACGCGGGCGGGGCGGGCTTGAGCAAGGAGCGGAACCGTACGCTAGGCTGGAGGCCCCTTTCGATGCAACAGCTTAGCGGAAATCGAGCCTCCCATGCCGGAGAGAAGAACAAACATCACGCCCGTGAAGGCGAAACCCATGATCATCATGACAACCAAGCCGTGCGGAGTTGTAAAGTAATCGAGCATTTGACGCGCCTGAGCATCTGGGCTGCGAGCTTGTGCTTGGTGGATGGCCTGAAGCATTGCCTCTCGTAACTCATTTTCGGCGTGTGAAAACAGAGTCGCGGCGGCGGTGAGCACCACAAAGATTGCAAACGCAAACAATCCTGCTAACGAGCCCAGCTTGAATCCGGCTCCGGGCGAAAGTTGTTTTTCGGGGATGCGTCTTCGGTAGAGCAGAACGCAAAGGAATCCGGCAACCGGAAGCGCGAACACGAAAGCCGAACGCAAGGGGATGAAACTGAGAATTGCAGCTACAACGCCGGCATGCAGCGCCGCGCGCAAGGCAGCATGCTGGTTGTAATTGCTGGTGGGTGGAGTGACATTGTGTTCGCTTGCAACAACAACCGGCGACTGTGCTCCCGAAACGACAACAGGATTCTGAGACGATTGCCGGCCGTGAAAATGAATTTGCGGGGCGGCGCAGTTCGGACAAAACGGAGTTAGAGGTTCGATTTCAGAGCCGCAACGTGGGCAGGACTGCTCCATTCATTTCAAAGTATCGTAGGCGGCAACTCAGATCAAATTTACCACGCTTCTAAATTGTGCCCTCTTTTCCACGCGTGCGTACGTAAACCAATGCGAACTTCGAGCCCTTTGCTTGCGGCTCAATCGAGACAATGTGCTGGTTACTCTCGGTTCCGACCTTCAATTCGATTGTCTTTCCGTGGTTATCGCCTTCACATTTCAGTTCATCGGAGTCACGATTGGGGTCATGATTCCCGCCGTACCTCGCCCCATGAGACGTGTGGCATTCCAGGACTTTGCCGTACTTCTTCAGTTGTTCCTGGTAATAGGAAACCAGCTTGTCGGGCGAGTCATTAGTTTCGTACTCGACGGCGACCACCTTCAATCCGAAATGGGAAGTGGAAATATCGACATTGGCGCTCTTCTCGTCGCCGTCTTCGTCTTTTTCTCTCGGGCGTGCGCCAGGATAGACCGGCAGTCCAGTATCGCGCACGTCGGCGTTTTTGTTGACGTGGATACCGCCGAAGGGAGTATTGATGTCGACGTTTTTGTCCTTTCCTTCGGCGTCCTTCTTTACATTGACGCTACAAGCCGTGAGCAGAAAAACAATCGCTATGGGTACGCAAGCGTTAGAAAGCTGGAGCCGCATGTTGCAATCCTCCGTCTAGTTTCTGGACGGGACGCTGAATTCCTGCGCCCCTGGCCGCTATGCCAGGAATTGTGACCGGCAGATGGCCGTGAATTTCGATTTCGCCAAAAAGCGCTTTCACCGCGCTGACCTCGGATACTGGCGCTGCGGAAAAGCCGCAAAGATAATTTTGCGTTTCCGGAAAATCTCTTGCCAGATATGGGTTTCCCATCGCGACTACAACGGTTTTTGCTGCGCCGAGTTTCAGGATCTGTTGCAGCAAATTTGCGCTGTCGCCGGACAGTGAAACCGAGTTCTGCACCACGCCCCCAGTCTTGATCATCTTTCCGGCGGTCGGCGAAGAATATACGGCAACCACAATTTTCTCCGCTTGTTGGGCGGCACTCACAATATTCTGCGATATGGCCGCTGCAAGCCGGGGGTCGGTGTAAATCACATTCGCATCCGGTGCTCTGGTCTTGATTTGGCGTTCGAGCGCGCGCCCGGCATCCAGGCGCACATCGTCTGAGAAAATGATTACCAACAAACGATTGCGCACCTCCGCCATCCCTTGATACGGAAGGCCGTTGGCTGTTGTTCCCGTCTTTTTGAGCGGCAACAGCGTGCTGTCCCCGCGGACGAATGTGATTGCGTCATCGGCCATCTGCTGTCCTGATGCGACGTTTTCCGGAGTGCCAATCGCAGCATCAAGCGTTGGCAGGTCCACAAGGCGGGTTTTGTACAAGCCGAGCGATGCTTTCGTTTTGAGGATTTTCAGCACCGATTCGCCCAGTCGGGATTCCGGAATCTCTCCACTGCGCACCGCTGCCAGCATGGATTTGAAAGCGGCATCCAAATCTGGGGGGATGAGAAGGATGTCGTTGCCGGCTTTAAATGCGTCCACCGCCTCGCGGCCAATGTCAGAAGAATACAGCCGAGTTAGAGCGCCCATATCCAACGCGTCGGAAACGACGATTCCGGGGAAATGAAGCTCCTGCTTTAACAGCCCCTGAACGATTGCAGATGAGACCGTCGCGACACCATTCGGATTCGAATCGAGTGCTGGCGCAGTCACGTGCGCAACCATAACGGCGTCCACTCCTGCCGCAATTGCTTTGCGAAAGGGGGGCAATTCCACTGCATCGAGGCGCGCGCGATCACCGCTCACCTGCGCCAATCCCAAATGAGAGTCAGTTGCAGTATCGCCGTGTCCGGGAAAATGTTTGGCTGTTGTCAGCAACCCGGCGGAATGTGCGCCCCGAATGTAGGCAGTGACAAGATCGCCGACCTGTTGTGGGTCCTCACCAAAAGAACGCGTGTTGATGATGGGATTGTCGGGATTTGAATTCACATCGGCCACCGGGAAAAAGTTCCAGTGCACTCCAATGGCACGAGCCTCTTGTCCTGTAATTCTTCCAAATGCTTCCGCGTAATCCAGATGTCCGGTAGCTCCGATCGCCATTGCGTTCGGGAAACTGGTCGTGCCGTTCAGGCGATTGCTGAGACCTAATTCAAAATCGGCTGCAATCAGCAGCGGCAGTTTGGAATCGCGCTGCAACCGGTTCAGCAGGTCTGCTGCTTCGTACGGTTCATTGCGGTAAAGAAACGGCGGATCGTAGCGCACGGTCATAGCAAATGAGCCGACGTGATATTTGTTCATGGTGTCGCGCAGGCGCAGATATTCAGGGCTGTTCGCGTTCAGGAACTCTGCCCGGGTCCAAATCATGAACAACTGGCCAATCTTTTCCTCGATGGACATCTTGTGAAGAGTCTTCTCCGCCCATTTTTCGCCGTCGCGATCTAAGCGGACGGGCAACGGTTGATATTTGGGTTTGGCAACAGCAGGGAGGACTAGAACTACGACCAGCGCTAGAGAAAGTGCCCGTCGAAACATGCTTAGAAAATATCACGTGAGGAGGTCGGATCCTCGAGACCGGCGAAATTCAACTCTGCCACACGCGTTATTTGAGAAGATGATCGATTAGCTCGGATGCCTGTTCTGGAGTTTCGGGCTGATCGCCGAAGCCATTGATCCAGCTTACATCCGGCTCGCGACGAAACCAGGTCATTTGCCGCTTTGCGTAATTCCGATGCGCCTGCTGAACAGCGCTTATCGCCGCATCGCGATTTATCTCGCCCTTCACAAGTTGGACAACTTGCTTGTATCCGATGGACCTTATCGGCGGAGCCGCTTCGCCGTATTTCTTGAATAACGCTTCCGTTTCTTCAACCAGACCCTGGTCGAACATCGTTTGTACGCGCCGGTTGATGCGCTGGTAAAGCTGGGCGCGTTCGGGATCGAGCCCGATCCGCAGGATAACGAATCCCTTCAGCGCATCCCGGCCCTGCTGCAATTGCTCGCTCATAGATGTGCGCGACAAAATACAGACCTCGATTGCTCGAATAAGCTTGGGAACATCGTTCGCATGGATCTTGCGGGCGGCTTCGGGGTCGAGGTGCTGTAGTATCCGATGCAAGTGCTGAGAGCCCCGGTTTTGCTGCCGCTCTCGTAGCCGTTCTCGTAGCTCTTCTGAGCGTACCGGCCCAGCGAACAATCCTTCGAGCAACGCCCGCAAATAGAGACCAGTCCCTCCAACCACTATGGGCAGCGCGCTGCGGTTTCGAATTTCCTGAATAACGTTCTTAGCCCTGCGCGCGTACTCTCCAGCGGTGGTATGGCCGAGCGGGTTGATCTCGTCGAATAGATGATGCGGAGCGAGGGATAGTTCTTCAGAAGTCGGTTTTGCGGTCCCGATGCGGAATTCGCGATACATTGCAACCGAATCGCAATTTACGATTTCGCCCTTGAATCGCCTTGCGAGTTGTACAGAGAGAGAAGTCTTACCGCTGCCCGTGGGGCCAAGAATTACAACCAGCAGCGGATCGGCAGGCAATCAGCGAGTGCTCCAGTGAAGGTTCTGCCAATAGCGTGTGATGGTGATGGCTAGAATCAGAATGGCCACGACGATCAAACCCGTAACATCCAGGCGCGAAGCGCGCCGCGAGGCATTGCGGCGTTTCTCTCTAGAGCCCGATGAAGTGGGCCAGGACATCTCCACATTGTAGCCGAGCTGGGCTTCACGTATCCAAGGACGGGGTTCTCGCGCACACCGTCCACGTTCGCAATATCGCGAATCAGCGCGCTGTGGACAGTGTCTTCGGCGCGCGCGGCAAGAACAGACATGGAGACTGCTATGGCCGTAATCCAGCCTCGCACTGTTCTCGTCAGAGTTCGCGTCAAAATGTCCCCATCAAAAATCCCCCGAGCGCGAACCGAGCCCGATTTGAAGGCCTGGCGGCAACCGTGGTCTGCTGGGTGGAAGCTGCGCCCGGCATCACGATGTTCTG
>WNGA01011908.1_pt1 | contig 11278 bp, 12 predicted proteins | sample 5400061 | NCBI WGS metagenome assembly WNGA01 (sample SAMN13153366, study PRJNA577476) | soil metagenome | isolation source: 100 cm soil or saprolite under grassland replicate 2 | place: USA:California | collected 2016-06-15
TCGGCGATGTGGCCGTAGTCCAAGCCAGCGTCACCGAAAAAAGGCTTCACGATGGAAAAGACATTAGCGGTCAGTTTGTTTTTATGGATCTCCTCAAGAAGCGCGGAGACAAGTGGGTGATCGTGCGCACCTTAGGCGCTAGGGTGATATGAGGGAACTGGAGGAGCGGGACGAGATCTTTCCAAGAAGCCCCGCGTACGGTGCAGTCCCGAATGACGAAGAGCAGAGTTCGTAGTGGCAGAAAGCGAAGGGGAAGCGAAGGGGTCGTATCTAAACATTCAACATTTCAAGCGTGCGTTTCAATTTCCTGTCAGTTTCGGCACGCTTTTGAACTGGCGCGCGCTCTTGTGCCGACACCTGCCCGGATTATCGCGGAGTTGGGCGAACGCGATCGTGCGCTCGAACTACGCAACACGCCGGCCAGGGCCTGCGGGCCCGGCTTGTCAAAAAGCGCCGCCCGCACAGGCCCCCGATACTCAACTCAGCGCGCCGGCATTGCACCTCCCCACGCCGAGGGCGACGGGTTGAGTGGCGTGACCAGCGACCGGGAATCGAACGCCTTCATTTCCATCCCTGCCGGAGTTGCCGGCGGTGTGCCTCTGACGCGAGCCAGGAATCCGTGGGCGATGCCGGAAGCATCAACGTAACGACCACAGATAAGTCCCTGCGCATTGATTCCGTTAAGCGATGTAAAGGTTGATCCGGGATAATCGAAAGTGAAAAATCTGTCTGGCGGGACAAAGAAGAGTCCATGAGTCGCGCCTGAGCTGTCCGCATATCTGCCCACCACCCAGTTCTTATCGTTAAGTCCAAACAGGACTGTCGCAACAGAGCCCGAAGGATCGATCGGGAAGTGCAACGCCCCATTGGCGTCCCGGTAGTAACCGTGAAGGATTCCTGATCCGTCTATAAAGTATCCCACCACCAACTGATTTGAGTTAGTGATCTCGTAAGCAAAGGTCGAAGCAGCTCCCGGGACGCTAAACGACGTTAAGGTTCCGGCAACACTGACGAACGCCTGGAAGACCCCGCTGCCGTCGGGATCAAACCCGCCGGTAAAGTCGCCGGCATCGTTTATCGAAAGCAGATTGGTCTGGACCGCGCCGGGAACATCGTATTCTGTGAAGGTGTCGCCAGACAGGAAAAACGAATGAAGGGTACCATCGCTGATGGCGTAGTCACCGGCTACTGTGCGTGAGTTATTGATGCCTCGTCCTTCGGTAAAACCGACGGTATCATTAGGGTCGACGATCGGGTCGCTAAAGCTACCATCGCTGAACCGGACAAAACCGCGCGTCACTCCGGTCGAATCAATGTATTCGCCAACGATGTCGCCTCTTTCGTTAATCTTTTGCGGCAAGGTCAAATTTCCGGTCCCGGGATAATCAAAAGTCGTGATCACTTCGATAGAGCCTGAGTTCGGTGCTTGCTGAGCGAACGTCTCCATCAATGGGAACACGAACAGAACTGCCAGAATGCTGTTAAATATCTGTTTTGGTTTCATGATGCTTATTGCCTCCTTAATTGAATTGCCCTTTGCTAAAACGCAGATGTAGCAAAAACACAATATCCACTTCGCGAATTTCGACATGGCCACTTTGCGTGTTATCTGGTTTGGTTGGGCCCGCTTCTGGGTTGCCGGACCCGGATATGGGTCAACGGTTTTCTGAAGCAGAAAAGGCTTCACAGGCGTCTTCGGCTAGTTTTTTGTGGCGCATTGGGTGTGGCGCATTGTGCATTGGGCATTGTGCATTGGGGGTCAGTCAACAAATCTTGACAGACTGGAGATATTCTTTTAAGGCGGGTGGTAACCTGGCATTGTGCATTGGGGGTCAGTCAAAAAATCTTGACAGACTGGAGATATTCTTTTAAAGCGGGTGGTAACCTGGATCTCCGGGCACGGTACGGGCGGACTTGTTGGCTCACGTTTGCAGCGCTGCGCATGGCCAGCTTGTTGGCAATCACCCTCCAGCCGCTCACACGCCTCTCCCAGGGTCTGGTAAAATAAGAGCCTATCGGCTTCATTGCGGAAAATGCGCTCTCGTCGATTCGCACGCGCCATCACGTGGTAAAACGCCCCGCCATATTCGATCCGGACCGCTCGTGTCACAGTTCACTTTTTAAAATCCATGCAGCGAGCCTGTTAAGATTTGATGACTAACCCCTATTTGACGACCAGCCCTTTTTTGTTATTCCGCGTAAAATAAAGCTCGACAAATTTTCGCGGCGCTCGTAAAACTGCCTCTACGTACATCCGACGTTTCTCAACGCAGCTTCGGCCGAGCTGAAGAAGCTCACGGGGCTGGATCTACGTTAGGACCGCCGCTTTGCGCGATTACTGGCGAAAGAAAAATAAACACGAACAAAGACGAATAATCCTATGAAAATTTATGATCGCACCCACGGGGTAAACCTCCGAACCTCTACTGCTGCCAAGCCTAGTTTAATTAGAACGAATGCCGCCACAGCTGCCAAGCTTGTCTTGGGTTTAGCTTTGCTTGCCTTGGTCCCGCTGGCACCTCGAGCGTCGGCGAGTTCCTTTTTCTTTTCCACGGGATCTCCCGATGGGTTGATCGGGACGCTGTCACGTCCTGCCAGCGCCGGGCTGGTTCAGACGGAGACAGCCGATGACTTCATTCTCAGCCAATGCGTGGTCATCAATCAAGCGACCTTCACGGGGTTGCTTCCGGTGGGAGCGCCGCTGGAAAGCATCAACAGGGTTGAAGTCGAGATCTATCACGTTTTCCCCGTTGACTCTGACACAAGCCGCACGCCGGCCGTGCCGACGCGAACAAATTCACCAAGCGACGTGGAGATAGATGATGCCACGCGGGATAGCCTCGACGACAGCCTGAGCGCTAACGCGGCGGTGGTAAACCCGGTTTTTAGCGTCCAGAATTCCGTCGTAAACGGAATCAACGGCCCGAATCCATTTACCGGGGGCGAAGGTCCCGTTACCGGCACTGAGGTGACCATTACCGTCACTTTCGACCCACCAATTTTTCTTCCGGCCGATCACTATTTCTTTCGACCCGAAGTGGGGTTAACCAGCGGCAATTTTCTATGGCTTTCTGCGCCCAAGCCTGTTAATCCTCCGATATTCGTAGGCGACCTGCAAAGCTGGATACGCAATGACAATCTTGCGCCGGACTGGCTGCGTATCGGGACCGACATCACCCATCAGGGGCCATTTAATGCAAGTTTTTCGCTGTCCGGTGAGACGGATGCCGAATCCATCATCGATGCACTGGTTCCCTGCAGTGGTCCAGCCTCGGGTGGGACCTGGAAAAATCACGGCCAGTATGTGTCCTCCGTCGCGCACGCGGCACAGAGCTTGGCAAACCAGGGCTGCATTAGCCAGCAGGAGATAGGTCAGATTGTATCGGAGGCCGCGCGTTCAGACTGCGGTAAGAAAAACCATCAAAACAATCACAAGCATCGCAAGAATCACAAAAATCAAAAACATCACAAGCATCACTGAGACGAGATGGGTGGGTAGTGATGCCGGGAAGCTTCGCAAAGTCTTCTACGCGCGCTAGAGGGCAAGCCAAAGCATGCGCATTGGGCATTGGGGGTCAGTCAACAAATCTTGACAGACTGGAGATATTCTTTTAAAGCGGGTGGTAACCTGGATCTCCGGGCACGGTACCGGCGGACTTGTTGGCTCACGTTTGCAGCGCTGCGCATCGCCAGTTTGTCGGCAATCCAGCTCTGCCTCGCTACCGTCCGCTCTAAGATCAAACTTGCCAAGGCGACCTTGCGCACGTCGGAACCGGGCAAGGACTCGAGTTCTCTGGCCGACAACCCGGCGGCTGCCAGGCCACCGTCTAGGAGCCGCCGTGCCTCCTTCTCGTTGTGAGCTTGGAAAAGCGGCGCGCTGCGATAGGTCCTATTTCTTCTCGTCTCAATCCCTTTTCCTGCCAACTGCAACATTCTTTCGGCAAAAGCCTGGCTACCCCAATACCATCCATGCCGCAGATGACTGTAGCGTCGATCTTCTCCAGGCTCGATCACGCCGGCCCGAATTCCTTCCTCCCGCGCACGGTTATCCAGATGCTCCACGAAACGACGCCGACCCGCCGCCGTGTCCGCGCATTGTGCCATAGCCAAGCCTTCCTCTGCCGCCAGCCAGATGGGTCGACGACTTGGCGCTACGGCGTAGCCCTTCGCCACGCTGCTCCAGAGATAATCACGCACACTTTCTCCCCGCTCCAGCCGCACCAAGCCCGCCCGCACGGGATTCAAGTGGATGTAATCCATAAGCGAGCAATAGTAATAATCCGAGCCGCCCTCGCTCAAGATCGCCTTGTAACGATCGCCGAACAGCCGTCCCCACAGCTGATGCCGGCAATTATGCCGCCGGGTATAGGTATTCTGCAACCATCGCATTCCCGCCACCAAGTTGGGTTCGGGCGTTTCCACCATTAGATGGTAATGATTGCTCATCAGCACCCACGCATGCACCCTCCAGCCGGTCCGTTCACACGCTTCCCCCAGGGTCTGGTAAAATAACAGCCTATCGGCTTCATTGCGGAAAATGCGCTCTCGTCGATTCCCACGCGCCATCACGTGGTAAAACGCCCCGCCATATTCGACCCGGACCGCTCGTGCCACCGCTCACTTTTTAAATCCATGCCGCAAGCCTGTCAAGATTTGATGACTGACCCCTATTTGGTTTTCAGTATGAAAATGTTATTCTGTACCAGTCTGTCCAGATTGCCAAGTCCGGTCTGATGCTGGCTAGCAGCCGCTTATATTCATTACGCCGCGTGGAGCTCAGCATTTCCCGGCCGTCTGTCAAAGGCTCTTCATTTAGGACCTCCGTGCTTATGTACGTTGTAGTATTCGCATCCTCGACGCCCATGGCGGCAAGCCTCTCAAAGGCTTCGCGATGCGTTCGGAAAACGTCTACCAGTTCAGCGTCCTTCGGCATAGGAAGCGTTGCCTGCTCGCACCGCAACAAGCACGGAGCGCCGAGAATCACACATGTGACCAGGTACAAACGTATAATCTGAGTGAACATACAATGCAACGTTGATGGCGAGTTCATGCTAGAAATCTGAGTCACTCACCGGGACAACGTTTACCGTCCCTGAAATCATCGCGGCGTCTATTCCCAACTGGATGTCGAAAACATTAACGGGATCGTTCAAACCGCCATGGACCGCGTGACCCACTCCCTGTAACAGAGACGCAGGGATTCCTCCCGCCTGCCCGCTCGCACCATAAATCCAGTTTCCATAGGCGTCGAAGATTGGGTTGCCGAGCTTGAAATTCATTGACCCAGTCCATGGGTTAAACGCATTGTAGAAAGACTGCAAGTTGCTAGGGAAAGTGGTTCGACTCCAGCGGTTAATTGTGGCCTGGGGATTTTGCCCCAAAAGGGGGGGAGAAAAGGGGTCGTATCTAAACATTCAACATTTCAAATGTGCGCTTTAATTTCTTATCTGTTTCGGCCCGCTTTTGAATCCGACGAGTGCGCTGACTGACTGCGGCGTAATCCATTCCGCCGAACATCAAACCGATTTCCCGCAGAGTCAGCCCGCTGTTTTGCCAAGCAAGCCAGATTGCCACGTTTCGAGCTTCGGAGCCGTAGGCGGGTTCTCTCAAAAGTCTGCTTACAGGCTCTCCGTAATGGGATGCTACGCGCGCCACTATCCGTTTGGGCTCACGCGTGCTCGCCGCACCACGTAATCCAGTAACCTCCCGCTGGTGATCAGACTTCGAGCGCATCTTATCTTTAACCTTTTGCAGCAACGACTCGCTTCCTAGCACCATCTGCCATTGTACCGCTTCAAAGGGATTCTCAATTTCCCGTAACAGGCCTTCTTCCACAAAGCGCCGGTACCGCAGCTTTGCTTCCTTAATCTTATTGCTTCCGCCCATTTCGCCCAGGACTAGTTCCTCGCTAACAAAATCGTTCTGCTTCCCCAAGCCGGCATAACCTCGATAGCTGCTCCAGCGATAGGCTCGCAGCCGCTTACGTCGTTCTTTCGGATCGCCCGCCCCGATCACGCGTCCGCGCACCGGGTTTAAATACAGGTAACGGCTTAACCCAAGTAAATAGTTCCCTCCTTCAACCAGAAAACTTTTATAACGACCCTGAAAAAGATGGCCCCTCTTCCTATGTCGCCGATTAAAAGAAATGCTGTAAGCCCCGATTAACCAATGCATCCATCGGCTTAAGTTCGCCTTGGGCGTGCGCGCTAAAATGTGAAAGTGATTGGGCATAAGCACGTACGCATGAATCTCAACTTCGTAACGGCCAACCGATTCTTTCAAGAGTGCGAGAAAATGCAGGCAATCGTTCTCATCAGCAAAAATGCGCTCCCGCCGATTCCCTCGGGCGCAAAGATGATAAAGCGCTCCCTCGAACTCCAGTCGCAACGCTCGCGCCATCCATCGATTCTGAACAATCCTTATAAAATGTCAAATGTTTAGATACGACCCCATTTATACATTCGCATAGCAGGCGCAGCTGCCAATGTCAAATGTTTAGATTTGACCCCTTCTCCCTTCATCCTTCTCCCTCCCAAATGTTTAGATTTGACCCCTTCCCCCTCCCCCGCGACGGAGACTAGACCTTCTTTTTTGCATCTCCAAGAACCAGAACCTGAAATTCAGCCGCAGAGGGCATCTGTTGGATAGGATTGCCGTCTCCGCGAAAGTTCTCAAGCATGTACACATATCCACCACGTACGAACAGGAGCGAGTGGATCATCATCCCGTCCTTGTCCAACGCGTTAGCCTCCACGGGCACCCTTTTGCGCACTTCTGCTCTGGGACCGGAAGCCTTGATTGCTAAGCTTTGGTTAGCGTCGATTACCGTGAATCGACCTGAGTGGATCTGCTGCGTGAGCTGCTCTTTGCCGAAAAACTCTGCCGCGAGAAGGCGCGTAAGCAACTCCCTGTGGAATGTCGAGAGATCCTGGAAATTCACGTCCATGCGTTAACCTATGGTACTGGGGGATAGTACGTTCCGATATTTATTTCGCCGTTGGGTAGTGTATAGCCTCGAAACTCGATCAGTTGACCGTTTACATTAACACGTCCCGTAAACGGTGAGTTTGGCGCAAATGTTCCTCCTTGCGATTGGATACTTTTCGCTATTGCCGCTTCGATGTCGGCACTTTGGAGACCGGTCCCCTCTAAATGGGAAGCCGTGTGGTTTGTCTTGAAGGTTAGGTTTCTCGGCCCGGCCGGAATGTTCCCAGCACCATTAAACACGACATTGTCTAATGGCCCTTGAAACACATTGTTACTCCACCAGTGCTCGAAGTTCGTGAGCCACCTGTTGATCGTTGCTCCCCAGCTTTCTCCGCCGCCACCCATACCGTTTGGTGCGCCAACCTGCCCTGTATTTGGAGCTGAGGCCCCGGCGGTGCTGGCAGATGAGGCAACAGAAGGCGGCGGCGGATTTTGCGGAGGCGGTGCACTCAGTGGAGCTCCCGGCGGCGGCTGGTCTTTTGGGTTATCGTTCTTAAAGTAAACGAACTCGGCCCTAATGCCGCCGATGCCCTCAAGCGGCCCGAAGCCGCCAAAAGGGCTGCCGCCAGGACTCCCGAAGCTAGGGAAGCCGACTTCGACGAACACGGGCTCCTTGGACACGTAATCCCTAGGCACTTCTGAGCCAAACACCTCGATCCCCTCCGCGTCGTGCCCCTCCCGACTGGTGGGGTATTGCAGGCCAAACGGGTCCTTCCGAATAACCGGATTGTTCCCGCAGTAACGATAGAGATTGGTTCTATCGCCTCTAAACCCAATCGGGTCTGGCTGGAGGAAGCGGCCGATGTCGGGGGAGTAAAAGCGGTTGCGGGGGGAAGATTGGGGTCTGATCTTCACTTTACACATTTGCGCATCAGCTCGTCGACCTTGAATTGGAGCATACTTTTCTCGTCCTTTTCCCGCGTGCGTCCAATCATTTGCGCTACCGCAGTGTATCCTGCTCCGCCAAAAAGTTCGCCTATCTCTCGCAAGCTCAATCCACAACAATCCCACACCAGCACCATCGCCACGGCTCTTGCTTCATTGCCTCTTGCTCGCCGCTTTAACAATTCCTTCCTAGAGCAGCTATAAGCTTCCGCCACGCCGGCCAGGATCGTTTGCGCTTCAGCGCGACGGCGCAATTGCCGCAGAGCCGGCACTTCCCGATGCGCTTGCCCTTTCCGCTGCACATGATCTTTCAGCCGCTGAAGAAAATGTTCTCGCCCCAGCGCCGTCTGCCACTGCACCGCTTCCAGCGGACTCTCAATCTCTCGAAGGAGCCCCTCTTCCACAAAACGCCGATAGCGCAGACGTCGCTCCCTGGCCGCACCACCGATTTCGCCCAACACCCGCTCTTGGTTCACCCACGGCTCCGCCTTGGCTAATCCGCTGTAGCCGCGATAACTGCTCCAACGCCATCCCCGCAGGCGCTTCCGTCGCTCCACCGGGTCACCTCGCCCGATCACCCTTCCCCGGACCGGATTCAGATGCACATAGCGGCTCAGACTCAATAGGTATCCTTCCGCCTCCACTACAATGCTCTTATACCTTCCTTGAAATAGGTGTCCCGTTCTCCTGTGCCGCCGATTAAAATAAACCGTGTAGGCCGTGGTGAGCCAGTGCATCCAGCGGCCCAGGTTGGCTCGACGCGTCTCAGCGATCAAATGATAATGATTGCCCATTAAAACATACCCGTGCAGCGCCACATCGTAACGCTCCAGCGATTCAATCAGCAGCTGCACAAACTTCGCGCAATCCTTTTCGTCAGCGAAAATCCTCTGCCTGGCGTTGCCCCGGCCAGTTAAATGATAGACGGCTCCTTCAAATTCCACCCGCAACGGCCTCGCCATAGCTGGGCAACTTGATCCAGCCCCAGAGGTATGTCAAATGTGAAGATCAGACCCCAGTCCACCCAGTCCATTCCCAGTCCATTTTCCAATTATGTCGCCGGGTATAGGTGTTCTGCAACCATCGCATTCCCGCCACCAGGTTGGCTTCGGGCGTTTCCACCATTAGATGGTAATGATTGCTCATCAGCACCCACGCGTGCACACTCCAGCCGGTCCGTTCACACGCCTCTCCCAGGGTCTGGTAAAATAAGAGCCTATCGGCTTCGTTGCGGAAAATGCGCTCTCGTCGATTCGCACGCGCCATCACGTGGTAAAACGCCCCGCCATATTCGATCCGGACCGCTCGTGCCACCGCTCACTTTTTAAATCCATCCCGCAAGCCTGTCAAGATTTGATGACTGACCCCTATTTGGTTTTCTCAGTTAAGGTCTAGATCATTGAAGTAAGAAAGTTACTCCGATGGGACACGCCCATCTGCAGAGTAAAACCAGATACCGTCACCCAACTTCTTCGTGCCGGTACCAGGAATGCCCTGTTTGAACACTGCTATCCCAAAATCAAACAGGGCGCTTCCAAAGTCATATTCAATTCTATCATCGTAGATAGTAATTGCCGACGGTTTGAGGATTCGAAGCGCCGGAGGCATGATCAAATCATTTGGATCAAATGACTCTGGCTCGGAATGTTTAACGGGTCTGCCCCAACGCATCTCGGTGGCGAATCGTCTGAGTTCAGCGGCTAAAGCTTCGTGATTAAGATGGTATAACAGCGGGCGTTCTTGCTGCTCGATGAACCGTCGCATTACGAACCGCTCTGCATAGAGTCGCCACGGCACAACTAACGCCGCAACCACTACAAGAATTGCGAGTAGTCCCAAGGCGAGAATGGAGACTTTCCAACGTGCCGTCATATAAGGACGCGAAGCTGCTGCGGTAGAATACAACGCCCTCACTGATATAAGTCAATAGCCTCCTTCGAGGGCTCGGTTCGCATAGTAATAACCATATCCGACGCGTGCCCAAAGCCATTCTCCCCCCGTTGCACCCAGACCACGAACGACTCCTCGACCGGATGTCCAAGCATTGATCAGCGTGTCCATCGCCCCAAGCGATTCGTGATGGGCAGCGGCGGCCATGCCAATAGGGAAGTAATTGACCTCGTGTGAAAGCCAGGTCCCATGCAATGCGGTGATTGCCCCTCCATAATCATACCAGCCCCCGTGATAGAACTCCGACTCCGCCGTGTTGTTTCCAAGTTGAAATTTCCGATATTCAAGCCAATTCATCTTTGCTACGTTTGCGCTCTCAATCCGATTTCTGCTGTTTCCCAGCGCAGCCAATAGTCGACTATCGGGAAGATCTGGAGCATGGTGACCCTCTCTGTTCAGTGAGCTCTTGTGGACACTTGCGTGCGTTGCGCTCAACATGAGTCCTATCCTGCCAAGCTGCGCCTGCTGCAACTGGCCAATCTGGAAGTTTGCCGTACCGATGCCGATGGCGCCGTGTCCCGGATATTCCATGGCGTGGACGTACGCCCGGAGTTGAGCCAGTTGCCTCTGAGCGTCCCTGATCTCCCCGAGCAATTGTGACGTCTGTCGCGGAGAATACGTCGCCACCGTATCCTGGGTCCCCATAGGATCGGTCATGTCGATTGGATCATTGTGGCAGTAGCGGAAGAGATTGTAATCGCCGGGGTCAAAGAGCTTCGGGTCTTCGCTCATGAACCGGCCAAGCAATGGATGATAGGCTCTGGCTCGATATTCGTAGAAACCGAAATTCGCCGCATACTCGCGCCCCGTAAACAGGAAGCGATTCTTATAGGAACTGACTGTTCGCCGTGTCCAGTCGGGCGCGTAGATGACCGGCAAGCCAAAGGCGTCGTAGCGGTATCTCTCGATAATCTGCCCGCTTCCGTTATTCCAGTTGGTTAAATGCGTCACGCTGCCCTCGTGATCCTGTTGATAATAAAACGCCTGCCCACCGTTCACCGAGGGATCCGTCCGCTGAAGAATTTCATCGATCCCCTTGCCGTAGAGGTTTGTGACGACTGCGCCATTTGTATATTCCAGGATCGGTTTTTCTCCGTCGTAAATGTAATAGGTGCTGGTGCCATTGAGCGTGCGTTTCACACAGCGGCCCAGCGCGTCGTAGGCAAGTAAGTAGGTGGTGCTGTTGTCGTGGGTCTTAACCGAGGCTAGCTGGTCGTCAGTGAGGTACGTGTAATCGATCGGTTGGGCGTCATAAGGCGTTTGATACTGATCTATTTCGTGTTCGCTGCCGTTGTGGATTGTGCTGCTCGTCACTGCAGTATATTGGTTAAAGTCGTTCGTCGTGTAGACTGAGTTCCCGAAGATGGTATCGCCCACGCCGATGCGGTTACCGGCTGGGTCGAAAACGTAGGTGACAGTGCGTGTGGTACCGTAGGTTGCCCAATAAAGTTCACCA
>WNGA01011910.1_pt1 | contig 11278 bp, 12 predicted proteins | sample 5400061 | NCBI WGS metagenome assembly WNGA01 (sample SAMN13153366, study PRJNA577476) | soil metagenome | isolation source: 100 cm soil or saprolite under grassland replicate 2 | place: USA:California | collected 2016-06-15
TTCTTCGATGCCGAGCAGACGCCTGAGATCTCGTTCGATTCGACCGCAATCGAGGTCGAGGACGGCCAGGTCGTCATCGACGGCGAGCTGACCGTCAGGGGAACCACCAAGCAGGTGGTCGCCCGCGGCGAGATCAACGGGCCCGCGCCCGGCCCAGCCGACAGCGAGCGCCTCGGGCTCGATCTGGAAGCCAAGGTCGACCGCCATGACTACGGGCTCGACTGGCAAATGGACCTCCCCGGCGGGGGCAAGGCCCTCGGCGACGAGGTCACCCTGACTGTCCACCTCGAGCTGATCAAGGGAGAGAGCTGACGATGAAGGTGCTCGCGATCTCAGGAAGCCTGCGTCGCGACTCCCACAACACCGAGCTGCTGCGGGCGGCGGCGGAGCTCTTGCCGCCGTCCGTGGAGCTCGAGATCTTCGACGGGCTGAAGGCGGTCGAGCCCTATGACGAGGACGACGACCAAGGCGCAGGCCCTGCAGGCGCCCGCCACCTGCGCGAGGCGATCTCATCGGCGGACGCCGTCCTGATCGCCACACCCGAATACAACTCCTCGATCCCCGGGCAGCTGAAGAACGCCATCGACTGGGCCTCCCGGCCGCTCCGCAGCAACGCCCTCTGGGGCAAGCCCGTCGCCGTGGTCGGCGCGAGCACCGGAATGTTCGGCGCGGTCTGGTCGCAGGCCGAGCTGCGGAAGGTGCTCGCCGCGAGCGGTGCCCGCCTGATCGAGATGGATCTGCCGGTCGGCCATGCCGACCGGGCGTTCGCCGATGACGGTCGCCTCGCCGAGGTCGAGATGCGCGAGCGGTACGTCGAGATACTCGACGAGCTGATCGCGCTCGCCGAACAGGTCGGCGAGCCGCAGCGGACGGCGGCCTGAGGACGCAGCGGGAGGGGCCGACTCCCACTCCCATAGGCTTGCCGGCGATGGAGCGACGCGAGGGCATCGATGCCCCGAACCAGGAGGCCATGGCCGCATTCGCGGGTCGCGCCGCCGAGGGCCCGGTCTACATGCTCAACCTGCTCGAGTTCGTGCCCGATGGCGGCGCCGAGCGCTACGCCGAATACGGGGTCGCCGTGGCACCACTGTTCGAGCGGGCCGGCGGCAGGGCGGTCTTCGCCGGGCAGCCCGCGGAGCCGCTGATCGGCGAGGGCTCATGGGACCTGATGCTGCTCGTGGAGTACCCGACCCGGCAGGCGTTCCTCGACATGGTCTCCTCGCCCGAGTACCAGGAGATCGAGCACCTGCGCAGCGAGGCGCTGCAGCGATCCGAGCTGCGGGCGATGGACGCAATCGACGCAAGTGCCCTGCCCGGCAGTTAGCCGGGCGGCTTAGGCGGCCTGCTGGCGCCGCGCCTCGAAGAGGATCACCGCCGCGGCCACCGACGCGTTCAGCGACCCGATGCTCCCCGCGACCGGGATCGAGACGAGCTCGTCGCAGGTCTTCGCCACCCGCTGCCGCAGGCCCTTCCCCTCCGAGCCGAGGACGAGAACGGCGCTCCCGGTCCACTCGACGTCCGTGTAGCGCCGGTCGGACTCGGCATCCGCGCCGTAGATCCAGGCCCCCCGCTCCTTGGCCTCGCCGAGCCAGTCGGCCAGGTTCCTGACCCGCGCGACCGCCAGGTGCTCCACGGCGCCGGCCGACGCCTTGCACGCGGCGGCGGTGATCGACGCGGCGCGGCGCTCGGGGATCACCACCCCGGCCGCGCCGGCGACCTCGGCCGCGCGGCAGACCGCGCCGAGATTGTGAGGATCCTGGATCTGGTCCAGGGCGACCACCAGCCCCTGGCCGTCGTCGGCCTCGAACAGGCCGTCCGGGTCGGCGTAGGGGTAAGGGTCGACCTCGGCTACGACCCCCTGGTGGTCGGGCGATCCGCAGAGCCGCACGAGCTCCTCGGCGGGGGTGTTCGGCGCCCTGAGGATCCGGTGGACCCGCCGCCTGCCCCGCTCGGCCTCGGCCACGGGCCGGCGGCCGTAGATCCACTCGCGCTCGGGCACGTCAGCTTCGCCTGACGAGCCGGGCGCCGCCGGCCTCGTCGCGGACCTCCCAGCCCATCCCGGCCAACTCGTCGCGCAGCGCGTCGGCGCGGTCGAAGTCCTTGGCCGCCCGAGCCTCCTCGCGCTCCGCCAGCAGCCGCTCCGCCTCGGGATCGGTCTCCGCGTCGGCCTCCAGCAGCGAGTCGAGTCCGAGCAGGGGCAGCAGCTCGGTCAGGACGTCGCAGGCACCCGCCAGCTCGCGCCTGTTCCCCTCGGCGACGATCTCGAAGATCGCCGCGAAGGCCTGCGGAGTGTTGAAGTCGTCCGCCAGGGCTGCGAGAAAGGCATCGCGCTTCTCGACCAGGAACGGGTCCGGGTCACCGCTCGGCGCATCCCGCAGGTAGTTCCTGATCCGATCGACGCGCGCCGCCGTCTCGTCGAGTTGCTCGGCGGAGAAGGCAAGCGGCTGGCGGTAATGGCCGGAGGCTAGATAGGCGACCACGGTCTGGCCGCCGTAACGCTCGATCGCCTCCGAGAGCTGAAAGATGTTGCCGACCGACTTCGACATCTTCTCCTCGTCGATCTGAACCATCCCGTTGTGCATCCAGACGCGGGCGAGCGGGAGCCCGCGGGCGGCCTCGGTCTGGGCGATCTCGTTCTCGTGATGGGGGAAGACCAGGTCGATGCCGCCGCCGTGGATCGCGAAGTCGGGACCGAGCTCCTTCTCCGACATCGCGGAGCACTCGATGTGCCAGCCGGGGCGGCCAGCGCCCCAGGGCGAGGGCCATGACGTGTCCTCGTCCTCCTTCTGGCCCTTCCAGAGCGCGAAGTCGAGCGGGTCCTCCTTGAGCGAGGCCGTCCCGGCCTCCTCGCCCTGGTCCATCTCGTCGGTGTCCCGGTTGGAGAGCTTTCCGTAGCCGTCGAAGCTCCGCACCCGGAAGTAGACGTCCCCGTTCGCCTGGTAGGCGTGGCCGGAGTCGATCAGCGCCTCGATCAGGGAGACGATCTCCTCGATCGTCTCCGAGGCGAGGGGCTCGGCGTCGGGACGCTCGAGCCCGAGGGCGTCGGTGTCGGCGATGTAGGCGGTGGTCATCTCCGCCGCGAACTTCGCCGAGGGGGTGCCGGCCTCACGGGCGGCGTCGTAGATCTTGTCGTTGATGTCGGTGACGTTGATGACGAGCTTTGGATGGAGGCCCTCGTGCTCGAGAAAGCGCTTCAGCAGGGTGAAGATCACGTACGGCCGCGCGTTGCCGATGTGGATCCGGCCGTAGACGGTCGGCCCGCAGGCGTAGATCCCGACCTCGCCCGCCTCGCGGGGCTCGAGCTCGCGGACCTCGCCGCTGAGCGTGTCCTGGATGCGGATGGATGCCACCGCCGCGGATGCTATTCGTGCGCCGAAAGGCGCATATTCCGCGAGATATCGGTTAAGAGAATGGGAGTGATCGGGAACAACCGTTCGGGGCGGTAGGCTGGCCAAGCCTTGACTCAGGCATCGCTTGAGCATCAGCGGCTACGCGCTGTGGAGGATGCATTCGCCTCCCTCCCCGAGCGCTACCTGGGAGCCGATCCCGGCTTCAGCGCCAGCTATCGCATCGAGCTCGATGACCTCGGCCTGAGCTGGGCCGTCGAGCTCAACGAGATGGGCTGTGAGGTGACCGCCTCGCCCAAGAGCGACCCCGACGTCGTCATCGGCACCGACGCGGCGACCTGGCTGGAGCTGCGCGAGGGCCGGCTCTCCGGCCTGGACGCCTTCCGCTCGCGCCGCCTGTGGGCGCGCGGCAACCTGGACCTGGCCGTCGCCTTCGAGGGATTCTTCAGGCTGCCGAACGGGAGGCCGCCGCTGCTGCGGATCCACGAGGTCAAGGCCGGCAAGGCTCGTATCTCCACCCTCACCGCCGGCGACGGCATCGAGACCGTGATCCTGATCCACGGTCTCGGCAGCGACAAGACGAGCTTCTTCGAGACGGTCTCGGCCCTGACGCCCGAGTACACGGTCCACGCGATCGACCTCCCCGGCTTCGGCTCGTCCTCGAAGCCCCTGCGCGCGCCGTATGACCCGGCCTGGTTCTCGCGAGCGGTTTGCCGGTTCATGGACGCGATGGGGATCGATCGAGCGCACCTCGTCGGCAACTCGCTCGGCGGCCGCGTCGCGATCGAGGTCGGGCTGCGCAATCCCGAACGGGTGCGGAGCCTGAGCCTGCTCTGTCCGTCGATGGCGTGGCGCAAGCGTCGCCACTTCGTCCCGCTCGTGAAACTGCTGCGGCCCGAGCTGGCAGCGATCCCACACACCTTCGGCGACACCCTGGTGCGCCAGCAGTTCTGGAGCATGTTCTCGCGGCCGGAGCGGATCCACCCCACGGCAGCCGACGTCGCGGTCGAGGAGTTCCTCAAGAACTACCGCTCCGTGAACGCGCGGGTCGCGTTCCATGCCTCGGCGCGGCACATCTACCTCGAGGAGCCCAACGGCCCCAAGGGCTTCTGGACCCGGCTGCGTGAGCTGGAGCCTCCGGCTCTGTTCGTCTGGGGGGACGAGGACCCCCTCGTCCCCGCCTCCTTCTCGCGCTACGTCAGCAACGCACTTCCCAGCGCGCAACAGGTCGTCCTCGAGCAATGCGGTCACGTGCCCCAGGTCGAGCATCCCGTCGATGCGAACGCGCTCGTTGACGACTTCATCGGCCAGGCCAACGGATCCCACGCCGAGCGGGCGGCTCGACGCCTCAGCCGGGTCGCGCGCCGTCTCCACGTGCGGATCAACCAGAACGGCGGCGCGCAGCGCAGCTCCGGCGACGACAGTCCCGAGCTCTCCGCCGACGCGGCCTAGCTCAGCCCGATTCAACCTAGAATCGATGGTCATGCCAGAGAGCGGCGCAGGTACCGCTGCCCAGGACGAGGAGCAGCGGAGCCAGAATGGAGGAGACCCGCGCCGACCGCGCGCAGGCGGCTTCGCGCGGCCCTCTCTGCTGCGCCGCTTCTTCGACGAGGTACAGAGCCGGCTGACTGCCGACCTCGACGACCGCGATCCGGACTTCATCCGCGAGAACCTCTCGCTCTCCTGGCTGATCGCGAGCATCTGGTTCCGGGGCGAGGTCCGCGGGATGGACAGGATCCCCGAGAAGGGGCCGGTGCTCCTGGTCGGGAATCACTCGGGCGGCAACATCACGCCCGACACGGTCGTCTTCACCCTCGCCTTCAACACCTACTTCGGCGTCGAGCGGCCCTTCTACCAGCTCGCACACAACCTGGTGCTCACCTCGCCGGTCGGGCCCTATCTGCGCCGTTTCGGGACCGTCGCGGCCTCGCACGAGAACGCTCGGAAGGCGCTCGACGCCGGCGCCGCGGTACTCGTCTACCCCGGAGGTGACTGGGAGGTCAACCGCCCGACCTGGGAGGCGAACCGCATCGACTTCCACGGGCGCCGCGGCTTCGTCAAGCTCGCGGTCGACGCCGGCGTGCCGATCGTGCCCGTGGTCTCCGTCGGCGGGCAGGAGACCGCGATCTTCCTGACGCACGGCGAGAGGCTGGCGAAGGCGCTGCGCCTGGACAAGCTCCTTCGCCTGAAGACGCTGCCCGTGAACCTCTCCCTTCCGTGGATAGTCAACATCGGCGACTTCCTCGGCCATCTCCCGCTGCCCGCCAAGATCACGGTCCAGGTGATGGACCCGATCGACGTGCGCGAGCGCTACGGGAGGAAGCCCGACCACGACCGCATCTACGAGGACGTCACCTCGACGATGCAGGATCAGCTCACCGAGCTGGCGGCCGAGCGGCGCCTGCCCGTGGTGGGGTGAGCCCGCGATGAGGATCGAGCACAAGGTCACGGTTGACGCACCCCGGCATCTCGTCTGGGACTACGTCACCGAGCCGGCCAACTACTGCGTGTTCATCGAGGGACTGACCCGCTGGGACATCGAGGGCGACAAGCACAAGGGACTCGGAGCGAGGTATCGGATGCTGCTTCGCGTCGGCGCCGCCGAGGTCGGCGGCTTGATCGAGATCGTCGAGTGGCAGCCGGAGGGCGACATGGCCTGGAGCTCGGTGACCGGCGTCGATCAGCGCGGCCGCTGGCGCCTGCGGGAGCTCGGCGACGGTCGCACGCGCGTCACCTTCCGGTTCGCGTATGGCGTGGCCGGCGGCGGGCTGGCGGGGCTGATCGCAGAGCGGGTCGCGGCGCCCGGCCTCAGCAGGCGCTTCCGCCAGTCGCTGCTCAATCTGAAGCGGACGGTCGAGTCGGAGAAACAGCCGGCCGCGGCCGGCTAGAAGGTCCGAAGCCGGCGGCCGCCGACGTAGCGGGTGCCGGCGGGCTCTCCGGGCGGCGCTTCCGCGGGGATTCGCTGCGGGCCTGGCTCGTCCGCTTCTTCCTGTGATTCCTCGAACTCGTCCGCGGCCGCGCCGGTGAGCGCCTCGCTTCGGGCGCGGTCAACCTTCTCGTGGACCTCCAGCTCGGCGCGGCGGCGGGCCGCCTCCACCCGCTCGTCGGCCTCGCGCTGGAGCTTGACGGCCTCCTGGCTCACTGTAGCCTCGGCCTCCGCGCGGGCCCGCGCCTCGGCCTCCTTCGCCACCCGGTCGGCAAGCCTGCGGACCCTGTCCTCGGACTCGCGGCGGGCGGCGTCGGCCGCCTCTCGGACCCTGCGCTCCATCTCGTGCCGGAGCCGGTCGGCCTCGTTTCTCTCGCCCTCGGTCGCGGCCTCGGCGCGCTCCTCAGCGGCGATGGCACGCTGCTCGGCCTCGTTCAGGCGGGTTGTCAGTGCATCGAGGCGCGCCTCGGCCTCCTCGGCCCGCTCCCGAGCCTCCTTGGCGCCGCCGTTGGCGCGCTCGCGAGCTTCCCTGATGGCGATCTCGGCGCGCTCACGGGCCTCCTCCTTGAGGCGCTCGATCGCCTCATCCGCCTGCTCGCGCGAGGCGTCCCGATCCCGCTCCGCGGCCTCTGCGCGAGCCTGAGCCCGCTTCACGGTTTCCTGCAGCTTGCTCAGCTGGTCCTTGATCAGCTGATCGCCCGCGTGCGCCTGCTTCCGCAGCTCGGCGGCGCGCGCCTCGGCCTGGCGCTGTCCGTCCTGGGCGTCGGCGAGGGAGCTCTCCAGGGCGGAGGAACGCCGATGGGCCCGGCCCGCGGTCTTGCGGGCTTTCTCGATGATCTCGCGAGCCTTCGCCCTGGCCCGGGCCTCTATCCGCTTGGCGTGCTCGATCGCCTCCCTGGCCCGCTCACGCGATTCCTCGGCCTCCGCGAGGGCAGCGAGGGCCTCGGTTCGAGCCTGCTCCTCTCGATTCCGAAGCTCCTGGATCAGCTCCGTCGCCTTGGCGCGAAAGCGGTCGGTCGCCGCCCGGGCCTGATCGATCTCCGCTCGAATCTCATTTGCGTTCACCGGAAGCGCGACATCCTCGCCTTCGGCAGCGCCGATCGGCTCGAGGCTCTCAGCGTCGGACAAACAGCCCTCCTCAGTCGGCGGGCTGGCGCTCGGCCAGCTCTCGCTTGAGGACCTTACCCGTCGCATTACGCGGAAGCTCGTCGACGAAGAGGATCTCGCGCGGGACCTTGTAGCGCGCCAGATTCGCCTTGACGTGGTCCTTGAGCTCGTCCTCGCTGACCTCGGCGCCGTCCTCCTTGACGACGAAGGCGCGCAGGCGCTGACCGAACTGCTCGTCCTCGACGCCGATCGCGGCGGCCTCGACCACCCCGTCGTGGTCGGAGAGCAGGTCCTCGACCTCGCGGGGGAAGACGTTCTCGCCGCCCGAGACGATCATCTCGTCGTCTCGGCCGTCGATGAACAGGCGCCCGCCCTCGTCGAAGTGCCCGACGTCGCCGGAGGAGAGCAGCTCCCCGAGGTGCTCCTTGTCGCCGCCGCCCGTGTAGCCCTCGAATGCCAGCTGATTGCCGATGAAGATCCGCCCGGTCTCGCCCTCCGGCACGTCGTCGCCGTCCTCGTCAACGATCCGGATCACGGTGCCGCGCGGCGGCTTCCCCGCCGTCCCGGGCGCGGACCGCATGTCCTCGGGCGTTGCGATCGTCGCCCAGGCGACCTCGGTCGAGCCGTAGAGGTTGTAGAGGTTCTCGCCGAACTCGTCCATCCAGTTGGTGGCGAGCTCGCCCGGGAGCGACGAGCCGCTCGCCGCGGTCACCTCGAGGGCGGAGAGGTCGTACCGGCGCTTGACCTCCTCCGGCAGGGCGAGGATGCGCTGCATCATCACGGGAACCACGGCCAGGACGCGAGCCCGGTGCTCGGCGGTGGCCCTGAGCGTGTCCTCGGGATCGAACTTCGGGCGCAGCACCATCGTCGCCGCGGTGGGCAGGCTGAGGATGAAGTGCAGGAAGCCCCAGGAGTGGAAGAGGGGCGCGGCGATCATCACCGTCTCGTGGGAACGTCGCGGAATCCTGGAGAGCAGTGCGGCGAGCGCGCCGAGTCCCTCGGGCTGGCTGCGCTGCGCCCCCTTCGGCGTTCCGGTCGTCCCGGAGGTGAGGATGATGTAGTGGCCCTGCTCGGCGGGCGGGTCGAGATCCTCCCCGTGGGCTCCCGAGATCAGCTTCTCGACCGTGACCTCATCGGTCCCGTCCTTCTCCTCCCAGGCGACGTAGCGGCGCAGCCCCCCGACCCCGGAGAGCAGATCCGTGAACTCCTGGTCGTAGATCATCGCCACGGGCTTCTCGCGATCCATCACGTCGGTGAGCTGCGGCCCGGCGAACGCCGTGTTGAGATAGAGAGCGACGGCGCCGAGCTTGGCGCAGGCCATGGTCGCCTCGATGAAGTAGCGGTGGTTGCGGCACATGATCGCCACGCCGTCCCCCAGGCCGACTCCTTCGTCGCGCAGGGCACGGGCGAGCGCGTTCGAGCGACGGTGGGTCTCCCCCCAAGTGAGCGCGCCGGCCTCGTCGATGATCGCCGTGCGATCGGGGACCGTGATCGCGTTGGCGGCGGATCCAAGGGCGGGCGATGCCCCCCAGCGCAGGTAGCGCTCCACGACGCGGGCGAGCTTGTCGGGCCGCATCGGCCGGACGAGGCCGACGTCGGAGAAGACCTTGAGCTCGAACGCGACGTCGCCGACCGCCGCCGGCAGCCGCGAGGCGATGCCGGTGAGCCCGTCTCTCAGCCCGTCCTGCGCCATCCGGCCAAGCTTATGCAGGTGAGCAGGCCCGCGAAGACACGTCAGGCCGGCTGATACTCCTCACCTGTGTCGACCAGGGCCACCGCTATGCAGGCGATTCCCTCTCCCCTGCCGATCGCGCCCATGCCCTCGTTGGTCGACGCCTTGACGCTCACGGGGGCCGACAGAATCTCCGAGAGACGGGACGCGATCTCGGCCTTGTAGGGCCCGAGCTTCGGCTCCTCGCAGATCACGGTCACGTCGACGTTCGCGACGGCCCCGGAGAGCTGGCCGACAACGACGCGGAGCATGTCGATCGAGTCCGCATCGCGCCACTGCTCCTCCGTGTCCGGGAAGAGCTCACCGAGGTCGCCGAGGCCGCAGGCGCCCAGCAGGGCGTCGATCACCGCGTGGGTCAGTACGTCCGCGTCGGAATGCCCCACGAGGCCGCGATCGTGCTGGATCTCGATCCCACCGATCACCAGCCGCTCCCCCTCGGCGAAGCGATGGCTGTCGTAGCCGGTGCCGACCCGTAGCGCCATCAGGAAAGAGGCTCCAGCCGCCTGGTCCGGCCCTCGAAGACGCAGATCCGATTCACGCCCAAGGAGTTGAGGAATTCGACCGCCTGGTCGTAGCCGTATCCGACCTGATCCGGAGCATGCGCATCCGAGGAGAGCGCGAAATCGGCGCCCGCGTCGACGCACATCTCCGCGAACGTTCGCGACGGGTAGATCTCGCCGACCGGCTTCCGCAGTCCCGCCGTCGACACCTCGACGGCGATGCCCGATTCGCCGATCGCCTCGACGAGCGGCTCGTAGTGAAAGCGCGGGTCGCGCCTCGGTGCCGGCCGATCGGAGCCCCACATCTTCACGAGATCCGGATGCGAGACGATGTCGAACAGGCCCGATCTCGCGAGCTCGGCCTGCCAGTGGAAGTAGGTGCTCCAGAGCTTGTCCGGGTCGCTGATCCGCTCCCAGACGTCATAGCGCTGATCGTCGATGGCGCCCTGATCGCCGAGGTGGTGGACCGAGCCGACGACGTAGTCGAAGTCTCGCTCGAGCAGGTTCGCGATCTGCTCCTCACTGCCGGGGACGAAGTCGCACTCGATCCCGAGCCGCAGTGGGGTGCCGCGGACGAACTCGCAGTAGTCGTCGAGGTCGTCGCGCGCCTGGCCTTCCCAGTAGGGGTGGCGCCAGATCTCTAGCGCCTGGGTGAAGCGGTAGACGTGCTCCGAGACGCCGAGCTCGTCGATGCCGTGCTCCTCGGCGGCGGCGACATAGCGATCGACGTTCTCCTCGGTGAAATAGCCATCCGCCTCACCGACCTCGTCCGGCCGCAGATGCAGGTGGTAGTCCGTGAGCATCGGAACCAACGCTACCCAGGTGCGCCTCTAGAGTCCCGCTCCGTGCCCGCCAAGCTCGCCATCGTGCTCGCGGCCTTCGCAGTGGGCGTCGGGCTCGCCGAGCTCTTCGGCGCAAAGAACCTGGGCACGGCGCTGGGCGTCGGTCAGCTCACCTTCGTGATCGCCTTGGTCTACGTGCTCATGCGGCGCTAGCGCCGGGCCTCAGAACTCGATCTGAGAGCCGAGGACGACGGTGCGCTCCCGGGGCAGCCGGAAATATTCGGCTGGCTCGGCCGTGATCAGCGCGGTGATCAAGAAGAGCCGCTTGCGCCAGTGGCTCATCCCAGGCTTGTCGCCGGGCGTGAGCTCGACCCTGGAGAGGTAGAACGAGGCTGCGCGAGCGTCGACGGGGCATTCGACCCCCGCCTTCGCGATCTGCCTCACCAGGGCCGGAACGTTGTACTCCTCGGCGTAGCCGTGCTTGGCGCGGACGAACACGATGCGATCGTCCTGGTAGCCGAGGTCGTCGATCTCGAGGCGTTCGCGGGCCCTGATCCGCGGAACCGGCAAGGTCTCCAGGGAGAGGATCACCACGTTCTCCGGGAGGGAGTGCAGATGATCGACGCAGGCGCGCATCGAGAGCGGCGCGGTCTCCTTCCCTCTGTTCATGAACACGCCGGTCCCTGGGACACGGGCGACGGGAGGGTCGTGGGCGCGCAGCTCCTCGACGAAGTCCGGCAGCGGCCCCTCCTCGCGAAACCGCTCGGACGTGACCAGCTCGCGGCCGCGGTACCAGGTCGTCATCACTCCGAAGAGCACGAGGCCGATAGTCAGCGGCAGCCAGCCGCCGTGCGTCAGCTTCGTCAGGTTCGAGCTGAAGAACG
>WNGA01015071.1_pt1 | contig 11278 bp, 7 predicted proteins | sample 5400061 | NCBI WGS metagenome assembly WNGA01 (sample SAMN13153366, study PRJNA577476) | soil metagenome | isolation source: 100 cm soil or saprolite under grassland replicate 2 | place: USA:California | collected 2016-06-15
TCCGCTCGATCGACGCCATGAAGAAGACCGTCGACAAGGAGACGACCATGGTGCTGCCGGTGGACTCCGAGCTGTTCCAGCTCCTTCGGGACAGCCGGTTCCGCTTCCCGGAGCACTGATCTCCGGCGGACGCGGCCGAGGGAGAGGGGGTGAGCGCGGGGCAGTCGTCGCACGGGGGAGTTGAGAACGCCGTCCAACCTTTACGTTTGGTCAGGAGCGATCCAATGTTCGACGCACGCACGATGAAGCTGGTAGCCGCCCTGCTGGTCTCGCCGGCGTTGTTCGTGCTGGTGCTGAGCTTCCCGGCGTCGGCCAAGACCATCACCTACAAGCCCCAGACCATCTACTTCACGTACTGCTACTCGCACCCGCCCGCCGCGCGGATCGCGTCCGGCGACACGGTCGTCACCAACATCCGTGACGCCTCCAACGACGCCTTCCAGCCCACCATGAAGACCTCGGCCGAGGGTAAACTCGACCTGGCCCGCGTGAACCCGCAGACCGGCCCCTTCTACGTCGAGGGCGCCGAGCCCGGTGACACGCTGAAGGTGCACCTCGACAAGGTCTCAGTGAACCGCGACTGGGGCTGGGGCGGCGCCCTTCCCTACTTCGGCGCGCTGGCTCCCGAGTACAAGACCATGATGATCACCCCGCCGGTCCAGGACCAGCTCTTCATATGGCGCCTGGACCGGTCGCGGAACGTGGCCGTGCTCGACATGCCGAAGAGCAAGATCGGCAAGGTCGAGGTCCCCATCCGCGGCTTCCTCGGCACGATCGGCACGGCGCCCTACGGCAAGGAGTGCATCAGCTCGCTGGTGCCGGGCACGCACGGCGCCAACATGGACTTCAACGAGGTCGTGGAAGGCGTCACCATGTACTTCCCGGTGTTCGAGCGGGGCGCGCTCTTCATGCTCGGCGACGGGCACGCCGCCCAGGGCGACGGGGAGATCATGGGCGCCGCGATCGAGACCTCGTTCGACGTGCAGTTCACCGTCGAGGTCATCAAGGGCAAGAAGATCAACTGGCCGCGGCTGGAGAATCAGCAGTACATCATGTCGATCGGCAGCACTCGGCCCCTGATGGACGCGCTCCGGCTCGCCTGCTCCGACATGATCAACTGGCTCGCCACCGACTACGGCTACGACAGGGTGGACGCTTACCAGCTCCTGGGTCAGACCGCCGTCATCAAGATCGCCAATGTCGTCGACCCGCAGTACTCCGTGGCCTGTGCGCTCGACAAGAAGTATCTGCCCAGGTAGAGAGTGACGCTAGTGGTCCATTCGCAATACCGGGGGCCGGCCAGCCGGCCGGCCCCCGGCCTTCCTCGCCGGCGCCGGAGTCGCGCGTGACGGAGTTCCTGCTCCAGGCGGCCGGGGAGGCCTGGTCGATCCTACGGGAGGCCTCCTTCTTCCTGCTGCTGGGGTTCGTCCTTGCCGGCGTCTTCGCCGTCCTCGTGCCCGCGGCCTTGCTCACGCGGTTCCTCGGCCGCGGCAAGATCCGCTCCGTCCTGTGGGCTTCGGCCATCGGCACGCCGCTGCCGCTCTGCTCGTGCGGCGTCCTCCCCACCGCGCTCGGCCTCGCGCGCCAGGGCGCGACCCGGGGCGCCACCGTCTCCTTCCTCATCTCCACTCCGGAGACCGGGATCGACTCGATCGCCCTGAGCTACGCGCTCATGGATCCGATCATCACCGTGCTCCGGCCCGTCGCGGCGTTCGTGACGGGCGTGGTGGCCGGCATCGCCACGAACTTCCTGGGCGTCAAGCGCGAGCCCGCGGCCGCGGAGACCTCCAACGGCGCCGCTGCGGCGGAGGGGCCGGAGGCGCCGGAGGCGCCAGGGCCCGCCCCGGAGCTCCATCTGCCGCTCGAGGGCAACGGCGGCGCCCGCTTCGCCAGCCAGCGCGCCGCCGTGCGGGAGATCTTCGCCTACGGCTTCCGCGAGCTGCTCGACGAGACCGCGCACTGGCTCGTGCTCGGCGTGATCCTCGCGGCGCTGGTGGCCGTGCTGCTCCCCGCCTCCATGATCGAGCGGTACTTCGGAGACGGCTTTCTCACGATGCTGGGGATGCTCGTCATCGGGATCCCGATCTACACCTGCGCCTCGGCCTCCACCCCCATCGCGGCGGCCCTCGTCCTCAAGGGCCTGAGCCCGGGCGCCGCGCTGGTGTTCCTGCTGTCGGGCCCGGCCACGAACATCGGCGCCGTCGTCGTGCTCCTGAAGTTCCTCGGCCGCCGGGTGGTGACGATCTACCTCCTGTCGATCGCCGTCGTCGCCCTGGCCGCCGGCTATGCGCTCGACTGGATCTACCGGACGTGGCAGATGAATCCCGTGGCGACCTTCGGAAAGGCCACGGGCTTCGTGCCCGAGCCGGTGAAGGTCGCGTCCGCGGTGGTGCTGCTGGCCTTGCTCGCGCGAAGCCTCTGGCGCACCCCGGTGCCAGAGGAGTGGACCCGGGTGCGCGACTGGTTCACGGCGCTGACGGGCGTGCGCCTGACCGCCGCGGGGCTCCGGGCGGCGACGGGCATCGCCGTCGCGGCCCTCTATCTCGGCAGCGGGGTCTTCACGGTGGAGCCGGGCGAGGTGGCGATCCACACGCGCTTCGGCCGGATTGTCGACGGTCACCTCGGGCCCGGGCTGCACGTGCGACTGCCCTGGCCCATCGAGGATCACGTGCTGGTCGCCACCGATCACATCCGGCGGATCGAGGTCGGCTTCCGCAGCGCCGCCCGGCCCGCCGCCGGAACCCAGCCTCAGGCCTGGGCCGGCACGGGCTTCGCGGCGCGAACCGCGGGCGCGGATCTGTTCTGGTTCCAGAAGGAGAAGGTCTCCGACGAGTCCTTCCTGCTGACGGGCGACGAGAACATCATCGACGTGGCCTTCTCCGCCCAGTACCAGGTGAAGGACCCCGTGGCCTTCGTCTACCAGGTCGCCGACGCGGACTCGGTCGTGCGCAGCGTGACGATCGCGGCTCTCCGCGCGGTCCTCGCCACCATGACCGTCGACGCCGTCTACACGACCGCGCGCGACGAAGTGGAGCAGCGCGTGGTGCGGGACGTCCAGCGGCTGCTCGACGCGTACGGGATCGGCGTCCGCATGGTCGGGGTGAACCTGCTGAGCGTGCACGCGCCCGACGAGGTCCATGCCGCATTCCGCGACGTGGCGAGCGCGCAGGAGGACAAGATCCTCATCGTCAATCGTGCGACCACCTTCGCCCAGGAGGCCGTCAACCTCGCCGAGGGCGACGCGGCGGCGATGATCGAGTCGGCCCGGGCCTTCAAGGACGAAAAGGCCCTGCAGGCCGAAGGGGACGCGCTCGCCTTCACCCTGCGCGAGAAGGAGTACCGCCGGGCGCCCGACCTCACGCGCTTCCGGCTGCACCTCGAGGCGCTCGAGGAGATCCTGCCCGCCTCCCAGAGGATCCTGCGCCCGGGTAGCGCGGACGTGAAGGACTTCGACCTGTGGCTGCTCCAGCCGTTCGGAGGGAAGAAGGGCCAGTGAAGGCGCTCCCGCGCACCCTCACGCTGGTCGGCGCCGTGGTGGCGGCCCTGGCGCTCTGGTCATGCTTCGTCGTGATCGACGTCACCGAGTACGGCGTCGTCCTGCGCTTCGGTCGGGTGGTCCGCGTGGTCAGGGAGCCCGGGCCCTATCTCAAGCGGCCGTACCCCCTCGAGACCGTGGTCCGGCTGGACCGGCGCCTCCTCCCCTTCAAGCCCGTCACCGCCGAGTTCCTCAGCGCGGACAAGAAGAACCTGGTGATCCACAGCCTCGTCACGTGGCGCATCACCGACCCCGAGCGCTTCCTCGCCACCACGGGCGACCGGCCCACCGCCGAGCGGCGCCTCTCCGACGTCGTGCTCACGAAGATCGGCTCGGTCGTCGGCAGTCACCCTTCGACGGCGCTCGTCTCGATCGAGGGCCACGCCTCCCAGTTCGACCAGGTCATGGGGCAGATCGTGGAGGAGGCGCGCCGGCAGGCCATCGCCCAGTACGGCATCGACCTCGTCGACATCCGACTCCGCCAGCTCAGCCTGCCCGAGCAGAACCGCGCCAACGTGTTCGAGCGCATGCAGGCCGAGCGGGGGAAGATCGCGATGAAGTACCGCTCCGAGGGCGAGCGCGAGTTCAAGAAGGTGGTGGCGGCGGCCGATCGGGAGAAGACGCGGATCCTGGCCGAGGCCTACCGCGAGGCGGAACGGACCAAGGGCGAGGGCGACGCCCAGGCCATGCGCATCTACGCCGAGAGCTTCGGCAAGAACCCCCAGCTCTACAAGTTCCGTCGCACGCTCCAGGCCTACGAGAAGATACTCGGCGGCGACACCACGATCTTCCTTCCCGCCGACGCCGAGGTCTTCCGGCTGCTCGGCGACGGGGGCAAGGCGAAGGCGGGCAGGTAGCCGTGGCCCCGCAGACCGAGACGCACGAGCCCGAGGCCGGCGCCGTCACGCCGTCCCCCGGCCCGTCACCGTGGCTCGTCGGGCACCGTCGCGCCTGGATCGGTGGGCTCATCGCGCTCGCCCTCGCGGGCTACTTGCTCACCGGCGTCTTCACGGTGGCGGCCGACGAGCAAGCGGTGATCAGGCACTTCGGGCGCGTGGCCGCGCGCCTGGGACCCGGCATCCACTACCGACTGCCGTGGCCCATCGACCGCGTCGACGTGGTGAAGACCACATCCGTCATGAAGACCGGCGTCGGCTTCGATCTCGTCGAGGGGGACGCGCGCGTGGCCGGCGTGGAGATCCTGACGGGCGACACCAACATCATCCGGGTCGCCATGGCGCTGCAGTACGTCATCCGCAACCCGGCGGCCTTCCTCTTCGACATCGAGAACCCGTCCGCCCTCGTCGGCTCCATCGCCGAGTCAGTGCTGACCGAGACGGTCCTCGGCATGCAGGTGGACGAGGTGCTCACGACGGGGCGGCTGGCCATCCAGGAGCGCGTCAAGACGCGGACGCAGGCGATCCTCGACCGCTACGACAGCGGCATCCAGGTCACCTCCGCCAACATGATGGGGATCACATTCGACGGCTCGGTCGCGCAGGCCTTCCAGGACGTCGCCAACGCCGGCGCCGACCGGGAGAACAAGATCAACCAGGGCCGGAGCTACGCCAACGACCTCCTGCCCAAGGCGCGGGGCGAGGCGCGGTCGATGGTGCTCGCCGCGCAGAGCTACAAGGAACAGCACGTCGCCGAGGCCATCGGCAACACGACGCGCTTCCTCGAGCTGCTGGCGGAGTACAGCAAGGCCCCCGACGTGACACGCACGCGGCTCTACCTCGAGGCGATGGAGAAGATCCTGCCCAAGGTGAAGAAGTACGTCATCGACTCCGAGCACGGCCAGAAGCCGATCAACCTGCGCCTCGGTCCGACTCCACCCTGATCTCACTCACCCGCATCGTGGTACATTTTCGGCGCGTGACAGGGAAAGATCGCGCGGAGTCGCCGACGTAGGAGGATACGGCGTGGCGCAATCATCGGTCGGGCTCATCCTCGCCAACAGCGCGGTGGCGCTCGGCAAGATCGCGGCGCGTGAGCTCATCGAGCTCACGACCGAGGCCGATGGTGCGTGAAGGGGGGCCGCTGAGTGATGACGCGGAAGCCGTGGGCCGCCCGGCATCCCCGCGTCGCGGCCCGGTCAGCGGCGATACTTGCGTAACCTGAGGCGGTTTCGCTACTCTGCCGGTAGATGCGGCTCCCCCCTCCCGCCATCGAGACAGAGGTCAGGCGCTCCGGTCTTCCACACGAATCCGCGCGCCCGGCCCCTGGCGACGGATGAACGAAGCCGACACCTGCCGGAAGCTCGTCGTCCCGAAGCTGCAGGCCGCGGGCTGGGAGACCGAGCCGCACTCGATCGCCGAGCAGCGCACGGTCACCGATGGGCGCATCGTGCCGTCGGGCAAGGGGTTCATCCGCCGGCCGCCCAAGCGCGTCGATTACCTGTTGCGCTACACGCGCGACTTCCCTTTGGCGGTCATCGAGGCCAAGGCCGACTACAAGCTGGCGTCCGACGGCCTCCAGCAGGCGAAGGACTACGCGACGATGCTCGGTCTCAAGTTCGCGTACGCGACCAACGGGCAAGAGATCGTCGAGTTCGACTTCCTCACCGGCCTCGAGCGGAACCGGACCGACTATCCGGCGCCCGAAGACCTCTGGGGCCGCTACCGGGCGGCGGCCCGACTGAGCGATCCCCAGGCCGATCAGTTGCTCGCGCCCTTCAACCACGCGGTCGGCAAGGGCGAGCGCTACTACCAGCAGATCGCGATCAACCGGGTGGTGGAGGCGATCCTGACCGGCCGGCGCCGCGTGCTGGTGACAATGGCCACCGGAACGGGGAAGACAGCGTGGCGTTCCAGATCTGCTGGAAGCTCTGGACCGCCCGCTGGAACCGGACGGGCGAGCATCGCCGTCCCCGGATCCTCTACCTCGCCGACCGCAACATCCTCGTCGACCGTCCCAAGGACGGCATCTTCGCGGAGTTCGGCGACGCGCGGTGCAAGATCGAGTCGGGCGAGGTGGTCAAGAGCCGGGAGATGTACTTCGGCATCTACCAGGCCCTCGCCGAGGACGAGCGGCGCGCGGGGCTGTTCCGATCCTTCCCGTCCGACTTCTTCGACCTCGTCATCGTGGACGAGTGCCATCGCGGGAGCGCGCGCGACGAGAGCTCCTGGCGCGTCATCCTCGATCACTTCCAGGCGGCGGTCCAGCTCGGCATGACCGCCACCCCGCTGCGCGAGGAGACGCGCGACACCTACCTCTACTTCGGGAATCCCGTCTACCAGTACAGCCTGCGGCAGGGGATCGATGACGGCTTCCTCGCGCCCTACCGGGTGCATCGCGTGGTCACCGAGTGGGACGCGGCCGGCTGGCGCCCGAGCAAGGACGAGCTCGACCGCTACGGCCGGTCCATTCCCGACGACGAGTACCACACCAGGGACTTCGAGCGGATCGTGGCGCTGCGCGCGCGCACGGAGACGATCGCCCGCCACCTCACCGGTTTCCTGAAGAAGACCGACCGCTTCGCCAAGACCATCGTCTTCTGCGTCGATCAGGAGCACGCCAGCGAGGTGCGCACCGCGCTGTCCAATCTGAACAGCGACCTCGTGGCAAAGCACCCTGACTACGTGTGCCGCGTCACCGCCGACGAGGGCGACATCGGACTCGGCCACCTGGCCCGCTTCCAGGACGTCGAAACCACCGTGCCGGCCATCCTCACGACCTCCCAACTCCTCACCACCGGCGTCGACGTGCCCACCTGCAAGAACGTGGTGCTCGCCCGTGTGGTCGGCTCCATGACCGAGTTCAAGCAGATCATCGGCCGCGGCACGCGCGTGCGCGACGACTACGGCAAGCTCTGGTTCAACATCATCGACTACACGGGATCGGCGACCCGGCTGTTCGCCGACCCGGCCTTCGACGGCGACCCGGTCGGGCTGACCGAGGAGGAGATTGCGAGGGACGGGAAGCCCAAGTCCTTTCACGAGACCGCTGCCGCCTGGACCATGGCGCCGGAGACCGGCACCGAGCCCGAGATCATCGAGCCGCCATCGGACGAGCGCCGCAAGTTCTACTTCGACGGCGGTCGAGTCGACATCGCGGCGCATCTCGTCTACGAGCTCGATCCGGACGGCCGGCAGCTCCGGGTGGTCCGGTACACCGACTACGCCGGCGAGAAGGTCCGCATGCTGTGCCCGAGCGCGCCGGCGCTGCGCGCCCGCTGGGCCGACCCCGAGCAGCGGTCCGAGATCATCGAGAAGCTGGAGGAGCGCGGCATCGACTTCACGGAGCTCAGCGAGGTCGCCGGCCAGCCCGAGGCCGATCCCTTCGATCTCCTCTGCCACCTGGCCTTCAACGCTCCGCTGCGCACCCGGCGCGAGCGGGCGCAACGCCTTCGCGAGACGCGCAAGGACTTCTTCGATCGCTACGGCCCGGAGGCCCGCCAGGTGCTCCGATCTGACCCGACGGTTCGGCCGAGGGTTTTCCCGCCAGAACCTGCAGTACATGCGCCAGTTCTATCTAGCATTCCCGCCAGACGCGATTCGCCAGACAGTGTCTGGCGAATCCGATCCGAACATTCGCCAGACACTGTCGAGCAAATCCGAGACGGCTTCTCGGATTTCGCGAGTTGAGACCCTGGCCACAGCGTTTCCCCTGCCCTGGTCCCATTACATCCTGCTTGTAGGCAAGACTCGCTCGCCCGAAGCATTGACGTTCTATCATGCCGAGGCGCTTCGGGGCGGCTGGTCGGTGCGCCAGCTCGACCGGCAGATCGCCTCCCAGTTCTACGAGCGCACCGCGCTGTCCCGCAACAAGGCCGCCATGCTCGCCAGGGGCGCGCCGGCTAAGCCGGGCGACGCCGTGAGTGCCGACGAGGAGGTGCGCGATCCTCTCGTCCTGGAGTTCCTCGGCCTCAAGGACGAGTACTCCGAGCACGACCTGGAGGAAGCCCTCGTCCACCACCTCGAGTCCTTCCTGCTCGAGCTCGGCGGCGAGTTCGCCTTCATCGGCCGCCAGCGCCGCCTGCGCATCGGCGACGAGTGGTACCGCGTCGACCTCCTCTTCTTCCACCGCCGGCTCCGTTGCCTGATCGTCATCGACCTCAAGGTCGGCAAGTTCACGCACGCCGATGCCGGCCAGATGCACCTCTACCTCAACTATGCCCGCGCGCACTGGACGCAACCCGGCGAGAACCCGCCCGTCGGCCTGATCCTCTGCTCGGAGAAGAACGAGGCCGTCGCCCGCTACGCCCTCGATGGCCTGCCCAGCAAGGTCCTCGCCCGCGAATACCGCCTCGCCCTCCCCGCCGAGAAGCGCCTCGCCGCCGAGATCGAACAGACGCGCGAGCGCTTGGAGGCGCGCCGGTCGGGCAAGGCCGCGGTGCCGAGCCGGGCATGAAGAAGACCTGGCCCAGGGTGCGGCTGGGTGAAGTGCTGCAACGATATGAGGAGATTGTCATCCCAACGCCGGGCACACAGTACCGTGAGCTCACGGTCCGCTTGTGGGGCCGCGGCGTCATTGAGCGCGGCCGATTGGACGGCGCGAGCCTCGCCGGTAGCCGGCGTTACCTGGCAAGGGCGGGCCAGTTCATTGCTTCACGCATCGACGCTCGGAATGGGGCAATGGGTATTGTGCCGGACGAACTCGACGGCGCGCTCGTCACCAATGACTTCCCGCTGTTCAACCTGCGCACTGATCGCCTTGTGCCCGCGTACTTCGAGTGGCTAAGTCGCACACAGGGGTTCGTCGAATTGTGTCAGCGCGGCAGCGAGGGTACCACCAACCGTGTGCGGCTGAAGGAAGACCGATTCCTTGCACTCGACATACCCCTGCCGCCGTTGGCGGAGCAGCATCGGGTGGTGGCACGGATCGAAGAACTGGCCGCCGAGATCGACGAGGCCCGCGCTCTCCGCCGGCAGACCGCGCCGGAGGTAGAGGCCCTGCTGATCACCCGAGCCGGTCAACTATTCGCCCGTATTGCGACACAGTTTGTCCTGCGGGAATTCGGTTCATTCTCCCCGCATGTTACCAGCGGCCCTCGAAACTGGGGGAGCCACTACGACCAGAATGGCCTTCGCTTCTATCGTGCACAGGATATCGGTCACAATGGTCAGGTGTTGAACGACTCGAGGGTGTTCGTAGCTCCGCCGGCCGGAGAGCAAGGACGTTCGGCGATGCTCAACCGCCGCGGAGCTTGACGCCCTGCTCGCTGCCGTCCTTAACCGCACCTTCGAGGGAGAAGTCTGACGATGCCGCCGAATACGCACCACTGGCTGTATGCCCCGGGCAGACACCGGTACCACGATGACCAATAAGCTCGATCCGCGCGCCTTGGATTGGGCGCTCATCCACATCGATCTCCAGGGTGACACAGATCTCTTCCCTCGCCCCTTCGAGATCGACGCCATGAAGGCTGCGTGGCCCACCCTGATAAGTGATCTCTCAAACCTAGACATCACGAATCATCCGTGGCAAGCGGGCAGGAAGGTTCTCTTGCTGAAGGATGATCGGTCATTCCGAAGCGCCAGCCAGCTGGATCCACTCGACTCTCTCTTGTTCGCTGCGATTGTCCGACAAATTGGAGAGCAGGTCGAGGCTCACAGGAGTCCCCTTCTCAACGAGGCAGTGTTCAGCTACCGTTTTGCGCCTACCCCCGCGGGGCACTTGTATGGCGATGAGAGCCGTTGGGATGCCTTCTGGCAGGTATCCATCGCACATGCGTACCGATGCAACTACGTGGTCACAACAGACCTGACTGACTTCTACAATCAGATCTCCCATCATACGATCGAGCGCGAGCTACTTACCTGCCGAATCGCCTCCCACCTGCGCTCCGCCATAATGAATCTGTTAAGGAACTTCACTCAAGGCGTGTCACGAGGCATACCGGTCGGGCCGCATCCTTCTCACCTTCTAGCTGAATTGTCTCTGGTACCGACCGATGAGGTCATGAGGCTCAAGGGATACACATTTTGTCGCTACGCCGACGACGTCCACATATTTTGTGCGAACCGTGAGGAAGCCCAGGTCGCACTGTATGAACTTGCTGATACTCTTGATAAGAGTCAACGCCTCTCGTTGAGTCGCCACAAAACCCACATTCTCGCGAATGAGCAATTCATAGAGCGCGCGACGAACGCTCTGATGGAAACACCAATAAACGACGAAGAACGCCAAATACTGGAGATCATCGGCACTCGAGCTGATAGCCCTTACGACGCGATTAGGCTCTCCGAGCTTGCCCCCGAAGAAGTACGCGCATTCAGCAAGCAAAGAATTGAAAAGATCCTGATGGCGTACCTGGCGAGCGAGTTCGCCAATGTCGTTAGAATCCGGTGGTTTCTACGACGCCTCGCCCAAGTCGGGAGTCCTGGTGGTGTTGAGATGATCGTCAAGAACCTCAACTTGTTTTTGCCAGCGGTCGGCGAGGCTACGCGCTATCTATCCTCTGCTAGAGATAGCTACGGGGGAGAATGGCCAGCCATTGGCGCCGAACTCTTAGGATCGTTGGCACTGCCAATCGTCAAAAGAAGCGAGTATCTACAAATTGTCTTGCTGAGCCTCTACTCACGCATCGCCCCTCTCGATCACGTGGACAGTCTGGTGCAGCGTTTCGACGGAATGGGACCGAGTGCGAGACGGAAGGTCGTGCTTGCAGCCACAGAAGCCGGCGCGGCGGCCTGGCTGCGCGGATTCAAGGATGGGTACACGGGCTTAGATCCGTGGCTGAGACGCGCGGTCATCTATTCGGCCAAGACATTTCCCATTGAGGAACGCAGGTACTGGCTA
>WNGA01011911.1_pt1 | contig 11277 bp, 4 predicted proteins | sample 5400061 | NCBI WGS metagenome assembly WNGA01 (sample SAMN13153366, study PRJNA577476) | soil metagenome | isolation source: 100 cm soil or saprolite under grassland replicate 2 | place: USA:California | collected 2016-06-15
GAAGAACCCGATCAACGGCTCCAGTTCGAGCTGATTGCGTCCGGCGATCGGCGTTCCCACGACGATCTGCTCCTGGCCGCCGTAGCGGTGGAGCAGAATCTTGAAGGCCGACATCAGCAGCATGAACATCGTCACCCCTTCTCGCCGGCCGAGTTCCCTCAGTCTGTCCAGTGTCTCCGCAGGTACCGTCAGCCATTCACTCCCTCCGCTGTAGCTCTGCACCGCCGGTCTAGGCCGATCGGTCGGCAACTCCAGCGCCTCTACACCCTCCAGCTGCTCTCTCCAATAGCTGACCTGATGGTCGAGCGCTTCTCCCCGCAGCCATTCCCTCTGCCAGACCGCATAATCCGCATACTGGATCGGCAACTCTTCCAGCGGTGAGGCCTCTCCCCTGCTGTAGGCCGCATATAACCTGTTCACCTCATTGATGAGCACTCCCATTGACCACTCGTCCGATACAATGTGGTGCATGGTCAGCAGCAGCGCCTGATCCTGCCCTCCCAGTCTCAGGATTTTGGCTCTCAGCAGCGGGCCGCGGCTCAGATCGAAGCCCCTGGCCGCCTCCTCGCCGGCGACCCTCCTGGCCTCTTTCTCTCTCTGCCGTTCCTCCAGCCCGCTCACATCTATCACCGATGCCGCGACCGGACTCGCTCGATCGATGATTTGCGCCGGTTGACCTTCTCTGAGCTCGAACCTGGTCCGCAGGACCTCGTGTCTCCTGACCACCTCGCTGAGTACTCTCTCGAGCAGTTCCCGTCTCAGATCCCCTCTCACCCGCAGCGCTTTTGGCACGTTGTAGATCGCGCCGCCGGGCTCCAGCTGGTCGATGAACCACAACCCCTGCTGCGCAAACGACGGCGGAATTTGGTTGAACACTCTTCTCTTTGGTATCCGTTTCGACTCTGGATCTTTCTTATATTTAATTCGTAATAGCTCTGAAAGATCCCTCAATTTATCAGGATGATGTATGGCAATCCTATCGATAACCTGCTTAATTGTGCTTTCCGTCTTACTCATATTATTTAGCTTCTTAATTATGTGGTTAAAACCATCCTGATAAGAACAGCATAACTTGAGCGTTGCCGGTGTGCGGTTAGAATTACAGATGGATTTGAGGAATATTGCTGGAGATCGGCGAAAAGAAGTCGTTCGCCGCCGCGGTTTTATGCAAAGTCGTCAACTCTGACTCAACGTTCAACTCGGGTTAGGTAGTATCGCCTCTACCATTACGAAGTGGTGGACAAATACGTGATCACAGCGCGCCTAACCCAATCTTGTGTTGGGCGGCGCTTGAATGTTATCCTGCTTTGGCATTAAATGATCCAAGTGCCGAAACTAAAGCTGCCTCCTGCTCATTGATATTGGGGCATGACATATCGATCCCTCGTAGCAATATTTGCTGCGCTTGAGAGGTAAATCCAATAATTTGACCTACTGTCATTCCCTTGCCTATGAGATAAGGGATAGACCAAAAATCGAACATATACGACGGCAAAATTATAGGCCCCTTCAATGCCTTGTACATCTCCTTCACATACTCGCTCGCTCTTCGCCAATCCATTGTGTTGTGCTTCCAACTGTAGCCTGCGCTACTAATCCCCAATAGCTCAGCCTGATTATGAATTGGCACATTAGTGTAATGATAGTAAAGCTCCGCACGATAAAATGTTGGAGAGGTTTCTTCCAGCAGCTTCATAGTGTTATGCACACTCTCATCTGTCTCGCCTGGAAAACCAACTATAACTGACGCGAAGGTGAGAATACCTCGCGCTTTTAGCTGTTCTATACCATATCTGTACCTATCTACATTGGCAGCTTTATTCATCAGTTTCAATATGTTCGCGTCACCGGATTCAATTCCTAAGAACACTCCACGACAGCCGCTCTCCATCATCAAATCAAAGGCTTGATCATCGGAGTTCGAGCATCTGAAAAAAGAAAACCAATTAAAATCGAATTTTTTCTTTATGATCATTTTGCAAATGTCTTTAAATCTTTGTAGCGGCACATTGAATGTATCGTCAATGAAAACTATATTCTTTACCCCCATTTCGTGGAGTAAAGATAACTCTCGTTCGATGACATCGATATTGGTTAAATTCAGTTGGCCAGCGGTCGCGGGATATCGACAAAATGAGCATTTAAACGCGCAACTGCGCGCAGTTCGGATTTGCACAGTGGGTCTGCAAAAGTCTGTCTCGAAATAGCCCCAATTGATACTGTTCTCATTCATGTCGTTATTTTCAATGACCCTGTTTGTTGAGATGTACTTTTTGCCCTCCAAGTATAAAAGGTTTGGGATTGATGAAAAGTTCTGATTGTTTTTATTTCGCAACTCATTCGCCACTTGGGCGAGAGTTAACTCTCCTTGAGAATCATTTATATAGAAATCGGCCCCAATCTCCTGCAAGATGAAGTCTCGCCCGATAACGTCTACAGTGGCGCAAAGGTTAAATATATGCGGGCCTCCAACAATTATTTTTACGCTTTTGTTATAACGTCTGACGAATTTTATAATATCGACAATTGGCTCATGGTCTATGTAGAGAGTCGTGGTAATCGCAATCGCATTTGCCCCCTGATCTAACAACTTTAGTAGTCGCTCTTTCTCGACATTAAAGAAATTGATAATTTCAACATTGAGCCCTCTTTTACATAAAAAGCTCTTTAGATATGCGGCGCCCAAATGGGGAAGCTCGCAGAGATGAAGATCGCTAACCATCCCAGTCGCCTTGCCCAATACCCTGTTCAACAAGCTCATATACGGCATTCTCTCGCCATGGTAGTCCACCGTATTCATTTTTAAGTCCGTATAAGCGCCGGAATAGTCTTGAGTTCGTACTAAATCATTCTCAATAGTGTGGAAATCGAGATCATTATGGCCGATGATGATGCAATCCAAGTTATTTATCTGAGTCATAACGCAGCCTCCTTGTTTGCTATATTTTTCTCTTTTGTCTTCGTCGTCCCTTCCTCTTTAGCGGTAGCCATCTGCCTGCAGGGCGAAGAGTTCCGCGTACAATCCCTTCTTCTCCAACAGCTCATCATGCCTTCCCTCCTCGACTACTACACCGCCTGCGAGCACGATGATCCGGGCGGCGATCCGCACTGTCGAGAAGCGGTGGGAGATGATTACCGCCGTTCGCCCCCGCACCAGTTCTGAGAACTGTTTGAAGACTTCGTATTCGGCCCGGGCGTCGAGTGCCGCTGTCGGTTCATCGAGGATCAGCGCCTGGGCCTCGCGTATGTAGGCTCGCGCTAGCGCGATTTTTTGCCATTCACCGCCCGAAAGATCGACGCCGTCGAACCGGCGGCCCAGCATCTGCCGATAGCCTTCCGCGAAACGCGGTAGCAACGATGTTGCAAGCGACTTCTCGGCCGCTACGGCGATTTCCTTGGGCACAAGATTGTTCCCCTCACTCGTGGTCTTCGCGGCCCGGTGTGCCTCAGACTCGTTCTGCGCCGCGTCGAGGTAATGCCGGACCTTATTGATCTCACCGACGCCGACGTTCTCATCGAAGCGTAGGTCGTAACGAACGAAGTCCTGGAAGATGACGCCGATGGAGCGGCGCACCGACCGCAGGTCGTACTCGCGCAAGTCGCGGCCGTCCAGCAGAATGCGGCCTTCGGTCGGATCATAGAGCCGCGCCAGCAGTTTGGTGAGCGTCGTCTTGCCAGCCCCGTTCTCGCCAACCAGCGCCATTTGCTCGCCCGCCGGCAGATGGAAGTTGACATGGCGCACCGCCCATCGGTTGCTTCCTGGGTACCTAAAGCCCACGTCTTCAAAGACGAAGCCTTCACGAATCGGCTGTGGGACTTGCGGCGATTCCGCCGGTGAGGTGAGTGTCGGCTCCATTTCGAAAAATTCGAACAGGTCTTTCAGATACAGGCATCGCTCGTAGATGCCGCTCACTCCGACGAGCAACTGCTGGATCAAATTACGGCTACGCGAGAACGATGAGGCAAGAAAGGTGAATGTGCCGAGTGTAATCGCGCCATGCGCGGCTTTCCACAGGATATGCACATATGCGCTGTAATAGCCGAGGGTGCTCACGACCGAGAGTTCGGATGAGACCAGCGCCTTGCGTATCGAGAGTCGCTTGCCCTCGTTGTAGAATTTGTCAGCGAGCATTCGGTAGCGTTCGATCAACCACGGGGCGAGGCCGAACATCTGTACTTCCTTGGCCGGACGATCGCTTGCGCCTAGATATCGAATGTAGTCGAGCATGCGACGCTCTCGCGTCTGGCGGAAGAGAAGCATGTACCCGAGTGCGGCAAAGTGGGTCTCGCTCAGGAAGCTTGGCAGTACGGCAATCACCAGCAGGGTGAGAAGCCACGGACTGTAGAGAAAGAGTGCAGCGCAGAGTGAAAAGAGTGTCAATGCATTTTGTACGATCAGCAACAGATCCGCCAGCAGCATAAGGCGACCGTTCGTTTCGTTGCGCGCGCGTTCCAGCTTGTCATAAAAGGCCGGATCCTCGAATTGATAAAGGTCTAGGGTGGCAGCATGCCTCATTAGCCGAATGCTAACGTGATTGGAGAAGAGAACGCCGAGCAAGCCCTCGACCAGCCTCGAAGCGCGAGAGAGCACTTCACTGACAAAGACAATGGCGGCTTCGAGCGCTACCAACTCCCATAATCTTCCGAAATCGGTCGAAGGGGCGCGCGTTGCATCTACGACGGCATCGACGATCAGCTTACCAACCCAGAGTGTAGCAAGGGGGCTAATGGCTAGCAGCAGGCGTAGCGCGAATATCGCCAACATCAGACCTCGATGTGTCTGCCATACTAACCTGATAAGCGGTGGTATGTAGCGTAGAGCCGCGATTCGCTGCCGCCAGGTGGGCGAATCACTCTGCGAATTGCGACTTGCTACTTTTGCCATCGTTAAGACCTCCCACTATGTATTGGACACGGGGATTCATTTAGTGATTCATTTAGTGAACCAGTTAATAGAAACATGGCATTCAATGGATTATTCTGGAGGTACAACTCATACGCGCACTCCGAGATTTTCTAAGGTCTCTAGTAACGTTTATCCTTTTAAGCCAACGGTCTGTCCCATCATACCGAGGCTTGAATGGTTTTCGCCCATGGACGGCTTTATAATTATCAATAAACATTATGTCTCCAGGGCGCAGAACGACATCCAACAATGCCGAGTCAATCGCCTTAATGAGATTTTCGACGGCTATCTGCGCTCGCTCGTTGTGTTCAACTCGTAACATAAAGTACGGATCAATACGTATATATGGCGATCGAGGGTGGCCATACATAACCGGGACCATTTTCGCATTATCATTCATTTCCTGGATGCGTTTATAGGCCATGCGGCGAGGGTCACCGGGATCCGTAGGAATATTGTGTGGGTCCGACGCATTCTTTTCTTGATGCGACTCATCCGGTCGAATAATAAAATGGGGCTCAAACAAGAGCTCAATCGTTTCTTTATCGACCAGGGCATTATCTATCGAACCAATTGTCGTGGCGACATTATCAGGGTTTCTTAAGCAAATCATTCCAATATAATCGCCTCTGTATTCGTTAAATGCGTCTTCATTGTGCCACCAAAGCGCCTGTATGCTCCCCGTGCCAAGTTGCTCGTTTTCGCACTCTTTGATCGGGAAGATATCGTGAACGATGCGTCCGTCTTGCTGAGTGGCCCATCCCAAGGCATCTCCTAATAACGACCCCAGGGTAATGAGAAGTAATTCCACTTCCAAAGTGCGGGATGTCTCGGGCTTATATTTCCAATGACTTGGTGTTTTGCCAATCGACACCTCATCGATCGGGTATCCAGAGATCATACAATAACCAGCTTTCGGCTCTAACATCTTGAAATCATTAAGAAATTTGCGTAACCGCTTTGGGAGCTCATGTGCGTACAAACAGGCCTCCTTGAGGAACTCGTGGTCTTCCGCCGAGCTATACTGTATGGCAACATCACTAAATATTGATTTGACCGAACTGATTTCTTCTTGGAGTAAAGTAATTTTGCTCATAGTCTTTGCCTATCGCTTACCGCCCGACTATCATAAAGTTGATGTGAGAATCCCTGGTAATGTATGTTGTCTGAAACGCTTAAGGTCTGTTACCGCAGGGCAACACGGGCCGACGTGGTGAGTACTCGCGGCAAGCGGGCTCCCCAACACTGCGGCGGCGCTTATCGCTTTCAACCTAGACTGTGTCGAGATCACTGACTTATGCGGACGTAAGTGTTGACGGAGAGTGTCTTGCCATGAAACATGCTACGGACAAACAGGCTCATATTTCTCGCCTGTCGATCACTTTTAAATATTAGGTCGCCTCTCTAATCGCGAGAGAAAGACGAGAAAGCCCCTCATTCAGAATTTTCGGGCTGCTACCAAAGCCTAGCCTCACGTGCCCCTGGCGGTTAAAGCAAGTTCCTGGAACGAGTAATACTGAATAGGTCTTTGCAAGGCGCCGGCAAAATGCTTCGACGTCCGAAACAGAACAAAGCTGAGGTAACGCACAGACCCCACCTTCTGGAGATACCCATTTTACAATTGACTCATGTTCGGTAATCCATTTCTCAAGAGTGTCGAGATTCTGCCTAGCCTGCGCCGAATGTAAGCTAAGAAGTATGTCGGCTTTCTTAATTACACGAAGCGCTATAAACTCAGTCAGAGGCGAGAGGTGTAAAGTAATATAATCTCGTAAATGGGCACAACTATCCAGTATGCCCGGTGGACCTAATACCCATCCCACCCTTAAGCCAGGCAATCCATAAGATTTAGATAAAGTCCCTATTGAGATCGATCGTTCATACTGTAGGTTCGGGTAGGGCAGGGGAGATCTTTTGTATGTGATATCGGCAAAGGCAGCATCCCATATTAGGAATACGCCTGCTTTGGCGACCATATCGATCAATTCTTTCTGTTCTTCAATAGAAATTGATACACCTGTAGGGTTATGGGGAAAGTTGACTATGACTGCTCGTGTGTGCGCGCCTAGTAATCTCTTCAACTCGGTAATATCAGGTCTAAAATTCTGATCAAAGTGTAGCCGCCATCTTTTTAATCGGCATTTCAAAGATTCTGCAATAGAGAATAGTTGTTGATAGCAAGGATCAAGGACGATAATTTCATCGTCTGGTCGGACCAGGGCGTTCACTATCAAGTAAATTGCTTCGCTTGAGCCATGAGTAATCATGACTTGATTAGGGCCTCCATTTCCCCATCGTTCAGCGATCGCAGTTCTCAAATATGGCTCGCCATACGTTGCGCTATCATGGAAAACTATTGCATCAACCTCCTCGTGCGTAATTTGAAGGATGTTCCTGAGCTCAGCAAAAGACCGATTCTGAACACCACTACTACCGATGTCGATCTCTGAATCAAAGTAGTGCTCTCTCATCCAATGCTCTAAAAGAGCGGGGGCTAATTGCACAGTATAATGTCCTTCTACCGACGCTCTCAGTCGTACACCCTACCTATCTCCTCTATCAATTGATCGAGTATATTCTGAGTTAATCCCGAATCAGGATAATCTGATGGTGTGTACCCTCCGGCGTCATCGCTTTTACAGTGCGCTATAATCTCTTCGAGCGCCTCCCGGTAGCATTGCGCCAACCTTTCGACGCTCTCCCCTGTATAGGTTTCTTCCGTGTAGCCTGCCGCTATCTCCAGCCTACCTCCTATTACACTGCCATTGATCTCCAGCAGGTCGTCTCTTTCTATCTGATCGCTTACTTCCCCTCCCTTCGACTCTCTTGCCGTACTGAATCTCCCCTCGTCCACCAGCACTTGATCAAACTGTCCCAAATAGTTAAATCGGATCTCTCCCCGCTTGTTTCCGAGACACTGTCCCTCTTGGCCCTCTCTCAGGTACCTCAACAGTCCGTACCCTATCCCGTTCCGCGGAACCTTTCTTAGCTGCTCTTTTACCATCTTTATCTGCTCGCCTATTTTCTCTTCCCTTCCTATATCTATCTCCACTGGGTAGAGGCTCGTGAACCATCCTACCGTCCGGCTGACATCTATTCCTTCAAACAACTCTTCTCTTCCGTGTCCCTCCATCTCTACGACCAATCTTCCCTTACCTCCACACTTCCTGACTGCCCTCGCCAATCCAGTTAGCAGTAAATCGTTAACCTGTGTGTGGTATACTCCTCCTATCTCATGCAGCAAGGATGTCGTCTGTTCTTTGCTCAATCTGACATTGATTGATCGCCTGCTGGTCGTCGTATAACTTTCTCCCGGCTTGTCGGCGCCTTTCCTGCTCTCTTCTACCTCTGGCAGATTCCCCCAATAGCCCAATTCCGCCCGCAACTCTTCGCTATTCGCATACTCTTTTAGTTTCTCAGCCCATCTCTTGAATGAGGTGGTCTTCTTTCCAAAGTCTATTGGCTCTCCCTTGATCACCTGTTCGTATCCTAGCTGCAGGTCCTCCAACAGGATTCTCCAACTTACTCCATCTACCACCAGATGGTGAATAACTATCAGCAGCCTCCCTGTTCCGTCCCCGCTCTGATAGTGTACTACCCTGACAAGCGGCCCCTTACTCAAAGATAGGCTCCTCTGCACCTGCCTGGCGTTACTCTCGATGGCCTTGGCATATTGCTCCTCCCCCACATCGCTCAGGTCGATTCGGCTAAAGATTTCATTATCTTCCGCGGCTCCATTCCTCTGTTTCCAGCCCTTCTCTCCCTGTTCATACCTCATCCTCAAGGCGTCGTGGTGCTCTACTAATCGATGGACCACTAATCTCATCTTGTCTGTCTCGATCGGTTGGTTAATTCGTAGCATCACTGACTGGTTGAAATGATCTCGACTCGGCGCCTCCCTTTCGAAGAAACTCTGCTGGATTGGCGTTAACGGAACGATTCCTTCGACGCTTAATTGTTCGGCATTAATTTCGACAGACTTGACCGCGACTCTGGCAAGCTCTGCGATCGTTTGATGTTGGAACATCTGTTTGGGGGTGATTTTGATTCCAGCCTGATTGAATCTACTCACGACCTGGATACTCAGTATCGAGTCCCCACCTAACTCAAAAAAGTTGTCCTCCACTCCTACCCTGTCTACTAGTAGCACCTGCTTCCAGATTTCTGCCATCACCTCTTCTACCTCCGTCTGCGGTTCCTGGCAACTCTCTTCCATCTCTCTCCCTGCCGCTTCTGGCTTCGGCAGCGCCCTCTTGTCCGCCTTCCCGTTCGCCGTCAGCGGCAACCGCTCCAGCTTGACGTATGCCCACGGCACCATGTATTCTGGCAATCTTTCCTTCATGTACTCTCTCAGTTCGCACGCCCTGCTCTCTTCTCCATCCTTCATCACCACATAAGCCACCAACCGCTTCTCGCCTGCTTCCTCTCTGGCCATCACCACGGCTTCTGCCAGCGCCGCATGTTCTCTCAATCTCGCCTCGATCTCCCCAGGCTCGATTCGATACCCTCTCAGCTTCACCTGGTTATCCAGCCGACCACAGAACTCTATATTTCCGTCGGGTAGGTAGCGAGCCAGGTCGCCCGTTTTATAGAACCGCATGCCCGGATCAGTACTGAACGAGTCGGGCACAAATCTCTCAGCTGTCAAATCTGCGTGATTCAGATAGCCGCGTCCAACACATATTCCGCCTATGTATAGTTCTCCAGGTATACCCATTGGCGCCGGCTGCATCCTCGTGGCCAAAATATATACCCGAATGTTACCAAGTGGCTTTCCGATCGGTGCGATCAGATGCTTGCTATCACGCTCGCAGGTCCATTCTGTAGCCGCAATGGAGGTCTCTGTCGGCCCATAAGAGTGATGGAGCTCTGCATTCAATTTATCGAAAAAATGATTGACCGTCTCGATTGGGATCGACTCCCCGCCACAAATCACGCGTTTTAGTGACCAGCACGTCCCAGGCCGATATTCATAAAGGAAAGCGCGCAACATCGAGGGAATAAAATACGCTGATGTGACTTCACACTCATGAATCAACTGGATAAGGTAAGCAATTTCTAGGTTGCGTTGCTGGTCAGCTAAGATTACGGCCCCACCTAACCACAGCGGCCAAAACAGCTCCCACACTGAAGGATCAAAGTTGAGCGACGTCCTCATCAAGAATTTGTCTTTCTCATTGAGCTGATAGGTCGCTTGCATCCAGTAAATGCAGTTGACAATTCCGGCATGTGTAAGCATGGCTCCTTTAGGGTTGCCAGTTGATCCCGAGGTATAGATCACATAGGCCAGGTTGTCACCGTTCACACCGCCACTCGGATTCCACTCGCCGCACTTCTCAACCTCTCCCCACTCGTCTTCCAAATCTATGACCCTCACCTGATCTGCGCCGAGAGCCTCTCTCGCCGCCCCACTCGTCAGCGCCACAGATGCTGCGGCGTCCTCTATCATCCATCTCAGCCTTTGTTTGGGATAGCTCGGATCCATCGCCACATATACGGCTCCGGCTTTCCAAACACCGATCAGCCCGACCACCATTTCAATCGACCGCTCGAGACATACTCCGACCAAGACCTCCGGCCCAATCCCCATCGCCTTCAAGTAGTGTCCTAATTGATTGGCCTTTCGATTGAGCGCTCGATAACTGACCTGCTCTCCCTCGTAGACTACCGCTATCGCGTCCGGTGTCCGCTCCGCCTGCTCCTCGAACAAATCGTGGACGCGCTTTTCTCCGGGGCATGCGACTTGCGTGTCGTTCCATTCAGAGAGAATCTGCGCCTTCTCTGACTCGCTCAGGATCTCGATCTGACCGATCTTGCGATCGGCATCTTCAGTCATCCCCTCCAGCAGCATTCTCAGATGCCACAGCATTCGCCGCGCTCGGATCCCATCGAACAATGCCCTACAATACCTGACTGCTGCTGTCAGTCCGCGTGCCTCTTCCACCGCCGCCAACGCCAAATCGTACTTCGCTTGAGTGAATCCTGTGCCGAACTCGCTCAGCCTCAGGTTCTCGGCTGCCGCTCTTTCCTCAGTCGCCTTTTCATAGACGAATGTCACCTGGAAGATCGGATGCCGGCTCAAGTCTCTCTCAGGCTGCAGCTCCTCCACGATCTTCTCGAACGGCACGTCCTGATGCGCATAGGCTCCCAGCGATGCTTCCCTCTCTCGGCCGATCGCCTCTCTGACGCTCGGCTCTCCTGCCAGATCCGTCTTGATCGCCAGCATATTGATGAAGAACCCGATCAACGGCTCCAGTTCGAGCTGATTGCGTCCGGCGATCGGCGTTCCCACGACGATCTGCTCCTGGCCGCCGTAGCGGTGGAGCAGAATCTTGAAGGCCGACATCAGCAGCATGAACATCGTCACCCCT
>WNGA01011912.1_pt1 | contig 11277 bp, 10 predicted proteins | sample 5400061 | NCBI WGS metagenome assembly WNGA01 (sample SAMN13153366, study PRJNA577476) | soil metagenome | isolation source: 100 cm soil or saprolite under grassland replicate 2 | place: USA:California | collected 2016-06-15
ACACGTCGCGAATAAGGTCGGCGGCGCGCGCCGTCCAGGGGTCGTCCCCGTAACTGACCGTGTGGCCCTGGTTGGCCTCGGCCAGGGCGGACCAGGCTTCGGGGCAAATGCCGGCGTAATTGTCGCTGGCGAAGTGGCGGCGTATTTCGCGGACATTTTTCATGGCGATTCGATTGACGCGAGGGATGGTGGCGGAAAGCCGTGGCGGACGCCAGTGACAACTTTCATACTCCGGTTCATGGAGAGCCCTCACGACTTTTTCGTCGCGCATTGGGACCACGAACCCGATTGGACAATTTCATGTCGCATATGCAACACGAATCTGTCCGAGCGCTTTGTACGGTTCATGGGTAGCCCTGACGCCATATTTTGCGCGCAGAGCGGCCATGAACGGCGCGAATGGAGCGCCGAACTCCTGTTCGGCACGAAGCCGGTTCGGCGGACGCAGAACACCGTTCCGACAGGAGTCCGCGGTTAACGGCCAAACAACCGGTCAAATCCGCGCCATTTGTTCGGGTTCAGCCACGGGTCCCAGAACGGTTTCTTGCCGCGCCGGTCGGCTTCCAGGTCATATTGAATGAGGATGCCAACGCTGTGCGCGCCACGTTCGCCGTCGCGGATCGCGTCGATGCCGTAGGCATAGCCCAGAACGATGTGCCACGCTTCGGACTTCGAACGAAACACAATTCCGCCGCCGACGCCGGAGTTCCATCGGCCCGGCTGTTCGAGGCCGGGCAGGTATTCAATGGCGGCCGTTGCCGCCGAAAGCATCAAGCCCCATCGCTTCGCACGGTCCAAGGGCAGGGAATATTGGCCGCTGAGCAGCGCGAAGCGGTCGGCGCTCAGTTCCTGAAAGTAATAACCCGGCAGCGTGAGTGGAAACTCCGAAATGAGCGGCAGCGCGCCCCCCATCCGAAACGCGCTGAAACGGTCGGCGTTCAGGCTCGTCCCCGCAGTCAGGCTTACCGAAAAATTGTGCTTCAACTCCGGCAGCGTATAGGCGAGCAGCGCGCGTCCCCAGAACAGATGTGAATGATATTTCAAATCGCGGTCGCCGTTGAGACCATACGGTTCCGCGTCCGTACGATATTGACCCTCGTACCACGCGGACAGTTCCATGGCGAGCGACGGCAGCATGAGCGGCTCCCGTCCGCCCCAGCGCAGCCCGGTCCGCCAATGCAGCGCGGCGTGGTCCGGCGGCAATTTGAAGCCGGGCGCCGTGACGTCGTCCCGCTCAAAAACGGTGTAGTGGCCGAGGAGGCGTACAATCGCGCTGAGCGGAATTTGCCGATCGGGATTGAAGCGGTGATACAGGCTGACGGCGGCTTCGCCGCCATGGCCGGTGAAGGATTCCTCGCGAAGGAGTTTTCCCAGCCGCATTTCCGAGTAACTGTCGGCAAAACCGCCGCCCGCCAGACCGACCGCCAGGTCCGTGTTCGGGCCCAGGACATGACGAATGCCCAGCTCGGAATCGACATAGACCGGCGCGATGGCCAGCCGCAGCGTGAGGTTGGTTTGCAGGAACCCCGGCTCGTTGAAATAGTAAAACAAATAACCGGAGAGCGGTCCGCGGCCCTGAAGCGGCTGATTGTACCCGAGCTGAAAGAGCCGTCGTTTTTCCGGATCGATCTGCGCGTGAGCCGAGGCCGAGGCGCCAAGACAAATCAGAATCACGAACCAGTTCCATTGCGGTCGCCCATTCACGCGCGTTGTCGTAACGCATACTGCTCCCTCGCGGCAAGCGGATTTGTCCGCGCGGATGAGATACGAACTACGCGGATTGACACGAATGGCGTGATTTGCGGGCCACCGCGCGGTCCATCGCACGGTCTCCTCCATAACAACCCGTTCCTCCGCCAGGGTTGAGGTTGTGGCGCGGTTGGTCTATGGTTCCTGCCCATGAAAGCGAGAAAACTGTTGCACACGCGCTATCGCGTGAACGACCTGGAAAAGGCGGTGAAATTTTACAAGGACGTTCTTGGCCTGGAGGAAATTCGCCGGCACAAATCCCCGCGCGGTTCGGAACTGGTCTTTCTCCAGGCGCCGGAGAGCGAGGAACAGATAGAACTTTGCAGCTTCCCCTCGAGCGGCCCGGTGCAGGTGCAGCCGGACCTGACGCATCTGGCCTTCGAAGTGGACAACCTGGAGGAGTTCGGGAAACACCTCGCCAGGCTCGGCTTGAAATATACCGACGGCCCGACCAGGACCTCCAGCGGCACCGTCTTCGCCTTCATCGACGCCCCGGAAGGTTACGAAATCGAGCTGATCGAACGACAGAGACAGAGTCGCACGGGGTCTTACGGAGTGTAGGAGACTCGGCGGCAAACGTGCGTCGTGAAAGCGGGCCTTGCAAGAATCAGTTTAGCCGTTTGCATCGCTTTGTTCTTCCTTGGTTTTCTACTGCTTTGCTTCTGTCCGGGATGGTATTTGGTCGCGGCGGCATTCGCCGGCATCGCGGTTTGGTTGGGCGCACCCAAGACACGTTTTTGGGGCGCATTCTGGATCGTTGGTTCCCTGACGGTGGCTGGAGTCCACGTTTACGGCAAGTCGCGAGAACAAGAGCGGATTCGCGAGCATCGTCGCCACAACGAAGAAAGACAGCGCACAAATCGAGTTGAGCAGACAAACGCACAACACGAAAAAGACATGAGCAGCCATTGACAGCGATGGCTTTCCGGCAAAATACTGGCTAGCGTGACGCGGATTTATGATCTGGTGATGACCCACAAGCTGGATGCGGACGATTTGTTCATTCATCGCGTGCAGCAACATTGCGCCGAGCAGGGACTCAATTTTTTCCTCATCGAACCGGTCTGGGTGGAGCCGTTCTGCGACCTGTATGCCAAAGGCCGAATCTGGGCGCGCGTGCTCCTCAACATGCACAGCGAGCATCATCTGCCCGAAGACATCTACCACCGGTTGATCTGGCTCGCCCACGGACGAAAAACGCAGGTCATTGACCCGCCGGACGTCGCCGTTGCGGCGTTCGACAAAGCCCGCCTGCATTCGCGCCTGGCGGCCGCCGGTTTTAAACTCCCGTTCACCTTGGTCGTGCCGCGCGAGCAGGCGGAAAGCTTCAGGTTATCGGAAACGGACCGCGCCGCTTTGGGCACGCCGTTCGTCATCAAGCCGGCCATGGGCTACGGCCGGCGCGGCGTGGTGATGGACGCCACCAGCGAACGGGACCTCGCCCGGTCGGTCGCCGCCTGGCCGGACCGGCACTATCTGCTGCAATGCCGGATCGTTCCCCGCGTGTCCAACGCCGAACCGGTTTATTTCCGGATGTTCTACGTCTTCGGCTCGGTCTGGTGTTGCTGGTGGAATTGTTTCACCGACCGTTATCGGCTGCCCACACCGGCGGAAGAAGAGCAACTGACCCTCTCGCCCCTGCGCGACATCGTTCATCGGCTCGCGGCGCTGAGCGGCATGAAATTCTTCTCGAGCGAGATCGCGCTGAGCGATTCGGGCGAATTTGTGCTGATCGATTACGTCAATGACCAGTGTCACATGCTGAGTCAGAGCTCCAACCCGCAGATGGGCGTGCCGGACGAACTGGTCACCGCCATCGCGCGCCGCCTGGTGGCAGGCGTCAGACGGATGATTAAATCCTGAGGGCGGGCCGCAAAAGGCCCGGCGCGTCGGGCCCGCAGTCAAACGGAGTCAACTTACGCGAATAGAACGATAATGATTTTCCGCGCCCGCAAGTTTGCATTCACGTTTCCCCGGGCGACGATGGTGATGGGCATCGTGAACGTGACGCCCGATTCATTTTCCGACGGCGGCAGGTTTCTGGACCCTGCGGCGGCGGTGGAGCACGGATTGGAACAGGTCGCGCAAGGGGCCGAGATCATTGACGTGGGCGGCGAATCCACCCGGCCGGGCGCCGAACCGGTCAGCGAATCCGAGGAACTGCGTCGCGTGCTGCCCGTGATTGAACGGCTGGCGCCGCGGGTCAAAGTGCCGGTCTCGATCGACACGCAGAAACCGGCGGTAGCCCGCGCCGCCTTGCAGGCGGGCGCGAGCATCGTCAACGACATTGCCGCCAATCGCGCCGACGACGAACTGTGGCATATCGTGGCGGAGGCGAAGGCGGGTTATATTTGCATGCACATGCAAGGGACACCGCAGACGATGCAGTTGAATCCCGTTTACCAGGACGTGGTCGGCGAGGTGCGCGACTTTTTCGTCGATCGGCTGGAGCGATTGAAACGGGCGGGGGTGGGCGCCGTCCAGGTGGTGTTGGACCCGGGCATCGGGTTCGGCAAGACGCTCGAACACAATTTGCAGTTGCTCGCGGGGTTCGAGCGTTTTACAAATTTGAAGCGCCCGGTGCTCCTGGGAGTTTCGCGCAAATCGTTCATCGGAAAGCTGCTGGGGACGGAGGTCGGCGCGCGTCTGCCGGCGGCGCTGGCCTGCGTGTGCCTGGCCATCCGGGCGGGAGCGCAGATGGTGCGCACGCACGACGTCGCCGAAACACTGCAAGCAGCGCGAATGACCGAGGCCATTCGCGCCGAAACCAAATGACAGTCCTGGAAATTCTTCAGAACATCTGGCGGCCCACGCTGGAGATCACCATTCTGGCCGTGGCGATCTACTATGTCCTGACCTTTGTGCGCGGCACGCGCGCCTGGCCGATCGTCCTGGGTTTTGTCCTTTGCATGCTCGTGCTGACGGTGGTGGGCAAAGCGCTGGACCTGCGGGTGCTGCTCTGGTTGCTCGAAAAATTCCTCACCGGTGTCGCCATCGCCGTGCTGGTGATTTTTCAGCCGGAGCTTCGCCGGCTGTTGGCCAAATTGGGGAACCTGCCGCTGTCCGCCACGTCGCTGGACGCCCGCGAGAACATCGAGGTGATCATCGAGACGGCCGAACGATTGTCGGAAGCGAAAATCGGGGCGCTGATCGCCCTCGAACAGACGATCCACCTGGACGAAGTCGTTGAGTCGGGCGTGGCGGTGGACTGCGAAGCCACGCCGGAGATGCTGGAAACGATTTTCTTCCCGAACAACGCGATCCACGACGGGGGCGTGATCATTCGTGGCGACCGCATCGCCAGGGCGGCCTGCATCTTTCCCTTGACGCGGCGGCAGGACCTGAATCCGTCACTGGGAACCCGCCATCGCGCGGCGATCGGGTTGGCCGAAGAGACCGACGCCGTGGTGATCGCCGTGTCGGAGGAAACCGGGGCGATTTCCAGCGCTTACCGCGGTCAATTGACCCGCGGCGTGAGTCTGGAGGAACTGCGCGCGTTTCTGACCTCGGTGCTGGTGCGCGTTTCCAAGCCGCACCGGCTCACCGAATGGTTCCGGTCATCGGGTTTCGCGCGATTGAACGGCGCGCCCAAACCGGTCATCGAAGCCGCGCCCAAACCGGAGGCCAAATGACGAGGGCGCTGCGCGAGTACATCCCGGAACATTTCGGTTGGAAACTGACTTCGGTGGGGGTGGCGGTGCTGATCTGGCTGGCCATCAATTTCAACATCCAGGGCAGTTTCAGGTCATCGGAAAGCCGCGCCGCCGCCGCCACCACCACGGCCACCAGCCGGTTGCCTGTGACGGTGATCACCACCGCGACCGATTTGCGCGTCTTCACGATCACTCCCAGTGAAGTCGAGGTGACCGTCCGGGGGGAAGAACGCGTGCTCGACGGTTTGAAGAAGACGGACGTGCAGGCGTTTGTTAATCTGATCGACGTGAAGGACACCAAAAGTTTCAGCAAAAAGGTCATCGTTCACACGCCGCTGAATGTGACCGCCATCCGGGTCGTGCCGGATGAAGTCACGGTGGATCGAGTTTCCCCCGAACCCTCCAACAACCCCAGGAATCAGGATTAAGCCATGAATCCACCGAAAAAAATCTTCGGCACAGACGGTGTCCGGGGAACCGCCAACATCGAGCCGGTGACCGCCGAGACGGCCCTCAAGCTGGGCCGCGCCGCCGGCCACGTCTTCAAAAATATCGCGTCGCAGTCGCGCGGCCGCGGACGTCACAAGATCGTCCTCGGCAAAGACACCCGTCTCTCGGGGTACATGCTGGAAAACGCCATCTCCTCCGGCATCCTCTCGATGGGAGTCGATGTGTTGTTCATCGGACCACTACCGACGCCCGGCGTCGCTTATGTGACGCGCAGTCTGCGCGCCGATGCCGGCATCGTCATCACCGCGTCGCACAATCCGTATGACGACAACGGCATCAAATTTTTCCGCTCGGACGGTTACAAGCTCGACGACAACATCGAGGGCCAGATCGAACAACTGGTTTTCAGCGGCGACATCGAGAGCATCCGTCCGACCGCCGCGGAGATCGGCAAGGCGGTGCGCATCGAGGACGCGCTGGGCCGCTACATCGAATACGCCAAGGGTTCGTTTCCGCGCGGCATGACGCTGGAAGGCATGCGCATCGTGGTCGATTGCGCCCATGGCGCGGCTTACAAGTCCACGCCGTGCGTCCTGCGCGAGCTGGGCGCGGAGATTTTCGTTTACGGCAATCAGCCCGACGGCATGAACATCAACAAGGAATGCGGCTCGATGTACCCGGAACAGATGTGCCAGAAGGTCTGGGAGCACCACGCCCACCTGGGAATCTCGCACGACGGCGACGCGGACCGCGTGTTGTTCTGCGACGAGACGGGACAGTTGATTGACGGCGATGATGTGATGGCCATTTGCGGACTGGAGATGCTCGCCGAAGGGTCGCTGCAGGAGAAAACCGTCGTCGCCACCATCATGAGCAACGCCGGCCTGGACGCGGTCCTCAAAGACGCCGGCGGACGGGTCGTGCATACCGCCGTGGGCGACAGGAACGTCATCGATGAAATGCTCCGCTCGGGATTCAACTTCGGCGGAGAGCAGAGCGGGCACCTGATTTTCCGCGACCACAGCACGACCGGGGACGGACTGGTGTGCGCGTTGCAGATCCTGCGCATTATGAAGGCCAAAGACAAACCCATTTCCCGTCTGGCCCGCTGCTGGACGCGCTATCCGCAATTGATCACGAACATCCGGGTGCGGGAAAAAGTGCCATTCGACCGGCTCGATGGCGTGCTGCAACTGGTATCGCAGGCGGAATCGGACCTCGCGCCTTCGGGCGGTCGCGTGTTGCTCCGCTATTCCGGCACCGAACCCAAAGCGCGACTTTTGATCGAAGGCCGTGACTCGACGGTCCTGGAGAAGTGGACACACAAAATCGTCGAGGCGATCAGGAAACAGGTGGGCGCCTGATGGAAGCTCGAATGACGAATGACGAATGACGAATGACGAAACAAACCCAAATTCCCGAAAACCGAATCGACCAGATCAGCACGGTTGACCCGCTCAGTCATTCGGTTTTCGGCGCAAGTCATTCGTCATTCAATTAAGGCACCACCAAAATCTCCGACCGCAAGCGCCCGACGAATTGGCTCGGCAACCGCTGGTCGCAAGAACCCTCCACTGCCTTTTCCCGCGCGACGTGGCCGTCGCAAAAAACAACATTGGCTTTGTGCGAATGGCGGAAATGTCCGTTTGGCTGCGACCGGTTGTCATCCACATAATACCATTCTTCAATCATCGGATGGACGGCAGATGCGGGCGCCTGCCACGTGTTGACCTGGGCGGCGTCGGCGAGCAGGGCGGTTTCCGTTGGCCGGAGAATCCTGCCGATGTTCACGGGCGGCTGATCCAATGGTGCGGACAGGTAGAGATTGTAACCGTAGCCGTAAGCGGCTCCCGTGGCCTTGAGTTTGAACTGCTGCAATGCGTAGTTGAGCGCCGGACATATTTCCACGCCTCGCCCGCCGAGACACGGAAACAGCGCGCCGCGGCTCGCGTCGAACTCTCGCGTCCCTTCCCAGCCGCGCTCCAGCCAGCCGAACCAGTAGATGTCCCCTCCGTTTGTTTCAACGCCGCGATATCGGAATGCGTCGCCGCCGTTTTCGTCCCAATACATCTGCGCGGCCAGGCCAAGTTGTCGCAGGTTGCTGAAGCATTTGACTCGTTGCGCCGACGCTTTGCTCCTGCTCAGGCCCGGGAAAAGCAACGCTGCAAGCGTGGCGATGATCGCAATCACGACCAGCAGTTCAACCAGGGTGAAGGCCGGGAGCAGGCGAGCGGCGAGCGGCGAGCGGCGAGCCGAAGTCCAATTGCACCAGGCCCATGGCCCAGGGCCTCTCGCCCGCCGCCGCCCTTGGCCTGTAGTGTTCATGGCCGGTTCGCTCGCAACCGATAGAATGCCCCCGCTGACGGCGCATTCGTGTCAGATAGAATCAACATTCCGTCCACACCCGGCGTCTCATCGCAAGTGTTGGTCCAAGCCTGAAAATCCCGCGTTCGTTCGAGCGTGTAAAGCCAGCCCGCGCGCCCGGTGAATTCAACCTGCCAGACCCCGTTCGTCCGCGCCCCGATCAAATTCGCCACCGGCGGGTCGGGCGCCGTGATGAGGATGTTGTCCACCACGCCGTGCGCGAGGATGGAACCGTCCGCCCCGGCGTCGCCGTAGCTGTTCACCGCAACCGTATCGAGCCGGAAATCCGTGAAGCTGGCGTCGAGCTTCACGTCTTTGACCGGCCCGAACGGCTGGCCGTTGCGCGTCAGGGTGGTCGAGAGTGTCTGGTTGCTGGCAGTGTAATTCAGCGCGATGTGGAACCAATCGCCCGCCGTCAACTCCAGGGGAAAGTCAAAACCCGTGGCGAACTGATTGTTGCTCGAAATCATCGTCGGCGAAATGGTGGCGCCAAAACCCGAGTCCGGGAAATAATCAAATTCCGCCAGGTTCCGCGGGCCGGTTGCCGCGTTGATGCCGACGCCGCGCTGGAAATTCGTGCTCGTCGCGTCCCGGAAGTTCAGGAACCCAACGGCCAGTTCAAAGGTCGAAGTTTTGCTCGGGTTGACTCCGACGGCGACATCGTCCAACCGCAAATCAAACGCCAAACCGAAATCGTCGTCCCGGGACAGCACAGTGCCCACCGGGCGATGGAAATAGCTGTTTGTTTGCGAGGAATCCCAGATCACTTCGAGATTTTGGTCGGTCGAATTCCATTGAAACAAATTCGTGTCGCCGACGACCTGCCAGCCGCGCGCCGCCGGGTCGTTTGCGAAATTCTCGTGGAAGATCGCAGACTGTGGAAGGACCGACAGCGCGTCGATTTCCGACCCGCCCTGGAACACATCGATCTTGACGTAAGTAACGCCGGGCAGTTGCACAGGATTGCCCGCGCCGTCAATCGCGTCATTCAAGTCAAACGGCGTGCCGCCGGCCGAGCCGTTGTATCGCGAGCGGATGCCAGCGAGATCCTGGCCGGCGAAATCGGCGTTTGTCAAAACCGGATTGACCGGAATGAGCGGGTTGCCGCCGGCGTCGGTGGGATACAAACCGTCAACACCCCGCGCGCGCGAGGGATCGAGACGAAAAAAATTCACGCCATCGGCGCTGACGGAGACGAGCGTGCCGCCCGCGTTGGGATTGTTGCCGAACAACGAGCCATCCGTGATGCCGCCGCCGGAAAAGTCGCCGTTGGTGATGATGAATCCCGCGTTGCCGAAAACGATGAAATCGATCCCGAACGGATGCGACGGATCATTCACAACAGGCGTGTCCAGATGAAGCGTGAGCGATCCCCCTGCGCCCAGCGACACGACCTGGTTCGTGCCATAAGGCGGATCGAACGGATCGACGGATTCGCCGAACGGATTCACAGGCGACGGCGCGCCGAGCGCGGCGTTCGCATTGGTGAAGTTTGGATTGATTCCGCTGCCGGGAGTGTAGGAGACGACGGCATCGGCGTATTGAGCCTGGACGCTGACGCCGACAATCAAGGAGCCGGCCAAAGCCAGCGAAGTGAAGCGGATAATTTTCATGACTGGTCTTTCAACGGTTCCGCGCGATGGCGGAACGGGTTTGCGATTGAGAGACCAGCGCGAAGTCTGGAGCGGTGCGACGTGTAAGTGACGAAGGATGAGGAGCGAACTGCATCGCACCTCGGACTTCTCACCTCACCCCGCAAAAACAACGCCTTCAGACCCCGCCAAAACGGAGAATAAAGGCATCCTCAAATTTTCCCCAAAAACAGTTGGGGAACTGGCCTCATCCTTCTCTTGGACGGAGAAGTCGGTCCCACGCGTGCGGGACCGCGACGAGCGCAGCCAAACCGGTATCCTGACTTGGGGCCTCCAACCTCGCTCCCGCCTTCCCGGCTTGTGACCAGTGGCTGTGGGAGTCTGTAGCCCGTTACAGTGGCGCAACCGTCCCCGATTCTCACGGGGTTCCCAGGCATTTGACCGCGACAATGGACGGACGATGTCCATCCCTTTTCAAAGAACCGGTTGTTGTTACGATGACGCGCGGGATTTGCCAAGGAAATTTATCGCCCGGCGGTCACACCGCGAGTTTGTAGCCCACACCGTGCACCGTGAGCAGGTGTTTCGGCTCGCTGCCGTTGTCGCCCAGTTTTTTTCGCAGTTGAACAATGACCTGGTCGAGGGTTCGGGTGGTGCCGTAGTAATTGTAGCCCCAGACCTCGTTCAGCAGGCGGTCGCGCGAGAGCACTTCGCCCGCATGCGCGTGGAAGAGTTGCAGCAGCTTCAGTTCTTTGGCGGTGAGTTCTTCGACCACTTTGCCCCGTTTGAGTTGAAAGGTTTTCGGATCGATGGTCGCGGCGCCGATCTGGAACAGAGTGCCGGCGGCGACCGCACCCTCCTGCGGTTTGGCGACGCGGCGGAGCAGCGCATGAATGCGCGCCAGCAGTTCGCGCACACCGAACGGTTTCGTAACGTAATCATCCGCACCCAGGTCAAGGCCGACAACTTTGTCGATTTCCTGGCCCTTGGCCGTGAGCATGAGGATGGGGGTGGTCACTTTTTTGCCCCGCAGTTCCCGGCAGACATCGTAGCCGCTTTTGCCGGGCAACATCACGTCCAGCACGATCAGCGACGGGCGGTGCCTGACGACCGCCTCCGTGGCCTGGTCTCCGCGATTGCACGCCGCCACTTCAAATCCGTCACTCTTGAGCACTTCCTCCAGCCCCAGCAGAATGTGCGGATCATCTTCGACGATCAGGATTTTTGTCTTCATTCGTGTTCATTCGTGGTTGAGATCAGGCTCGCCGGCAACCGCAACACAAAGCAGCTCCCGCCGTCCTGGCGCGGTTCGTAAACCACATCACCCCCATGCGCGCGAGCGATCTGTCGCGCCAGGGTCAGGCCCAGCCCGGAACCTTGTATGCCGCTGCTCAACGAATCGTGGGTGCGATAGAACTGCTCGAAGATTTTTTCCTCGCAACCTTTCGGCACACCCGGGCCGCGGTCGA
>WNGA01012854.1_pt1 | contig 11276 bp, 9 predicted proteins | sample 5400061 | NCBI WGS metagenome assembly WNGA01 (sample SAMN13153366, study PRJNA577476) | soil metagenome | isolation source: 100 cm soil or saprolite under grassland replicate 2 | place: USA:California | collected 2016-06-15
TTCTATGTCGCTTTCAACGCTGATCTCGAGTTCATCGCCAGTACGATGCAGAAGGTCGTAGAGGAGGAGTTGGGCGAGGAAATGATGAAACGTGTCGAAACATTTCGTGATTTGCTCGCTCGCACGCCCGTCGACGAACTGGAGGTGCGCGAACGACCACGCGTTATCTTCCGAGTAAGCGAAAATACGTGGCTGGAAGCCATAGTTCGCTACCTCGTATCACCGCGTGAAGCTGGCAGGGTCAAAACGCGCTTGATCAAAAGGCTTCTCGCCGTGCTTAACACGGCACCCGAAAAGGTGATGTTCCCGGCAGGAGCGGCTCGTTAATATTCTTGCGTTGCACAGGCTAGCTAATCACCTGGTGCGACGCGGGTGTAACCAGTGATCGCGCGAATTCGCCTACGCGCACTACCAACTCCGGCGAACCCGCAAGTTTTTCGACTTGGCTCACAATGGCGCTGCCGATTATGGCCGCATCCGCAAAACTCCAAACCTGGCGAACCTGTTCTGCCGTTGAGATCCCGAACCCAACCGCGATGGGTAAGTCGCTTACTGCTCGCACACGTTTTACAAGAGCTTCGGCGTCGCGGGGCATTTCATTTCGCGCGCCAGTAATGCCTGCGCGCGAAACAGCATAGATGAATCCACTCGCTTTCTGTGCAATACGCGTTAGGCGTTCGTTCGAAGTAGTCGGTGCCACGAGAAAGATTAGATCCATGCCGTGGTCACGAAATGTTGTGATCCAAGGATCCGCTTCTTCAGGAATCAAATCGGTGATCAGCACCGCATCGACGCCAGCTCCCTTCGCAGTCTCCGCCAGCCGATCTTTGCCGAATTTCAAGAGGGGATTGAGATAACTGAAAAGGACAATGGGCACTTCGATGTGCTCCTTTGCATTCGAAACGCATCTTAGCGCGTCGGAAAGTGTCACACCTTTTCGCAGTGCGCGCTCAGATGCGCGCTGGATCACTTCGCCGTCGGCAACCGGATCGCTGAACGGCACACCAAGCTCAATGATGTCTGCTCCAGCCGCCGCCAGTTCAACCAGCAGAAGTTCGGTGGTTGCCAGATCGGGATCGCCTGCCGTGATAAAAGGAATGAATCCCCCGCGCCCGGCATGCCTGAGCTTAACAAACGTGTCGCGTATCCGGCTCATTGCGGCTGCACATCCGCAACGAGTTGGACATCTTTGTCGCCGCGGCCAGATAGACTGATGATGACAGAGTCGTCTTGCGGCAACTCACCCGCGACACCAATCGCGGGCATGATAGCATGTGACGTCTCTAGTGCGGGAATGATTCCTTCCAATTTGGCGCAGAGCTGAAATCCTTCGAGCGCCTCGACGTCGCTCCCCCGGACGTACTTCGCTCGCCCGCTATCGTGAAGGAATGCATGTTCAGGGCCGATCGCTGAGTAATCGAGACCGGCTGAGATAGAATGAGTGGTTGCAATCTGGCCGTTCGCATCCTGAAGCACGTAGGACATCGTTCCCTGCAGGACGCCGACCTGCCCACCGCCGCTGGTTGTTCCGTCATGAAACCTTGCAGCGTGTTCGCCTAACGAATTTCCCCGTCCTCCGGCTTCCACGCCGATTAAACGGACCTCTTCATCTGCAATGAAAGGATGAAACAAACCGATCGCGTTTGAGCCGCCACCTACACATGCAATCAGCGCGCGCGGCAATTTTCCCGTCGCAGACAAAATCTGTTCGCGCGCTTCCCGTCCAATTACGCTTTGAAACTCGCGCACCATGAGCGGATACGGATGCGGACCCAGAGCACTGCCGAGCAAATAATAGGTGTCATGGACGTTCGTTACCCAATCGCGCAGTGCCTCGTTGATTGCATCCTTCAAGGTGCGCGTGCCGGCATTCACAGTGATCACTTCTGCGCCGAGCAGTTGCATTCGGAAGACGTTGAGTGCCTGCCGTCGCATGTCTTCGGCGCCCATGTAAATGACACAACGCAACCCGAACAACGCGCAAACCGTCGCCGTTGCGACACCGTGCTGGCCTGCACCTGTCTCAGCGATGATGCGACTCTTGCCCATTCGACGCGCAAGCAACGCCTGTCCCATAGCATTGTTGATCTTGTGCGCGCCGGTGTGCAAAAGGTCTTCACGCTTCAAATAGATTTGCGCGCCTCCGGCGTGAGCTGTCAGCCGTTGCGCGTGAAACAACGGTGTTGGCCGGCCACAGTAATCGCGCAACAGTTGATTGAGTTCGCCCCAGAAATTTGGGTCTTCTTTCGCGCGCAGGAACTCGGCAGTCAGTTCGTCAAGCGGCGCAACCAATGTTTCCGGAACGTAGCGACCGCCAAACTTGCCCCAATGGCCGTGCTCGTCTGGCTCGCTTTTTGTAATCGGCGATTTTTGCATCGGAACTTACGAGTCGGACGAACTGGCAGCTCGTACAGCGGTAATGAAATATTCGAGAGCCCTGTGATCTTTTATTCCCGGTGCGCTCTCAACGCCGCTACAAACGTCAACAGCGTGAGGCGCTATAGATGCAATGGCTTGGCCGACATTTTGTTCGGTTAAGCCACCGGAGAGAATGAGGAATCGTGCGAAGGAACGGGTTGTTCGCGCGGCTAGCCAATCACACGTCAGGCCAGTCCCGCCACGGAGATTTGGATGATGCGCGTCAACGAGCACGTCGCAACTGTTAAACAAACAGACCTGTTCCGGTCGGAACTGAGGATCCGTCGAGAACGCTCGGATTACGCGAAATTCACGAGCTAGTTCACTGCACGTATCGGGTGGCGTGCGCCCGTGTAGTTGCACGCATCGAACCCCCGCGACCTCCGCGATATCCCGAATTTCTTCGGCGCTGGCGTCCACGAAAACTCCGACCGCACAGACGCCAGGCGGTATCGCTTCGATAATTCGCCGGACGACCTTGGGCTCAATATAACGCGAACTTTGGGGATAAAAGTTGAACCCAATCATGCTGGCTCCGAGTTCAACGCACGTTCTGGCGTCTTTAACGTTCGTGACGCCACAAATCTTGATTTGCACCGGAGTCATCATTGGCGAGCTCCAGTTGAAACTGCTGTAGGTTGCCGATTTTTAGCAGCGGTAAGTAAATCGCGAAGAGCCGCTGTCGGATCGGGCGCGCGCATCAACGCTTCGCCTATGAGGAAACCGCGAAACCCCAGCTCTTGAAGATCGCGCAAAGATCTTGGGTCGTGTAGTCCGCTTTCGCTGATCATGATTTTGTCTCGCGGGGCTTCGGCGATCAAACGCTCGCTTGTGTTCAGTGAAACCTGAAACGTCCTGAGATCGCGGTTATTTACACCGATGATTTTCGCGCCTGCGTTCAGGGCGCGGCGCAATTCCCCGGACGTATGCACTTCAACAAGCGCATCGAGTCCCAGTTCGTCCTCGGCAAGCGCGCGCAGTTGGCCTAACGAAAGATCGTCCAGTGCGGCGACAATCAGCAGCACGGCGTCGGCTCCCGCGATAGCGGCTTCGAAAATTTGGATTGGGTCGATGATGAAATCTTTGCGCAAAAGCGGCAGCTTCGTGCCGGATCGCGCCGCGCGAAGGTCGCCGATTGAACCATCAAAATATTCTTCATCAGTTAGGACAGAGATCGCGCAAGCGCCCCCGCTGTCGTAGCAGTTAACAATCTGACTGACCGTTAAATCGTCGCGAATAATTCCAGCGGAAGGCGATCTGCGTTTGAACTCTGCGATAATATTTGGTCGCTGTGATTCTGACTTCAGTGCTCGTAGCAACCGATGGGGCTCAGCGTTCTTTTGAATCTCCAATGCGCGCTCGCGAAAGTCTCGTGAAGAAGGATCCGCTCGAAGCTGTGCCACGGCCTTTCGTTTTCGATCCAGGATCTGGGAGAAAATGTTTTTGATCATGGGCTTTGATTTGTTTCCCGGATCAGCACATCCAGTTTCGATGCGGCCCGTCCGCTGTCGATGCTTTCACGAGCCAGCTTCGCTGCATGCCGGAGGTTCGGGGCAACACCCGCAAGATGGAGCGCGGCAGCGGCATTAATGATGACGAGATCGCGCGCGACCGCCAATGGGTGCGTCTTCACGCCTTGCAAAATTGCGCGGATCAGTTGTGCGTTTTCTTGCGGTTCCTTCCCACGAAATCCGTCGAAAGGTCGACGTTCCAATCCGAAATCCTCAGGGGAAATCGTAAATGTTTCCAAGTCCCCGGTAGCCGAGCAGGCGGCGACGTATGTTTTGTCCGCAATTGTTATTTCATCCAGGCCATCTGCGCCATGCACGACCCATGCTTTCTTAACACCGAGACTGGCAAGCGCGGATGCAACGCGTTCAAGTAGTGACAGTTTCCAGACGCCGAGGATCTGAAAGGGGGCCTGCGCGGGATTCGTTAGGGGACCGAGCAAGTTGAATGTAGTATGCACTCCCAGCTCACGGCGCAGATGCGCGACCCGAGCCGTCGCAGCATGAAAGAGTGGCGCAAACATAAAACAGATTTCATGCTCGTTCAGGCAGCGTTCTACGACTGCGGGTGAAGCGGCTGTGTTGACGCCTAGCGCCTGGAGCACATCGGCGCTGCCGCAACGTGACGTTGCCGCCCGCGAGCCATGTTTCGCCACGGGCAGACCGGCGCCTGCAATCACAAAAGCCGCTGCCGTTGAAATATTAAAAGTTTTTGCAGCGCTTGATCCAGTGCCCGCTGTGTCGATGAAACGCACATGACGCGATCGCAATGGCAGCGCATGATTCCGCATCGCCTCGGCCATTCCGGCGAGCTCATCGGAGGTCTCGCCCTTCAAGGCAAGGCTGGTAAGCGCGGCCGCTATCTGTGCGTCTGTAGCGATAGGATTAAGCAGACAGCTCAAAAAATTTCCGACCTCAGCACGGCTGAGATTCTCGCCGTGCATGAGGCGCAGCGTTAGTTCGCGCAGTGCGAAATCACCGATCTCGCTTGCATTGCATCCGCGTCTGCCGGTTCGCGGTGGCCTGATCTGTGTGGCCATTGAGAGCGCCTTGGCCATTGCGCGCGCTTTATTAACTGTCTCCTCGTATTCCGAATGTGGATTCGAGTCGGCGACGATGCCTGCGCCCGCTTGAAAATATGCCTTTCCATTTTTCAAAACCGCGCAGCGCAGCGCGATGCAGGAATCAACATTGCCATCGAATCCAAAATAGCCGATCGCGCCTGCGTAACAGCCGCGTCTTGTCGCCTCCAGTTCGCCGATAATTTGCATTGCGCGAATTTTCGGGGCGCCAGAGACCGTCCCCGCGGGAAATGTTGCTTTAACCAGGTCGAAACCGGTGCAACCCGTACGCAGATGACCCGTAACATTTGAAACGATGTGCATGACGTGGCTGTAGCGCTCAATCTCCATCAACTCGGTCACACGCACCGTGCCGAAGTCTGAAACGCGGCCGACATCGTTGCGCGCAAGATCGACGAGCATGATGTGCTCGGCACGTTCCTTGGGATCGGCGAGGAGTTCAGCAGCATTCCTTTCATCCTGCGCTGCAGTGGCGCCGCGTGGCCGGGTGCCGGCGAGCGGGCGAATCTCTACTATGTCGTCAGTCAACCGCACATGCATCTCCGGCGAGCTCCCAACAAGGGCGAAATCATCACCGAATTTGAGACAAAACATGTACGGCGATGGATTGATGAAACGGAGGCATCGATAAAAATCGAGCGGGTCGCCGGCGAAATCGGATTCAAGTCGCTGCGACAAGACAACTTGGAAGATATCACCTGCGCGGATGTATTCCTGGGCTCGTTCCACTGCGTGCTTGAACTCGTCCGGATGAAAATTGCTGTGAACTGGCTCCGGTTCGCAATCCGTGGTTGGAGCCAGAGGAAGCTCAGTAGATTTCGCAAGTTTGTGCGCGATGACGTCGATCGATTCAACTGCTCGCGCATAGACGTCTTTGAGCGAGCCATCTTCGAGGAATGCGTTCGCCACGATCTTCAAAGTGCGCAGCCTATGGTCGAAGATGAGAAGTCTGCTTGTGACCATGAAGACCATCTCGGGCAATTGCAGTTCATCGCGCTCCGCTATGGGAACTTTGGGTTCAAAGAAATGGATTGCTTCGTAGCCGAGGAAACCAACCGCGCCGCCGCTGAAACGGGGCAGTTCCGGACGCGAGACAAACTGATAGCGTGCCATCAACTTGCGGACCTCGTCTAATGGGTCGCCTCTTATTTCGACCCGCCGCTCAGCTCCTAATTCGGTGATTTGCAGCTCGCGTCGGGAGGCTTTTATCACGATTCGCGGATCTATCCCGGCGAAGGAGAAGCGTCCCGAAACGTCGTTCTTCTCAGTCGATTCGAACAGGAAACTGTAATCCGCCTGAGGCGGCCCTAACTTCTTGAATGCCGAAACGGGCGTTTCGTTATCGGCGATAAACTCTGCGAAAATCGGAACCACGTTGCCCCGCCGCGCGAGTTCAGAGAACTCATCTAGCTTCGGTATAATCTGCGCTTTCATCGGTTTGGCGGGTGCGAAAGAAAACGCGCGAGAATTTTCTTGCCGTCAGGCGTGAGAATGGATTCCGGATGAAATTGCACGCCGTGCACGGGGAACTCGCGATGACGCAATGCCATGATTTCGCCGTCATCGCTTTCCGCGATGATCTCGAGGCACCCTGGAAGAGAACTCCGCTCGACGACCAGCGAGTGGTACCGACCGGCTTCAAACCGTGTAGGCAAATCGGTGAAGAGCCCGTTCCCGTTGTGTCTGATCATGGATGACTTCCCATGCACAAGACTGGAAGCAGGCACGATTTTCCCCCCGTACGCTTCGGCGATGCATTGATGTCCAAGACAAACGCCGAGAATTGGAAACTTCGCCCCAAAGCGCAGGACGATGTCTTTACTGATTCCCGCTTCGCGCGGTGTGCACGGTCCTGGCGAGATGCAGATACGCTCAGGTCCTAACGCAGCGATTTCATCAAGCGAGATTTCGTCATTTCGCTTGATAACGAGCCGGCAGCCAAGCTCACCAAAATACTGGGCTAGGTTGTAAGTGAAAGAGTCGTAGTTATCGATCAAGACCAGCATTGATTTTCACTCGTTAGGCGACTTTGGTTTCTATTCGACTCTGGTTAACAATCGGAGTGGTGACCTCGTGAATCGCACGAACTTCCCTGATGAGCTGCGCATACTCCGATGGCGTCAGGGCTTGCGCGCCGTCGGAAAGGGCGAGCTCTGGGCGATTGTGCACTTCCACCATGAGCCCATCGGCTCCCACGGCCACGCCTGCCCGGGCGAGGGGAGTAACCATGTACGCGCTACCTGTGCCGTGTGATGGATCCACGATCACCGGCAAATGCGAAATTCGCCTGATCGCAGGCACGGAAGCAAGATCGAGCGTGTTACGCGTATGCTGGGTGAAAGTTCGAACACCGCGCTCACACAAGACCACGTTGTAATTGCCCTCGGCCATGATGTATTCCGCAGCGAGCAACCATTCTTCGAGCGTTGCAGCCATTCCCCGCTTCAACAGGACCGGCAGTTGCGATCTTCCAGCTCGCCTAAGGAGCGAAAAGTTCTGCATGTTACGAGCGCCGATTTGAATGACGTCGCCATATTGTTCGATCAGATCGACGTGAGGTTCTTCGAGCGCTTCAGTGACGATCTTTAGCCCAAAGGCTTTGCGGATTTCCGACATGATTTTCCAACCCTTTTCGCCCAAGCCTTGAAATGCGTAGGGTGAGCTTCGGGGTTTCCACACACCGCCCCGAAAAAAACGCGCTCCACTTCGCTGCACTGCTTCCGCTACGGCGAATGCCTGATCGCGGCTCTCGATTGCACACGGTCCGGCGATAATGGCGAGTTCACTGCCTCCGATAGTGGCATCCCCAACTCGCACGACTGTCTTGTCCGGACGCAGATCAAGCGTGATCAATTTGTACGGCTTGGTAACCCGGATGACTTCTGCGACACCCGGCAGGTTTTCAAAACGCCTGCAGTCGATAGCACCCTGGTTGCCAGTGATGCCAATGGCTGTTCGCGTTGCGCCGGGCATCGGATGAGGACGCAATCCAATCTCTCGAATTAAGTTTACAACTGCATCGATTTCCTGCGCATCAGCGCTCGGTTTCATGACAATCAACATATGTAGCCTTGGGTTATTTCATTGGTGCAAACGCCAGATCTCTCGCTTGAGAGAAGAGAGAAAATCAGCGTCCCGTTGAGAAACGGTCGCTTACTATCGCCACCACACGAGCGCCAACGCGAAGGCGAACGGCCTTCGAAGGTCTGTCGAATACAGAATGTCGACGCTCATCGCCGACCACAATAACGGCGATCTTACAGATGTCGAGTACAGATTCGGTATCAGAACATCTCGACGTAGCTGGATTCCGTAACGTCCTTCGAAGTTGGGAATTGAAATGCTGGATTACGCGGATTCCCACTCATCCTGATGTTCTTGAGCGCGTGTTGAAAAACGAGCCACAAGAAAGCAACAGGTGCCGCACAAATTTGAGGTAACTACCGTGTTACCAAATACCAAAGTTGCGCCGGCTTCGTTATGCGGCCGTCCTTACCACCTTTCGCGATGCCCATCATGCGCATGCTGGTAAAAAGATTGGCATCCCTTTTCTCGGTCTGTGCCGCTGGATTCTGCGTCGTATCAGTCTTTGCGCTCGAAGTCACAGAACCAGCAGCCGCCGCGCATGGCTACCCGGCGCTGTACAATCTCGACGGCAAAAAGCTCGCTGACGGGGAGTTCAGGCAGTGGGTGGAGGATCATCTTTTACAGATAGTAATCACTTACAAATTTCCCGACGGCGGATCGTTTGAAGAAAAGGCGCGCTTTCGCCAGCTGCCGGAACTAACACAGGAACACTGGTCTTGGAAAGAGCTAAAAAATGAAAGGTTGCAGCGGGAATTCAATGTGGATTTTCTGTCGGGAACGGCGACTGCCCACATTAGCAAAGACAACAAGGATGTATCCGACAAGGTCGACATTGAAAAGGGCCGCACGTTTGCCGGATTCGGTTTCACCCTCGCGTTGAGTAATCTGCGGAAACGGCTCCTGAGTGGCGACCATATTCAGCTCAAGGCAGTCGGTTTTTCGCCGTTCCCAACGCTCAAACCTCAAGTCGTGACTGTTAAACTTTCCCATGGTGGGCTTGATCGCATAAGAATGTCCGGACGCTCGCTTCCGGCGATCGCGAAATTGTTTGTTACTGTGCCCGACACCAAAGTTTGGCTGACAAATCCTGCGCCGGCCGGTTTCCTGCGATGGGAAGGGCCGATTCTGTTGCCGAATGATCAACTCATTCGTGTCGATCTGCTTCCTGGTACAAACAGCGGGCCGGCAGAGCCGAGTAAACGTTAATAATCCGACACTATTCCGAGTTATAGCCACGGATACAATTTGAGATGCAGCGGACTTTAAGTTGCCACCTGTACTAGATTCGAACGCGCGCAGTGCTATTCCGGGGCGATTCTTATCTTACCGAACAAAAGGAATCATTATGGCTGAAGCGTCGAGCGAGCTGGAGGGATCCGATTTCGAAAAGGGCTTCAACATCGATGACGTGGCGGACGGAAGGATGTTGTTAGGCCACGCGTTTGGTGAAGCGGTTCTCGTCGCCAGACGCGGTGACGAGCTTTTTGCCATCGGCGCAACGTGCACGCATTACGGTGGCCCGCTGGCAAAAGGTTTGATGGTGGATTGCACCGTGCGCTGCCCATGGCACCATGCGCGTTTCCATCTGCGGACGGGCGAGGCGATTGCTGCGCCGGCGCTGAACAACGTCCCATGTTACAAGATCGATAAACGTGGGGGGCAGTTTTTCGTCACCGGCAAGAGCGACGAGAAAACGGTGCGCAAACCCAAATCATCGCCAGCGAGCGTGGTGATCGTTGGCGCGGGTGCAGCTGGCGGAGCGGCAGCGGAAATGTCGCGGCGCGATGGCTACGACGGGCCGGTGACGCTGATCGGAGCGGATGAGTTCTTGCCGTATGATCGGCCCAATCTTTCCAAAGATTATCTCGCGGGCACGGCGCCTGAAGAATGGATTCCGCTGCGCTCAGCGGATTTTTACCGCGAACAAAAGATCGACACGTTCACAAATACATCCGCCACGACAATTGATCCGCAAAAGAAACAAGTCACGCTATCGGACGGCCGTTCGTTAGGCTACGGTGCGCTGTTGCTGGCAACCGGCGCGGAGCCGGTGCGCCTGGCAATTGCGGGGGACGATCTGTCGCATGTTTGTTATTTGCGAACTCTTGGTGACAGCCGGCGCATCATTGACAAGGCAAAAAGCGCGAAGCGCGCAGTTGTAATCGGGTCAAGCTTCATCGGGCTGGAAGTGGCGTGGTCCTTGCGGGAGCGCAAACTCGAAGTCGCAGTCGTCGGAAAGGGATCACTGCCACTGGAAAAAGTTTTCGGGCGCGAACTTGGCAATCTGATTCGCGAAACACACGAAGCGAACGGCGTGAAATTTCATCTCGGTCGACAGCCGGTAGCAATTACAGATCGCCATGTGCAGCTCGATGACGGAACCAAATTGGAATGCGACCTGGTGGTCGTTGGGATCGGCGTGCGCCCAAACACCGCCATTGCCGAACAAGCGGGCATCGCGACCGACAACGGTGTGTTGGTCAATGAATTTTTGGAGACGAACGTGCCTGGAATTTTTGCGGCCGGCGATATTGCGCGTTGGCCCGATCCGCGCGCGGGTCGCATCCGGGTGGAACATTGGGTCGTGGCGCAGCGCCAGGGCCAGACCGCCGCGCGTAATATTCTCGGAGCGCGCGAGCCGTTTATCGTGCCGCCATTTTTCTGGAGCAATCATTTCGAAGCTGAAGCAGCGCTCGAACGCGGCGAAAAATTCCGCGCATCATAACGTCATTATCAGGACGGGCGCGGATGGCGCTGTCGCTTAGGTCTTGCACTGTTGCGATCTGACGAATCTGTCTCGGAAAAACTGGAATACCTTCGCCAAAATCCCGTGCGGGCTGGCCTCGTCGAGTGTTCAGAGGCCTGGCCATACCAGTTTCAATTCAACCCCTAACGAATTTGGCGTCTGACACAGACGCCCCACAATTCACCAGATTTGGCTTGACCAAAATGTCGCTTCCCTATTTCGGCGATTGGTTCGGGAGTGATTGGTTCAGCTTTGCCTGCGCTTTCATTATCTCGGCCTCCATCGCCGGCATTATGTCCGCCATATAGGCGCCGAACTTTTGCATCGCCGATTTCCCGACGGGCGAACCATAAAAATCTGCCAATGCCTTCAACTCCTCAGTGGTGAAATGCTTCACCATCGAGTCGATCATCGCTTTGGTTAATGCCGCGATGT
>WNGA01017173.1_pt1 | contig 11276 bp, 11 predicted proteins | sample 5400061 | NCBI WGS metagenome assembly WNGA01 (sample SAMN13153366, study PRJNA577476) | soil metagenome | isolation source: 100 cm soil or saprolite under grassland replicate 2 | place: USA:California | collected 2016-06-15
GCCGAGACGGCCGGGATCGGGGCTCCGGCCACGTTGGTGGTCGGCCGGGTGGTCGGGCTCGCACGCGACCTCGACTGGTACGGCGGTGGAGCGGTGGCCACGCAGGCTCCCGAGTTCGCGTCGAGGTAGCTCCGCCGGCCGAGCGTTCAGGTTGGCGCCACCTTCGGGTAGGCCGCAAGAAGGAGGACGCGGTCCGGTTCGTGCGGGCGTTCTTCGACGCGGGCAAGCCTGTCGACCTGCCGGCCTTCTGCGAGGCCATCGTCGAGGAGTTCGCTGGGGCGGCCGGTCGGGCCGGCGGCACCCGCCGCGCTTCCTGAGGAGCCCGCACCCGGTCCGGCCTCAGCGGCTCCGAGCAGGACGAACTCGCTCCGCCGGCCGTGCGGGTAGGGTGTTCGCGTGCCCCCGCGCGAGGTCCGCGCACTGATGTGGGAGGAACGTGGGCGGTGGCGGGGTCGCCTCGAGGGTGCCCCCGAGGCGGAGTCCGTTGCTGCGTCCTCTCGCAACGCCTGCCTGGCCCGGCTCCGGAAGACCGCCGGGCGGGAGGCCACCATGACCGTGGAGGTGATCCCCCGGCTCGTGGGCGTTGCCGAAGCGGCCGCCCTGCTGGGGTGGGACAAGCGCCGGATCTTCACGTATCTGTCGCGCGGCTCGTTCCCGGAACCGGTGGCGGCCCTGGCCTCGGGGCGGGTGTGGCGCATGGACGACATCGAGGCCTTCGCCCGGACGTGGCGCCGGAGGCGTTCGCGCGAAGCGGAAGGGACGCCCGGGGCGGGCGGTCGGTGAGCGGGGCCCACCGGCTCCATCTCATCCGCCACGGCCGGGTGGACTTGTCCTCACGGGCGTTCCGCGAATCGACCCGGGGCCGCCAGTGGGACCCGCCGCTCGGCGATGTCGGACGTGAGCAGGCCGAGCGCCTCACCGCCCGGCTCCTGCACCACGACGATCCCCCCGCCATCTACGCCTCGCCTTTCACCAGGTGTCTCCAGACGATCGAGCCGTATGTGGCCGCGACCGGCGCCACGCCCCTGGTCGACGAGGAGGTCGGCGAGGTGTTCATCGGCGCCTGGGAGGGGCTGTCGTTCGAGGAGATCGTGTCGGGCGACGAGGAGCTGGCGGCGAGGTTCCGCGAGCAGGAAGCCATGTTCAGCCTTGCCCCCGGCGGCGAGAGCGGCCCGCAGCTCCGCCGCCGGGTGGTGGCCGCGATCGAGGGGATCCTGGAGCGGCACCCCGCGGACGACGTCCTGGTGGTCACCCACGGCGGGGTCATCAACGCCTACCTCGGACACGTCCTGGGGCTGGACCAGGACATGTTCTTCCTCCCGGAGAACGCGTCGGTGAACACGGTGACGGTCGACGGCGGGACCAGGCGAATCCGGTTCCTGAACGACGTCCGCCATCTCACGGACCCGCTGTTGTTCGGTCCCCGACCCGCCGAACCGGGGGCCCGGGCCCCCGACTGACCCGCGGTCAGCGGCATGGCCGTCCCGGCTATACTGCCCGGGTCCCACCAGAGGAAGGAGGCAACATCGTGGGGGTGCAGTTCCTGTCTGAAGAGTGGGCGCAAGCGGTCAAGGGCGCGCTCGCGGCGAACGATTCCGTGAAGTCGGCGGCGGGTTCCATGTCGGCCCGGATCCAGCAGGTCGTGACCACGCCGGATGGGGAGAAGCGGTACTGGTTCAAGCTCGAGGGTGGCGACCTCGACCTCGGGATGGGCGACATCGACAACCCCGACGCCACCATCACCCAGGACTACGACACCGCAGCAGCGCTGTCCAAGAACGAGCTCACCGGGACCGCCGCGTACATGAGCGGCAAGCTCCGTGTCTCCGGCGACCTGATGAAGCTCATGCAGCTCCAGGGCGTGCTCGGGCAGCTCCCGAGCGCGCTGAAGGACCTCGACGTCGACTACTAGGCACCAGGCCTGACGGCCGGGGGCAAGCCCCGGCCTACCGAGCGGGAATTGGGGCCGGGGACAAGCCCCGGCCTACCGAGCGGGAATTGGGGCCGGGGGCAAGCCCCGGCCTACCGAGCGGGAATTGGGGCCGGGGGCAAGCCCCGGCCTACCGAGCGGGAATTGGGGCCGGGGGCAAGCCCCGGTTGGGGCCGGGGGCAAGCCCCGGCCTACCGAGCGGGAATTGGGGCCGGGGGCAAGCCCCGGCCTACCGGAGAGAAATCGTGGGCCGGGGCTTGTCCCCGGCCCACTTCGTGCCTAGAACGCGCCGGGCGCCGGGAGCACGATGAAGGTCGCCGTGGCGCGGGCCAGGATCCGGCCCTGGGTGTCCGTGACCTCGGCCTCGCCGTAGCCCATGCGCTGCCCGAGGTGGACCGACCGGCCCCGGCTCACCAGCACCTCGCCCTCCGCCTTGGCCAGGTAGTGCACGTTGAGCTGCGCCGTCCGGTGCGTGAACCCCGGCTTCAGCATCGAGCGCAGGGCGAGGCCGATCGACGTGTCCGCCACCGCGGCGATGATGCCGCCGTGCACGATGCCCTGCGGGTTGAAGTGGTGTGGGTCGAGGTGCAGGGAGACCTCGGCCCGCCCGTCGCCGACCGACACCAGCTCCATACCCGCCCACTGATGGAACGGCGACGAGCGGACGCGTTCCTTCAGCTCATCGAGATACCGCTCGTCCAGGCTCTGGGCCACGTCGTCGTCCACCGTGCCTCCTCGTCGTCCTCACTCGTCGGCGCCCCGCCTCCGGCGGATCGCCTCCGCCGGGGGAGTGCAGCCGCCTGATCCGCTCCGCTTCGCTCCGCGGGCCTGCTGCCCCCCGGACCCCCGGAGCGAGCAGACAGTAGTCCACGCATTGCCCCGCGCGGTAACGTCCGGGCCGGCGACGACACGCGAGGAGACGGCCATGGATCCGAAGGAGATCTGGGAGACCATCGTGAAGGCGGACGAGAGGCTCAAGTACGCGACGGACCGCCTGACCGACGTCCGCCGGCAGCAGGCCGCGGAACTGCTCAGGGAAGCCCTGGCCGCGGCCGAGACCCTGGGGAACGACCAGCTCGCGGAGCAGGCCCGGACCCGGCTCCGCGACCTCGGCGTGGACGCCTGACGGACCTCCGGGGAGGCTACTCCTTGATGTAGGGCTTGCCGTCCGCCGCCGGGGGACGGGCCCGCCGGACCAGCCCGGCGACGACCGCGATCGTCACCAGGTACGGCGCCATGAGCAGGAAGTCCGACGGGATCGGCACGCTCAGGATCGACAGCGACGTCTGGAGCGAGTCGGCGAACCCGAACACGAGCGCCGCGAGGAACGCGCCGACCGGGTTCCACCGCCCGAAGATCATCGCGGCCAGCCCGATGAACCCGCGCCCGGCCGTCATGTTCTCGTCGAATCGACCCACCGAGCCCAGCGTGAAGTAGGCGCCGCCGATCCCCGCCACCAGCCCCCCCAGGATGACGTTGCGGTACCGCGTGAACAGCACGCGGATGCCGACGGTGTCGGCCGCCTCGGGGTGCTCGCCGACGGCCCTGACCCGCAGCCCCCACCGCGAGTAGAACAACCCGACGTACGTGGCGATGATGATCAGGAACAGGATGTAGATGAAGACGTTGTTGTTGAAGAACATCGGCCCGATGATGGGGATCTTCGACAAGCCCGGGATCGCGATCTCCCTGAATCGCCCGGGGGCGTTCAGCTCCTGGTGCACCTCCAGCACCCGCGCCGACAGGTAGCTCGTCATCCCCAGGGCGAAGATGTTGATGAACGTGCCCGCGATGATCTGGTCGACGCGGTAGCGGATGGCCAGCACCGCCAGCAGCCACGCCAGGAGGCCACCGGCCACCGCTCCCATGATCAGGCCGAGCCACAGGCTGTTCGCGGCGCTCGCCACCACCGAGCCCGTGAACGCGGCCGTGAGCAGCATGCCCTCGATCCCGATGTTGATGACCCCCGAGCGTTCGCACAGCACGCCCGACAGCGCGCCGAACGTGATCGGCACGGCTCGCAGGAGCGTGCTGGTGAGCAGGCCTTCCAGGTTGAGTCCGTGCGCGTTCCCCCGGGCTGCCCAGGCCAGGAACGCGAACACCAGCAGCACGACCACCAGGCCGAGCACCAGGTAGGTCCGGCGCCCGAAGCCCCGGGTGAGTTGCACGCCACCGAGGAAGGCGCAGACGGCGGCCAGGAGGAAGGCCGTGGTCCGGGTGGGCACCACCAGGTCCGGCACGCTGATCGAGTTGCCCCTGGCCGGGTTCAGGATGAACCGGGAGTCCACGCCACCGTTGGCACCCAGGCCGAACACGAGGGCGATGACCGCGGCCGCGGCCAGGAACACGAACCCCACCACGACGGCTCGCCGGGACGAGATGGCCGGTGCGGCGGCGGTTCCGGCAAGGCTCACGAGACGAACCCCTTCATCCGCTCCATCCCTTCGTGAATGCCTCGGGCGCCATGGCCCGTCGTGCGCGGATCCGGTACAGGCCGCGGATGAGCGCCGGCGCGGCCACGAACATGATCACCATCGCCTGGATCACGGTGACCAGGTCGATCGGCACGTCGGTGGCCGCCTGCATGTTCACGCCGCCGGTCCGGAGCGCGGCGAACAGGAAGGATGCCGCCACGACGCCTCCCGGCCGAGAGCGGCCCAGCAGCGCCAGGGCGATGGCGTCGAACCCCACGTTCTGGAGCAGCCCCGCGGACAGGGACGGGGTCACGCTCGACAGCTGGATCGCCCCGGCCAGTCCGGCCAGCGCGCCCGCCAGCGCCATCACCACGATGTAGGTCCGGGTCGGGCTCATCCCGGCGGTCTTCGCGGCGTTGGGATTCGCCCCCACCGCGCGGAACTCGAACCCCCACGTGGTCCGGTTCAGCAGCCACCCCACGAGGACGGCGGCGATGAGGGCCACGATGATCCCCGCGTTGACCCGCAGGCTGGCACCGAACAGGTGGGGGAAGAGCGCCAGCGACGTCTTCGACACGGGCGTGTCCGACCCCGTGCGCTGGAAGAGGTCTGTGGTCAGGACGTAATCGGACAATCGAAACGCCACGAAGTTCAACATGATCGTCGTGATGACCTCGTGGGCTCCGGTCTTCGCCTTCAGCACGCCCGGGATCGATCCCCACACCGCGCCGCCGGCCATGCCCGCCAGCACGATCAGGGCCAGGTGGATGGGACCGGGGAGCCCGCCGAAGGAGAACGCCGCCATGATCGCCAGGATCCCGCCGGCCACGATCTGGCCCTGGGCACCTATGTTGAACAGGCCGGCCCGGAACCCCAGCGCCACGGAAAGGCCGGCCAGGATGAGCGGGGTGGCAGTCACGATGGTCTCGGACAGGGGGAAGAACGCGTGCCGGATCTGCACGATGTCGCCCGATCCGATGGCGTCCACGATCTGCCGGGGGTTCCCGATGGAGCCGGTGAACAGGGCGTAGTAGGCGTCGCCGACGTTCCGTCCGGACAGCAGGACGATGAGGGCGCCGACCGCCAGCGCCGTGACCACGGCCAGCAGCGGCACGAGCAGGGCCCGGTACCAGGGCTCCTTCACGGCGCTCAGGCCCAGGATGTCCGGCAGCCCCGTCGCCGCCGGCGCGACCTCGCTGCTGGCCCGGCCCTCTTCCAGCTCCGGAACGGAGTCCGGCCCGGTGCCGGTGCCGGTGCCGGTGTCGTCCGGGTCCTTGGGGGGCGGGTCCTCGCTCACTCCGCCCCGCCCCCAGCCCGCGCCTCGTGCACGCCGGCCATGAGCAGGCCGACCCGCTCCCGGGTGGCCTCCGCGGCCGGCAGGATCGCCGTGACCTGTCCCCGGTACATGACCGCGATGCGGTCGGCCAACGCCAGCACCTCGTCCAGCTCGGGCGACACGATGAGCACGGCGACGTCCTCGTCGCGCTTCTGGAGGATCCGCTGGTGGATGTACTCGATCGAGCCCACGTCGAGCCCCCGGGTGGGCTGGCTGGCGATCAGCAGCCGGATGGGGCGGGAGAACTCGCGGGCCACGATGACCTTCTGCTGGTTGCCTCCCGACAGCGTCGCCGCGGGCTGCTGCACCGACGGCGTGCGGATGTCGAAGGCCTTCCTCCGTTCCTCCGCCGCTTCCACGATCGCCTTCTCGTCACGGACGATGCCTCGGGCGAACGGCGGCAGGTCGTAGGAGTCCAGCACCAGGTTGTCGGCGATCGAGAACTCCACCACCAGGCCGTCCTGGATGCGGTCCTCCGGCACGTGGCCCACCCCCGCGTGCAGCACGGAGTGCGGCGACGCCCGGGTCACGTCGTGCCCGGCGACCCGAATCGTCCCCGACACCACGGGGCGCAGGCCGGTCAGGGCCTCGACCAGCTCGGTCTGGCCGTTTCCCTGGACCCCGGCGACGCAGACCACCTCGCCCGCCCGGACATCGAACGAGATCCCGTCCACGGCGACCTGTCCTCGATCGTCGTGGACGACGAGATCGTCGACCTCGAGCACCTCGCTCTTCGGCTTGCCCTCGCTCTTCGTCACCCGGAGCTGGACGGTGCGCCCGACCATCATGGACGCGAGTTCCTCCTCGGAGCTCTGTGACGGGATCGCGCTCCCGACCACCTTGCCCCGCCGGAGCACGGTGATCCGGTCCGCGATGGCCAGGACCTCCTTCAGCTTGTGGGTGATGAAGATGATCGACTTCCCGGCCTCCTTCAGGGACCGCATGACCCGGAACAGCTCCTCGGTCTCCTGCGGCGTGAGGACCGCGGTGGGCTCGTCCAAGATCAGGACCTGGGCCTCGCGGTACAGCGCCTTCACGATCTCGACGCGCTGTTGCACACCGACCGGGAGCTCTTCCACGACCGCGTCCGGCGGCACCTGGAGGCCGTATTCCCGGCTGATCTCGACGACCCGCTTGCGCGCGGCCGCCCGGTCGAGCAGGCCGAACCGGCGCACCGACTCCACCCCCAGCATGATGTTCTCCGTCACCGTGAACACCGGGATCAGCATGAAGTGCTGGTGGACCATCCCGAGGCCGGCGGCGATGGCATCCCCGGGGGAGTGGAAGCGAACCGGCTGCCCGTCGATCACGATCTCGCCCTCGTCGGCGTGGTACAGGCCGTACAGGATGTTCATGAGGGTGGTCTTGCCGGCCCCGTTCTCCCCCAGCAGCGCGTGGATCTCCCCGGGCTCGACGGACAGGTCGACATGCTCGTTCGCCACCACGCCGGGGAAGCGCTTCGTGATGCCTCGGAGCTCCAGTTTCACGGCGCCTTCTTCGTCCCCCTACGACTGAGGGGGGTGCCGGGATCCGGCACCCCCCTCGTGGTCGTTCCTCGCCTTCGCTACGACGCGTAGTCCGCCGGGTCGACGGAGACGGACCCGTCGATGATCCCCGCCTTCAGCTCGTCGAGCTTGCTCTTCAGGTCGTCCGGGACCTGGCTGTCGAAGTTGTGGAAATCGGCGATCCCCACGCCATCGTTCTCGAGCGTCCCCAGGTAGTTCGTCCCACCCGGGAAGTCCCCGTTGACCACCTGCTCGATGGCCGTCTCCACGGCCACGTCGATGTGCTTCTCGATGCTGGTCAGCCACAGGTCGGCGAACTCGGGGGCGGAGACGAACTGGTCGGTGTCGACCCCGATCATCATCACGCCGCCGGCGTCCTCCGCCGCGGCCGCGGCACCGAGGCCCACGGGTCCGGCCACCGGCAGGATGATGTCGGCGCCCTGGCCGATGAACTGCTCGGCGATCCGCTTCCCGTTGTCCTGGTTGGTGAAGTCACCGGTGAACGTCCCATCCTGCTTCACCGGGTCCCACCCCAACAGCGAGACGCTCGTCCCGTTGTCCTTGTTGTACGCCAGGATCCCGGCGGCGAACCCGTTCATGAAGATGGTGACGGGCGGGATGTTGATGCCGCCGAAGGTCCCGATGATGCCCGACTTCGACACCCCGGCCGACAGGTAGCCGGCCAGGAACGCCGCCTGGTCGGTCGAGAAGGTCAGACCCTCCAGGTTCGGTGGGTTGACCAGGTTGCCCTTGTCGTCGAAGTACGCGAAGTCCACGATGGCGAACTTCGTGTCGGGATTGGCGTCGGCCGCGGCCTTCGTCGCGTCACCGAGCAGGAACCCGACGGTGACGATGATGTCGGCGTTCTGCGTGAGGCACGCGTTGATGTTCGGCGTGTAGTCCTGGTCCGTCTTGGATTCCAGGAACTTGCTGGTCACGCCGAGCTTCGCCACGGCGTCCTCGACGCCCTTGTGCGCGGTCTGGTTGAAGCTCTTGTCGTCGAAGCCGCCGGAGTCGGAGACCTCGCACGCGATGATGCCGGCGCCGGGCTTGCCCCCGGTCGTTCCGGTCGCCGCTCCTGTGGTGGTCGTCTTCTTGCTACACGCGGCCCCAACGATGGCCACGATCGCAAGCAGTGAGACGACCCGAGCTACTCGCCTCATTGGTGGTTCCCCTCCCTTCCCCGGAGCGCGGCTCGGCACGACATCGCCCCGACCCCGCGGCCCCCCGGATACTGCCAGCGGCACGGCTGCATACTCTGGTGGATACGTCTGCCAAAGGTCAAGCGGCTCGAGTTGCCAGGGCGCTATTCGGTCCCGAACAGTCGGTCCCCGAAATCACCAAGTCCCGGCAGGATGTAGCCCCGGTCGTTCAGCTGCCGGTCGAGCGCGGCGGCGAAGATGGGCACGTCCGGGTGCTCCGCGTCCATCTTCGCGAGGCCCTCGGGAGCCGCCACCACGCACACGAACCGGATGTCCGCGGGGTCCCCCTTCTGCACGGCCCGGCACGCCGCCGAACCGGAGCCGCCCGTCGCCAGCATGGGATCGAGCACCAGGACGTGGCGGCCGGACAGGGGCGGCATCTTCTCGTAGTAGGCGTTCGGCATCAGCGAGGCCTCGTCGCGCTCCAGCCCCACGTAACCCACCGCGACCTCCGGGAACAGCTCGGTCACGGCCTCGAGCATGCCGAGGCCGGCGCGCAGGATGGGCACGGCGACCAGGTCGGCCGCCACCTGCCTCCCGACGCTCCGCTCGAGCGGCCCGTCCACGTCCACTTCCTTCGTGGGGATGCCGCGGACGGCCTCGAGCACGAGGGCGAGCGTGAGCCGCTTGGTGAGCGTTCGGAACACGGGCGGCGCGGTGGAGCGGTCCCGAAGCGCGGTCAGAAGGTGCGCGGCCAGCGGGTGGTCGACGACCGTCAGGGGCACGGCCGCATCCTACCCGGGGCCGGCGGCTCCGGGCCACCTTCGGGCCGGCTCCAGGCCGCTCCGGGCCGGCGGGGGCGGCTCCCCGGAACCGGGTATTGCGCGAACGGGACGAATCCCTCAGAATGATCGCCAACATGAGACGGTTCTTTTTCGGCAGCTGGTATTTCGCGGGGCACAGCCCGGCGTAATCGCCTGTAGCCAAGAAGCACCGACAGGGACCCCGGGCCAGAGCCCCGGGGTTCTTTCTTATTTCCCGGGGTGGCCCGCAGAGCCGGGAGGTACCGATGGTGGTCGTGATGAGGAACGACGCGACGGAGACCGACATCCTCCGCGTGGTGCGCAGGGTCGAGGACGCGTCCGGCGACGCCTACGTCGTCCGCGGGACCTCCCGGACGATCATCGGGCTGGTGGGGGACACGGCGGCGTTCCTGTCCCTGCCCCTCGCCTCGCTGCCCGGCGTCGACCACGTCGTGCAGGTCGGCAAGCCGTACAAGCTCGTGGCCCGGGAGCTCCACCCGGCCCTCACGACCGTGCAGATCGGCGGCGCCCCCGTGGGCCGGGCCGGCTTCGCGATGATCGCGGGCCCGTGCGCGGTGGAGTCGCGAGAACAGGCGCTGGTGTCGGCGCGCGCGGCGAAGGAGGCGGGCGCGACGCTGCTCCGGGGCGGCGCGTACAAGCCCCGGACATCGCCCTACGCGTTCCAGGGGCTGGCCCGCGACGGCCTGGCCATCCTGGCCGAGTGCCGGGAGGAGACCGGGCTCCCCATCGTCACGGAGGTCATGGAGGCGCGGGACGTCGAGCACGTGGCGGAGGTCGCCGACGCTCTCCAGATCGGCACGCGGAACATGCAGAACTTCGCGCTGCTGAAGGAGGTGGGACGGGCTCGCCGGCCGGTCGTGCTGAAGCGGGGGCTCTCCGCGACGGTGGAGGAGTGGATCATGGCCGCGGAGCACATCGCGCAGCAGGGGAACTCCGACATCGTGCTGTGCGAGCGGGGGATCCGGACGTTCGAGCCCTCCACGCGGAACACGCTGGACCTCGCCGGGATGGTCGTGGCGCAGCAGGAGACCCACCTGCCGGTGATCGTTGACCCCTCGCACGCGACGGGGCGGCGCGATCTCGTGCCGGCCATGGCTCGCGCGGCGCTGGCGGCCGGCGCGGACGGCGTGATGGTGGACGTGCACCCTTCGCCCACCGAGGCGCTGTGCGACGGGCCCCAGGCCCTCACGCCGGACGAGCTGATCGGCCTGACGGCGGAGCTGGCGGCCCTGGCCAGGGCCCTCGGCCGCCCGGTCTCCCGTCCCCGACCGGAGCGCGCAGCTGCCACCGAGGACGAGCTGAGGGAAGCGGCCCTGCTTCGCTGAAGACCGGTCGCGGGGCAACGACTCCTCGCCTCTCTGCATCAACGGGCGGGGCGCCACGACGATGTGCCTGACATTGCAAGTGTGCTATATTTGAGCATCATGAATGCAGTGGCTCTTGGGATCGAGGTCGCTCGGAGGCGGAAGCAGGCCGGCCTCACGCAGGCCGAGCTCGCGCGCGCCATGGGCACGACGCAGTCCGCGATCTCCAAGATCGAGAGTGGGCGGACTCTTCCCACGATCCCTCTTCTCGAGCGGCTGGCCGAAGCAACCGGGCGACCGATCAAGCTGGTCCTCACCGGCCAGACGAAGATGCCCGATCGGGAAGAGCGTGCTCGCAGGGTGCGGAAGGTGCTCGGCGACTACCGATTCAATCCCTGGGAGCGCTCACCTTCCGCCGCTGAGGCCAATCGTCGTGGGGGGAACAGCGGAGGAATACTGGACGGCAGCGGACTACCACGAGACCGATCTGGACCTCTGTGCTCCGCTCACCGAATCCGACCGAAGGTCACTGACGTCCCTCGGCTTTCGGAAACAGGGTCGGCACTGGTATCACGCCAGGGCTCATGTGGCCGTGGAGTTCCCGGATTCCCGGATCGACGGAGATGAGAGCCGCACGCACGAGGAGCCCGTCGGAGAGGGGATGGCCAGGATCATCGGACTTGACGACCTGTACATGGACCGCCTGAAGCAGGCCACCATGAGCGAAGAGCGGGGAGGGATCGAGTTCCAATCCGCGCTCGCCGTGACCACCTCGACGTTCGATGCCATCGACTGGGCTTATGTGGGCGCGCGGATACGGG
>WNGA01017678.1_pt1 | contig 11274 bp, 10 predicted proteins | sample 5400061 | NCBI WGS metagenome assembly WNGA01 (sample SAMN13153366, study PRJNA577476) | soil metagenome | isolation source: 100 cm soil or saprolite under grassland replicate 2 | place: USA:California | collected 2016-06-15
GTGGGTTGTGCTTTCTTGTTGTTGTCCGCCGAGAACTGTTTGGGGTTTGGAGGAAAGGTATCTGGCGCTTCACGAACACGAAGTCGGAGCCGCGCATTTTCCTCTCGCAGACGCGCACATTCCGCTACGGCCTTTTCAAACTCAGCCTTCAGAATCTCGTCGCTGTCCACGAATCAACCCCAGTGAAAAGAGACCACAGGCAGTGGGTTATGGCTCTCTACCATTATTGTACCTACGTTATCTTCGGATCAGTCGCATCCACCGTATACTCAAATCCATTATGGTTGCCTTGCAAGAAACCATCAACGTACCGCTGGCTGTCACCAAGGAAGGAACTATTCGCATCAACGCGTGAGCCAGGGGATTAATCATCTTGAAATCCGATGGTTTCCTTCTTTCTCGGGAACGTTATCAAGGTTTCTATCCTTGCCATTGAGCGGTTGTTAGTTTTTCTGACCTGTTATTTTTTACAGTTCCTTTGCGTTCGTCTTCAGCCGATAATCCCAGCCGAAGGACTGCCAATTCTGTCGTTGAACCTCGGCCGCGCGACCGCAAGAGTTGACGGCGGCGCTGGATAGGCGGATCCGCGGACAACGGAAACTGACTCAGGAGGGGAATCCGAGTGTGTCGGTATCCCGCTGCTTAATCTAAATGCACTAAGCTGACTACAAGTCATTAAGGAGGCACGAAGATGAAAAAATGGTTGTTAGTGGGGCTTTCGTTCCTGGCCCTGCTTTTGGTCGGATGTCAGTCCCAACAGGCCGAAAAGCCGGCAGAAAGGACCGCGCCGGTTGCAAGTAAACCAGAGAAGGACCCCAAGGTGATAGAAGAGATCCGGGGTACGCTGGCGCAGCATGATAAGGCTCTCGGAGAGAAGAATCTGAACGCCTTGATGGATACTTTCATCAACGATCCCGACACGGTTGTGCTTGGCACCAGTAATGGAGAGCGATGGGTAGGAACTGAGAATATCAAAAACGCCTACACCGAGATATTCAAGGATTATGACCCCAACACGCTCGACGCCAAGTGTGACTGGAAGACTGGGCAGTACATTGGTGACCTGGCCTGGATGGCAGCGACCTGTCAGGCCAAGGACTCATTGAAAGGCAAAACAAGGAAGTACGAACTCAACGTCACGGCAGCAATGTTGAAGCAGGATGGCAAGTGGCGCTTTGCTATGCTTCACATGTCTAATCCGCCAGCGTCTAGTGCACCTTAGGCCAATCGGTAATGAGCGAGACGCAAGGAACGTTGCCATTTAGAACATTATACCTATTAGGAGGTTGAGGCCATGGCTGATGATGCCAAGATTGGACCCGGTCAAGATGTCAACGAGTCAGAGGAAGAAAAGAGACTCCTCAGCAGAAGAAATTTTCTCGTCGGCCTACGCAAATGGTCGACGATCATCATTGGTGGAGCGCTGCTGAGCAGCGTCTTGCCGCAGGAGGAAGCTGCCGGCTGGGTCAACGGCAGAGCTGCTTGGGTCAACGGCAGGGGTGGTTGGGTGAACGGCGGTGGCGGCGGTGGAGCGGGCTGGGTGAACAGGGCCGGCGGCGGTGGCGCGGCCTGGGTTAACAAGTCCGGAGGCGGCGGTGGCGCCGCCTGGGTCAACGGAAGGGGTGGCTGGGTGAACGGCGCAGGCTGGATCAACAGATAGCGAATTGGCTCGGCACAACTCACTGGATCTGCTTGATGAGGCGGCATAGAAAGGACCTCATCAAGTACTGCGGCGCGTTAAGACTACCTCATAGGAACCCGGCTTTTCGCGACTCGCCGCCTAGCGACTCACGTAAGTCGGTAAAGCAGTTTCTCCGAGAACGAATGCCAACGCGTTGAGGTTGGTACTGGCAATGAAAGATGGCTGATTCAGTCGTATACAACATTCCAGCGCGGATGGTTGAGGAATACCGTGGTCGCCCCGTTATCGTTCGCTCTGATCAGCCATCCGAACTTGTGGCGCGCCTGCCTGAAGCATACCTGAAAGATCTCGCGTGTGTTCAATTACTCTCCCTGGACGGCGAAATTGATGACCTGATTCATTGGGGAGAGTTGGTGCCAGTCGACATCGTGATGCGAAACCCGGTGGAGTTCCCCAAGCTTTACCGGTACGCCGATTTGCTCGAAAACCACCCGGTGCGGGTCTCGATCCCTGCGGTCCCGGGCTGCTACAAAGCGGTGAAGCTGGCCGTGTCTTTGAATTTCGCCGTGAAGCTGGTCATAGCTCAGCAGCCCGATCAGGCGCTGATTGAAGAACTGGCTCAGATCCTGGATCTGTACCTCCATCGTCCCAACGTAGCGCAGCCCGTTGAGTATTTCCACAGCACGTTTTTGGCCTTTTACCACGGGGAGGGCATTACCCTTTGGTCAGTTCAGGAAGAGGACCCGATGGTGATTCGTTACGTCACCGATGAGGGCGAAGAGACGATCTCCCCCCGCCTAGAGGGAATAACTTTCGGGGCGGACTACGACTCAGTTGTGGCCGAGTATCAACGGGCGCTATTGGCCGAAAAAGGTGAATGCGAAGGTTGCGAGTTTTGGGATATCTGCGGGGGATATTTCAAGTGGCCCGATAAGCAATATCACTGTGACGGCGTGAAAAGCCTCTTTCGCACGTTGAAGGAGGCCGCCGGCGAATTGCAACGCGAGCTCAAATCCTTTGAGGAGTTGCAAGGAGAAATGCAGCCATGAGGGGAAATCACTTCTCGGTCATTTTGCTCCCGACTAACAAATGCAACGTCAATTGCGACTATTGTTTTGAGGACAAGACCCGCGACAACATGTCGATGGACCGGCTTTCAATTCTGATCGATAAAGTGCTCGATCACATGGAACGAAGCCACGTCGGGGCCTTGACGATCTACTGGCAGGGCGGCGAAATCATGACGATGCCGCCACGTTGGTTCGAGCAAGCCTATAAAGTGATCCAGAGCGCTGCCCTGGCGCGGAACAAACACGTTCAGCACAGCCTTCAGACGAACATGATTGGATACAACAAGGGGTGGAACAAGATCATCGCCGAGATGTTTGGCAACAGTGTAGGCACTTCCATGGACTACCCAAACCTGCACCGAAAGATGTTTCACGGCGGGCCGGATGATTACACCCGACTCTGGTATCGCAACGTCCAATCGGCGCGCGCCGCAGGGATTGACCTCTCGGTCATTGCCGTGGCCAATCAAGGCACGTTAGCAGTGGGTGCTGAGCGGTTCTATTCCTACTTCGTTGATGAGCTGCAAATCCACGCATTTCAGGTCAACACTCCGTTCCCCGGAGGAGAAGAGAACGATGTCAAGAACAGCATGCCGTTGGATGTAGAAGATCTGGCCCGGTTCTTCATTGATCTGACAAACGTGTGGTTAGAGCGCGGGTATGACCAGGGCGTGAGGGTCGGCCCGGTTGACGAGTTGGTCAAGCAATTCATCGACGGGGCGGGATGCCTGCCCTGCATTTGGCAGAAGAACTGTGCCGATGAATTCATCTCGATTGATGCGCGTGGTTATGTGGCGCAATGTGATTGCTGGGTAACCAGTTACCCGGAGTACTTTTTTGGCAACATCTTTGAGTCCGACAGTCTCACGGAGTTGCTGAAGCACAGCCCAGCCCGCCAGAAATTCCTTGACCGGCCATCAGTGAACATCCAGCAGGATTGCCTGGAATGCGATTACCTCTCGATATGCCACGGAGGATGTCCGGTCAGAACCTATACCTTCAGCGGCACCCTCTTTGAAAAAGACCCTTACTGCCATCTCTACAAATCTCTGTTTAGGTATGTCGAGGACGTGGCCGCGACACTCGCCCGGGGACGAGCAATCAACCCAAGTTGGAAAGCACCGGCCACTAGCTGTGGCGGAAAGTCTTGTGGCACGAAGCCGGCAGCAGCGGGCCCCTCGCTGGTCCAGTTGGAAAGCTCCTGGTCCGCCTCGGGCGGAGCCAAGCTGCGGGAATTACCGGTCCTGCAGTAGATAACTCCCCAAATGGAGCAAAGCACTGGAGCACAAGATGTCGGACTTAGAAGACCTCATCGCACGCGCGCGCCATTGATAAGTGGAAAGCCTCATCCGTTCCTAATCTTCATTTGAAACCCTTGATCAGCACAGCGTTAGGGATCAGATATGTCGACACGCCAGAAAATTCGCTACGAAGAGAAGAGGAGTTAACTAAAAAGGCAACTCCTGAGACTCATCATTGGCGGTGGTATTTGTGTCGCCGTCCCTATCGAAGTCCTCTTGGTTGAGTCGTTCCCACTCTTCCCACGTAACACCATATGCAAACCCAGCCGCAGTGTAACCCGCGATATAGGCATAGTGTTTTTGAGAAGGGAGCAGTGGAATCAGGTCATCTCAAGCTCGTCAATTTTCGAGGCGCGCTAAAGGTCAATCCTCAGAATGCGTCCTCCGGTTCCGACCAACCAACCGGTCTTCGGGCTTCCGAACGCGACGCCCCAGTAGCCGGTCACTCCGGGCAAGGTGAACCAGGTGTTACCTTCATTAGGTGTCCAGGCCGAACCCCCAGGACCCGTGACCACCACTGTCTGGTTCGCATCCGATTTATCGTGGTCGTCTCCTGCGTGTCCGCCGCCTTTGCCAACTTCACCGGCATAACTCAACCCAAACACCGTCCCGATATTCGGCTGCTGTGTCGTGACCGTCCAGGTCTTGCCGCCATCGCTCGAGGTCGCGGTCTGAGCAAACGGCGGGGCTGCCGGATCGAGATCTCCGCCGCCGATGATCCCGTGCGACGCATCTCGGAAAGCCACGCTGAATATACCTGCGCTCGGCGATCCACGTAGCGGTGAATTGTAAGCGTTCCACGTATCGCCCCCATCCACGGTAGCAAGAACTCTCGACGGAGATGCACCACCGGTTACGATCCACGCATTGTTCTTGCCTTGTGTCGCGACGCATGTACCACTCGAAGCGAACGACGATTCTCCCGCGAGCGCCGGCGGCAGGTTGTTGCCGATGTCCTGCCAGGTCGTCCCATCAGTCGTGCGGATCACCGGAAAGCTCCCGTTCACCGAGTCACTCTGCGTAATGCCACGCTTGGGCTTCCAGAACGCGAAGCAGTCGTAGAACGCGTCCATATCCTGGTTCTGGAACTGCAGAGTCCACGTCGCACCGCCATCGGTCGTCTTGTAGATTCGGGAATCGGTTCCGCTCCCGATCGACAACAGATACGCAACCTTGTCGCTCACTCCCTCGACATCGCGGAATTGCAGCGCCTCGGCTCCGGGCACCACGCCGGCCCTCCAGGTCTGCCCACCGTCGGTAGTGATAACAAACGTGCCGGCGCGCCCGCTCGCCCAGACAACGCGTGAGTTCACCGGACTCACCGCGATCAGTCCCTGTATCGTGCCGCTGTTTTGCGGCGTGAGTGTTGGTTGATGGAGCTTGAGATGAGCATCGGCAAAGGTCAGGGCCGCTGATGCTAAGAGGGCAACCAGGAAAACAGCCAAAGAACGTTTGGACATGGCAATCTCTCCTGAGGGAATGTGGTGGTGGTCGAGCGGCAGTATAGGCCCCACTCCAAGGAGTGTCAAAGAAACTTTGGAGTAGATTTTCATATGAGGAAATAGGAGGAGAAGGCTCGTTCGTGTTAGTGGCCCAATTTCACTGCCCCTCTGCGATCTCTGTGTAACAAGAGCGCACAATTAGATTTTTTCAGCAAGAGTTTTCACGCAAAGACGAACGGTGCAAAGACGCAAACAACAAATCGGCTTGAACTTTGCGTCTTTGTACCTTTGCGTTTTTGCGTGACACTGTCTTGTTGCAGCACGGAGGAGAACGGCGGGATGCCTTGCTTCTGTAGCGTTTCCGCAGCGGATTTCGTGTGATTCGTGGATCAAGCCTCTTGACCTCAGTAATCTCCGCGTAACAACTTCGTGAAACCTGTTTTCTGAGCAAAGATTAATCTGCAGCTAATCGTGTCTTGAGTCGCACAGGCGGGTTGCAGCATGGACGCCGCAGGCATAGAATGCCGCCAAAATCGGTCTCCCATCTTTGTTTCATTGGAGGATGTTATGAAATCAAGAATCATTGTACTGACTGTCGCGTCGGTTCTTTTCGCGGTGACCGTGTGCTTAGCCCAAAACATGAATATGGGCACCTGGAAGCTGAATGAGGCGAAATCAAAATTCGCTCCGGGTGCGGCAAAGAACACAACAGTTGTTTACGAAGCGGCGGGTGACAGCATAAAGGTTACCGTGGATGGCATCGACGGCAGCGGCAACCCTACGCACAACGAGTGGACGGGGAAGTTTGATGGTATGGATTACCCGGTCACCGGCGATGCACTTGCAGACACCCGGGCGTATAAAGAAGTTGACGCGCATACATTGGAACTAACCGGCAAGAAAGCCGGCAAGGTTACGCTTACGGGGCGAATTGTCGTGTCGGCCGATGGCAAGAGTCGTACCGTCACCATAAACACAACCGACTCGAAAGGCATGAAAATCAAGAGCGTTGCAGTTTACGACAAGCAGTAGCCGCACCATTTTCTGTAAGGGCGAGGCAATAGGAATGCCCTCCCCTAAGTTCTTTGCGGGAGGGCATTTTCGTCTCACCGGCGCTACTTCATTTCGCTCACCTATAAATAGAACAAGCTGGGAAGGGGGCAAGCGGAGCTACACGCTTCTCACCACATGGCACCGAGCGCGCCCCCGCTGACTCGCCATAGTTGAACTTTTTAAGCACTCACTTGTCTTCATCTCTCTTCCAAAAAGAATGCCAGCCCATCTCCTTCACCGCCTTTGACAACTTCTCAGAATCATTGGGCCACCACCACTCATGATCCACAGCCAGGGGTTCATCTCCCTGATAATAGAATGAACAAAAGCTTGACCAATGGTAGCTAGGTTGAGGTTTGACCATTTTCGAGCCATGTGAGGAGCTCCTTTGTGAGATAAGTTATTGATTACATGTTAAATCGTCACCGACTGCTTTAGCCAACGCCTTTGACGTTGGACATCCACTCGAAGGAGTGGCGACGATCGCGAGGACGCTATGCGAAACAAATTGTGAGAATGAGTCTCCGTCGAACCCGCAGCACAACTTGTGAGAATGAGGTCCCTGGCGCCTGCCCCACAACTTGGAACAATTTGCAGGTTGGGAAGGGGGCAAGGCGCCTTAGCGCCGCGCCCCCGCTCAACTTTGAAGACCTTGATTTCAGTGATCCGCGTCATCCGCGTTTGTGTGCGGCTAAGATCCTCAACTACGAACCAACCCGACCTTTCGTGTGATTTCGTGGATCGTTTTTGTTCTTGCAGCTTAAAGTCGTGTTCCAGGGTGGACCAAAGCTCTTTAGCAGGGCACGATCCAATCGCTCCGCAACCTGATTCCATAAGGCACTTGATGCTTTCGACCGTGCTAAGAAGCCCGCAGGCGATTCAAGACGCTGAATTTGTTCGAACGGGATCGCTGAGATTGCTCTTCTCATTTGATATGCTTTCTCGTCCTATTATTGAACACCCGTTTTTTCGAAGTTCAGGCGTCTCACGATTCGGGCGGATCTGATTTACCGACTCGCCACGGTACGAATTCATCAAGCTCCGGGGGATAGAAGAATGGATCAGGTTCGAGCACCTCACCGCGGGCAATGCGTTCTTCACGCTCTTTCCATTTTCGATCGAATTCCTTGTGACGCTCCTCCATCTCTCTCTGATCAGCCTCCCACTCTTCAATCGTACGAAACGTTGAGAAGGCAAATTCGTCGTCCATGTTGCAGCCATCCAGATGCCAGAAGTAGATTCCCAAGCCCGCCTCTGCTTCATCACCCATCATCTTGCAAACCGGGCAATCTTCATCGATCACCATGCTGCGACCACCCATTGCTTCAATTGCTTCGGGTAGTCGCCTGCGCTCATTATCGATAATGTTGATTGGAAGGCCCTCGAACTCCTTATTTGGCTCGTTGAGCCACACACTTTTTGCTTTATTGAGAGCCGCGATAGTTTCCGTTTGCGAACTGTCGCCTACTAACGCAGAACCTGCAATATCAACGGCACTCCGGATGAGGTGACGGACCATGTAGTAGTAGATCACCCACTCATGCGTACCGAACCCAGCAAACCGATAAGCGAAAGAATTGCGGTCGAGGCAAGGCGGACCTTCCAGTTGAATGCTCCATTGCATGGCGCGCGATTCAAGGTCGAAATTGATCAAATCCTGCTTCGCAAGTAGCACATCTCGCGGTGATAGACCTCGCAGATCGCCTCTCGGCGTTAAGAGCCAGCGTCTATGTATGTCTCTAACTATCTCTGCCAGTGGATGGCAAACCTCCTCAGACTCTTCATTCGAACATTCTGGCGTCATGATCGATGCGACGGGTTGCGACTCATCATCGTGTAGTCCATCGGCGTTAGAAGCAGCGGACTTGTGGAGCTGAGGACTTTCCTTGACATTCGCTGCAATGAATTCGAATAACGGAGATCCATACAGAATTGCGCGCGCGTCGAGGGGTCTGGATCGCGCGGTCCGCCGTTCATCGCGCAAACCCTCGTACTCTTCAACTGAACTGACGAACAGCCAGTCGTCAGGTAATCGATAACGCAGTGGAATATCGGTGCACTGTGTGCCATCGTGATATTCAACGCACCCTTCTCGACCGGGTTGGGAGTATGTGGAATCGCACGCGACGACGCGGGCGGCAAGATCGATCGTGAGGATGCCGGCGTCATGTAGATCAACTGATGTCCTCCGAAAAAGGTTTGGGCGCAGACCGAAGTTTGGCGGAATTTTCTCAAACCTCGCGAGTGCGGCTTCGAGTTCCGAAATGGTTTCAGGTTCTGCTGAGAGTGCGGCAACGCAACGATCGCCTATTGAACCGTGGATTGTGCCGGAAAGAATCGTTTGTGAATCGATGAGGTTGAGTTTGATCTCGCTCATGGTGAGTATTCCTTTCAAGTGAGGTTTGAAAAACGCGTGAAAGATAGCATGAAGACGTCGAGTCGGGGTAGGGGCGAAGCCGCGGCTAGGGAGGTCATGGACACGGCGTGAGTATGCACACAGAGGGACTCATTCCTACCGAGGTTGCGTGAAAACTCTTAAATACCCCCCACCACAGTTGGAGGATGGTTCAGGTCCTACCTACCAAAAGCCAGAAAAAACATTTATGCGTGCTTGCGCGAACATGAGTGGAAGCGAAGACTTGCGCGGCAAGCGCGAGAAGTTTTATGGCCCTTCGGTAGTAGGCTGGACTTGAACAATCCCCCAACTGCGGTTGGGAGTATTTAAGGTTTTCACACAGATTCTGCCGCTGCCGGTTTTGAGGTTGGTGTGATTTCGTGGATCTGTTCGTGTAATTTCGTGGATCGATTTAGCCTTACGGAAAGAAGGATCCACGAAATTACACGAAAAGAGAATTTCGGAAGAGATTTGCCGCTGACCTTTTCAATGATGACCCTTCGTGCTTGTTGGGTGGACAATGGCAGGATCGATTGTTTACTCAAAAAAACAGTGGCTGATTCAGAGTTGAGTAATACTGGAACTTAAGTGAGCTCGAGAGAAAGGGGCGCCCAGGGAGTGGCGCCCCTACAGATCTGATGCCTGGGCTCCAAGATCAGCTGCGCTTCGTTTGGGCTCTCTGACTCGCCAGACGTGTTAGCTTCTTCCATTTCTTCTTTTCGACAATCTCGGCTCTGATATCCTGCTTGCGGGACAGGTAGTTTAATTCCTTTTGTAACTTCTCGTAGCTGAGATACCTCTCCGCATCAATCACTCCTTTGGCCAAAGCCTCGCGAACCGCGCAACGCGGCTCATCCTGATGGCGGCAATCGCTGAAATAGCAACGGCTCGCCAGGGCTTCGATGTCACCAAAGGCGAGCTGCAAACCGCCCTCTCCGTCCCAGAGCTGCAACTCGCGCAGGCCGGGAGTGTCGAGCACAAGCCCTCCACGCGGCAGGAGAATCAGCTCGCGATGTGTCGTCGTGTGCCGGCCGCGACCGTCGTGCTCGCGCACTTCTTGTACTCTTAAATGGTCACGACCAATCAGGTGGTTGATGAGAGTTGATTTTCCGACTCCGGATGAGCCCAGGAGCGCCACGGTCTGCCCCTGCAGGAAGTATCGCGTCAACTCCTTCAGTCCCTCCTGGTTGACGATACTGATTGCGTGGATCGGCACACCGCCGGCCACCCTTTGAGTTTCTGTTATTCGGTCTTCGACCTCATCGCAAAGGTCCGACTTGCTCAGGATGATTACAGGATTGGCGCCGCTCTCCCAAGCGACGGTCAGGTAGCGCTCGATACGGCGTGGGTTGAAGTCTTGATTCAGCGAGCTGACCAGAAAGACAGTGTCGATGTTCGCCCCGACGATCTGTTCTTCGGTGCGTGAGCCTGCTACCTTGCGCGTGAATTTGCTCCTCCGCGTTAGGACGGCGTGGATTGTCACTTTGTCACGCTCCGGGCGCGGCCGGATCACGACCCAGTCTCCGACTGCCGGCAGGTCCGCTCGGTTTACGGCCTCGTGCCTGAGCTTGCCCGCAATTTCGGCGAGTACCTCGCCCCACTGAGTGTAGAGCCGGTAGAAGTGTTTGTATTCAAGTGCCACTCGGCCTGACGTGTAGTCGCTTCCAGCGTAGGGTTGGAAATGCAGCTCAAAGAATTTATTCCAGCCTAAAGCTGACAGTTGATGAGTATGAGAATTCATGATTGGTTTCTCCAAATAAGGCTGATCGGCCTCGGTGCACATGCCACGAGACTCAGGATATGAATTGTGCCGGTTTTTAAGGATTTAAAGAGGGGTTGAGCTGCTGGACACTGTAGAGGGCAACGTGGGCCCTCGGCCGCGCGCAAATAACCGACCGGGAAAAACCAGTGGGTTTAGTCCGCCGCGTTCGAGCAACTCACTTTTAGAGGACAGTCATAGGCGCTGGGATCAGGAACTAACTTCAAAACTGCCGGATCGAACGGACCGGATCGTACATGTGGGGCCTTGGAAAAAGCAACTTCTCTGTAGCCTACAAACATGAGCACATTGTGGAGAAAATCATTAGGCAAAAAAAAGACTTATTGCCTTACGCAAAAACCCACTCGAAATGAGATTGACTTTTTCGACCGTCGGGAATACTGTCTGGCCGTTCTCATTGAATCGCTGAATTTCTGCCGAGACCCGACAACAGGCCAAAGACGAGCCGCTTCCTCGCACACTCGCTAAAGGCCACGATCAAAACAGTAGTGCGATAGTTCTGCAGATGTTGTGAACTTGTTTTGTTAACTCGAGCCTCACTCACACTTCCCGACCGAGAGTCCCGCTCCTGTTAACTTCGCGTCAACCACT
>WNGA01018245.1_pt1 | contig 11271 bp, 10 predicted proteins | sample 5400061 | NCBI WGS metagenome assembly WNGA01 (sample SAMN13153366, study PRJNA577476) | soil metagenome | isolation source: 100 cm soil or saprolite under grassland replicate 2 | place: USA:California | collected 2016-06-15
GTCATCACCCAGGCGAAAGTAACCAAGCGGCACACTGTGGGGATACCCCTGCCGCCCAATGGTCGAGAGGACAATCCACCCCGGTTTCGTATCCAGAAATGCTTTGACTTCCTGGTCGGTCATCCGTGCTGGCATCTTTTGTTGTCTCCATATCCCTTACGTACCACGCGATTGGAGGATACACTCGTACGCATCAGCATACAGCGCCGTCACGCGACCGTCAAAGAACTCCACAACGGTCTTCAGCAAGCCTATTGGCGCGATGATGTGCGGTGGGTGTCGCGGTTTGGCACCCCTCCTGAGAACTTGGCAGCGGCCGTGTGCAGTTGTCTATAATCCATCTTAGTCTCCTGGCCTGGCGTCCGAAGCCTTAGAGCCAGGAGTAGTGGCGGCTAGAACACAACAGAAATAACGTAAAATCAATAAAAAAAGTAGCAATAGGAATTTCTCATGCATATTCAATAAAAGTTAAAAAACTGAAGAGACTTTTCCATAAGTCATTGAGAAATATATAAATCATAATATAGGCAAGAGAATTGTCAAGGTTCTAAATTTTGGCGCTCCTGAGTATAGCACTGCTCAAGAATTAGAGGTTTTAAAGTCCAAGGCTTTACTATTTCAACCGAACTTGGTCATTATTCAACACTCAATAAATGATATGTATGTATGCAATTACATACAACCAGAATATACAAATATAAATTCGCTGATTCACAAAAGTAGATTCTTAGTTAGGCTTTGGAAAAATATTTTATACTCTCCTTTTGGGAAAAATTTTTATTTGAATGGGTAGGTAGTAATTTTCCAGATGCATTACTTTTTCAAGAAGGTTTCGTGGGGACACGAAAAGCCGCAGATGATGAAGTCCCCTCCTACAAACCCCATCCATCCAGGACAAAGGATCGCGTTCCAGGGCGTTATCACTATATGCTCAGCAAAGAAAATTGGCGGATGCATATGAACAAACAAAAAGGGATTCTGTTAATTGCAACTAGATTTATTGATGAAGAGGAAAAGGTTATTTTTTTAAAGGAAGATTTTGCTGTTTATTCTTTTTTTTGAAATTTTTCAAGATGAAGACATGAGAGATTACGGTTATAACCCTGATAATACAGCAGATCATTTTAACGCAAATGGATATTCTTTGATAGCAAAAGCCTTGGCTGATTACATACAAAAGCATTATACAATTTCAAAAGATAAATAAATCAAAAAATTCATCCCTTCTCATGACAGACAAAACCCAACTTGCGTGCTCTTGGTCGTGGGCGTAGGCGCCGCGAGGTAGGGTATCCACCCACGGCCACGCGGCGCAAGGCGAGCGGGTGATAGGTTGTGGAAAAAGTGCCTTCGACCAATAGAGGAGACGCCCACCCACTCTAGTGTGAGCACACGGAAAAGCACTTGCTTACTCCTTGGAAAAGTGCTACATAATACTTTATTTACCGATTTGATGTCCTACCTACAAGGCATAGCGCCTAATGTAGTGTCCTTGCCGCCATATCAAGTGGCTGTCTAGAGTGTCTCTCCCGTGAGACAGCGGATGATGTGCACGCGATGATTCTGTAGCCAAAGGGTAAACGTAGGTATGGAATTTGATTCTATCGAAGCCTTGCAGCAGGCGATGCGCGCCCATGACTATATCTGCGACCGCGCTCTGGCGACCGTCGTCTTTCTGGCGATGAAGCTGGAAAAGCCGATTCTCCTGGAGGGCGAAGCTGGGGTGGGCAAGACTGAGGTGGCCAAGGTATTGACTGCGGTGCTGGACGCGAAGCTGATTCGTCTGCAGTGCTACGAAGGTCTCGACGTGAATACGGCGCTCTATGAGTGGAATTTCCCGCGGCAGATGCTCCACATCAAGATTGCTGAGGCGGCAGCCCAGGCGACTGCCGAGCAAATTGAGCAAGAGCTGTTCAGCACTGACTATTTAATCAAACGGCCTTTACTCGAGGCGATTCAGAGTGGGATCACACAACCCACAGTATTGCTCATCGATGAGGTAGATCGCTCAGACGAAGAGTTTGAGGCTTTTTTGCTTGAAGTGTTATCGGATTTCCAGATTAGTATCCCTGAAATCGGCACGCTGAAGGCCGAACGTTACCCCCTCGTGATCCTGACGTCCAACCGGACCCGCGAGATTCATGATGCCCTGAAGCGTCGCTGCCTCTTCCACTGGATCGATTACCCGACTTTTGAGAAAGAATATGCCATCGTCCGCACGAAGGTTCCAGGCATTGAAGCGCATCTGGCAAGTCAGGTATGCCAGTTCGCGGAGGCGATGCGTCGGCAGGATTTTTATAAGAGGCCAGGGGTCGCTGAAACACTCGATTGGGCCCGGGCGTTACTCTACCTGGGGCGGGAACGTCTTGAGATTCCCACCATCGAGGAGACGTTGGGGTGCGTCTTGAAATATAAAGAAGACCTGGATAAGGCCAACGAGGATCTCCTGGAGACGATTCTCAACACCATACGCGTGTGAGACAGCCATGCAGACAGTGGGCATCGAAGAGGTGGGTGAGCGGGCGGCGGAAGTCGTAGGACAAAAGCTTCTAGAATTTTGTCACCTCGCGCGGGCGCATGGTATGAGGGTGACAGCGAGCAGAATTATTGACGCTTTTCGCGCCCTGCAAGCGATTGACGTGTTTCGACAAGACGATTTTTACACCGTGCTAGAAGCGAATATGGTTTCGCATGCCAGTGACCGTGACCTCTTTCGCCAACTCTTCCTCCAGTTCTGGAGTGGCCCAACCTGGGTGATGCCTCTGGACCCATGTTTACCAGCCGGGGAGGATGCCTGTGCGCCACCGCCAGCATTGCTCCAACAACCGAAAATGCATGTCGAAAACTGGGACGTGCAGACTGATGATGCCTCTGAAGAGGCGCAGCAGAGTGTCGCGTTGTACAGTCCGCAGGAGGTGCTGACGCGCAAGGACTTCGGCAAAATGGCCGCACAGGAGCTGCTGCGCGTGCAGCGCTTGATCATTGCGATGGCACGCCAGATGGCGACACGCCTGAGCCGTCGGAAAAAGGCGAGCGTCAAAGCGCGCGTGATCGATCCAGGACGAACGATGCGCCGGAGCCTGCGTTACGGCGGTGAGGTGATGGAACTCATGCGGCGGGGTCCCAAGCTTGGCAAGACCAAAATGGTGGTGTTGTGTGATGTCAGCGGCTCAATGGACATCTACACCACCTTCCTCATCCAGTTCCTCTATGGCCTCCAGAATGGGCTGCGTGGTATCGAAACCATCGTGTTTAGTACACGCTTAACACGCATTACCCCGTACTTGCGACGCCGGAATATCGATGCGGCGCTGCAGCTGATCTCTGACACCGTCCAGGACTGGTCTGGTGGCACCAAGATCGGCGCGTGCTTACAAGAGTTTAACGCGACGATGGCGGCCAACATGGTGACCTCGAAAACCTTAGTGATTATCATCAGCGATGGCTGGGACACTGGCGATACGGCGGTGCTTGATACCGCCATGGCCCAGCTGCGACGCATGGCTTTGCGCGTTATCTGGCTCAATCCACTGCTCGGGAGTACCAACTACCAGCCTTTATGCAAGGGTATACAGACGGCTTTGCCCTATGTGCATGATTTTTTGCCGGTCCATAATGTGGAGAGCCTACGCCAGTTTGGGCACCTGGTGGCAAGTTTAATCTGAATGGCTAGGGTAGGGCAAAGAGTGTAATTGGCATTTGTAAAGTTCGCGGAGCTGTTGGAAAAAGGTGAGGGTGGCGGGGACACGGTAATCAGGGTAAGTCCACTCCCAGGGCTGAAAGGCGTGCTGCCGATACCGTAAAGTTACTTCAGCAAAAATGCCGTCACCAATATAGAGCCGATGGCTATGATCCTTCGTTGACGCCAGGACAACTTTCGCCAGGTCAAGATAGCCGGGATCGATATTGACACGCCGCTGGCCTTGCGGTGTAGCCCACCTGGCTTCAAGTTGATTGGTCAGGTGTTTCACAGTGGCCAGAGCAGCAATGCTGATGAGAGGATCGAAAGCAATATATAGACGTGTGAGATTGGCGCCCATTTCGCGCTCGTAATACGTGGTTTGGGTGAAGGGCATGGGGGTACTGCGGAGCACAATAGCACCGTAGGTCTGGGTCATGACAGTTTCCACATCGTTAACAGCTATGGCAGGGGCCACAAGCAAGGCACAGAAAAGTTTCACCTGTGTTGGTGGATGCACGGTTCCCATAACGCACTTGATCCTCTCTGGGGGAACTAAGGGGAACTGTTCTTCCATCTCCTGTGAGCACTGGATCATGCCGGCGCTGGGGAGAAACGCATGCACACAGAGAACACCATCACGATGTGTGGCGACATCGACCATATTTTCGCTGTGGCCAGCGCTGTTGAGCAATGGCCACATTTGCTGCCGCACTACCGTTGGGTCAAAGTGCTCTCGGGAGACACGACAGAACGCCTCGTGGAGATGGCCGCGCATCGTGACGGCTTTCCAGTGCGCTGGACAGCCCGTCAGCGCCTTGATCCGAGCCAGCATTGCATCCATTTTACGCATGTACGTGGCATCAGTCGAGGCATGGAAGTGACCTGGTTTTTGGAGGCGGATGGGCCGCTGGTGCACGTCCGTATTGTGCACGACCTCACGTGGCGCTGGCCGCCCATTGGGCCTTTTGTGGCCCAGTATATCATTGGCGAGTTGTTCGTGAGTCATATTGCCTCCAAGACACTCCGCACCATCAAACAGCATATTGAAGGCCATGAGGTGTCACGGTCGTGTTGATGCCAGAGGTCCAATACAGGAGACCCCACTGACGACTCAGGTTTGCACTTATGGTGAGTATAGACGATTGGAGCCTGCACATCTCCCCGGAACAAGGATAGGATACGAAACATGATGACACGTCGTGTGGTAGTCACTGGTATTGGTGCCGTGACCACGATTGGGCATGGACGCCAGGGGTTATGGGAGGGGGTGCAGCGTGGAGAATCAGCAGTCCGCAGTCTGACGCGCTTCGATCCCTCGCCGTATCGTGCCCGTATGGCCGCAGAAGTCGACATCAATGTGGCAGACTATCTCGATCGCAAGCAGTCCAAACGTCTCGATCGTTTTGCCCAGTTTGCCGTTATCGCTGCCCGTATGGCGGTCGAAGACGCGGGCTTGAGGTTGCCAGATGAACCGCCAGGGACGGTCGGCGTGATCATGGGGAGTGCGCTGGGCGGTATCACGATGGCGGAGACCCAATACCTGGCGTACCTCCAGCATGGCCTGCGGGCCGTGAATCCTGCGCTGGCCCTGGCTGTGTTCGGTGCGTCGTGTTCGTGCACCATTGCCATCGACCTGGGCCTTACAGGACCGAATAGCACCAACTCGAATAGCTGTTCGGCTGGCACCATAGCGCTTGGTGAGGCATTCCGCCTGATCCGTGCGGGACACGCTGATGTGGTGCTAGCTGGCGGTGCGGAAGCACCCCTCACGCCGCTCTCCTTTGGCGCTTTCGATGTGATCCGCGCCATGTCCACCGCGAACGACACGCCTTCCCTCGCCTACCGGCCGTTTGATCGTGATCGTGATGGCTTTGTCATGGCGGAAGGTGCGGCGGTGCTCGCCCTTGAGGAATTACAGCACGCCGTGCGGCGTGGAGCAATGATCCTTGGTGAAGTCCGCGGCTATGGACTCACCAATGATGCCCACCACATGACGGCACCGCATCCGCGAGGTGAACCAGCAGCCCAGGCGATGCGTCTCGCCCTGCAGGAAGCACAGGTGGCGCCGGAGGAGATTGGCTATATCAACGCCCACGGTAGCTCTACACCGCTCAATGATAAAGCCGAAACGCGCGCTATCAAACACGTCTTGGGTGCGCATGCCTATGCCATCCCAGTCAGTTCGACCAAAGCCTTGCATGCCCATGCCTTTGGCGCCACTGGAGCCATTGAAGTAGCGCTTTGTTGCCTCGCTTTCGAGCAGCATTATTTACCACCGACGATTAACTACGTCACCCCCGACCCAGAGTGTGATTTGAACTACCTTCCTAACCACGGGGTCCACACGACAGTGGACTACATCTTGAAAAACTCCTTCGGTTTTGGTGGCATCAACGCCAGCCTGGTCTTGCAGCGTTACCGTCCAGAACACGAAGCAGCCCACCACACCCTATGAGCTGGCCCGCATGCAAAACGCTGTGGCTCCCACCGCGGTCGCAACAACAAGAATGGCTCGATGGCGGTGATATTCCTATACGGGATTTGCACCAGAATCTGGATGACTTACGGCGGTTGAATCGTTACCTTGGGAGTCACTGGCTGCTCCTCAGGGCCTTCCAGCGTGCCTGGCGCCAGGCGGGATGTCCAAATCACCTCCGTGTGCTAGATGTCGGCACCGGGGCTGGGGATATGCCAGAGGTCTTGACGCGCTGGGGGAAGCGTCGTGGGGTACAGCTCGTGGTGGTGGCTGTAGATAACCATCGTGGAGTGCTCCAGTATAGGCGCTCCGTCCAGTCTCTCCCCCCGTCGATCACGTTCATGCAAGCTGATGGTTTGTGTTTGCCTTTTCGTGCCCGGACCTTTGATGTGGTGGTGTGTTCGACTATGCTCCACCACCTGGATTGGCAGCAAGGCATTACGCTGTTACACAACATGGCAATGATGGCGCGTTATGGGGTGGTGGTCAACGATCTGGTGCGCAGTCGGCTGTATTACTATGCGGCGCGTCTCGTGCTGGCTGTTATACCGTGCAATCAGGTGACACGTCATGATGGGCCGCTGTCCGTGTTACGGGCCTACAGCGTTGGGGAAGTAAGAGAGATGGCACGTCTGGCGGGATGCACGCGGGTGCGCGTGTCTACAGCCTTGGGCTATCGGTTCATGCTGGCCTATGGACCTCCGGTAGAGGAGATGGCAGCAATGGATGGAGCCTGATGTGCTCGTCGTGAGGCCTGGGGGATATCGATCTGGCACTGGTAGGCGACACGTGAGACCATGTAAGTGTCGTTGTGCGTATGGCGTATGCCTGGCGCTACACAGTGCGACACGCGCTGCCATGGTAGCGCATCGTGCACTGTGCAGTGGTCATTTCTCTGTCCGCCATGTGTAGAGCTATGGTCTCAGACAGCGTCAGATATTGGCGCAGCTCACGTGCCCTCAACGAGTGGAATGGCTTCGTCAATGAGCATGATCGGGATATCATCTCGAATGGGATAGAGATACCGCCCATCTTTACGCACCAAGCCACCGTCGATAGGCTCTAGCACGGATGTGCCACGGCGGTTGGTGAGTTGCCCCTGACGTATACGATCATTGAGACGCGTCAGCAAGGGAGGTTCAGCTAAGGTGAGAGGTTGTTTTGTCTCTGGACAAGCAAGTATATCGAGCAGTTCCTTACTGATAACCATAGAGTACTCCCTACCTATACGCAAGTAAGAATAACATTCTCATACAAAAGGCATAACAGAGGCTGTCAGAGTATTGGCAGGTGCAGCCTCTGCTTATTGCCTGTTCGCAGAGTCTGAGGCCGGCCGATAGACCCAGTCGGGGCCATACCACCACCAGTCGTTGGCTTCCACGGGATCGTGGACGCGCCAGAGACCATACTTCCGGATACGCGGAGCTACCTGGTCTTCGTTGCCCTCGTGCATCAGGCGCTCGGTAGTTAAGACGATGCCCACAAGCGCCCCATGTTTCTTGATGGCCTGCCGGGCATAGGCCGAGCCAGTGGGGTACATATTTGAACGGGCGCCATCGACAGGGGAAATGACCTGTTGGAAAAAACGCAGATAGGCATCGAACACCAGCGCTGGTAGGGTGCCATCAGCGGTGGGTGCAGCTGGACGTTCTGTACGCTGGGGCGTTGTGGGAGCACGCATAGGGTTGGCCTGCTGCGCCGGCGTCTCACTCACCTTCCAGAGCATCCAGAAGACTATGAGACAACTGTACAACAATATACGCCGCATGGCTTCCCTCTCGCGCGTGTCCTGGTTTCAATCCACGCCCCACTGCCTTAGCGGGGCGAATGTAGCTAGCGCAGCTTACCACAAAGATTCTGTCAGTTTCAATCCACACCTTCGTCTCTCCTATATTGCCAACGTCCGACATGGTACACTCTCCCCATGACTCGACACCATACGCCAGAACGGTCCCTCCCAACCTTTTGTCGCATTTGTGAAGCCGCATGTGGCTTGCTGGCAGATGTGGATGCGTCTGGGCACCCGGTGCGCCTCCGTCCTGACCGCCAGCACCCTGTCAGCCAGGGGTTTGCCTGCGCCAAGGGCACTCGGTTTCTCGAGGTGGCAGAGCACCCGGAACGGCTTTTATTTCCCTTGCGCCGGCGCGCCGATGGTGGGTATGAGCGCATCACCTGGGACGCGGCTATGGCCTTCCTGGCGCAACGCCTGCGGCCAATGCTCGAGTGTTATGGCCCCCATGCCGTGGGCATCTACTTCGGGAATCCACTGGCGTTTAATACCCTGGGCCTGCTGACCATGCTTGGCTTCATGCATGCCCTGGGCACGCGCAATGTGTTTTCAGCGAGTCCGTTCATCCATCCATTGCCGGATTTCGAGCATACCGATGTGGCGATGCTCCTGGGGACGAATCCCGTTGTCAGTCAGACGAGTTTTATGCATCTGGCAGGCGGCAGTACCGTTTTCGACCGCTTGCAGCAGCGCGGCGGGAAAATTATCTGGATTGATCCGCGCTACACCGAAAGCGCGCAGCGCTGGGGCGAGCATATCGCTATCCGTCCAGGCACGGATATCTTCCTGTTACTGGCTCTGTTACACGCGCTGCGGGAGCGGTATCGCCCTGATCCACGTGTGGAAGGTGTAGACGCTCTGCTGCACCTCGCGGCAGCGTACCCCGTCGAGCGCGCTGCCGCGCTTACGGGCATTGTTCCCAGCCGCATCATGGCCCTGATCGATACCATTCACACGGCCCGCCGTGCCACGTGGCATATGTCGGTTGGGGTGAATCAGGGGCCATTTGGCACGCTCTGTTATATTGTCCTGCAGGCGCTGGCCTACCTCGCGGGCCATGTAGATTGTCAAGGAGGAGTGCTCTTCCATCCTCTAGCGGTATGGCTGGCAGAGATCGCGCGACGCTGCGGCTTCGGCGCGACGCCAGGGTACAGCCGCGTGGGACAGTTTCCTAGCATCTTCAACAGCCTCCCCGCCGGCATTCTGGCCGATGAAATTTTAACCCCAGGTCCCGAACAAATCCGTGCGCTGCTGGTCGTGGCCGGTGATCCTTTAACGTCGATACCGGGTGAGGCGAAACTCCGCCGGGCGCTGTGTCAACTGGAATGTCTGGTGTGTGTAGATCTTTTCCAAAATGGCACAGGGCGTGAGGCTGATCTCATCCTCCCAACGACCAACTGGTTAGAGCGCTGGGATATCGCCAACACCACTGCCTTCTTTCAACACACACGCATGATTCAGTATGCGCGTCCAGTCCGCACGGCTCCCGGTGCGGTGCGTTCCGAAGCCCACATTCTGGCAGCGATGAGTTTGGCATTGGGGCGGCCCTTATGCGGCAGTCGGGCGTTGGCGCGCTTCTGGAGTTGGCTCACCCGGGACACCCGCCTGGCAGCCTTGTGCACGGCGCTGCTGTGGCCGGCTCGCCTGTTGTTCCGGGGCGCCTGGGGTCTCCCTGCGCCGCGACCACGGCCAGGACGCTACCTGGGACGAGGCCCACGCACCCCAGGACACCGGATGCGGTTCTGGCATGCTGATCTTGCTGCCGAGCCGACTCGTCTGGCGGCGTATGCTGCTGCCCTGGGCGGGTCACCAGCGCTGCTTCACCAGCAGGGCACCGTTGCAGAGACTCTCGATGAGGACCCTGATCCATTACAGCCTGAGGCAACGTTCACGCTCATCTGTCGCCGTCGTCGCCTTGGCCACAATAGCTGGCTGCACGGTGCGGTCCATGATGGCAACGCCGAGTGTGTCGCCTGGTTCGCCCCAACTGATCTGCTCGCCCTCGGTGTCCCTGCTGGTGGTGCGTTACTGTTACATACCAGGAGTGCGACGCTACAGGTATCAGGTGTGCCGATGAGTGGTGTGCCGCCGAAGACCGTGGTGGTACCGCACGGAGTGCCGGGCATGAATGTGAATGCTCTGCTGCCAACCGGCGTAGAGATGCTCGAACCCATCAGTGGACAACACTTCATGACAGGTATTGTCGTCCGAGTGACGGTTGGGTGTCAGCGGACAGTGTAGAATGACAGACTGAGCCACTGTGCTATAGCCCACATGCATGTGGCATCGCCGTCGCCCGGCTGCCCAGCAGAAGCAAGAATTTTGTGTTAGAATGGGCACGCTCGTCCGATCCTCAAACTGAAGGAGATGAACCATGCAATTCGGCCTCCTCTACGAAATGCAGCGACCGTTCAAAGGCACCGACATTGACTGGAACACGTTATACAAAGAGACGCTCGAACAGTGTGCACTGGCCGACCAGATGGGTTTTGATAATCTCTGGTTTGTGGAGCATCACTTCCTGACCGGTTTCTCCGGTTCACCATGCCCAGAGGTCATGTTTGGGGCCTTGAGTCAGATTACCAAGCGCATCCGGATTGGCTTCGGCGTGTCGATTTTGCCCTATCATCATCCCGTGCGGGTCGCCGAGCGGGTGGCCATGGTGGACCAGCTAACCCATCAGCATGCTCCCCCAGATCTGGCAGTCGGACGAATTCTCCTGGGATGGCCAGTTCTGGAAGGTGCCAACACGGCGGGTGCTCCCGAAACCCTTCCAGAAACCCCATCCCCGCCTGTACCTGGCGTGTACGCAGACCGACAGCTTTAATGTCGCGGCAGAAAAAGGGATTGGGGTGTTGTCTTCCTCTACCTATGCCACGCATATCCTGGCAGAACATGTCAAGAACTATCGCGCCAGAGTCAAGCACGCCAAACCCGTGGGCGCCTCTGTCAATGAGTTTTGGGGCAACAACGTGCAAGCTTGTTGCGGCGAAGACAACAAGGAGGCACGGGAGTTGGGCGCCCTGTCGCTGAAGACTTTTTTTGGGCCTGACAAGCCGTATATACGCGACCGTATCAACGCCTACGAGGATTTACTGGAGGCGTGGGGTGGCGTCCCTGAGCATTTGAAGGCGGACTTCGGGCGTTGGCTGCGACAGTCCGACGATGCGCACAAGACGCAAGCCCAACAGGCTGGCATCTCCCTGGATTCTGGTCCCGGGGCAGCACGCGCCGCCTTTGCCCAGATGGATGCTGACACGCTGTGTGATCGCGGCGTCATCATCGCGGGCGATCCGGACAGTTGTATCAAAGGCGTGCAGTTGT
>WNGA01011923.1_pt1 | contig 11270 bp, 7 predicted proteins | sample 5400061 | NCBI WGS metagenome assembly WNGA01 (sample SAMN13153366, study PRJNA577476) | soil metagenome | isolation source: 100 cm soil or saprolite under grassland replicate 2 | place: USA:California | collected 2016-06-15
AGAAGGAAGATGGGCCAGAGCTGCAGGTGCATGGCAGCGGGAACCTGATCCAGACGCTGTTGCGCCACAACCTTGTCGACCAGTACCGCCTGTGGGTCTTCCCCCTCGTCATCGGGTCGGGCAAACGCCTGTTCTCGGACGGCACCATCCCCTCCGGGCTGAAGCTCGTCGACAGCAAGGTCTCTACCACTGGAGTCGTGATCGGTACGTACGAGCCGGCAGGCGAGATCGTCACAGGATCGTTCGCGCTGGACTGACCCCGCTCGGAGGGGCGCTACCAGCGCCCCCTGTGGATGACCTCGTCGGCGGGCTTGCGCGGCCGGGTCCTGGCCGACGACACGATCGGGTCCGGCGCCGGATGGCCGATGGCGATGGCGCCGATCGCCTCGTGCTCGCGGGGCACGTCGTAGGCGTCGTGGACCGCCGAGTACCCCTGGGCGCTGAGGCCGAAGAACAGCGCGCCCAGTCCCTCGTCGATCGCGGTGAGGAGCATCAGCATGGCCGCGAACGCCGTGTCGACGGTCCAGTACGGGACCGGCCAGTGGGACTCGTCTCGGTCGGTCCAGCCCTTGTCCGGCTCGGCATAGCGGTCCAGGTACGCCTGCTTGCTGGCCAGTGGCACCACGATCAGCGGGGCCAGGCGCAGCCCCTCGTGCGGCCACTCGGGATCGTGGGAGACCGCTCGCCAGAACCCCGCCGTCTGCTGGGGCCCGTCCAGGACCAGGAAGGCGAAGCCCTGGCTGAACCCGGCCGACGGCGCCCGGCGACCCGCCTCCAGGATGCGCTCGACGACCTCGGGGTCGATCGGACGGTCCTGGAAGGACCGGACCATCTTGCGGCGGCGGACCACCTCGCCGAACTCCATGAGCACCATCTCCATTCAAGCCGGCTCCGCGCCGCGCCGACATTTCCTGCGAACGCCCACCGCGTGGGGGACCCGCGCCATCCCGTTCTGCACAGCGACGTCCGGACGAGGCCGCCCAATAGACGGGACACCGCACAGCATGACCGAACGTCACACCTCGCCGGAACACCGCCCGCCGTCGCGCCGAGTCTGGGCCGATCTGCCGTCACGGGCCAAGGCCCTTGTCGTGGTCGCCATCCCGCTGCTCGCCCTGGTGGTCACCGCGCCGCTGTTCGGGGTGGCGTTGGCGCGGGACCAGGAGTCTCGCGCCCTGACGCTCACGGCGCTCGGGCTGAGCGTGCTCGGCCTCGCCGGTGGCGTCGCGGCCACGCTGCTGTTCTCCTCCGCTGTGACCCGCCGCGCCGCCGTCCTGGTCGGCGACCGGGATAACGCCCTTCGCCAGGCGCGTGAGCGCGAGACCATCCTGCAGGCGGTGATGAGCGCCTCGCCGGACATCATCTCGATCCTGGGCGCGGACGGGCGCGTCCGCTTCCTGAGCTCGGCGTTCCAGCGGATCACCGGGCTCGTACCCGCGGAAAGGGTCGGCCGCAGCTCCTTCGACTCCACGCTGATCCATCCGCACGACCGGGAGAGCTTCGCCCGGACGCAGCGGCAGGTGCTCTCCAGCGAGGACGGGGAGGCGATGATGCGCCTGCGCGTGCGCCACGCCAACGGCCGCTGGGTGGTCCTGGAGGCGCACACCCGCCCGCTGGGCGTCGGCGGAGGCGCCGTCGTCGTCTCGCGTGACGTATCCGGCCAGGCGGCGGTGGAGGAGGACCTTCGCGAGGCCAAGCGCGCCGCCGAGCAGGCCAATCACGCCAAGAGCGAGTACCTGTCACGCATGAGCCACGAGCTGCGCACTCCACTCAACGCCATCCTCGGCTTCGCCCAGCTCCTGGAGCTGGACGAGCTCGAGGGCGAGCAGCGCGACAGCCTGCGCCACATCCTCGCCGCCGCCAAGCACCTGCTCGGGCTGATCAACGAGGTCATGGACATCGCCGCGATCGAGGCCGGACGGCTGCCGCTGTCGCTGGAGCCCGTCGGCGTCAGCGACATCGTGGCCGAGGCGGTCGACCTGATCCGCCCCCTTGCCGACCAGCACAGCATCCTGCTGGTGAACGCGGCGCGCACCTGTGACAGCTATGTGCTCGGAGACCGCCAGCGGCTCAGGCAGATCCTGTCCAACCTGCTGTCCAACGCGGTCGAGTACAACCGCGAGGGCGGCAGTGTCCATGTCGTCTGCGAGCGGGTCGTCGACGAGCGGCTGCGCATCACCGTGACCGACACCGGACCGGGCATCGCCCCTGAGCCACTGGAGCTGCTGTTCGTCCCGTTCGAGCGGCTGGCGGGCCAGCAGCGCACCGTCGAGGGGAGCGGCCTGGGCCTCTCGCTCTCGAAGCGGCTGGCCGAGGCGATGGGCGGGACGCTGGACGTGACCACCGCCATCGGCCAAGGGAGCACCTTCTGGGTCGAGCTGCCATTGGTCGAGAGCCCTGTGCAGCGACAGCAACGCGAGCTCACCGACCCCGCCGCTCAAGAGGACAGCACCGATGCCCAGGGTCCCAGCCTGTCGGTACTGTGCATCGAGGACAACCTGTCCAACCTGCAGCTCATCGAGCGGGTCCTCGCCCGCCGGCCAACCGTGCGGTTGATCTCCGCCATGCGACCGCAGCTCGGCCTCGACCTGGCCGACGAGTACCGCCCCGACCTGGTGCTGCTCGACCTGCACCTGCCCGACATGCCGGGCACCGAGGTGCTGCGCCGCCTGCGGGCTGGCGCCAGGACCGCTGACATCCCGGTGGTGATCCTGACGGCCGACGGCAGGCCCGGCCTGGTGGGCCAGTTGCTCGACCAGAGCGCGCGGGCCTTCCTGACCAAGCCGCTCGACGTCAAGGAGCTGCTCGGGCTGCTCGACACCATTGCCACGGAACGGGGCCGGGCGGGCTCACCCTCGCGGAGCTCCTAGCGCGTTCAAGTCCGGGCCGCGTCCGCCCGATGTCTGTGTGGATAGGGTGGTTCCGCACGGGCGGGGTCGTGCGGGCCTGGTGTCGCGACCATGGGGCGTCGCCGCCCGAGAAGACGTGGGGGCTATGGCACGTTGACCATCCACCGATATGCCGAGGCGACCTTTCAGATGCTGGTCGAGTCAGCTCCGGAGACTCCAGCCGAGCCGGACGAGGAGCCGGAGCGCACCCACAGGCCGCGAGGCCAGGACCAGAGCGAGGCGGAAGGGCCGACCCTGACCGTGCTCTACATCGAGGACAACCTGTCGAACCTGCAGCTCGTCGAGCGCATCCTCGCCCGCCGACCGAGCTTCAAGCTGATCTCCGCGATGCACCCCCATCTCGGCCTGGACCTGGCCAAGGAACGGCGCCCCGACCTGGTCCTGCTCGACCTGCACCTGCCTGACATGCCTGGCGAGGAGGTCCTGCGACGGCTCCAGGCCGAGCCGGGAACGGCCGCCATCCCGATGGTGATCCTCAGCGCCGACGCCAGGCCCGGCCTGATCGCCAGGCTGCTCGACCAGGGCGCGCGGAAGTTCCTGACCAAGCCACTCGAGGTCGCCAGGTTCCTCGAGCTCCTTGACACGATCGCCGCCGAACGAGCCTGCTAGCGGTCAATCCGCTCCGGGCCAAGCCGATGTCGCAATGCAAACGATCGCGACATCGTCGGAGAGCTGCCCGCCGTTGGCGGCCTGCACCACCGCGAGCAGCCGGTCGAGCAGGTCCTCGGTCGGCACCCGCTCGTTGGTGAGCCTCGCGAGGTGCTCCACGAGCCGCTCGACCCCGAACCGCTCGGCCGTGTCGGGTGCGCTGCGCCCCTCGATCAGCCCATCCGTGTAGGACAGCAGGAGCCACCGGTCGCCCAGCTCGACCGTGCTGGAGCGCCACAGCTCGCCGGGGACGTCGATGCCCAGCGCCACCCCGTTCGGGACCTCGACCGCGCTGACCTCGCCGGAGCGGACCAGCAGCGGTGGCGGGTGACCGGCCAGGGCGATGGTCGCCCTGCGGCGATCGGGACTGACCCAGATGCAGGTCACGGTGGCGAACATCTCGTCACTGCGCCGCTCGCTGAGCAGCACCCGGTCCAGCCCGACGAGCAGGGCGGGCGCGTCGTGGCCGGTGAGCACCATCGTCCGCCAGGCGACCCGCAGCGCCACGCCGACGCCCGCCTCGTCAGGCCCGTGCCCGGCGACGTCGCCCACGAGGATGGCGATGGTCCCGTCGTCAAGCTGCAAGGTGTCGTGGAAGTCGGCGCCGAGCAGTGCCCGCTGCCCGCCGGGCTGGTAGCGGGTGAGCAGCCGCACCGAGGGATCGGGCACGCTCACGTCCGGCAGCAGGCTTGCCTGCAGGCGCTGGTTCACCTCGGCCTGGAGGCGGGCCTCGGCGAGCTGCTGCTGCGTGCGCAGCCGATCGGTGACGTTGCGCGACGTGATCAGCACGCCGTCGTCCAGCTTGGCGGCGCGGATGTCCAGCACCTGCCGAAGCGGCCGGCCGTTGACCGCGGTCTCGTAGGGGAAGGCGTCCCAGACCAGCGGCTCGCCGGTCTCCACGACCTTGCGGAACGCCTCGAGCAGGCCGCTGGGCTCCGCCTCGGGCTGCAGCTCGAGGAGCCGGGAGCCGATCGCGCTCGCGCGGCCCGGCGCCGGCATCTGCTCGCCATGAGCCTGGTTGACGTACTCGTAGGAGAAATCCACCACCTGACCAGCGTCATCGCGCACCACCGCGAGGATGGCCAGCGGGTCCAGCAGGTGCTCCAGCGTGGTCTGGAACCGCATCGCCGAGGCTTCCAGCCGCTCCTGCTGGCGTATCTGGTCGGACACGTCCTGGGTGACCTTGGCGAACCCCTGCAGCGCTCCGCTGGCGTCCCGCAGCGCGGTGATGACCACGTGCGCGTGGAAGCGGGTGCCGTCCTTGCGCACGCGCCAGCCGGTCCCGCTGAACCGCCCGGTCGTGGCCGCCTGGTGCAGAGCGGCCATCGGCTTCCCGGCCGCGATGTCGGTGGGCTGGTAGAAGCGGGTGAACGACTCCCCGAGGATCTCGTTGGTCGTGTAGCCCTTGATCCGCTCGGCGCCAGCATTCCAGGTCGTCACGCGGCCGTCCGTGTCCAGAAGGAAGATCGCATAGTCCCGGACCGCCTCGACCAGGAGGCGGAACTGCTGATCGGTGGCGTGTCGCCTACCCTCGGAGCGAGGAGTCACCGTGACACCGACTCCGGTCGCGCCGGAGGCACGCATCCCGCCGGTCCCCGCGCACCACCAATGCTCACCTTCGCGTCACCTCGACCCTGCCGACGCCTGCACTCGATCGCCGCATGCCTAATTCGAGCAGCAAAGCAGGGGTCGGTACAACCCGCGCGCCATGAAAGGTCCAAGGCCGCCCGACCTGGGTAATCCTTCTGCGAGGAAGGGCTGGAAGCCGTCTGATTGCCTTGGCATCATACGATCGAGCTGATGGCCGGTCCGGCGACCGGCAGCGGGGTGCGCGCCCATGTACGACTACGATCTCTTGGTGATCGGCTCCGGCCCTGGCGGCCAGAAAGCCGCGATCGCCACGGCCAAGCTCGGGCGGCGTGCCGCCATCGTCGAGCGGACCGACATGGTCGGGGGCGTGTGCATCAACACCGGGACGATCCCGTCCAAGACCCTGCGCGAGGCCGTCCTCTACCTCACGGGGCTCAGCCAGCGGGAGCTGTACGGGCAGAGCTACCGCGTCAAGCAGGACATCACCGTGCAGGACCTGAGCGCCAGGACCCGGCACGTGGTCGGGCGCGAGATCGACGTGATCATGCACCAGCTCGCCCGCAACCACGTGACGCTGCTGACCGGCACCGCCCGCTTCGTCGACCCGCACACCATCGGCATCCGCGGCGGGCCGGTCGAGCGGCACGTCAGCGCCGGCAACATCGTGATCGCGACCGGCACCAACCCGGCTCGCCCGGACAGCGTCGACTTCGACGACCGGACCATCGTCGACTCGGACGCGATCCTGTCGCTGGAGCAGATCCCCTCTTCGATGGTGGTGGTCGGCGCCGGCGTGATCGGGCTCGAGTACGCGTCGATGTTCGCGGCCCTCGGCACGAAGGTGACGGTGGTCGAGCGGCGCGCCGGCATGCTCGAGTTCTGCGACGCCGAGGTCGTCGAGTCGCTCCGCTACCACCTTCGCGACCTGGCGGTGACGTTCCGTTTCGGCGAGGCCGTTGCCGCGGTGGAGCGCCACCCCAGGGGAGCGATCACGGTCCTGGAGAGCGGAAAGCGGATCCCGGCCGACACCGTGCTGTACTCGGCGGGCCGGCAGGGCGCCACCGACGACCTGGAGCTGGCGAACGCGGGGCTGGAGGCCGACGCGCGCGGCCGCATCACCGTCGGGCCGGACCTGCGGACCAAGGTGCCGCATATCTTCGCGGTCGGCGACGTGATCGGCTTCCCCGCCCTGGCCGCGACCTCAATGGAACAGGGCCGGCTCGCCGCGAACGCCGCCTTCGGCGAGCCCGCGAGATCGCTCGGCGAGCTGCTGCCGATCGGCATCTACACGATCCCGGAGATCAGCTACGTCGGCAGGAACGAGGCCCGGCTCACCGACGACTCGATCCCCTACGAGGTCGGCATCTCCCGTTACCGGGAGCTGGCCCGCGGCCAGATCCTCGGCGACTCCTACGGCATGCTGAAGCTGCTCGTCGCCCTGAAGGACCGGCGACTGCTGGGCGTGCACGTCTTCGGGACCAACGCGACCGAGATCGTTCACATCGGCCAGACGGTGATGGGCAACGGCGGCACCGTGGATTACCTCGTGGATGCGGTCTTCAACTACCCGACGCTGGCCGAGGCGTACAAGGTGGCCGCGCTCGACGCTGTGAACAAGATGCGGGCAGTCGCCCGCCTGGACGAGTGAGCGCCCGCGCAGCGTACGACTCTGGAAGGATGCGGATTCGCCCTCGGGCAGGACGGCGCGGCCGCCGCAAGGTCCAACGCTACAGCCCCCCGGGGGGCTGTAGCGCCTACCTGCTGGCGACCAGGGTGGACATCGGGGCGTACTGGACCAGGAGGTTGGGCAGCACACCCAGCACGAGCACGCCCGCGGTGGCCAGGCCGATCGCCAGGCTCAGCGCCGGCGACGAGCGCGCGCGCCCGGTGGGGGCGCCCTCTGGCGGGCTCGAGACCCACATGCTGTGGGCGATGCTGGCGTAGTAGAACAGGGCCACCACCGTCATCACGCCCATGAACACCGCGAGCGCGAACAGGCTCGCGTGGTTGCCGTTGATGGCCGCCCTGAACACCACGAACTTGGCGTACCAGCCGGCGAGCGGCGGCAGGCCCGCGAGCGACAGCAGGAAGATGCTCATGGCCGCGGCCAGCACCGGGGAGCGCCGCCCGAGACCGGCGTAATCCGCGATCAGGTTGCTCGGCTGGCGCTGGCTGACCAGCGTCACCACCGCGAACGCGCCGAGGTTGGTGAAGGCGTAGATGAGCAGGTAGATCAGCACCGCCTGGAAGGCCTCGCCGCGGGCGTCCGGGCTGGAGGAGCCGACCGCGAACGGCACCAGCATATAGCCGGCCTGCGCGACCGACGAGTAGGCGAGCAGCCGCACCATGTTGGTCTGGGCCAGCGCGATCACGTTGCCGATCAGCATGGTGAAGGCCGCCAGCACGGCGAAGGCGGGCGCCCAGTAGCGCGAGTAGGTGGGGAAGGCGACGAAGGTGACCTGGAGCAGGCCGGCGAAGCCGGCGGCCTTGGAGGCGACCGACAGGTAGGCGGCCACCGGGACCGGCGAGCCCTCGTAGGTGTCGGGCGCCCAGAAGTGGAACGGCGCGGCAGAGACCTTGAAGGCGAAGCCGGTGATGACCATGAACATCGCCATCACCGCGGCCGGCTCATCGCCGAGCGCCTGCAGGCGCGACGCGATCTGGCCGATGTTGAGGGTGCCGGTGAAGCCGTAGATCAGGCTCATGCCGAACAGCATCACCGCGGTGGAGAGCACGCCGATCAGCAGGAACTTGAGCGCGCCCTCGTTGGAGCGGGCGTCGCTCTTTCTGAAGCCGGCGGCGATGAAGCCGGTGGCGGAGACGATCTCAAGTGACAGGAACAGCATCAGCAGGTCGCGTGAGGACGGCATCAGCAACATGCCGACGAAGCTCGACAGCACCAGGAAGTAGAACTCGCCCTGGTAGACGGTTCCCTGGGCGATGTAGCGGCCGCTCATGAGCAGGACCAGGATGAGCGAGCCGAGGAACAGGCCCTTGAACAGCAGGGCGTAGTTGTCCACCACGAACGACCCGCCGAAAGTGCTCCGGTCGCCCTGGCCGACCAGGCTCGCCAGCGCGATCGCGGCCGCCACCGTGCCGGCGAGGGCCAGGTAGTTGTCGACCACCTTTGCCCTGTCGTCGAGGAACAGGTCCACGACCAGCACCAGGATCGCCGTCCCACCCAGCAGCAGCTCAGGCAGGATCGCGTGGAAATCGATCGGCACGGAGGCTCCTCTACCTGAACAGGTCGGCGAACCAGCCGACGACGGCCGGGTTGGTGACGCCCAGGATCATCCGCGGGAGGAAGCCGAGGGCGACGATCAGCAGGATCAGTGGGGTCCAGGCGCTGTACTCGACCGCGGCGACGTCGCCGAGCGCCCTGCCGCTCCAGCGGTCGGGCGGCCGGCCCAGGTTGACCCGTTGCAGCAGCCAGAGGAAATAGCCGGCGGTCAGCAGCGTCCCGATCAGCCCGGCGACGGCCAGCGTGCGGAACAGCCCGACGTCGAGGCCGGGGGCCGGGTTCCAGGCCGCGAGCAGGGCGAGGATCTCACCCCAGAAGCCGGCAAGCCCCGGCAGCCCGAGCGAGGCGATGCAGGCCAGCGTGAAGATGCCGGCCAGCCGCGGCAGTGACTTGGCCATGCCGCCGCCGAGCTCCACGATGTCGCGGGTGTGGTAGCGCTCGTGGATCGAGCCGGCCAGGAAGAACAGCATGCCGGTGATCACGCCGTGCGCGACCATCCCGAACACGGCCGCGTTGATCCCCAAGGGGGTGAGGGTGGCGATGCCGAGCATCACGAAGCCCATGTGCCCCACCGACGAGAAGGCGATCAGCCGCTTCACGTCACGCTGCGCGAGGCAGCACAGCGATCCGTAGATGATGGCGATGGCGCCGAGGATCCCGATGGTGGGCGCCCAGGTGCGGGCGGCCTCCGGCAGGATCGAGATGCCGATCCGCACGAACGCGTAGGTGCCCATCTTCAGCAGGATGCCGGCCAGCAGCACCGAGCCGACCGTGGGCGCCTCGGTGTGCGCGTCGGGCAGCCAGGTGTGCAGCGGCCACATCGGCACCTTGACGGCGAAGCCGATGCCCATGGCGGCGAAGGCGATCGTGCCGAAGGTGCCGCCGAAGCGGGCGGCGCTCATGTCCTGGAGGGCGAGCATGTCGAAGGTGCGGCCGGCGGCGTCCGGGCCGCTCTTGAACCAGAGCGCCAGGAAGCCCAGCAGCATGATCACCGAGCCGATCAGGGTGTACAGGATGAACTTGAACGAGGCGTAGTCGCGTCGCGGGCCGCCCCACACCGCGATCATGAAGTACATCGGGACCAGGACCAGCTCCCAGAACACGAAGAACAGGATGAGGTCCAGGGCGGCGAAGGTGCCGTTCATGCCCGTCTCGAGCACCAGCATCATGGCCAGGAAGGCCTTCGGGTTGACCGGCTCGGGCAGGACCCGCGTGGAGTAGACCGCGCACAGGAACGTCAGCAGCAGCGAGAGCACCAGCAACGGCAGGGCGATGCCGTCGACGCCGAGGTGGTAGCCGGCGCCCACCGAGGCGATCCACGAGCGCTGGACCTCGAACTGCATGGCCTTGCCGGCGCCGTAGTCGAAGCGGGCGAGCATCCCCACCCCGACGAGCAGCGGGGCCAGGGTGAACAGCAGCGCCGCGGCCCTGCTGCCCGTCGCCGGCAGCAGAATGATGGCGATCGCGCCGACCAGCGGCAGGAAGACCGCCAGGCTCAGGGCCGAGCTGTCGAACCACTCCACGTCGTCAGCATTCCTCCTGTGCTGGGTGCCTGCCGCCGCGCGGCGGCACGGTGTTGGCCGCTCCCTCGCTCCTACCCGCCGATCACCTGGATCACCACGACCGCGAGGCCGACCACGCCGACGAACAGCGCGGCCGCGTACCACTGCGCCTGGCCGCTCTGCACGTAGCGCAGCCCCCTGGCCAGCCTGCGCGTGGCCAGGGCCGAGCCGTTGACGACCCCGTCGATCACGCGCTGGTCGAACCAGTAGACGGCGGGCGCGAGCTGGCCGGTCACCGCCCGCACGAAGACGCCCTCGTACAGGTCGTCGAGGTAGTACTTGTGCTCCAGCAGGGCGTAGAGCGGTGGGACCCTGGTCAGGTACTCGCGCTCCGGCAGGCCGCGCCGGTACAGCGCGGAGCCCGCCAGGATCCCGAGCAGCGCCACCAGGGTGGTGAACCCCACAAGGCCCCAGTCGACCGTGATGGCGCCCTCGGCCGGCAGCAGCGCGGTCGAGATCCACTTGCCGATGTTGCCCTCGCCGACCAGCGGCGAGCCGACCACGCCGGCCACCACCGAGCCGGTGGCGAGCACCACCAGCGGCGCCAGCATGATGCCGTCGGCCTCGCGCGGGTGTCCTTCGCCGCGGTAGGCGCCGCCGAAGGCGAGCCACAGCATCCTGGTCACGTAGAGGGCGGTGATGAAGGCGGTGAGCACACCCACCACGAAGACGACCTGGGCGACGCCGGTCGAGGTGGTCACCTCCCCGACCCCGCCCCCGAAGCCGACGTTCCAGGCCTGGGTCAGGATCTCGTCCTTGGACCAGAACCCGGCGAGCGGGATGATGCCGGCGAGGGCCAGCGAGCCGATGGTGAAGGTCGCGAACGTCCACGGCATGACCCGCCGCAGGCCGCCCATCTCGCTCAGGTTGTTGGTGTGGATCGTGTGGATGATCGCGCCGGCCGCCAGGAACAGCAGGGCCTTGAAGAAGGCGTGGGTGAACAGGTGGAAGATGCCGGCGCTGTAGCCGCCGACTCCGAGCCCGGCCATCATGTAGGCGAGCTGCGACACGGTCGAGTAGGCCAGCACCCGCTTGATGTCGTCCTGGACCAGCGCGAGCAGGGCGGCCATCAGCATGGTGAGGCTGCCGATCAGCGCGACCTCGTTGAGGGCCGCCGGCGACGCCAGGAACACCGGGAACATCCGCGCCACCAGGAACACGCCGGCGGCGACCATGGTGGCCGCGTGGATCAGCGCCGACACCGGGGTCGGGCCGGCCATGGCGTCGGGAAGCCAGGTGTGCAGCGGGAACTGGCCCGACTTGCCGATCGCGCCGCAGAACAGCAGCACCGCGCCGAGCGTGATGGTGCCGCTGGAGAGC
>WNGA01011924.1_pt1 | contig 11269 bp, 11 predicted proteins | sample 5400061 | NCBI WGS metagenome assembly WNGA01 (sample SAMN13153366, study PRJNA577476) | soil metagenome | isolation source: 100 cm soil or saprolite under grassland replicate 2 | place: USA:California | collected 2016-06-15
TGAGCAAAGCGAGCGAGAGCAGCGCCAGGGGACGCAGGAGTCTTCTCACGACCCGGACTACCCTTCTCTCGCGGAGTCGAGACCGGGATCGAGCCTCGGTCGTGAACTCGCTTCGAACCGGAGCCTGGCTCGCTTTCATCTCCCTCTCCCCGTTGTGCGTGTGTCCAACGCGAACAGCGTCCCAGCCACCCGGTCCCGCCTGCACCTAGACGATGGTCCTACGACCTCCCGTCCAGCCGGCCCCCGGTGCCGGAGGCGGATGCATCCCACGGCCTCCCACGAGACGACTTGCGGGAGGATCCCCCGAGCTCGCGACCGCCTCGAGCCCCATCTTCAAGCGTCCAAACCGGGTGGCGTTCTTGTCGTGGAGGAGCTGCTGCTGGTAGTCCCAGGTCGGCTTCACCAGCGCCTTGAGGTACCCGCGGACCCTGGAATTCGACGATCCCGATGCGACCGCGTCGGCGAAGAGTTCGCCCCAGGAAACGACGGTGCTCGCCTTCGGAGGCTCGGCTCCGCCGGGAACGAGATCGTCGTGTTGGATCTCGTGGCGAACGAGACCAGGGACTCCCCGAGGATGCGTGCCGACCAGGGCCGTCCCAATGCCAAAGGATTTCGGGCGCGCGGCACTAGCAGCAGCGAGCGGCGAGCGTCCGGGAGACGGAGTTGTCGGTCCAGGACCCCACCGCCCACGCGCTCGTGGCCGCGATTCCCACGACCTCCACGAGCGCCAGGTGCACCGACCCGGCGGGATTCGGGCTCGGCATCTGCTTCCACGACGAGCCGTTCCACCGCAGGAGCAGGGTCTGGTCGGACGTGCTGCCTTCGTAGTAGCCGGCCGCCCAGACGTCGGTGGCCGACGTGGCCGACACGCCGTTCAGGGTGTTGAGCTGATCCGATCCGCCCGGGTCTGGGCTCGGGACGATCTTCCAGGCGGTCCCGTTCCACCTCTCCACCAGCGTCTGGTTCGGCGTCTCGGCGCCCGAGAAGTCCCCTACTGCCCACGCGTTCGACGCCGAGGTGGCCGAGACGCCTTCCAGGTAGTCGTGGTGGTGGGGACCGCCCGGGCTGGGGCTGGGGACACGCTTCCAGGCCGACCCGTCCCAGTGGAGCACCAGCGTCTGGTGCAGCGTGCCGTCGGCCGTGTACCCAACCGCCCATGCATTCGACGACGAGATCGCCGCGATGCCGAACAGCACGTCGTTCTCGGCATGGCCGCCGGGGTTCGGGCTGGGGACTCGCTTCCACGACCCGCCGTCCCAGTGCAGGACGAGAGTCTGGAACGCGGTGCCGTCGAAGAAGTAGCCGACCGCCCAAGCGTTGGAACCCGAGAGGGCGGTGACGGCGTAGAGGACGTTCCGCCGCGCGTGGCCGCCGGGGTTCGGGCTGGGGACGCGCGTCCACGCGGTGCCGTTCCAGCGCAGGACGAGCGTCTCCAAGGCCGCCCCGGTCGAGGTGTCCCCGACGGCCCAGGCGTTGGACCCGGACGTGGCGACGCCGTACAGCTCGTCCGGCCGCTTCGAACCGCCGGGATTGGGGCTCGCCACATGCGTCCACGATCCGTCCTTCCACCGCTCGACGAGCGTCTGGTTCGCGGTCCCGTTGTTGAAGAATCCGACCGCCCACACGTTGCACGGGGCCACCAGGGCGAGCCCCTGGAGGTAGTTGTCATGCGTGCCGACGTTCACGGGCTGCCCCGGGTTCGAGCACGAGGCGGCGGACGCGGGAACGGCAGGAGCAACGGCGGCGGTTGCGGTGAGCGCGGCCGCCACCAACCCCCTCGGCCAACGACGAACCCTCCGCCGAGCCCGCACGACTGCCTCCCAAGCGACCGGACGACGCATTGTCCGGACGCCCGACCGGGGCCGTCAAACGCGGCCCTGGGGTTACGGGAACAGCCCGCGCGTCGTGTGGGCTCCGGCGACGCGGCCGACGCCAAGGGCGATTGGCTGGAGGCCCTGGAGCTTCGCCACGAATCGCTCGTAGTACACCTGCCACCGGTCGGGGGCAGCATCTCCCTGAAAGCAGACAACGACCTCGGCCGCGGCCCGAGGGTTCTATCGTGACGCAATGCACCTGTGCTACTGGACTAGGCTGGGGAGCACCGGCAGGGATCTTCGGAACCGGCAGCAGCCCATGTTCGTGATGGCGGCTGTCCTGGTCAGCGACGAGAAGTGGCAGAAGACAGAGCGCGCGGTCGTGGAGCGCGTCGGCCATGGGTTTGGCGGCGAAGTCCCCGAGGACTTCGAGCTCCAGGAGTGAACTCGCCCTTCTCGTTCTAAGCTGCTGACTCATCGGGAAGATGGCCAAGCGCTTACGGCGATGTAGTTACATGTCTGTCGTTCTCTCCGGAGAACGTTCAGAGAACAGTGTTCTCAGGAGGCCCTGGCCCTCCACTTGGATGCTAGGCAAAGTCGCTGCTCAGAGACGGTGCACCGATGTTGTGTACCCCTCACACCGCGCTGATCCGGCCAGCTGATCCGGCCAAGCCATGGACCTGCAAGGTCCCTGCAAGCCCACGCCTCTAGCGTCTGCTCCGGCCGGGTGCCGTCATCGGGGCGGCGCCCCGAAAGAGAAGGAGGAGGCCATGCCCAAGACCGAGCACCGCGACTTCGCGGAGCCCGACGAGGTCCGGACGTTCGACCATGGAAAGGCGGAGATCGTGAACACCGCCGAGGGGTCGATCGGACGGCTGGTGTTCCAGCCCGGATGGCGGTGGTCGACCGACGTGAAGCCGATCGCAGGCACCGAGCTGTGCGAGGCGCCCCACTTCCAGTACCACCTCTCCGGGACCCTCCGGATCCGGATGGCCGACGGGACCGAGTTCGAGGCGACCCCCGGACAGCTCACCTACCTCCCCTCGGGGCACGATGCGTGGGTCGTGGGCGACGAGCCGGTCGTCGTGGTCGACTGGTACGGGGCCACGGAGTACGCGAAGAGCTGACCACGCGCGTTCCCACGGGTGGCGGGGCGCCCTGCGCGCCCCGCCCACTCCTTCTCAGAACCTCTTCGACGTTCCCTCACGACACCGGCAGGTTGCCGGCCAGCCAGGCCAGCACGGCGGCACTCGCCAGGTGGCCGCCCCGTTCGGCCACTTGTGCGGCTTCGGCCGCCACGGCGCCCGCCCTCGGATCCCTCTGGGCGGCCCGCAGCCCCGCCTCGGCGAGGCGGGCCTCGTACCCGCTGAGCGGGGGGCCGGTTCGCAGCGCTCGCTCCACGAGCGGTTCGGCTTCTTCGAGCCGTCCCAGGCCGACGAGACAGATCGCCAGGCGGGCCGCCGCCCACCCCACGAAGAGGGGGATGCCCTCCGCCGCTTCCAGCCCCCGGCGGTGCGTCGCCTCCGCGGCGGCGAGGTCGCCCGCGGCCTCGGACGCGATCCCGAGGCCTCGAAGCGCTGCCGCCGTCCACTCCCGATGCCTGATCCGTTCGGCGATGCCCAGGGCGGCGGATGCGCTTTCGACGGCCTGCTCTGCTCTCCCCAGCGCCGCCAGGGCCTCGGCCCGATGCCACAGCGCGTAGCTCTCTCCCTCGGCGTGGCCCAGCGAACGGGCAAGCTCCAGCGACTGCTCGACGTCCGTCAGCCCTTCGCCGGGACGGCCCATGAAGACCAGCGCGTGTCCTCGGGTCGAGCGCGGCGTTCCGACGCGCATCAACTCCCCAGAATCGAGGAACAAGCGTGCCACCCGATCGAACGCCCGGGCGGCCTGCGTGATCCGTCCGCCCAGGAACGCGGCCATCGCCCGCCCGTCCAGGATCCCGGCGGAGCCGCTCGCATCGCCGAGCGCCTCGAAGAGCGCGAGGGCCGTGCTCGCGTGCTCCTCGGAGCGCTCGAGCAGCCCTCGGTTCAGGTCCACGATCGCGCCCACGGCGTGCGCGTGCGCGCGGCTGCGGGTGTCCTCCGCCGCCTCGGCGAGCGCGAGGTCCACCAGGTGCGCGGCGCTCTCGAAGTCCTCGCTTCCGCTCTCGACCATCGCCAACCGAGCCAGGACGTTGCTCTTCTCGGGTCCCGGTGCGATCGATGCCAGGGCGGTCCGGAGCTCGGCCTTGGCCGTCGCGAGCTCACCGGTGCGAGCGTGCGCCTCGGCACCGATCGACAGGAGTCTCGTGCGCATCTCCTCGCTGGGGTGCAGCGACAGGCCATCGGCCGCGAGCGCCGCCGCCTCGGGGTTCGCGAAACGCCGCAGGGCGATGGTCGCCGCTTCCTCGTAGCGCCCGGCCGCTCCCGCGACGTCCCCGGCGGCGGCCAGGTGCATGGCCACCTCCGACGGCTCCGCCCGCTCGGCCGCGAGCGCCCCGGCCACCGCGCCGTGCCGTTGCACGAGTTGGGCGGCCGTGGACCTCGCCACGATCACCTCAGCGATCGAGTCGTGCGCCACCACCCAGCCGCGATCACCGGAGCGGGCCAGTCCGGCTGCCTCCAGGCTGTCGAGGCCGTCGAGGACCGTCCCCTCGCCCCGGCCGGCGGCCCGAGCGAGGGTCCCGGCCGCCAGCTCCCTTCCCGCCACGGCCACCAGCTCGAGCAGCGTCCGCGTGCCGCCCGGCAGGCGCTGGATCCGCCCCTCGACCGCTCGGGTCTGCCCGGTTCGGGCGGCCGCGCGCACCGCGCTCTCGTCCGCGCTCCGACGGGGACGCCCCATCCCGCGACCGATCGGCCCCGGTCCCCCTTCCTCGATGAGGCGAAGCGCCTCGGCGACGGCGAGCGGCGTCCCGTCGGTCTCCTCGGCGAGGATCCGTCCAACGAGATCGTCTCCGGCCAGCTCGCGGATCGCGCTCTCCTCGAGAGGCCCCAGCATGATCGTCACGGACGGTCCCGCCCGCTGCATCTCGTCCACGAAGGAATCGGCGGGCGATGCCGGCTCCACCTCGTCTGACCGGAAGGCCGCGACCAACCGAAGCCCGCCCACCCGCGTGGCCAGGGCGGAGAGCACGCGCAAGCTCGAGACGTCCGCCCACTGAAGGTCGTCGATCACGAGGACGATCGGCTCGCGGGCGACGGACTGCACCATCTGGACCGCCGCCAGGAGGGCCAGGGCATGGCGGCTTCGCGGATCGACGTGGGCCGGCGAGAGATCCCTGAGGTCGCCGAGCTCGGGCAGGACCTCGACGAGCGAAGCCGCTCCCAGCGAGGAGGGAGCCCGCGCCGCCAGCGAGTCGAGCGCCAGCACCTCCGCCAGGACGGATCGGGCCAGGCTCCAGGGTTCGTCGCGGTCCGGAAGGAACGCCTTCGCGTATATGACCGGGAGGTGGACGCGCGCCGAGAGCTCGTGGAGCAGGCGGGACTTTCCCGCCCCAGATGCCCCTCGCACGAACACGACCGGTTCGGAGCCCAGGAGCGCGGCGAGCTCTCGTTCCCGGCCCACGAACGGGGGCTCGTGGGGGCGCGGGCCGGTGGCCGAGGATGACGGAGCCCGGCCGGGGACGGTCACGAGCGGCGGCAGCGGATCGCCTCGGAGGACACGCTCGTGGATGTCGGCCGCCTCCACGGAAGGATCAAGCCCCAGCTCCTCCGCGTACCGCTCGCGGAAGGCCGCGAAGGCGGCCAGCGCGCCGGCCTGATCGCCGGACTCAGCGAGGGCCCGCACCAGGAGGAGGACGGCCCCTTCCCGCAGGGGCTCCCGGTGGACGGCGAGCTCCGCGAAGGTGCGCGCGCGGCCCCCGTCGCCCACGCCGAGCGAGGCCACGGCTCCACCCTCCAGGGCCTCCTGCCGGGTCCGCGAGAACCTCGACCGGAACTCGCTCGCCCAGTCCTCGTACGCATCCTCCGCGAGTGGCTCCCCGCCCCACCGCTCGAAAGCCCGCTCGAACTCCACCAGCGCCGCCGGAAGCCGGCCTGCCGACAGGTGCGCGCGGCCCAGAGTCACCGCTTCCAGCACTTCCTCCGCGTCGAGAACGCAGCGCGGGTCGGCGGCCAGCGAATAACCCCCCGGGCCGGTGAGGACGAGCGACGGCTCCTCCAGCGCCCGGCGCAACCTCGACACGAGCACCTCGAGGTTCGCCCCGGGGTCGGATGGCATGCGATCGGGCCACAGCCCCTCCCCCAGCACGTCCTTCGACACGAACTCTCCACGGCGGACGGCAAGCATCCGCAGGAGCCGGCGGGCCAGCCTGCCGCCGAAGGACGCGCCCGGGATTTCCTCGCCGCGGCGGGCCACGGCGAACCTCCCCAGCAAGCGGATCCGGTGTGTGGGCTCCAAGGACCAAAGCATGCTCGGTCGGGGCGCGAACGTCACGGGCGAGGTGCATCGAGCTCTCCTGGGGTCGAGGATCCGCTCGAAAGCCCGAGCGGTCGAGGCGCCATCTCAGGCCGAAGTGCCCCGAACGATGTGCAGCCCGTCGTCGTAGAAACCCGAGCTCGGGTAGATCCGGCGGAACGCGTTCAGCCCGTGGTCGTACGATCCCAGCTCTCGGACCATGACCCAGCGGTGGAACATGTGCATCCAGCACAATACGTGGTCCCGCGTTCGCCCAGTGGCTAGTGTCGTGCCTCGCAAATAGCTTGGGAGCCTGGGCGGGCAGCCGTCGGTGCCGACGGCTGGCACGACCAGGGGTGGTAGCCCGGGCTAGTGTCGTCGGTACTCGCGGCTGTGGCTGTGGATCGATGGGCCCAAAAGGCGCCGGAACGGATCAGGGGGACGTCCTAAGGTTCTTCGGAGGAACATGAGGTCAGCAGCACGCGGTCGGGAGGCGACGGTGATGCTCTCGCCTTCCTTCACGCTGAGGGTCGTCGGCGAGAACACGAACCCTCCGGCGCCCTGCTGAAGCATCGCGCCCGCGGCGCTCGGCGATGCGCTCGCGGGCGGCTGGGTCGTCGCCGGCGGCTGCGTCCGCGTGGTCGGAGGGGACGAGCTCTTGCTGCACGCCGCGCCGAGCAGCGGGAGCGCCGCCGCCAGCGCGATGAGTATCTTCGCTCCCTGCTGCCTCGTCCGCATTCGGTCTCGCTCCCTTCGCGATGTGCCTTCTCGTTCCGGTCGGCCCGTTCTGCCAAGCGGTACGGGCGAGGGGGTGCGTCGGCTTGCGGCGATCCAACCGGCGAACCCCCACGCTGCCTCGGCCGTAGACCCTATGAGCGCCACGGAGAGAAGGAGGCACCGTATGTTCCAAGAGCGAGCCAGGTCGCGCATCGGTCCCGTGCAAATGGCCGTCATCCTGGCCGCCCTTTTCACGGCAGCCGTCCACATCTACCTGGCGGTGACACCGAATTCTCCTGAGCCCCAGCTCCGGCTGCCCTTCTGGCTGGCGGCGCTGGGGTACTTGGGTGCGGTGACGGCGCTGTATGCACCGCTCGGGTTCCTCGAGCCGCTCCGGTGGCTCGCTCGACTTGCGCTGATGGGCGTGACGGTATCCACCATCATCGCCTACTTCGTCGTGGTGGGATTCGTGTTTGACGCGCTCTCTCTCACCGACAAGTCGGTGGAGGGGCTCCTCGTGATCCTGTTGGTCGCGGATGCCGTGAGTGCACGAGCGGTGAGAACCGTGAGAACCACTCGGACACGGGACGAGGAGATCGGGTCTCGGGTGGCCGCATGACCGGGAGTGCTCGGGAGATATCGCTCCTACGAGGAAGGAGAGGCCGATGCGCTGCTTGGTCTGAGTCTGATCCTGGCCGTCGCGTTCTTGTCGGTCCCGGCGCTGTCCGGGCCCGCCATGGCCGCGACCGGGGACAGGACCGTCACCCTCACCATGACCTGTCAGACCGTGGGCAAGTGCTCGGGCTGCTCCCCGACCTCACCCTGGACACGGCCGAGGAGACGGAGGCGGCGAAGGTCCGGCGTCACCTTCGCGGATGCGCTGCGTGCCGCCGGGATGTTGCAAGCCTGGATAAGGGCTTGCTGATGTTCGCCCGGGCCGCCCACGAGGAGGCGCGCCCCGCCGAGCTGAAGGAGCGGGTCCTATCGGTCCTCGCCGACGAGTGGGGAGAGAGAGCTCCCGCACCGGTCTCATCGCGGCCCCGGTTGGTTCGGTTGGTGGCCGCGGCCGCTGCCGTCCTGTCCCTCGCTGGGTCCGTGGCCTGGGGGGTCTCGGAGCGCATGACCACCCAGCGCGCGGTCGCCCGGGGCGTGGCAGAGCGAACAGCGGCGCAGCGCTCGGCCGCCGCGCTGCGAGGCTACGAGGGGAACGCTGAGGCGTACCAGTCCATCTGATCCTTGGTCGGGAACGAGTGCGGCGGCGCCGGGAACGCCATCCCCGGCAGGCCATCGTAGCGGGCCGGCGTGAACAGGCGCAGCGAGTCCCAGCGGTTGCGCCAGCTGTCGCCAACCCGGGTGTGCTCCTCGAGGATCACGAAGCGGACGCCGTGCCGGGCCGGTGATAGCCCGTCGCCAGGCCAGCCTGACCGCCGCCGATGACGACCACGTCAAGGCGCTCCGGCGACATTTCCTCAGCCGGTTGGTTGCCTGTGATCCCGATGTCGATCGCTCGGGGTGGTGGTGCTCACGGTCATGTCAGACACGGGTTCCTCCTCGTGTGCCGGTCAGTCCCAGCCGGCGATGGCTTGACCGAGGCGCGGACTCACCTCCGACTCGAGCAGGGCGGCGAGCTCCCGCCTCGGCATGCGCTGCGTCCAGCCGGTCAGCGTTCGGTGCTTCAGGTAGTGAGTCCAGCCCGATGTGCGCCGGGGATCGTCCGACTGGCCGAACGTCCACAGTCGCGTGAGGGAGTCCTCGCCGGATTCGTCGAAGACCTGGCGGGCGAGGACATGGAAGCGAATCTGGTACCAGCCGTAGTTCGCGCCGTTCATCGGCCTATCGGTTCCGACCGGGTAGTGGCGCTCGAAGTCCTCGAGGCTGCGGTAGCCCCGCAGTCGGATCATCAGGTTGAACGGCTTGATCCGCCGCTGCGCCTCGGGGAAGGTCGTCAGGTTCGCCAGCTCCTGGGGTCGCATCGTTGCGATGAACGTGTGCAGGGCGAGGTTGGCGAAGACCTCACTGAGCCACAGCGCCGGGAAGGTCGCAAACACCGTGTGCTCGAACGAGTGTGCGAGCTCGTGGACGGCGAGCAGGTCGAAAAACCTGCGCAACCGCAGCTCGCCCCCGTCGTCCGCGTACGTTCTCTTGAGCCGGGGATAGGCGCCGAGAGGTGAGGCGAGGCGCGCCATCTTGCCGAACGACTGCCAGAAGCGATTGTCCTCGGTCGCGACCCGCAACGACCTCTCGAACGGGTCGTAGGCGGGCATCCCGTAGGCGTCGGGCCAATCGGCGGGTGTGAGGAACCGCGCCGTGACGGCCGGCTTGGTGTTGGGAAAGACACCCACGAAGTACTCGTACGCATCCTTCGCTAGGTCGGCCAGGCGAACCGCTTCGGCACGGGCGCTCTCGCTGTACCGCACGTCGAATGGGTAGCCGTCGAGCCTTGGCAGGGAGTCTGCGGATGCCGCCCCGGCGCTCATCGCTCCACTCCATCGGTTCCCTTGCCAGGCGGCCAGTGCGACTGCCAGGGCAACCCAAACCACCACAGCGCCGGCGAAGAGGCCAAGGTCCTCCCCACAGCCCGGAGCCCCCGGACAAGGGCTCGTCCGACGACGCTGGGCCACGAGGTCCTCAGTTCCTGACTGGTTGCCGCCACTAGCCTCCGCGTGGCGGGGACGTGAAACGCGTTCATCATTGCCTCCTTCCCTCAGCTCCCGTCGGGGGCCCGCCGGGGCCGGCAAACCGGCTTCCGGCGAGCCCTGAGGCAAAGGCTAGGAAGGAGTCATCGCCGACACATCCGCGCCGGTACCCAGATCGGGGAGTTCGGTACCCAGATTCGCGCGCGGAGGGCTACGCGATTCCGTTGCGGTGGGCGAACGCGGTGGCGATGGCCCGGGCAGCCCGTCCGTGGGCGCCGATCTTCGCGTAGGTGTTCGCCACGTGCCGCTCCACCGTCCGCACGGAGAGGAACAGGTCGGCGGCGATCTCTTCGTTGGAGCTGCCCCGGCCGAGCAGGCGGAGGACCTCGACCTCGCGCGGAGTCATTCGGAGGTCCGGACGGCCTCGCGCACCCGGTTCGATCTCCGCGAGCAGCCGCTCGGCTCGCTCGACGTCCCGGCGGGCTCCCAGCGCGTCAAAGGTGGCGTGGGCGGTGCCCGCCTCCTTCGCGGCACGTTCCTGTTCCTCCAGGTCGAGGAGACATCGGGCCAGTTCCAATCGGACCCGCGCCGCTTCGAACGGGGCCCCGGCCGCGGCGAAGAGGTAAATCGAACGCTCCAGCGCCTCCCGGGCCGTGGCGTGATCTCCCCGAGCTCTCGCGACCACGCCCGAGGCGAACAGGGCGGAGGCCCGGACCGGCCCCGTGCCGATCCTCGCGGCGATGTCCTCCAGCTCGGTCAGAGGTCCGGCCGCCGTTGGGCTCGCCCAGCGCCGCCCGGGCCCGGGCTAGCGTCTCGAGCGCGTCGATCCGTTCGACGCTGTCCTCGGTCGGCACCGCCCGAAGGTACCGCTCGGCGAGGTCCACCGCTTCCCTCCGCCGGTCACGGTCCAGTTCCAGCACCGCCCGGGCGGCCACAGTGAGCTGGCCAAGCCCTCGCCGATGCGGCGCAGCATCCAGCTCGTCGAGGAGCTCCTCCGCCTCGTCCAACCGCCCCTGCTTCCGCCGAAGGTCTGCGAGCCGAAGCCTGCCTATGGCCGCGGATACGGGCCGTCCCGCGGCGTCCTGGAGCACGTCGAGGAGCGCTCGGTCCGCTTCCTCCCACCGTCCCCACCAGATCAGGGTGGCCGCATGCTCGGTCCGGGGATAGTCGAACGACGGACCGGCGATCCTGCCGCCTGACATGTCGATGGCGTAGCGAGACCACTGGGCGGCTCGCTCGAGATCGCGGACGTACAGGCACGCCGTGACAAGAAAGCAGCACACGCTGATCGCATTTCCCCTATCCCTCAGCTCGCCCCCGACCGCTGCGGCAGTGGCCTCGTCGAGCAGGCGCATCCCTTCGGCCACGTCCCCGGCAGCGACCAGAGTCAGCCCGAGCCGTCCCGTGGCCAGCATCTCGATGTCGACGTCGCCCATCGCCTGAGCCCGCCTCCGAGCCTCCTCCAGGAGGGGGCGGGCCCGGGCGAAGTCCTTTTCCCACCCCCCGGCCAGGGCTCCCTCCAACCCGGCGACCATCGTCAGGACCGGGGAGTCGGGGTGAGCTTGCAAGAGGCTGCGGGCACGCCGAAGCCAGCCCGAGGCGACGGCAGAGTCGCCTCGGAAGTTCAGGGCGGCCATGGCCAGCGTGGCCGCGGCCCGAGCGGCCGCCTCGTCATCTCCGTGCTGGCGGAACAGCCGGAATGCGCGCTCCAGGGCCTCGACGGCAGGC
>WNGA01023291.1_pt1 | contig 11269 bp, 9 predicted proteins | sample 5400061 | NCBI WGS metagenome assembly WNGA01 (sample SAMN13153366, study PRJNA577476) | soil metagenome | isolation source: 100 cm soil or saprolite under grassland replicate 2 | place: USA:California | collected 2016-06-15
CGGCCTGCTCGAGCAGCTCGGCCACCTTCGGCATCGGTCCTTGCAGGCGAGCGATCACCTCGCCGACCCGCTCTTTGGCCTGCTGGGCGCTGTCGGCGTTGAAGATCTCGCGCAGCGCGGCGGAGACGAGTCCGCGTTGCGCGGGCCGGCAGTGCTGGTGCATGTTGCGGACGAAGTGCACCGTGCAGCGCTGCCAGGGTGCGGCGAGCACCCTCGCGATCGCGTTGCGCAGCCCTTCGTGCTGGTCGGAGATGCAGAGGCGCACACCCTGCAGGCCGCGGCGGCGGAGGTCGCGGAGCAGCTCGGTCCAGAAGGCCTCCGACTCGACCTCGCCCAGGTCGAGAGCGATCACCTCGCGCCTGCCGCTCTCGTGCACGGCGTAGGCGATCACGAGCGCCTTCGAGCGGACGTGACCGCCGTCTCTGACCTTCACTTGCTTCGCGTCCAGCCAGAGATCTGGGTAGTCGCCCTCGAGCGGCCGCTTCCGGAAGGCCTCGACCTGCTCGTCGAGCGCGCGGCAGAGAGCCGAGACGCGGTCCTTGCTCATCCCCTGGATGCCGAGCTGCTCGACCAGCCGGTCGACCTTCCTGGTCGAGACGCCGTTGACGTACGCCTCGAGCACGACCGCGACGATCGCCTGCTCCGAGCGTCGCCTCGGCTCCAGGAAGGACGGGAAGTACGCCGCACCCGAACGCTTGCGCGGGATCGCGAGCTCGATCTCGCCGACCCGCGTCTCCCAGCCGCGCGGCCGGTAACCGTTGCGATGCGTCAGCCGTTCGATCGACACCTCACCGCGGCCGGCGCCGATCTCAGCCGACACCTCCGTCTCCATCAACTCGCGCGCGACGATCGCCACCGCCTCGCGCACGAAGTCGCCGTGCTCGCCGGCGAGCACATTGGCAACAACCTCCGCAACGGTCATCCTTGCCTCTTCGGCCATCGTGGTGCTCCTCTCATCGATTCGTGGTTGAACCGACGAGTCTGGAGCCCGCGGTGGCCGAACTACCTGCGCGCAGCTGCCACGGGCGCCGTTACACCACTTCTAACGACGTGACCCCGAATACGGGTGAGTGGAGGCTTAAGTCCTTACCTTCAATCGACGCCCGAGCACAAAAAGCATCGCCTGCGCGAGCGTGCTTACGCTTGAGCGCCAGATTCTCGGCGCTGACAAGATTGACAACACGTCGAGGTCTGCACCGGGGTCTGCACGCGACGCACTTTCGCGACACGCCTGTCACAAATGACCCGCTCAGCCAAGCCGAAACGGCCGCACTTTGTGACTCAGAAAGGCGCATACGGGATTCGAACCCGTGCCGCCGCCGTGAGAGGGCGGTGTCCTAGGCCACTAGACGAATGCGCCTCGCGGCGGGCAGTGTAGCCGCTCCCTTTTGCTCAGCCGGACAGCTCGGAGACGAGCGGCCCCGTGTCCAGCGGCTCGAAGCCGAGCCGCTCGGCGATCTCCTCGCTCGAGGGGCGCGTCCCCTCGAAGAAGAGGGAGCGCAGGTGCTCGCCCGTCTCGTGCCGGCGCCACCAGTCGTCGCTGACTTCGCGCTTCAGATACTCACGGAGCTGGGCGGAACGAATCCACGCGCGGAGGTAGTCCGCGGAGTAGAAACCCGGATCCATGTCCGAGACGAAACCGTCCTTGCGGTAGCGAAGCCCGGTCGCCTCGGTCAAACGGTCGGCGTAGCCCTCGTTCGTCCCGCCGACCTCGTGATAGCGCCCCCAGAAGTCGAGCTCGTACTGCAGCTTGGCGACGTAGCGGCGGAAGAGAAGCGCCTCGAGGAAGGTCGTCGCGTTTGCGTTCTCGGCCGCCTGTTCGTCCGTCAGACCGAAGTACTGCGCGTGCCACGCCGGCTCGCGAGAGATCGACTCCAAGATGTACGAGTAGATCTCCGTCAGCGCGTGGTCGCGCGAGAGCTTGCGGAACGTGTACGAAAGCGACGGATCGCAGCCCGCGTAGTGCAGCGCGTGTCCGGCCTCGTGCAGGAACGCTTGGTAGTCGTGCAGCCCGCCCTGCGCACGCGTGATCAGGTGGACGACCTTCGGCGGATCGGACGCGATCACGCAGGCACGGGGCGACTTCTGCGGGCGGTCGTCGAGGTCGAGGCGGATGTTCTGATCGTTCTCCATGTCGAAGCCGAGCCGCTTCAACGTGTCCATGCAGATCTCGACCGACCGCTCCTTCGTGTACGTCGACTCGAGGGGGCTCAGCCGCCGCATGTATGCCGAGTGATACGACGCGGGCACGTCCTCGCGCTCGTCACCGAGAAGACGCTCGAACCACTTCTCGCGCAACCGCGCGTAGGGCTCGTCCGCCGCGGCGCTCGCTCGTGCGAGCGCGGCTTCGAGCTCACGCAGGGAGATGCCTTTCTCTTGCTCGTTGCGCTCGATGGGATCCGCGATCGCGCTCAATTCCCCCTCGAGCGCCTCCCACTTGCCGAGGAGCTCCAGCCGGTCGTCGTTGAACTTCGCGTTCGTATCCGCCTGGAGGCTGCCGAGCTGCTCGCGCTCGGTGTACGAGTCGACCACTGCAAGCCGCGCCTGTGCCGTGCGGAGCGGCAGATCCTCGCCCTGCCAGAGAACACGCGCCGCGAGGATGCGGTTCTCGAGCTCGTCGTCCTCCTCCGCCAGCTCGGCGGTGACGAGGCCCGCCTCGCAGGTCTTGACGAGGCGGAACAGCCGCTCGCGCTCGTCGCCGTTCGCGGCCTGCTCGCATTCGCGGAGCAGCTCGAGCTGGTCCCGGGAGAAGAGGTCGGCGTAACGCGCGACGATCGCCGCCTGCTCAGAGGTCTCCTTCTCGCCCACGCGAACGGCACGGCCTTCCTCCGAGCGCTCATACAGATAACGCTGGAGGCGTTCCTCGTACTCGGCTGGGCTCCGGACTGAGGTGACGCTCACGTGGTAGCGGAATCTATCCCAGATTCCAGCCTGCGAACCGTGTTCACCAGCGCGTCGAGCTGGAACGGCTTCTCGAGCACGGCGTCGGCTCCGCCCCGTTCTGCCGACGACAGATCGACGGTCCCGGTCAGGAGCGCGACTCTCGTCGGCGCGTCGCGCGCTCGGAGCTCGCGCACGAGCTCCCGACCGTCTTCGTGGCCGACGTGCACGTCGATCAGCAGCACGTCGACGCGCTCCGAATCGAGGATCCGGCGGCCTTCGGTCAGGCTCTTCGCCTCGAGCACGCGGTACCCCTCCAGCTCGAGGTTCACCCGGCAGAGCAGGCGAATCGACGACTCGTCGTCAAGGACGAGCACGGTCCTTACCTCGACCCCCACAGCAAAGCGAAACGATAGCGGCTCGTTGGGTCTTTGAGGACACGGCCGGACGAGCCGGGTGGATATAGTCGAGCAGGTCCGTGAGACAGACACTCGGCAGCGGCGGGTCGCGCGCGTACGCGGCCGCGATGGCCGGTCTCTGGTTCGACGTTCGGCGCACGCTTACGGACCTCGATGCGCTCGCTGCCGACCCGGCACAGCTCGAAGACGACGACGTCCTTCCGGCGCTGCAGTACGAATTGCACGCCGCCGGGGAAGCGCTCGCCGGAATCGAGCCGCCGGATAGTGCGGAGTCGCTGCACGACGAGCTCGCCGAAGCGCTCGCCGACGCGCGCGACATCACTGCGGAGCTTGCGGAGGCGTACAACATCGGCGGACTCGATACGGCCCTGCCGCTCGTGTGGGAATGGCGCGGCGCGCTCTTCCGTGTCCGCTACACGCGGTTGCGACTCGACGGGGCCCCGCTTCCCGCGCCTCCACCGCACGCGCGCGTCACGGTTCCCGCGCCACGAACGCCCGTCGCCGTGACGGCGGTCGTGGTCGCGAGCGGCTCCGCACTCGTGCTCGCTGCTGCGCTGTTCGGCTTCTGGCTGCTCGTCGCGCTGACGCTCGCAGGCACGCTTGCAGCCTCACTTGTGCTGCGGCCGTAACTCACGGTCGTCGCGATCCGTTTTCCTATTGAAAATGGTACGCGGGGTCGGACAGGCTCCGGAGAGGGCATTCGTGGACAAGGTCCAGCGACTGCGCCTCCCGGCACCGTCGGCGTGGTTCCGCCGACAAGCGTGGCAGCGCTTTCAGCGCGCGCTGGATCCGCTGGCGCCGCCTAAGCCGCTGCGGAAGCCGCGCGACTGATCCGCGCGAGCGACTCGTCGCGTCCCAGCAGCTCGAGCGACTCGAACAACCCGGGTGAGACGGTCGACCCCGTCACCGCGACGCGGATCGGCTGGAACGCCTGCGCAGGCTTGAGCTGGAGCCGCTCCGCGAGCCGGCGCAAAGCCGCCTCGATCGACGCGTGATCCCACGAGTCGAGCGCTGCGAGCTCATCCGCAGCCGCGCGCAAAACGTCGGGATCGAGCAGCGCCGGATCCGGGTGCACGTCGTGGAAGAGGAAGCCGGCGAAGTCGGGGTACTCGCCCAGACGCCCGATCTTCTCCTGCACGAGCGGCACGGTCTTGCGAACGAGCTCGGCATCCCAGGCATAGCCGTGGTCGCCGAGCCAGAGCAGCAGCTCGTGCGCATACGCGTCCTCGTCCAGCGCGCGCAGGTAAACCCCGTTCATCCAGTCGAGCTTCTGATAGTCGAACGTCGCCGGCGAGGGCTGGAGTCGCTCGAGCGAGAACCGTTCGATCAACTCGTCGCACGACATGATCGTCGTTTTGTCGTCATAGCTCCAGCCGAGCAGCGCGAGGAAGTTCATCAGCGCCGGCGCGATGTAGCCGGCATCGCGGAACTCGTCGATCGACTGCGCGCCGTGACGCTTCGACAGCTTCTTGCCGTCGGGACCGAGCAGGCTCGAGGCGTGCGCGTAGAGAGGAACGTCGGCGCCGAGAGCGCGCAGCACGTTGATCTGCTTCGGCGTGTTCGAGATGTGGTCGTCGCCGCGGATCACGTGCGTGATCCGATCCTTCGCGTCCTCGAACGGCGAGGCGAAGTTGTACGTCGGCCGGCCGTCGGAGCGGACGAGCACGAGGTCCTCGAGTTGCTCGTTCGGGAACTCGATCCAGCCTCTGACGGCGTCCTGCCAGCCGGTCGTCCCCTCGTCGGGCATGCGGATCCGGATCGCCCCCTCGTCCTCGTAGGCGGTCCCCTCGGCGACCATCTGTTCGGCCGCCTTGCGGCATTCGTCCATGACGTCGAGCTGGAACGTCACCGGCCCGTCCCAGTCGAGCCCGAGCCAGGTCAGCGAGCGCTGGATCTGTTCGGTCGCCTCCGCAACCTCGCGGCTCGTGTCCGTGTTCTCGATCCGCAGCAGGTTCTTGCCGCCGTGGTGGCGCGCGAACAGCCAGTTGTAGAGGAACGTGCGCACCCCCCCGATGTGCAGGAAGCCGGTCGGCGAGGGAGCCATACGAACTACGACACTCACGGACTGGTAATGGTAGACGGGTGTACTTCGGCGCCCACGTCTCGGCCACCGGCGGGATTCACAAGACACTCGACCGCGCGGAGGAAATGGGCGCCGACGCCGTTCAGCTCTTCACACAGAGCCCGCGCATGTGGCGCCCGACGAAACACGATCCGGCGAACTTCGAGAAGTTCAAGGAGCGGCGGGCCGAGCTCGGGATTCCCGAGGGCGGCGTCCTCGCGCATGCGCTCTATCTCGTCAACCTCGCCTCGGAGAAGTTCTACGAGAAGTCCTGTGCCGCCATGCAGAACACGCTCGAGGTCGCGGCGGCGATCGATGCCGACGGTGTCGTCTTCCATGTCGGCTCCCACCTCGGCGAAGGGATGGAGGCAGGCATGAAGCGGTGCATTCCCGCACTCCTCGGGCTGCTCGACGGCACGACCGACACGACGTGGCTGCTGATGGAGAACTCGGCCGGCGCCGGCGGCACGATCGGCCGCTCGCTCGACGAGCTCGTGCAGCTGTTCGAGGCTTGCAGCGGCCACGAGCGGCTCGGCGTCTGCCTCGACACGTGCCATCTCTACGTCTCGGGGATCGACGTCACCGACCGCGACGTGCTCGACGGCCTGCTCGAGCAGCTGGACGCGAGGATCGGCTTCGACCGGCTCCGCGCGCTCCACATCAACGATGCCGCCGCTGGACTCGGCTCGAACAGGGACCGCCACGCGAACATCCTCGAAGGCGAGCTCGGCGAGGAGCTGGGCGTGTTTCTCTCGCACCCTCGCCTGCAAGGCCTGCCGGCTTTCCTCGAGGTGCCCGGCGTGAACAAGAAGGGGCCGAACGCGGACGAGCTTAAAAAGGTCAGAGCCATACACAAGCGCTGGTGCGGTACCGCTGGGTAGTCCTCTCTGCGGGGACGCTGGCGGCGGCCGGCTACGCCGCGGTTCCGCTCGGATTGGCGGCGATCGCGCCGGAGCTCGCGTCGCACTACGACCTGTCGGTGCAGCAGATCGGCCTGCTGTTCGGCGGCACGGGGATCGGGCAGGTGATCTCGCTGCTGCCGTGGGGATTCGCTGCAGACCGCTTCGGCGAGCGGCTCGTGATCGGCATTGGGCTCGGCGCGACTGCCGTTGCCCTTGCCGCCGTCACTGCGACGAATTCGTTCACGACGCTCTTCCTGGTGCTCACCGCCGTGGCAGCCTTCGGCGCATCCGCCGCAGCGGGATCCGGAAGAGCGGTGATGCAGTGGTTCGCGCGGAGTGAGCGCGGACTCGCGCTGGGAATCCGGCAGACCGCGATCCCGCTCGGCGGCGCGGTCGGTGCGCTCGCGCTGCCGCCGATCACCGCCGCAGGCGGGGTCGACGCGGCGTTTCTCGCGCTCGCCGCGGCCTGCGCCGCGTGCGCGGTGGTGGGCGCAGCTGCCCTGCGCGAAGGCCCCACGCTCGACGACGAAATCCACGAGCTCGGCCGGCCGCTGCGCGACCGGCGGATCTGGATCCTCTGCACCGGGAGCGCGTTCGTCCTCGTCGGGCAGATCGCGATCATGAATTTTGTCGTTCTCTTCCTCCACGACGCGCGCAGCGTGAGTACGGGGTGGGCGGCCACGGTCCTTGCCGGCGTGCAGGTGCTCGGCGGCATCCTGCGCGTTGCCGGCGGCCGCTGGACCGATCGGGCCGGGCGGCGGGTGCCGCTGTTCCGCCGTTTCGCGCTGTTCCTCGCGGTCGCGCTCGGCGCTGCGGCGGCACTCGTGAACGCCTCTCTGTGGATCCTCGTCCCGGTCCTGCTCGTCGCCGGCGGGCTGGGCATGAGCTGGAACCGCCGAGGTGCTGCGTCCTCTACGAGCCCTCTAGCTCGAGCTGATCCGCGCGAAGACCTTGAACGTCGGCTGCCCGACCGGCAGCTCGTGGAACTCGGGGTTGACGCAGCCGAGCGTTCCCAGGCGGTGCTCGTAGCAGCCCTCGACCTCCGTCTTGCACATCGGCAGCGGATTACGCGTCGCCTTGATCGGGCCGAAGCCCATGGGCGTCTTCTCGAGGCCCGACAGCAGGTCGGCGTCGATCTCGCAGTCGAAGACCTTCTGCATGCAGCCGATGTACGTGTGACCGAACTCCTCGAACGCGTAGAGGAAGGGACACGCCCGTTCGACGCACGCCGCCGGATACACGACCTTGTCGCAGTGAACGGCGCAGCGGCGACACTCCAGCTCGTCCTGCGGACGGAGCGGCAGGTCGGCCGCTTGAGGCTGCGGTTGTGTCTCCATCACAGTGATTGTGCGTACCCGGTCCGACGCAGCGCAAGCCTTGACAAACAGCGGGGACAAGTGCTAGCGCGGTGCGCCGGGGACGCACGTACCGGACCAGGACGACTCCTTCGCCGTGACGACTAGGCTTGAAACGTGGCGCGCCGAGTCCTGTGGGGATCGCTCGTCCTCGCGCCCGTCGCGATTGCAGCGCGCTTCCTCTTTCACGCCGGCGACGTTCCGCTCTTCGTGCTCGCCGCCGCGGCGCTGATCCCGCTGGCGTGGCTGATCGGCGAGGCAACGGACTACGCAGCCGAACACACGGGCCCGGGCGTCGGCGGCTTCCTGAACGCGAGCTTCGGCAACGCTCCGGAGCTGATCATCGCGCTGTTCGCGGTGAACGAGGGACTGCCGGACGTCGTGCGCGGTTCGCTCGCCGGAAGTGTGATCTCCAACATCCTGCTCGTGCTCGGCGCCGCGATCATCTTCGGCGGCGATGCCGAACTCGATCGGCGCTCGCTCTGGTTGCAACTCGGGCTCGTCTTCGCCGCCGTGTTCGTGTTCCTCGTCCCGTCGATCCCGGGGTTCAGCGGCAATCCGGACCGCCATTCGCTCGCGCTGCTGACGATCCCGGCGGCCATCTTCCTGCTGGGTGTGTACGTGTTCCTGACCGTGATGAATCTCCGCCGACACGCAGCCGCCCACACGGCCGAGGCTTCGTCGGGGGTCTGGTCTTTCCCTCGCTCTCTGGCCGTACTCGGCGGAGCCACCGTGCTCACCGCGCTCGTCAGCGAGATTCTCGTGCACTCGCTCGACGGTTTCGCGCACGCCGCGGGCCTCTCGGAGTTCTTCATCGCGGTCGTGATCGTTGCCATCGTAGGCAACGCTGCGGAACACGGAGGCGCCGTGGTCATCGCGCGCCGAGGCAAGATGAAGCTGGCGACCGAGATCGCGATCTCCTCCAGCGCGCAGGTTGCGCTGTTCGTCGCTCCCGCGATCGCCCTGCTCTCGTTCGCCGTCAAGCCTGCGCTGCCGCTGTCGTTTCGAATGATCGAGCTGGTCGGTATGGGCGGTGCGGCGCTCTTCGTGGCGCTCGTCATCCGCGACGGCCGCTCGAAGCGCTGGGAGGGCTACCTCCTCGTCGGGGTGTACGCGGCCTTTGTCGGCTGGGCGCTCGCCGTTGGCGACCGTTAGGACTCGCCCGTCACAACCGGGGCGCGCGTCATCGGATACGTCGCCCAGTACAGCTTCGTCGGCACGCCGTCGCCGTCACGGACGATGCGCAGCAACTCGCCCCGCTCGCGGCCGAAGACGGTGCGGAAGCGATCGTCGCCGAGCGGCTCGAAGCGTGCCCACGGCGCCCAGTCAGGCGCCTCCGCCCAGCGCGCCTCGACGTGGCCGTCGCGCCACCGGACCACGAACTCCGCGCCCTCCGACCACCAGCGTCCCAGCACGCCCGAGAGCTCCTCCGGCGCGCCCTCGCCGGGACGCCACGCCTCCGTCTCCGGCGGGAAGCGTTCCCGCGTCTTCTCGATCAGCTCCACCGACAGGCCCGCAGGATCCACGCTGGAGCCGCCGTTCGTCAGCACCGCGGCACCGAGCTTGTCGTCACGTGAGGCCAGCACGTTCGCCAGGTAACCCGGCATGCCGCCGTCGTGCCCGCAGTAGACGTTCTCGCCGCTCCGCGCCAGCATCAGCCCGACACCCCACGCGAGCTGCCAGCGGTAGGGATCGGCCATCGCCTGCACGGAGGTCATCAGCTCGACCGCCTCGGGCGCGAGGACGCTCGGGTCGGGATCGGAGAGGAACGCGGCCCACCGCCCCAGATCCTCGACCGTGCTCCAGAGCTGGCCGGCCGCGGCGATCCCGCCGGTCCGTTCGACGAGCATGGGCTCGCGACGGACGACGTCCGTGTAGGGGTCAGTCGCGTACGCAATCGCGAACGGCTCCTCCGGCGCGAAGCTCGTGCGTGCGAGACCGAGCGGGTGGAGGATCCGCTGGTCGATGTAGTCCTCGTACGCCACGCCGGACAGCTTCGCGATCAGCTCGCCGAGCAGGACGTAGGCGAGGTTCGAGTAATGCCACCGCTCGCCGGGCGCGAGCACCATCTCCGCTTCCTCCAGCTTGACGAGCAGCTCGTCGCTCGAGCGGGGGAACTCGAGGGTCTCCCACACCTCGCCTGGAATCTCGCGCTGCAGGCCCGACGCGTGCGCCAGCATCCGTCGGATCGTGAGAGCGCCGTGCGCAGGAACCGGGATGTGCGCATCCAGGCGATCCTCGAGGTCGAGCTTGCCCTCGGCCCGAAGCTGCATCACCGCCACCGCGGTGAACGTCTTCGTGATCGAGCCGACGCGGTACTGATGATTCGGCGTCGCGTCGACGCCGCCCTCCGCATCGGCGAGTCCGACCGCGTCGGCCCAGATCGTTTCGCCGTCGCGCACCACTGCAGCCGCGATCGACGGGACGCGCTTCTCCGCCTGCGCCTTGCCGATGATCCGGCGGAGCTCCAGCGCGAGCTCGTCAGGCGCGCGCAAGGACTCCCAACGCGTGCGGGATCGCGTCGATCGCGGCGTCGATGTCGTCGTCCGTCACGTCGAGGTGGGTGACTGCGCGCAGCTTCGTCGGCCAGACGGTCGTCGAGAGCAGGACGCCCGCGTCCTTCAGCCGAGACATCGCCTCCTCGCGTGTCAGTCCGAGCGGACCAACGTCGACCTGAACGAAGTTCGTCTCCACCTGCTCGAGGCTCACGGGGACGCCGGCATCGTGCAGCGCCTCGGCCAAGCGGCGTGCGCGCGCATGGTCGTCGGCAAGCCGCTCGACGTGGTGGTCCAACGCATAGATCCCCGCCGCGGCGACGATGCCCGCCTGGCGCATCGCGCCGCCCATCAGATGCTTGCCGCGCCGCGCGTTCCACGCGCGCTCGTGCGATGTCGCGAGCAGCGCGCCCAGCGGGCAGCCGAGCCCCTTGCTCAGGCAGAGCGTGACGGTGTCGAAGCGCCGGCCGTAGTCCGCAGCTGCGATCCCGGTCGAGGTCGAGGCATTCAGAAGCCGCGCACCATCGAGGTGCGCCACGAGGTCGAGCTCCCTCGCCGTGCCGACGACGTCGTCGATCTCCTCCATCCGCCAGCAGCGTCCCCCGGAGGAGTTGTGCGTGTTCTCGACGGCGACGACGCGCGTGCGCGACATGTGCATCGAGGTGCGGTCACGCATCAGGTTGCGTACGTCGTCCCCCGCGAAGCGTCCCGCCTCGGTGCGGATGGGGCGCGTGACCAGCCCGGAATGCACGGCCGGGCCGCCCTGCTCGGAGAGCAGGATGTGCGCGTTCTCCTCCGCCAGCAGCTCGTCACCCGGCTCGGTGAGGATGCGAAGCGCGATCTGGTTCGCCATCGATGCCGTCGGGAGGTAGACGGCTTCGTCCTGGCCGAGCAGCTCGGCGGTCCGCCGCTCGAGCTCGTTGACCGTCGGGTCCTCGCGTTTCTGCTCGTCGCCGACCTCGGCGTTCGCCATCGCCTCGCGCATGCCGCTTGTCGGCTTCGTGGCCGTGTCGGAGCGCAGGTCGATCACGCGTCGGAGCCTAGCCAGCCTTTCCGGTACGGCGTGTCGACGTCCTCGGCGAAGCGCGCATACGCCTCGTCGCCGCTCGAGGTCTCCTGTTCGACGCCGGCACCGCGCCGGAGCGCCACGTCTTCA
>WNGA01044271.1_pt1 | contig 11268 bp, 9 predicted proteins | sample 5400061 | NCBI WGS metagenome assembly WNGA01 (sample SAMN13153366, study PRJNA577476) | soil metagenome | isolation source: 100 cm soil or saprolite under grassland replicate 2 | place: USA:California | collected 2016-06-15
CGAGCAACTTCCTTATCGTCAAAGTGAAAAACTTCGCGGCCGATGATCTGGTAATCTTCATGACCCTTTCCAGCAATCAACACCAGATCATCAGCACGCGCTTCGTCGATTGCCTGGTGAATTGCTTCGCGGCGGTCGGCAATCTTTTGGTAGGGCTTTCCCGACTTTTCAATCCCCTTCTCCGCATCTGCGAGTATCTGCTCAGGATCTTCCGTCCGCGGATTGTCGGAAGTCAGGATCACCACATCGCTGAGACTACCAGCAGCTTCTCCCATTGGCGCTCGCTTTGAACGATCCCGATCGCCGCCACAGCCAAAAACGGTAATGATGCGTCCCCTGGTGACGTCTCGTGCCGTGCGCAACACATTCAGCAGTGCGTCATCCGAATGAGCGTAGTCGACTACGACGGAAAAATCGCCTTCATGCGTCACGCGTTCGAACCGACCGGGCGCGCCTGTGCATTTTTCGAGCGCGCGAGTGATAACTTTCAGATCGTATCCGAGGGAAAGTCCGCTCGCGACCGCGGCGAGCGTGTTATAGATGTGCGGTGGTCCAACCAGAGGCGAGTGAAAGTCGACTATGCCCGCGGGCGTAGCCAACTGGAAACGCATCCCGTTGAGAGAGAACTCAGGTCTGCGGACGGTTACATCCGCATCCGCCTGAACCGCGTATCTAATAACTTTTAATCCATCCCTCTCCAAACTACGAGCCAGTTCGACGCCGTGAGTATCATCTATGTTGACGACAGAAACCTCCGGTCGCGATCCCAGGCGCCCATCAAACAACCTCAGCTTAGCGTACCAGTAATTTTCCATTGTTTTGTGATAGTCGAGGTGATCGCGCGTTAGATTCGTAAAGACGGCGACGGCATAACGAAGACCGTCGCAGCGATGAAAATCCATCGCCTGGGATGAACACTCCATTACCGCAGTTTTGCAACCGACTGCCACCCCCTGACGCAAGAGCCGTTGCATGTCAGGAGCCTCGGGGGTAGTGCGGTCAGCCTTAAGGTGCTCCGCACCAATGCGGTATTCCACGGTTCCCGTCAGCGCCACTGGCTCTCCGGCGGTTTCGGGAATCGAAGCAATCAAGTAAGCGGTCGTCGTTTTTCCGTTCGTGCCCGTGATACCAACGAGTTGCAACTCACGAGAGGGATGATCCTGGATCTCAGCCGCAGCCAAAGCCATCGCACGCCTGACATTCTCAACATGCAACCAAGCCCCATTGAAATCCGCTGGACGCTCTAACTCCGAGATAACGCCTACCGCACCCTGTTGCATCACCTGCGGAATAAACTTGTGGGCATCGAGTAGTGCGCCGCGGACGGCGGCGAAAAGAGAACCCGGCCTGGCAGCTCTCGAATCATGTGTGACATCGGTAACGGCAGCATCGGCATCCCCGGTCAGCGTCGCACCGATGCCGTCAGCCAGATCCCCCAGTCTTATGGGTTGGGTTTTCATTTGCCTCAGATTATCCGATTTAGCTCCATCACTAAACTACAGTAATAGGATGACCGCTTTCAAACAGTCCATAGAACCGAGGAGCGGTAGCGACCGGGTCAAGGTGCCGACAGTCAACCAACAAGGAATTGCCCCACACTGCACGCTCGCCGCACCGGTCGCATCCAGCACCCTGTCGGCTCGAGTCTGTCGGAGAAAAGGGGCTCTGACCTCTCATTCACACCGCGGCTTTAGCCCGGTGATTCAAACGGCCGAACCAAGTCGAAGAACCGTTTTAACGGTTTTTCTTGGGCGTGCACAAAGTCGCTAAAGAGTTTAACTTTCTGGCTCTGATGAACATCAACGAAAAAGCGTTCTCGCAGAAAGTGCTTAGCGCGAAGGAAACCGTTAAAACGGTTCGGCGGTTCTAGCGGGTCGGGTCACCGGGCTAAAGCCATGGCGTGAATGAGAGAAGTCGGCAAGGATCGTCCGGACTTGGCGCACAGAGCCGTTGCCACAAAACAAAACCTTGAAATGCCAACCGGCTCACTGGCATTATCACAACGCTTCGCACATCTTCCAGCCTTAACGGAGTTTCATGAGATTAGTAATCCCCTTTTCCCTGACGCTCATCGTTTTTGCAGTTACCGCACTTCACTCAACTAATAGACATGTAGATGCGCAAGCCCCTGAATTCGACATTCTCATCAAGAATGGGACGATTATCGATGGGAGCGGCGCCCCTCGTTACAAAGCGGATGTTGCAATAAAGGGTGATCGGATCGCGCGCATCGGAAGTCTAAGCGCTGTACAGGCAAAGCGAGTCGTCGATGCCACGGGGCTAGTCGTCGCTCCCGGCTTCATCGACATGCTCGGTCAGTCAGAAACCTATTTACTGATCGATCCCCGAGCGATGAGCAAGGTGATGATGGGTGTGACTACCGAAATCACGGGCGAAGGCGAATCAATCGCCCCTGTCAACGAGCGATTAATAAAGGAGCAGGAAGACTTCAACCGGCGATACAACCTTACCATCGACTGGCGCACGCTTGACCAATACTTTCGCAGGCTCGAGAAACAGGGTTCAGGCGTGAACCTCGGTACGTTTGTCGGCGCGACTCAGGTGCGCGAATACGTTGTAGGCTTTGATAATCGGCCCCCGACGTCTTCCGAGTTGGAGCAAATGAAACAATTGGTCGCCGAAGCGATGAAACAAGGCGCGCTTGGGTTGTCGACTTCGCTGCAGTATGTGCCTGCGCGTTTCGCAAACAGCGAGGCAAACGCGTTAGACGAATCGTTAACAGAGGTTTTTGAGATCGCGCGACGAGCCCAAATTCCAGTTGAGATTTGGCACTTGAAAACTGCTTACAAGAAGAACTGGGGCCGAATGCCTGAAGTACTTACAAAGATCTCGCAGGCTCGTGCTCAGGGCTTACAGATTTCTGCGAATGTCTATCCATATGTTGCCGGCAGCACTTCGCTTAGCGCCTGTTTACCACCATGGGCACTAGAGGGTGGAACGGAAAAAATGCTCACTCGCTTGCGCGATCCGGAAACGCGGAGACGGTTAAAGGGTGAAATCGGCACTGACTCGAAGGACTGGGAGAACATCTATCTCGGCAGCGGCGGACCGAGCGGAGTCTTAATCGGTTCCGTTGTTAATCGGGATCTTGAAGCAATGCAGGGAAAGCGCGTTTCCGAGATTGCCGCAGAACAGAAGAAAGACCCACTTGACGCATTGTTTGATTTGATTCTCGCCGATCATGGCCAGACTGGCGCGATCTATTTCATGATGAGTGAGAATGATTTGCGGGCGGCGATGCGAGCGCCTTTCGTAAGTTTCTGCACGGACAGCGGCGCACGCGCGTTGGATGGACCACTCGCGGGTTCAAAATCACACCCACGCGGCTGGGGCAGTTATCCGCGAATCCTGGGTCACTACGTGCGCGAAGACAAACTGCTGACCCTCGGGACTTGACGCTATTCGATCCGGCGACGATTATTGATCGGGCCACCTTTGAAGTTCCCAATCAGCATCCACTGGGAATTCCGTTCGTAATCATCAACGGTCAGTTCAATGTTGACAATGGCAAACGCACTTCGGCTCTTTCGGGACGAGTGCTTTGGGGACCAGGATATCGACGGTAGAGCCCTCCATTCGAGCACTAGGTGGCTGCGACGCAAGGCAGCGCACCCCAAATGAGCAACCTCTTTGGAGTGCGGCGGCCCGGCGCCGCTTTGGTCTGTTATGACGTAGCGCCATGTAAGTTAGCACCACTATCGTCAGCCAAGTGTGTGTCTATGAGTCCACGTAAACGAAGACTTGCCGCTAACCGAAAGTAGGCCCAAAGCGCTGCCAGGCCAGGCCAGGCGCCGCTTTGGTCTTTTATGGCATAGCGCCATGTAAGTTAGCACCACTCATCGTCGGCCAAGTGTGTGTCTACCAGTCCACGTAAATCGAAGACTTGCCGCTAACCGAAAGTAGGTCCAAAGCGCTGCCAGGCCAGGCACGGCGCCGCTTTGGTCTTTTATGGCATAGCGTCATGTGAGTTAGCACCACTCATCGTCGGCCAAGTGTGTGTCTACCAGTCCACGTAAAACGAAGACTTGCCGCTAACCGAGAGTATGCCAAAGCGCTGCCAGGCCGCCCGGCGGCGCTTTGGTCTGTTGCATAGCGCCATGTAAGTTAGCACCACTCATCGTCGGCCAACTGTGTGTCTACCAGTCCACGTAAATCGAAGGCTTGGCGCTAACCGAAAGTAGGCCAAAGCGCTGCCAGGCCAGCGCACTCCAAAAGGGGGTTTCGATAATCTTGCCTCCGCAACTCCAACACTGCTTACAGCGAGCCAATAATCTTTCGATACTGATCCTCGGTAAACGCCTTGAGCGTTTCTGTCTGCACGTTTCCCTGAGATCCAAGTGAAAGCAGCGCCCGCGCTACGCTCTCATCATCGGGCCCTTCGATCACGCAGACCAGGTCATAACGACCCATAGTCAGGTAGGTGTCTTTAATTTCCACTCCGAGTTTCTTGAAAGCTTTGCGCCCGGCGTCGAGACGCTTAGGGCTGTCTTTAATCTTGCCAGCACCTTGTTGTGTCCATTTCAGAAAAGTTATGTAGGTTGCCATTTGTATCCTCCTCAATTTTGATTCAAGAAAAACTCAACAGTAAGTACGACCTCGCTGGTAGCGCGTGGTGCTCACAATCACTCTTGTCGCGGCTCATGAAGTTAGTACCACCGTACGGCAGAAGCTGTGAAAGAAGCTCATTTCCTCTTAAGAATAATAGCCACAGATTACCGCCGATAACACGGATCAGAAAACCTACGAATGAAACACTCCCTTACGATCTCTACCCCAGGGCTAACTTCTTGATGAAAGCGCAATCTCTCTACGGCTATGTCATTTCATTCGAAATGGTTAACGCGTTTCCCCCGTTGGGGGTGAGATGTTTATAGCTCGTGAGTACCTCCCGCTCGGGCGCCGTTCGGAGGAGCGGAAGTCAAGTGGACAGATACCAATCTAGATTCGTTCCGCTCCTCCGAACGGCGCCTGGTATTTTGGGATGTTGGATCTATAAACATCTCACCCCTAACGGGGTGAAACCCGTTTAAAAACTTTTCCCACGAATGAGAAATTAGAACTTCTTTCCCCGCAGACCCCACCCAGTGCTTTTATCTCGGCGCGGGTATTGGACGTGGCCCAAGACCAAACGCTTCGGGGTTGGGCAAAATCGAAGTTGTCTCGTAGTCACGCAAAGCGTCCTCGAGTGCGCGACTTTTGTTGAGCCAGATCGCTATAGCTTGATCATAGCGAGCGAGCACACTCTCGAGCCAGTAGGGTCGATTCTCTGCCAGCCATTGAGTGCGATACATTTCCCGCAGCGTCGCCAATTCCTCAGCCATCTCGCGCAGCGAGTTATAGATCGCTCCCGCGTAGCGTCTCAAGCGACGCGCTTTCGTTCTGTCGCCGAGGTTCAGGTAGGCGTCCCAGTAATCGCGGCTAAATTTGTCAGCGACCTGAATGCGCCGGCCCAGGTGATCAAATCGCTCTGCAGCCAGTCGCATCGCGGGAATCATGGAACGATTGCGGTGCGCTCCCTGCTGGTTGCGAATCAGCGCCTCGTTCGCATTTTCAACCAGCAAACGCATCTGCTGCGTCTTTTCAAGCAGCCGAAACGCCTGATTGTGGAAGTTTGTCGTAAAAGGATCGCGCCAGAAAAGCTCGTCGCTGGGACCTGTCCCAAGCACCGTGTTTACGCTGCCCAGAGCTCGAATAACTTTCACAAACTGGTCGCCATCGTTGCGAAAAAATGCCCAATCGAAACTGCGGTCAAACGAGTCAATAACGACCGGCGTGTCCTGCCACGACGCAGCGGCGCCCAGCACAATTCCATACCATCCCATTTCAAATAGAGACTCGCCGTCATCATCCCAACTGGTATTCATCATTCCTATCGCGCCGGCTGCCTGGCCGTCTCTCACAAAGTTCGTGATGTTTTTTGAAGAGGCTTCGACATTGGGGAAGATCTGATTCCAGCTCCATATTCCCGGACAAACGAACTGATCGAGTCCCGCGTCCTTGAAGGGCTTGAGGCGCAACTCATAACTATCCTTGGGCACATAATCCCAATTCATGACGATCATGTCACGGGGAACGTTTCCGATTAACTCCGGATGATTCAAGGCAATGTCGCCCCAGAACATCAGACGCCGGTTGTAAGGCTTAAGGATCTCGCGCACGCGACCCAGGTGCTCAAAGTAAATTGCGCCAACACCACGCGAACGTGCCGCCTCGCGGCTCTGGCCCTCACCGAGTTCGAATGTCTCGTCTGCGCCGATGTGAAAAAACCTTCCGGGAAAGAGGTCGTTCAATTCTCGATACCAATCTGCGACCAGCTTGTAACTTCCTTCTTGTTCGGGCGACAACACGTCACCGTAAGGTGTCTCTGCCAACTCGTTATACTTCTCCAGCTTCAAAGCCTTATGCAGGTGGCCGAACGTTTGTTGTTCAGGAACCAACTCGATGTGGTAGCGCTTAGCGTACGCTGCTAAGTCGCGTATCTCATCCGGCGTGAGCGAGCCGCCGGCGGGACCAATTAACGGATGCTCGCTGCTCGAGAACGTATGCTCCATATAAAACGAATGCATGTTCAGCTTGAACGAAGCAAAAGTACGCAACTGCCGTTTTATATAGTCGGAGGTAGGAACTGGTCCTCGGCTTATGTCGTCAGACACAGCACGCCAGCGCATAGCCGGCCAATCGACAATCTTAATACCGGGAATAAACGCGTCAGCACTATCACCTCGAACAAGTTGTTTGAGAGTTTGCAGCCCATAGAACACTCCCGCCGGCGAGGCTCCGGCCACAACGGCGTCACTGGATGTGACGACCAGGACATACCCCTCTTCATCCAGCTTGGTCGGCATGCTTACTTCCGTCCTTTTCAGAGCTGTCTGAATCGACGATAGTTCGATGTTGCCAATCAGAATCGAGTGACGCCGCGTCCGACCCACAGGAATTGCCAGGCCAGTAGTCTTCCTCAGGTCCTCAACAAAATCCTGCACCGCAAATCGATCGTCGTCGGACCGCGGATCAGCAAGTACCATCCGAGTATCACGAGTCAATTGAAAACGATCGGACGTAACAGTCAACTGTCTCGGTTGTGGAATCACGCGAACATCTACTGGTCCCAGTGTCTTTTGTCCAGAAATGCCAGCGTTATTAACACTCAGGAAAAACAATAGAAGTATCAGACGACCAATGGTGGTTCGTGTTAAAGTTGGCATTCGCGAATACGGAAGAGTTGATTGCGGGACGGAAATGGCTGTTAAGAACGAATGAGTATTTAACCGAAATCCGCCTCGAATACAACCGACCATCCTTTGGAGTGCGGCGGCCCGGTGCCGCTTTGGCCCACGTTTCGCGTGCTTTCTTAGTGTGAAATCGCTTTGCAGCCAAAGCAGTTTGATTCGCAATTGAGTGCAAGCAGAACCGAGCATCCTTTGGAGTGCGGCGGCCCGGCGCCGCTTTGGCCTATGTTTCGCGTCGTCTTCTTAGGAGAACCGGCCAAAGCGGCGCCGGGCCGCCGCACTCCAAAGGAGGTAAGAGTTTGTCCTTGATGCTTCAAGAGATCGCGGAACAGCCCGAGGCCCTCGCTCGGACCATCCACGAAGAGCGAGCGCGGATCGCCCGTTTGGGAAAGTTCCTTAAGGAGCGCGATATCGATCTCATCGTACTCGTCGCGCGCGGTAGTTCCGATAATGCTGCTCTCTTCGGGCGTTATTTGCTCGAGATAACCACCTCTATCCCGGTCTCGCTTTCGGCTCCGTCGGTTCATACCCTCTACAAAGCGCAGCTAAAACTAAGACACGCGTTGGTGATTGGCGAACGCGCGCGCCTGTGGAGCTTATACGGTTGGCATTACCAATGAACCAAACTCTTCGATGACCGGTCTGGTGGACGAGACTTTTTTGATGCATGGCGGCAGAGAGCGATCAGTGGCCGCGACGAAAACATTTACCGGGCAGATGATGCTCTTTTACATGCTCGCGGCGGAACTCGCCGTTGAGTCGCGCAACTTTTCTTACGATGCTATTCCCGACTTTACCGCGCGCGCACTGGAGCAGAGACCCGCCATTCTCGAACTGGTCCAGCGCTATGTGTTCATGGAGAACTGCGTAGTGGTCGGTCGCGGTCTGGCGTACGCTAACGCCTACGAGCTGGCTTTAAAGTTGATGGAGACTTGCTATGTAGTTGCCGAACGCTTTTCTTCAGCCGATTTTCTGCATGGACCATTGGCCATGGTTGAGCGGCACTTTCCAGTGTTTCTCTTCGCCCCGCCCGGGGTAATGTTGCCGGGAGTAAAAGATCTGATCGAGCGTCTGCGCGAGTTGCGTGCGGACACACTCGCAATCACAAGCGATCTCGACGCAGCCGGCGCTTGCACGCGATCAATAATAATGCCCCGTGAAATCGATGAATTTCTGGCGCCGATTCCTTACATGATTCCCGGCCAGCTCTTCGCGGCCCTTCTCGCCGAAGCAAAGGGACTGGATCCTGATGCGCCGCGTTCATTGTCAAAAGTCACCAGAACGCTTTAGTGAAACGGAAAGGTAGCCGCGGATAAGCGAATTTAGAATTTAGAATTTAGAATTTAGAATTAATTTGGAATATAGAATCTTCGGACCGGAACGGCTGACTGTTGTCGCAGGCATGCGTTACTCAGTCCGTCAGCAAACTCTAAAGTCAGTTCAAAGCTCGCAGCGAGGTATTACAAACCTTCTCGATGATCTGCGTATTCCGCCTGCTCTTGTCGGCATCGTTTCCATCATTCTGGATAAGCCACTGACCGTTTGGGGAACGGATCAAGTGACCGAGTTCATGCAAAAGGCTCAGCGCCCGCGCTGGCCGGGTTGCCGGCAAGAAGGAACCAATATTCGGAACGTGATGTTCTGGTGAAGCGCTGATTCGTTGATAAAAAGCACCGTTCGTGTTGAGCAGATTTTTTTCAAATAAGCGGAAAGACGCTCCTGACGTGATATTGAATACATAAATACTCTTACCTTTCATCGAGAACGCAACGTATTCAGACATGCGTGCCTTCTTAAGCTTGGTGAAGAATTCATTCAGAACCGTAATCGCTATAGCTGGCCCGCCGTAAAATTCACTGCACGTATTGGGCTGTCTGAGTACGTTGAAAGTATCTGCGTAAGCCTTCTGTAAAGCCGAATCTGCAGAGTTGGTTGGGAGTGGAGTGGGCAAAGCGATGGCAACTACCGAAATTGGCTGAGGCAATTCTGCATTTTCGGATTGGGCCGCGGCCCGCAGCTGTATGGCGAACAAGAGAATTAGAAACAATAGTAAGCACAACATTTTCTTTACCCTCCAGTTACATTCGTCGCGTAAGACGCTGAACGACCTCTATTCAAGTCGAACTCGGGGTTTAGTTATAGGAAGGCTCTAGCGCGCTTGTACGTGATTAGCGGTTACTTTGAAGTTCTGAATTCGAGAGGGGATACGCCGAGATGTTTCTTGAGGGTGTGAGTGAAGTGGCTTTGATCGTAGAAACCCGCGGCGGCGGCGATCTCAGCAATTGAGTCCTCGGTTGTTGCCAGTTGAGTCGCAGCCCAGTCCAGTCTCAGTCTGCGTATGTATTCTCCCACAGTAGTTCCATAGTGTTTCTTAAAAGATCGCGCCAGATGGGTGGGATGAGCACCAACAGCCTTCGCAATCTCCATCAAAGTCAGGGACTCCGCAAAACGCGCGTGACAAAGGTCTCTGGCACTCTTGAGCCACTCAGGCGCACGCACTGGTGGGGCAAAAAACGATCGCGAAGCGTTACCAAGCAGTTCCAACATCAAACCCTCAATTACGATTCGCGCAGCACTGTCTTTGATCTTGGATTCTTGATAGATCCGCTGGGCAAGCGCCGGCAGCAGTCCCCCCGACAGATAAGTCGGCTGGGCAAAAACCCGCGAGAAATCGCTACATGGGCATTTGAGTGCCAACGTAACCTCAATGTTTAGTAAGCGCACGGGCCGGCTGCCATTGTGGTCGGAATGCCTTTCCTCCGCCGGTCGGATAATGAGGCTTCCCTTCTTTACCTCATGTGTGAGATTAGCGAGCGTCTCTGTAGATTCACCGGCGAGTCCAAGGACCAATGTGGGTGCTTTATGCGAGTGGGCGGGAATGATTGAACCGGGCTGGTAAAGTGACTCCGTCAGAACAAAATCCGACAGCTGGAGCTTTCTTAGTTGTCGTCCCAGCGGCGGAGTGTAAGGAAGACTCAGGTCTTTTCGTGGTCTGCGACTCGGAGTCCGTGAGGGGCAGCCGGTCATTCCAGGATTTCGTTGAGCTATCCATTTTAACGGGAAAAACTAATTTCAGATTGCTCAGATGATACGTTTTTTTCCTCACCGTGGTTCGCGGCGCTAAACGATTACCAGGTTGAACAACCACGGGAATGTGGCTTGCTACCTATCGAGAGGGGTTTCGACAAGAGGACGGGACAGAGCTCAAAGCGACAACAGGAGTTTGGTGAGAACGCAAAAACTCAACAACGTCTGGAGAAAACTTTCAAGTGGATAGATTCATGAAAGGATTGGAAGGCACTTTTGTAGTCCTTGCATTTATGGCTGGCGCGGCTTTCCTCTTAAAGATGTGTTACCTGTCACTTCTCTTCAACACAATCTTGCGCTGATTTTCCTCATCATCTTTTATTTCTATATTCGAGTGAGACATGAAATGAGACTCCCGCTCAGGTTATTATTTTTCGTCTTCATGGCGCTGCAGATTGATGCCGTGGGTAACTACTTCCGCATGTACGGACGACAATTTGGACCAATGCAGTATGATGAGTTTTCACATCTAACAGTCCAAATTCTGGTGACCCCATTGATAGTCTGGCTTGTGAGCAAGGTGTTGGAACATCGGGGTTATGATCTACCGGCCGGTCTAACGTGTTTCTTTGCAGGCACCACTATCTTCAGTCTCTCCGCATTCTACGAAATCATCGAACTCTGGGACGAAGTCTACTTTCATGGCCAGCGAATCTGGAGCATGCATGACACCGCCACAGATTTGCAGTGGGACCTGTTGGGAGTTCTTATTGGCTGCCTGCTTGCGAGTGTAGCGGTGAGAGCCAGGAGAATCGTTCGCCAGCCGGCCTACGCCAGGTTAACGAGGCAAACATAAACATCTTGCGATAGAGACAGTGCGAGTAGATCACGCTTGCCATGGCTCGATGAAGTCATCAGTACCCCCGCGCGCTAGAGACTTAAACTCTTTCACTCCAGGAGGAGTGAGATGTTAATAGCCTGAGTTGAAATG
>WNGA01011928.1_pt1 | contig 11267 bp, 12 predicted proteins | sample 5400061 | NCBI WGS metagenome assembly WNGA01 (sample SAMN13153366, study PRJNA577476) | soil metagenome | isolation source: 100 cm soil or saprolite under grassland replicate 2 | place: USA:California | collected 2016-06-15
TCATCATGCCGGTGAGGGTCTTCGTCTCCTCCGCGGTGGCGAACGAGACCTTGGCGACCCCCAGCAGGGCCCGGACAGTGTGGTTCACGTCGAGCCGCGTCGTGGCCGTGACCACACACGCGCCGAACCGTCTCGGCTCTTTCTTCGAGGCGACGACGATCGTATTGCCGGCGCTCGCGAGCGGCAGGCCGTACTTCTCGCAGCAGGCGGCGGTATCGGCGAACGCCGGGTCGATCTCCATGAACTCGTACGCCACGCCGAGGGCGTCGAGAGCCTGGACGACGCGTTCGTCAATCATTCATTATGGCCCATTAGGGCCGGATCAGCGCCGAGCCCTGGAACCGGCACACGCGCGTCATCAATCCACCTCCCGTTGGGATCGAGGTCGCGGTATTCTCCCACACGGGAGGACCGCCATGACCCTGGAAGAGTTGCGCGACCGCATGAAGGCAGCCCGCGTCGAGATCGCCGAGAACCGGCTCGAGCTCGTGCGCCGGCTGCTGACCGACGCGCTCCGGCCGATCCACGCGATGGACTCGCGGAAGCACCGGACACTGGAGCCAGCCGTCACCTTCGACGCCGGACGGCCGCGAGGCGATCATGGCCGGTGACGAGCTCTCCTACGCGACGATCCGCGACATCGGTGCGCGTTTCAGGCGCCGCGCCCTCTCGCCGGTCGAGCTGACCCGGGCGCTCCTCGAGCGCATCGAGCGCCTCAACCCCGGGCTTCATGCGTTCGTCACGGTGACCGCCGATCGGGCGCTGGCGGACGCCAAGGCCGCCGAAGCCGCGCTCGGGCGCGGCGACATCTCGAGCCCGCTCCTCGGCATTCCCGTCGGCTACAAGGACATCTACGCGACCCGCGGCATCCTCACCACCGGCGGCTCGGCGTTGCTGGCCGACTGGATCCCGACCGAGGACGCCACGTGCGTGACGCGGCTTCAGCGGGGGGGCGCGGTGATGCTCGGCAAGTTGATCACCCACGAGTTCGCCTTCGGCATCCAGTTTCCGGGCCATCGCTTCGCCGCGGCCAAGAATCCGTGGGACCTCGAGCGGATGCCGGGCGGGTCCTCGAGCGGATCGGGCGCGGCCCTCGCGGCCGGTCTGGCGTTCGGCGCGCTCGGCTCGGACACGGGCGGCTCGATCCGCGGTCCGGCGTCGTTCTGTGGCATCGTCGGCCTCAAGCCGACCTACGGCCGCTGCAGCCGCGCCGGCGTCCTGACGCTCTCGTGGACGCTGGATCACACCGGACCGATGGCGCGCACCGTCGAGGACTGCGCGTATCTATTGCAGGCGCTGGCCGGCCACGACGCGGCCGACCCGGCGTCGAGCCGCGAGCCCGTCCCCGACTACGTGGCGCCGCTCAGCCGTGGCGTCCGCGGGCTCCGCGTCGGAGTGGTGCGCGAATATTTCTTCGAAGGCATCGATCCCGAGGTCGAGAAGGGATTCGAGCAGGCGCTCGCGACCCTGCGGCAGCTCGGCGCCACCGTCGAGGACGTCCAGATCCCCGGCATTCAGGCGGCCGGCGCCTACACGGCGATCCTCCTCGCCGAGGCGTTCGCGTACCACGAGCACGATCTGCGGGAGCATCCCGAGCGCTTCGGCGAAATCGTACGTGAGCGGATCCTGGCCGGCGCCCTCATCACCGCCTCCGAGTACGTGCAGGCCCAGCGCCTTCGCGCGCAGCTCAGGGCCGACATGAACGCCGTGCTCCGCCGGGTGGACGTGCTCGCGACGCCGACCAGTCCGAAACCCGCGCCCACGTTCACGACGGTCTACGACCCCGAGTACGGATTCCCGCGCGGCAACACCGGACCGTTCAACATGACCGGCCTCCCCGCCCTCGCCGTGCCGTGCGGGTTCACCGCGGCGGGGCTGCCGCTGTCGATCCAGATCACGGGCCGCCCGTTCGACGAAGCGACCGTCCTACGGCTGGGCCACACCTACGAGCAGGCTACCAGTTGGCGGACACGGCATCCGAACCTCTGAGCGAGGACACCCATGTCACCTTCGAACCTCGAAGAGAAGTTTCAGACGCTTCACGAGATCGTGCGGGCGGCCCGCCTGAACCTGGCGCCGGGCCCCTGGGACTATCTCGCGGGCGGCGCCGAGACCGAGACCACGCTGCGGCGCAACCGACAGGCCCTCGACTCGGTCGCGTTCCGCCCTCGGGTCCTGCGAAACGTCGCGAAGATCGACACCACCTCGAGCCTGCTCGGGCGGCCCGTTCGTATTCCGGTCATGATCGCGCCCGTCGGGTCCGTGGAGAGCTTCGAGCCGGGCGGCGGCGCCACCGCCGCGAAGGCTTCCGCCGAGTTCAACGTGCCGCAGATGCTGAGCTCGGTCTGCAACCCGGGCCTCGAGGCCGTTGCTGCCGCGGCCGACAACTTCCGCATCTTCCAGCTCTACGTCCGCGGCGACGACGCCTGGGTTGACGACCACGTGAAGCGCGCCAAGGACCACGGCTACGCCGCGTTCTGCCTCACGGTGGACACCGCGAGCTACAGCCGCCGCGAGCGCGACCTGGCGCGGCGCTTCGTCAAGCCCTGGCGCTTGCGCGCGACCGGCTTCGACTTTCAGGCCGGGCTCAACTGGGACCACGTGAAGCGCTTCAAGGACCTGCACGACATCCCGCTCATCTTGAAGGGCATCGCCACGGCGGAAGACGCCGCGCTCGCCTGCGACCATGGGGTCGACGGCGTCTACGTCTCCAATCACGGCGGCCGCCAGCTCGATCACGGGCGCGGCACCATCGACGTCCTCCCGGAGGTCGTCGCGGCGGTGCGAGGACGCGCGACGATCATCGTCGACGGCGCCTTCATGCGGGGCACCGACATCGTGAAGGGGATCGCCCTCGGCGCCCACGCCGTCGGCATCGGGCGGCTCTCGTGCTGCGGCCTCGCCGCCGCCGGCCAGGCAGGGCTCGTGCGGGTGTTCGAGCTCCTCGAAGAGGAGATCCGGATCTGCCTCGCGCTCCTCGGCGTCGATCGTCTCTCGGCCGTCGGCCCGTCCTATCTCCACGCGGCGACACCGGTGCGGCCCGCGCACGTGACCAGCGCGTTCCCCCTTCTGGAGGAAGAGGGTTACTAAGCCCGCTCTGCCAACGGAGCTTCCCGCGGATCCGCTCCCGCTCCTCGAGAGCTGGCTGAAGGAAGCGTTCGCCGAGATCCGGAACGCGCATGCGATGACGCTCGCGACCGTCGATCCTGAAGGTCGCCCCACGGCGCGCATGGTCCTCTGCCGCGGCTTCGACACGCGCGCAGGGTGGATCGTCTTCTACACTGACCGCGAGAGCGCCAAGGGACAGGCGCTCGATCTCACTCCCCGCGCGGCGCTCGTCTTTCACTGGGACGCTCACGAGCGGCAGGTGCGGATCGAGGGTCCCGTGACGCCGGCCCCGACGCGGACTCGGACGCCTACTGGAAGTCGCGGCCGCCCGACGCGCGAGTCGCGGCATCCGCCAGCGACCAGAGCCGGCCGATCGAGTCGCGCGCCGCGTTCCTGGCGAAGGTCGAGGAGGAGGCGAAGCGCTCCGGGGGCGACATCCCGCGTCCCAAGCGCTGGGGCGGCTACCGTGTCTGGGCCGAACGCGTCGAGCTGTGGGTCGGCCAGCCGGCACGCGCCCACGACCGCGCGCTCTGGACCCGCTCGCTGGCGCCGGCCGGCGCGGGCTTCAGCGGCGGCCCCTGGCGCTCGACTCGGCTCCAGCCCTGATTGGCATGACGACACCGAGCACAGGACGGAGGCAGGCGGGCGCCATGGCCGCCGCAAGAGCGCCGCGCCGTCTCGACAGGAGGCTGCGAATGCGAGTCCGCGGGCTGATCGTCGTGGCCGTTCTGGTCGCGCCGCTCATGATCACCCTCGCCACACCCGATGGTCAGGAACGCATCGTCAACAGGCAGGATGCCGACCGGATCTTCGGGCTGAACCGGTCTCAATGGGAACAGGAAGTCACGCGGCTGGTGAATTTCCAGGGCTGGAAGGTCCAGCCCAGTCCAGGCGACACCGGCACGGGCGTTATCGCCCTGGATCCCAAGACCGGCCTCGGTCTCGCCGTCCAGCCTTCGTTCCGGGACGCGCAGAGCCCGCCAGGAACGCTCGTCGTCGGAAGCTACTACCCCGCCGGGACGTTTCGTCGGTTCAGCGAGCAGACGAGGCGTGAGATGGAAGCGATCGCCAGTTCTGACCTTGGCCCGGCGTACTCGCTCAGCGTCTCGTTCAGCACGAGAGGCTCGCCGCCGCCCGGGTTCGATGTTGTGGAAGTCATCATCATTCGCGCACGGCGATGACCCGTACAACGCGCAGCGAATCAAAATAACTCGACACACACAGGAGGCGATATGGCGATCCGACTCGTCGTGACCATCACCGCGACCCCGGGCAAGGGCGCCGAGCTCGCGCAGGCGTACAAGGCTCGCTGCGCGGACGCGACGAAGGAGCCCGGCTGCGAACAGTTCGAGGTTTTCCAGAGCGTCGCGAACCCCGACCGGCTGGCGCTGCTGGAACGCTGGGCCGACCAGGCCGCGCTGGACGTGCATGCGCGGTTGAACAGCACGCGTCCCCCGCTCCGCCCAGAGCTGCGCGCCGGGAGCGGCGAGCGCGAAGACTACCAGTACAACCGAACCCGCTAGCCTCCCGTCCCCGAAGTTCTGTTAGCGATCACGCTCCACCGGCGGCGACGGGCGGGGGCGGGAGGGGCGACGGGATCCGTTCCCGCCTCGCCTCTTGCCGCGTGGTCCCGTCGCTCCCTCCCGCCCCCGCCCGTCGCCCCTTGCAGCCGTCAGCCCGTCATCGCGACGGCCTCGATCTCGACCAGGAAGTCGGGGTGGGCGAGGCGCCGGACCTCGACCGTGGTGCTGGTCGGGAGCGCGGGGCCGAAGTACTCCATCCGGACGTCCACGTGGCGGAAGTACTCGTCCATGTCGGTGACGAACGTGTTGGTCTTGACGATATCGGCGAGCGACGCGCCCGCCGCGGCCAGGGCGGCCTTGATGTTCTCGCCGACCTGGCGGATCTGCGCCCGCATGTCACCCTTGCCCACGACGTTGCCGCCCCGGTCCCGCGCCAGCTGGCCGGCGACGAAGATGAGGCGACGGCCTTCGACCGACACGACATGGGAGTAGAGCGTGTGGCCGCTGCGGCTCGGGGCGGCGAGCGCCTCCGGCTGGATGTTCTTTCGCGTGATCGTCATGCTCGTGTCCTCTTGCCCGGGACTCAGGCGGTCCAGTGGTCCCACGCCCGCGCCGCGAGCGCGACCGTGAGCTCGATGTCCTCGTCGAGGAGATAGCGCTGGGACGCGAGCGCGGCGGCGGCTCGACGGACGCGCTCGAGATAGTCGTCGCGCGATCGGTAACGCTCCTCGATGGAGAGCCGCGGGTCGCTCACCGCTGCGCGCTCCCGGCGAGTGCGCAAAAACGGAATGGTCGCTCCGCCGAAGACCAGACGTTGGGTCTCGCCGCCGATCGCGGGATGCCTGAGCGTCCATCCCGTATGGGTGCCGAGCGGTACGGCGATCTCCGGCAGCGCGATACCGCCGGTCTCGTTGCCGTCGGCGTCGACCGCGGAGACGAGCGAGCCGTACGCGGGACCGGGGCGCGGCGGCAGCGTGGAGAAGTCGAGGCGACAGGGCCGTGCGTGATGGCGCGGATAGTTGGCGCCGGGGATATGGTCGAAGACCGCGTGGAGGGCCTCGAAAGGCACCGCGCTGCCATCGGCAAGGCGCGGATGCCGGCTCGGCGGGGGCTCGATTCCCTCGGTGACCCAACGGTCCAGATTCACCAGACACGCGCGCAACAGCGGCGCATAGTCGATGGTGTTGCGAAGATTCTGCGAGTGCTCCGGAGGCTCCGCCGGATCGGCGGCAGTCACCTTCTGCGCCGTCGGCGGCCAGACGCCGAGCCCGTGCTCGGTGCCGGCGAAGTGGTACACGCGCGCCGACGGACCGGACGGGGCGTCGCGCGTGCCCTCGGGGTCCGTGTGGGCGAGCGAGGCGTCGCCGCGGTGGTACTCGGCTGAGCTGTTCGTGTAGAACACCTTCAGCTTGCCCCCGCGCGCGGCGAGCCGGCGCTGCAGCTCCTCGTCGGTCGACGGGTGAACGTAGTCCATCATGTGCGGCCGATCCTTGGAGTTCTGCCCGAACCGCTGGTTGAACTCACCGCGAAGCCCGCCGGCGACGTTCGCGATGATTCCGTCGAGCGCTTCCCGCCCCTGCTCGTCGAGGTTGAGGTCGTTGTAGACCAGCGTCCGGAGCAGCCGCCCGGTCTGCGATCGACCGTAGGCGTACGCGTAACGGATGGCCGCCGGCGCCGGATTCCCCTCGCGCGGCGTGCCGTGCTTGAGCCAGGCGACCGAGTCACGGAGCGCGGCGATGCCGAGCCCGAGCACTGGCGCGCCGACCGCGGTGTAGGTCACCTGGTAGAGTCGCCCCTTCTCGAACCCGCCGTCGACCCAGATGTACTGGGGATCGGGAACGACGCCCGATCGAGCGTCTGGCACGACGTTGCCACCGGCGACCCGAGCGAAGCGCCACCGGCCGCGCGGGATCGTCGTCGGCTCGCCGTCGGGCTGGTCGCGGACCAGCAAGATCGCATCGCGCTCGTCGAGATCGGCGGCGGGGTACGCGCGGTGGCCTCGGTCGGAGAGGAGCAGGTGCGTGGCGGGCTCGGGCGTCTGGAGCTGCGTGTAGACACGGCCCGTGAGACGGTGGCCTCGGGCGTCCAGCGCCTCGGGCCCGCGCAGGCCCAGGAGCCCCGGCACCTCCGGGAGATCGCACTGCCAGCCGCAGGAGATCACCACGAAGCCGCGCCGCATGAGAAACCCGTCGCCCGGGTCGACGGGCGGATCCGGATTCGAACCGGGGACGAACGCCGGGCGCGTCGCGCGGTTGAAGTTGGGGACCGCGACGGTGTTCCCCCGGTTGACCACGTCGAGCATCACGCGCCCGCTGCCCCGGGCGCGGTCCACCGGCACCAGGATGGACACGTCCGACTCGAACTCGACGCGCCCCGCGTGGTCGCGCGGCGCGAGCGCCACGTCGGTGATGCGCTCGTTCGCCGCGTGCTTGGGGTCGATCGCGAAGTGGAGGGTCCCCTTCAGCTCCTCGTATGGGCCGACGTCGCCGAACGGCGCACCGCCCGCCAGCGGACGCCAGAGCCTCACCTCGAACCGCGTCACCGGCACGCAGCGCTCTCCACCAGGCGTGGCAGGAGGCTCGAGATCGACCCGCGCAGGACGGCGTCGCCCAGCTCGTCCATCTCCGTCGGCTCCGCGTTGAGGATGACGACGCGCGCGCCGGCCCGCTTGGCGACCGGTACGACCCCGGCGATCGGGTACACCGACAGCTTCGTGCCGACCGCGAGCATGAGGTCACAGCTCGCGGCCGCCTGCTGGGCGCGCTTCAGGTCCTCGTCCACGAGTCCCTGGCCGAACGAGATCGTCGCCGACTTGAGAATGCCACCGCAGCTCCGGCACGGCGGGTCTTCCTCGCCGGCGCGGATTCGCGCCAGCGCCCGTTCCATGGCCGCCCGCTCGCCACAGGCGAGGCACACCACCTCGTGCATCGTGCCGTGAATCGCGATCACGCGGGCTGGTGACGACCCCGCCTTCAGATGGAGCCCGTCGATGTTCTGGGTGATCAGCGTGTCGAGCTTGCCCCGGTGCTCGAGGGTGACGAAGGCGCGGTGGCCGTCGTTCGGTTGCGCCTGCCAGGCCGGCGAGTGGAGCCGGCTCTGCCACGCGCGCTTCCTCACCTCGGGGTCGGCGACGTAGTTCTGCAGCGTCGACATCTTCTCGGCCTGCGGGTTCTTCGTCCAGACGCCCTGCGGCCCCCGGAAGTCCGGGATGCCCGAGTCGGTCGAGATGCCGGCGCCCGTGAGCGCCACCACGCACTCGGCCTCGTCGATCCAGCGCCGGACCGCGTCGATCAGCGCGCAAGCTCCTTCGCGACCGCGTCTTCCACGACGGTGCCCTTGAAGAAGTCGGGGTTGAGGGCCGTGTGCAGACGCGCGGCGTTCGTGAAGACGAACTCCCGGAAGTCGTCCCCGGTGATCAGGCCGTGCTCCACCAGCTCGTGCGCTTCTTCCAGGACCTCGGTCATGTCCGTCACGTCGAAGTGGCCGACGTCGGAGCTGAAGATCGGGTGCAGGCGGTGATGGCCGCGCCGATCGAACGCCCAGGCCGTCGTCGGGTCGTCGGCCTCACAGCCGAAGTAGAAGTGCTCGGTGAACTGCCGGCGCAGCTCGTCGGCCGAGCCGACGTGGGCCGCCGCGAAGTCGTCGATCTGCTCGCGGTACTCGCGTTCGGTCATCTCCTCGAGGGTCTTGAACGGAGGCACCAGGCTGAGGCAGCCCATCAGCTCGTCCAGCTTGTCTTCGTAGGCGCGGCCGCCCCAGCGGGTGAAGAGGTCCTTCAGCATCTGCCGGTCGAGATTCGTGGGCCGGACGTGGGCTTCCATCGGGCGCCCGCTGCGCTTTTCCCAGTGCCCGATGAGATCGGTGACGAGGTTGCAGGCCCAGCCCACCCCGCCCTCGAGCATCGCGAAGGGGAGCGACGGGAACCGCTGGACGACACCCCCCAGGATCAGCGCCTTGGCGAAGGCCTGGCTCGCGGCGGCGAAGTGGCCGATGTGGTTGAACGTGAAGCTGTTGACAGACTCGCGGCCCATCCAGCCCATGCTGCCGGAGTGCGCGGTCACCGCCACCTTCAGCTCGACGCAGCGGGCCCAGAACGGGTCGTAGTCGTAAGGGCTCTCGTACGCGAGCGAGTCGACGAAGTGGCGCACTTGCCCCGGGTCGGCGGCCTGGCGGGCGAACGCCGGGACCGGGCGCCGCACGTGGTTGGCGATCATGATGACCTTCAGGCCGAGTTCGCGCACCGCGTACGTGGCTTCCTCGATCGCTTCCTCGGGCGTATGCATGGGCACCACCGCCGCCGGCGCGATGCGGTGAGCGTATGGCCTGAACATCTCCGCGTTCATACGATTCACGGCGCGCGCGATGGCCCGGCGCAGCTCCTCGTCCGGATTGCCGATGTGGAAGAGGCCGAGCGTGGTGTAGAGGAGCGCGAAGTCGATCCCGAAGTCGTCGAGCCGCTCGTAGAACAGCCTCGGGATCATTGCCGTCGCGCGGTCCAGCGTGTTGGCCGGCTCTCCCCACCACGTCGGGCGCGTGGGCCGCCGGTCGAGCCGCTCGGCGGGCGTCATGTCGTACCAGCCGCGGTCGATGTGCTCGGTGGCCTTCTTCACGAACCGCTCGGCGACTGACGGACCCGCGAGCTGTCGGAGGTAGTCGAGGAAGATCGGCACGGGCTCGAGCCAGTGCCCGTCACCGTCGATCACGGGGTGGTCGAGCTGGGCGCGCACGGCTGATGATTTCGAGTCTCTCGAGTAGGCCATCGCGTCCTCCCTCGCGGTAGAGGGATCGTGCTGCATCCGCGCGAGCCAGTCAAGGGGCCGTTCCATGTGAGGATGGAACTCGGCAGGTGACGCGCTATGCTCAAGGTATGACCCCGCTCGAGCACGTTCGCCTGGCGGACCACTGCACAATGGGTGTCGGTGGGCCGGCGCGCTACTTCGTGGAGGCGCCCGACGAGTCCGCCGTGCTCGCGGCCTTCGAGTGGGCCCGGGCCCGACGCGTGCCGGTCCACGTGCTCGGCGGCGGCTCGAACATCGTCGTCGCCGACGAGGGCGTCGACGGTCTCGTGGTGAAGATCGCGCTGCACGGCGTCGACACCCGCGAGGCGGACGGCGCGGTCGAGTTGACGGCCGCGGCCGGCGAGCCCTGGGACGAGCTCGTGCGACAGAGCGTCGAGCGCGGCTGGGCGGGGCTCGAGTGCCTGAGCGGGATCCCGGGCCTGGTCGGCGCCACGCCGATGCAGAACGTCGGCGCCTACGGCCAGGAGGTGAGCGACACCGTGAGCGTCGTGCGCGCCCTCGACACGTCCACCGGGCGCATCGTCACCTTCGGGAATCGCGAGTGCCGCTTCACCTACCGCGATAGCCTCTTCCGGAGCGGCGAGCCCGACCGATACGTCGTGCTGTCGGTGGGCTACCGGCTGCGGCCCAACGGCCCCGCGACCGTCCGGTACGTGGACGTGGAGAAGCACCTGGCCGCGCGCGGCATCGCGACACCGACGCTCGCGGAGGTGCGCGCCAGCGTGATCGCCATTCGCCGGTCCAAGTCCATGGTGCTCGATCCCCGCGACGAGAACCGCCGGAGCTGCGGCTCGTTCTTCACGAATCCCATCATTCCGGCGGCCGAGCTCGCCGCGGTCGAGGCGCGCGCCGGCGATCCGACGATGCCACGCTGGCCCCTGGCCGAGGGCCGCGTGAAACTTTCCGCCGCATGGCTCATCGAGCACGCCGGGTTCGTGCGGGGCGTGACCGACGGGCCGATCGGTCTCTCGACGCGCCACACCCTCGCAATCGTCGCCCATGACGGCGCGCGGGCACAGGACGTCATAGCCTTCGGCCGTCGGCTGCAGGCCGCCGTCGAGAAACGCTTCGGCGTCCACCTGACTCCCGAGCCGGTCTTCTGGGGCCCGATCGGAAGGCGGGCGTTGTGCGGGTCCTGATCGTCGAAGACGACGAGCGGCTGGCCGAGATCTTCCGAGACTTCATCGGCGAGCTGGGGTATCAGCCCACCGTCGTCGGAAGCGCGGAAGCCGCGCTCGAGGTGCTGGCGAGCGCGCGACCGGACACGATCCTGCTCGACATCAGGCTACCGGGGATGAGCGGGGTCGAGTTCCTCAGTCTCCCGAGCGTCCGCGACTCCGAGGTGCCCGTGGTCGTCGTCTCGGGCATCGCGACCGAGGTGGAAGCGCGCGCGTGTCTCCAGCTCGGCGCCCTGGACTTCATCCGGAAGCCCGTCACGCTCGAGCGGCTGGGACAAGTCCTCGCATACCTCAAGCCCTTCGCCATGGCCCGGCAGCAGCCCAGTCAGCGCCCGGTGGAGCGCCGACCCGTGCCGCGCGCCACGGTCAAGCTGGGCGTGCGCATCACCGCCTCCAAGGCAACACTGGACGGAACATGCATCGAGCTCTCGTCCACGGGCATGAAGGTGCGTGTGAGCCGGCGTCTCAGGCCGGGCCAGGCGGTGAAGCTCGAGTTCGCGCCGCCGGACGGGGGTCCGCCGATCGACGTCTTGTCGCTCGTCGTCCGCGTCGATCCCGAGGGCGCGGCGTTCTGGTTCCTCGATCTCTTGAGCCACGACGCCACCCGCCTCAATACCTTCGTCGACCGCCTGCAACGCTAGCCTGGGGCCGGGGGCTGG
>WNGA01015270.1_pt1 | contig 11267 bp, 8 predicted proteins | sample 5400061 | NCBI WGS metagenome assembly WNGA01 (sample SAMN13153366, study PRJNA577476) | soil metagenome | isolation source: 100 cm soil or saprolite under grassland replicate 2 | place: USA:California | collected 2016-06-15
GGCCCTGCTGCTCCGAGGAGCTGGAGCTGAGGTCAGGCGCGGTCTGGGTTGGCGGCGTGCCTGGCCGTGGGCTCGACGCCGGCGAAGGTGAGGAGGTCCTTCATTCGAAAGGAGGATCCGGCCGGGGTGAGGGTGGGTGTCCAGGTGGGCTCTTGCACCAGGTATGAGCTGGGGTCGCTCTGGATCAGTCCGATCAGGACCTCGGCGACGATGCGACCGCCGACTTTCCCGAGCGTCAAGCCGTCGGCGCGGAGCTCGGCTTCCCGCAGGACGTAGTACCAGAGCGGTGTGCTCCTGTCGAAGCCATAGGGCTTCAGATCCTCGAGCTCGGCGGGCGTCAGCTTCCTGACGTTCATCGCCTTGGCCACGTCTTGCCCGGACGGGAGGCTCCATGTCAGCTGACGGAGGAGGTTGCGCTGCGGCAACGCCTGCGGCGGGTCGTGGCTCGCGATCGCCGCGAGCGGGAGATCGAAGAGCGGCGTCGAGATCTTCGTGTCGATCTTCTTGTTCGGCTTCACCTCCCCGTCGCCGAAGTCGAAGAACGTTTGCCAGCCGATGAAGCGCCGGGGGGCGCGAGCGCCGCCGCGCAGATCGGCCGGGTCGGCTTGCCCCTCGCCCGCAGGGTCGAAGACCATCGCAAAGAAAGGGCTTCCGTCGTCACCCTTGAGGTTCGCACGGTACGACGGCCGCACCATGCTGTGACCGAAGCGGTACGCGGCGGCCTGGAACTCTACGGGGATGAAGCCCTCGCCGAGACGCGGCCTGTAGAAGCGGCAGCCGTGCTTGAGCACGTGGTCCACGAGCCCTTGTCCGACGATCAGCGGCAGGAACTCGTGCAGGACGAGCCAGTGGTAGTGCCAGGTCGTCAGCCGCCGCGCCAGCGCGAACGCTGAATCGGCGTAACCGTTCGCGCGCGCCCACTCGAGGGCGTGGTTGTGGAAGAGGATGAACGCGCACTGGAGCCCCGCGATCATCAGGTTCTCGTCGTTGCGTGGGTCGGCGATGATCGCCGTGTTCGTCCCGTCGCTCGTCCGCGGCAGATCCTCGAAGATGCCGCCGCTGTCGATGCGCAGCTTGGCGTGATCGATCGAGTCGTACAGCTGCGAAGAGGCGACGGGGCCCTCCCCGTAGACGGAGTCGAGGTCGAGCGAGGGCGTGCGCGAGTTGGGCGAGCTGCCGGGGTCGGTCGGAACTCCCATCGGCGAGGTCGTGTCGAACGTGAGGTCGTGGTCGATGAACTGCCCGAGGAAGGTGGTGCCGGCGGTTTGGGTCGGGTTGTTCGGGTTGTTCGCGCTCAGGCGCAGATCCGTGATCAGCAGCTTCGGCCCCTTGCTCAGGTCGTCGTTCGCGTCGAGCGGCCCGCCCGGCGCCCCCAACGCGGACAGCGCGTGCTTCACCCGCTGCGTCGGAGGGGCAAACGCGGGCAGGTCGGGAAAGAGCCGGCCGAAGGTCGTCGGGCTTGTCGCGACGGTCGCGCTTCGTGCGGCCTGTGCCCGCGGCGCAAGCGCGCCGCCAGAGAGGGCCAACGCGCCCACGCCGACGCCCGCGCGCTTCAGGAAGCCACGCCTGCTGTAGCGCGGGCCGGTCTTCGGTTCGTCAATCATGGCCACGACCGCTCCGCTCGGCGCCCGCTCAGGCCTGGACGCGTCGGGTCAGCTCGGCCAGCTCGCGGTTGAAGCGCTCGGGCTCCTCCAGATGCGGCACGTGACCGACGCCTTCGTACCAGGAGGCCTCGGCGGTCGAGCAGGTGGCGAGGATGTGCTCGGCCATCGCCGGCAGCACCACCGAGTCCTCCCGGCCGTGCGTGACGAGCAACGGCACCTCGAGCGCACGGAGGACATCGTCGTCGTCGATCTCGCGGGCCGCGAGATTTGCGCGAATCGGGGCCGGCACGACGACGTTCCAGCACACCGCAGACTCGAGGTCGTCGTCCGACACCTGCTTCACGACGCATGCCCGCACGAAGGAGCGCATGGCCTGGATGTTCGTCGGCAGGTCGTCCGCGGTCGCGTCGACGAAGTGGTCGAGAAAGGCGGGGCCGATCAGCGTGCCGAAGGCCGCTTCCCCCAGCCTGACCGCCCCTTCGACGAAGTTGATCGCAGCGATTCGATCCTGGCCGTACGCACGCACGTAGTCGCAGGCGACGAAGCCGCCGTATGACCAACCCACGAGCACCGGACGATCGAGACGCAGCTGGTCGATGATCGCCGCCACGTCGTCGGCCCAGAGCTTGCCCTCGGTGTAGTGCTCGGGCTCGAGCGGCGCCTCGGACATGCCGTGGCCACGGAGGTCGTAGGCGACGAGCCGGAACTCGTCGGCGAGTGTGCTCTCGTACTGCTTCACCCAGCAAAGGTGGTTCTGCGACCAGCCGTGAATGAACAGGATCGCCGGTCCGTCCGCCTTGCCCCACTCGCGCACGTGCAGCCGCAGGCCGCCCCCGCCCTGCACCAAATGAACCTTCATCCGCCCGGTCTGCTGCTGATCTTGCGCCACCGCTGTCATCTCTCGCCTCCTCGGCTCGTCGTAGCGAGCGGATCGTCGCCATGGAGGGGGCCGGAGCGCATCGGGCGGAGTGCCTTATCTTTCGCCCTCGGCCTGCGTATCTTCGGCAGCCGGGGCGCTTATGCGCGCCCTCTCGCTCGATGGTTGGCTGCGCGATACTGGCCGGAGTGGATGCTCGCGCGAGCGACGTATTCGTCGGACGCGTACGCGAGCTCGGGGAGCTCGAGCGCGCACTCGATGCGACGCGCGCCGGGAGCGGCGCAACCATCCTTGTCGCCGGAGAAGCGGGCATCGGCAAGACCCGGCTCGCGTCCGAGCTCGGGAGGCGTGCCCGCGACGCGGGGTTAGAGGTCCTCCTCGGGCGCTCGATCGATCTCGTTGGCACCGAGCTGCCGTACCAGCCGTTCGTCGAGGCCCTGCATCCGCTCGGCGAGCCTCGGCAGGTAGACGGGCAGACGCCTGGCTCGCAGCTGCGCGTGTTCGAGAACACGCTCGCGGTGCTCACCGACCGAGCTGCCGCCGCACCAGTGCTGCTCGTGCTCGAGGATCTGCACTGGGCTGATATCTCGACGCTCGATCTTGTCGTCTTCCTCGCGCACAACCTCGACGACCGGAGGGTTCTCCTGCTCGGGACCTACCGCGCAGACGAGCCCTCGTCGGCCGAGCGCATCCGGAGGCTCGAGGACGGAGTCCGGCGCTCCGGCTCGGCGCTCGTTCTCGAGCTCGGTCCGCTCGAACGCGACGAGCTCACAGCGCTAGTCGCGGCTCACGCAGACGCTTCCCTGCCAGCGGCGGTGGCGGACACGATCGCGGTCCGCTCGGAGGGCAACCCCTTCTTCGCCGAGGAGCTCCTCGCCGCAGCCGGCGACGAGAGCGGCGAGCTCCCTCGCGGGCTGCGCGACCTCCTCATGCAGCGCGTCGCCCGTCTCGACCACCCGACGCAGGGCGTGTTGCGCCTGGCCGCGGCGGCAGGACGTGAAGTCGGCTACCCGCTGCTCCACGCATCTGTGGAGCTGCCCGAGAGCGAACTACGCGACTCGCTCCGCCAGGCAGTGGAGCACGGCGTCCTCGTCGGCGAGCCGCAGACGAGCAGCTTCCGTTTCCGCCATGCGCTGCTGGCGGAGGCGATCTACGCGACGATCCTCCCCGGGGAGCGCGAGGAGCTGCACGCTCGGCTTGCCGAGGAGCTCGCGCGCAGCGGAGCTGCAGGGGCGGCGGAGCTCGCGCCCCACTGGGCGGCCGCGGGTCGCAACTCGGAGGCGCTTGTCGCCTCGGTCGAAGCCGCACGGCAGGCCGAGGCCGTCTTCGGGCTGTCAGAGGCTCGCGCGCACATCGAGCGGGCGCTCGTGCTCTGGGATGTGGTGCCGGATGCGGCTGAGCTTGTGAGGCTGGAGCTCGCCGAGCTCTGTTCCTGGACCGCGGAGCTGGCCAGCAGCACGGGGTCGGCACCGCGGGCGGTCGAGCTTCAGCGGCGGGCGATCGAGCTCGTCGGCAAGGGCGATCGCCGATGCGCTGCACTCCTGGAAGCGCATCTGTCCCGTTACCTGTACGAATGCGGCAAGGACGACGCAGGCCTCGCCGCGCTAGGGCACGCGGTGGAGCTCGTCCCTGCGCAGCCGCCGTCGGCGGAGCGCGCGGAGGTGCTCTCTCGGTTCGGAAGCGGACTGCGGCTCGCGTGGCGCTTCGAGGAGTCGCTCAGCGTCTGCCAGGAGGCGCTCGCGGTTGCTCGTGCCGTCGGCGCGCGCCAGGCGGAGTTCCGGGCGCGCGACGTCCTCGGAAGTGACCTCGTCTATCTCGGCCGCGCCGAGGAGGGGCTCAGCCAGCTCCGGTGGGTTCTCGAGCTCGCCGAGGAGAGCGGCGATCCCCTAGAGCTCCGAGTCGCGTACGTTGGTCTCACCGACGTGTACACGATGCTGGGGCGGCCGCGAGAGGCTGCTCGCCTGGGAGCGACGGGCCTCGAAGTCATCCGTGGCTACGGAGTCGAGAACGCCGTGCTGGAAGCCAACTACATCGAGGCCCTGCTCGCCATCGGCGAGTGGGACACGGCTGACGAGGCGAGCGCGGCCGCACTGCGTGCCGTCACCGCGAACTACCCGTACATGCTGCTCGGGCAACGAGCCGACCTCGAGATCGGTCGAGGCCAATTCGAGGAAGCGCGTGCGCACCTCGACGCAGCTCGTGAGACGCTTCGCCCCGACCGCGGGCTCGGGATCTACGACGTCGTCCTTGCGGACCTGGCCCTGTGGGAGCGGCGATGGACGGAGGCCGATCAGGCGGTTCAGGACGCCCTGGCGAACGCGAGCTCCCGGCAAGCCGCTCAGCTCCGCGTCTGGTTCTGCGCCAAAGGACTACGCGCGCAGGCGGAGCTCGCAGCGCTCGCACGCGCCCGCCGAGACAGCGACGCCCACGCTGGCTGGCTCGATCGCGCCGAGAAGCTGATCACCATCGCGCGCGTCGCGGCTGCTGAGGCCGCGGCGATCACGCCGAATGCAGCCGGCTGGCTGGCCCTGGCCGAGGCCGAGTACGAGCGCGCAGGCGGCGCCGCCCCGCCTGAGCTGTGGTCGGAGGCTGCAAGGACATGGGAACGGCTCGAACGTCCGCCGCTCGCGGCCTACTGTCGCTGGCGCGAAGCCGAGGCGCTCGTGGCCGCCGGCGCCTCCCGCACCGAGGCCGGCGCGCCGCTTCGCGAAGCCCACGCGGTCGCCACTCGCATCGGAGCAGAGCCTCTACTCCGGGAGATCGAGCTGCTCGCCGAGCGCGCGCGGCTTGATCTTGCGCCGCCGATCACGGACTCGCAGCGCGAGACGCAGAGCGTGGAGAAGACTCTCGGGCTGACTCCGCGCGAAGCGGAAGTCCTGACACTGGTCGCCCGCGGCTACACCAACCGCGAGATTGCGGCGGCGCTCGTGATCAGCGTCAAGACCGCGAGCGTGCACGTCTCGCACATCCTGCGCAAGCTCGGCGCGCCGAACAGACTCGAGGCTGCCGCGATCGCGCACCGCCTCACCCCGCCGAACGGGGGGTGAGGCGAGCTCGAAATCCGATGCGTCTCCGCTCCAGCACTCACGGGCGGAGCGGCAGCTGTGTGATCCAGTAGGGCGTCGTCGGCTCGGGGGGCGTCGTGAAGCGGAGGTTGACCGCCCACAGCCGGCCCGCGGCCACGGTCGCGGTCGAGGGGATGTCGAAGCTCGGGTCCGTCAAGTCTCCGAGGACGACGCCGGTGGCCAGCCCCACTCCGAGCTTCACCACGGTAACCTGGTTGTCGAACGGGCGGACTACGTAGAGCGTGTGCCCGAGCAGCTCGAGCCCGTCCGGGTAGCCGAGGGTGGCCCCGCCGAGATCGATCTCGTCAGCCACGCCGGTGGCCGGATCGACACGGAACAGCTTGCCCGCCTCGGACTGCGCCACGAGCAGGACCCCGTCCTCAGCCACGATCCCGTTCAGGTTGAAGCCCGGCGTCTGCACGAACTCGCCGCCGACCGGCAAGATCGTCGCCGCAGCGGAGGGCGGGAGCGACCCATCTTGCGCGAGCGGGATCACGACCAGCTGCGGGGAGGTCGAGTCGGTGACGAACACCGCGTCCCGGGTGACAGCGACGTCGTTCAGCAGGCCGACGCCTGCCGGCTGATACGTCGCGAGCAGCGCGCCGCTCGACGCGTCGTACACGCGCACGTCACTGTTACCGATGAGCGGCGGCCCGACGCCGGCGACCCAGATCCGGTTCCGGTGCGCCTCGTAGGCGATCCCGGCGGACGCGCGCCCCGGCACGCCGGCCGCGAGCACCGTTCCCGACCCGGTTCGAAGATCGCCGCGCCAGATCGCCCCGTCCAGGAGGGAACCGACGAAGAACGACGTGCCCGGCCCGCTCTCGATGCCCTCCGGGAACGATCCGTCGGGAAGGTCGATCCGAGCCGGGAAGTTGGCACTCGGTCCGGCCTGCGAAGCGCCCGCGGCAGGCGAGACGGCGAGGAGCGCGAGTAACCCGACCAGCGCGGCGAGATGCCGCGTCGCGAGGGCTGGCGTGAAGGCTCCTCGCCGAGACCGGACGCGCCTGCCTCGCGGTCTTGGCTCGTCGCGGTTCGTTGTCTGCGTGCTCGTCATCGTGGGGCCTCCTTGCGAGGGTTGACGAATCGAACCCGGATCGTGGCCACGCGGGGGGTCGAGCGCATCAGGCGGAGAGCCTTATCTTCAGCCGGAGGCGTACGTATCTCCTCGCCACGGGTTCCCTACCGGCGGGTCGGTGGGACACTGGCGGAGTTGGCTGTTTTAGAAACAGGCAACCGCGCGCGGGTACGAGACGGGTACATCAGTTCGGGCACACGCGGACACGCGCGGGCACTCAAGACACGGTGTGAAGGCTCAGTTTGCGGGGAAAACGTGATCGCGAGTGCACGGCCATGTCCCCCCGTACCGGCCCCAAACATGGTAAGGAGGGGGTCGACGGTTCGAGTCCGTCAGAGGGCTTCGAGGTTTATCCTGCTTAGCGGCTGTTTCCGTTGTCACTGTTGGCGTCTTCGACCGTGTTCGGTGTCCACCCAGTGTCCACGGCGTGGACGTCGAGCAGTCGGATTGCGTGCTCGCGTCCGTCGCGGGCGAGGTGGCCGTAGTGGCGGTCGATCATGGCCAGGCTGGTTCCCATGTAGCGGGAGAGGTCGAAGGTGGAGATGCCGGCACGGAGCGCGAAGGTCGCGAATGTGTGCCGGAGATCGTAGACCCGGCGCCGCGGCGTGATCCCGGCATCCTTCTGGGCGGGTTTCCAGTTGCGGTTACGGAAGTTGTGCAGGTCGAGGTAGCCGCCGCCGACCGAGGGGAAGATGAGCGGGCAGTCCGGGTTGGGCGACAGCGCGTCGAGGGCGGCGAGCGCGATCGTCTGCAGGGGTACGGCGCGCACGCTTGCCTTCGTCTTCGGAGCCTTGATACGGCCGTTTCTGTACGTCCGGCGGACGTAGACCACCTGGGCTTCGCGGTCGATGTCTCTGTGCTCGAGCGCGATCCACTCGCCCGGTCGGAGCCCCGTCGCCGCGGCGAAGAGCACGATTGACCCGTGGCGCGGCCCGAGTTTGTCGGCGAGCGCATGCAGGTCCTGCCACGACTCGAACGGCCGTTTCTCCCTGTATCGCCGTTGGGGATTCTCGACCCCAAGCTTGGCCGGGTTGACATCGAGCAGCCCCCAGCTGACCGCCCGAGCGAGTACCTGGCGGAGCGCTTGGGTGGCTTCGAAGCGGTGCCCGGAAGGGATCGTCATTCGCCAGGCGGCGATCGCCGGGGAGCGGAGCTGGCTGAGCCTGCGCTCGCCGAACGCGCGCACCGCCTTCGCCAGCAGCCAGCGCAGCTTCTCGACCGTCTCCGGTTCGCCCTCATGCTGGGCGAGATACACGTCGACGAACTCTCTCAGCGTCGGCGTCTTCACCAGGCCGTGCTCGCGCCGCAACTGCTCGAGTGTTCGCTCCAGCGCCTCGGCCGCCGCTTGCTCCGACGCGAAGCCGCCGCGTTGCACCCGCCGCGAGCCGCGCCCGCCAACCCGGTAGCGGAACGCCCAGCGCATCCCATCCCCGCCCTTCGCTGCGAGCGGAAACACCTGTCCCTGCTGCGCCATCACGGTCACCTCCCGAGGGTTGTGGGAGACACATCGTGTCTAGGCTCGTAAACCGCTGGTCCTGCGCTGCACGCAACAAGCCTTCGCCCTCGTCGGCGACGGCGGTCGTGATCTCGCCGGCCCGCCGCGGAGCGGCGACGAATTACGCGGGCTACAGCAGGCGTTCCCTCGATACGCGAACCGGCTGTGACCGGCTACGACAGGTGTCGCCGGCAGAGCCTGTGTGGCGCGTGTGTGGTGGATGTGCTGCCTACCGCGGCAACGAAGCGCGACCTTGCATTCGACCACGCCGTCATCGCGTCGCGTTCGCCTCGTGACCGGCGACTTCAATCCAGGTGGTGCTACGCCACTGCCTCCACTCCGCTCCGGGCCTGTGCGGCCAGGAAACGCCCGATCTCGGCGACGACTCGCTCCGGCTCGTCGAGCCAGGGCAGGTGCCCGGCGTCAGGGATGCGAAAGAGGCGAACGTTCGGGTTCCCCTCGGCGATCGCCTGCGACGCTTTCTCGAACTTGGGGCGGACGAAGACGTCACGCTCCCCTCCGCCTGGGCGTCGGTGAGAGCATTGAACCATCTTGGCTGACCAAGGCCGTGGCGCGGCGAACGCCGAGCGCGTAAAGGTCCTGCGCCAGCAGGCCACATCTGTGGCGGACGTTGCCGCGTTCAAGAGCGCCGCGCGGGCGGCGATCGTCATGCCGGCTGTCTTCGCGGTCGCGGACAAGGTGATCGGGCAGCCGCAGACTTCCCTCTTCGCGGCGTTCGGATGCTTCGGGCTGCTCGTGCTGGTCGAGTTCTCGGGCGCACCGCGGACGCGCCTCGCCGCCTACGTCGCGCTGGCGTGCGTCGGAGCTGTTTTCATCACGCTCGGGACGCTCTGTTCGCGGAGCGCGTGGCTCGCGGCGGGTGCGATGGCGATCGTCGGGTTTGCGACGCTCTTTGCGGGCGTCATCAACGGTTACCTCGCGGCGGCTGCGACCGGTGTGCTCCTGACGTTCGTCCTGCCGGTGACACTTCCGGCATCCAACTCGGCGATCCCGGAGCGGCTCAAGGGATGGGGCCTCGCGGCCGGCGCTGCGATTTCAGCGCTCATGCTGCTCTGGCCGCCTCGCCAGGAGGCCGACCTTCACGGCAATGCCGCCGGCGCATTGCGTGCCGTTGCCGACCTCTTGGACGCGAACGGCGACGCCTGGGCCGAACGCGCACGCGCCGCACGCGCATCGGTTGACGCCCTGGGGCGCCGTCTCTTCGGCACGCAGCACCGCCCGACGGGCCCCACCGGCCCGACCGCCGCCCTGGCGTCGCTTCCCGATGAGCTCGACTGGCTCCTCTCATTCCTCACGCCCTCTCCGCAAGTGCCGCTCGAGCTCGCCTGCGCAGAGGACGCCGAAGCGATGGCGGCGGCCGCCGCGGTTCTTCGTGCGAGCGCGGAGCGACTCGAGGGTCGCGACGGACGGCCCGATTTCGGGCGGCTCGAGACGGCGCGCGATGCGATGCTCCGTTCCGAATCCGCGCGCTCACCTACGCGGCACGCCAGGCGGCGGCCTACGCACTGCTGGCGACCGGAGCCGAGGTACCCGAGCTCGATCACCTCGACGTCGCCCAGCCGCCGCCCGCCCGTGCCGCCCTCGAAACCACCGAGCGGCTGACGATCGAGCATGCCAGCGTCAGATCTGTGTGGTTCCGAAACAGCGTCCGCGGCGCCGTCGGGCTCGCGGTCGCCGTCTACATCGCCCAGCGGACGGGTCTTCAGCACGGGTTCTGGGTTGTGCTTGGCACGCTCTCGGTGTTGCGGTCGAACGCTCTTGGCACCGGCTGGTCGATCGTCAGCGCGCTCGCCGGGACCGCCGTCGGAATCGTCGTCGGGGCCTTGCTTGTAATCGGCATCGGGACCCACGAGGCGGTTCTTTGGGGCGTACTGCCCATCGCGATCTTCCTCGCCGCCTATGCGCCGCGAGCGATCTCGTTTGCGGCAGGCCAGGCGGGTTTCACGGTCGTCCTCTTCCTGCTCTTCAACATCATCCAGCCGGTCGGCTGGAGCGTCGGGCTTGTTCGGGTCGAGGACGTCGCGATCGGCTTCGCGATCAGCCTCCTCGTGGGCCTCCTCTTCTGGCCCCGGGGCGCCGCTGCAGTTCTGCTCGACGACCTCGCGACCGCCTACGCGCGCGGCGTCGACTACGTCGTCGCAACAGCTCGGCGGCTGAGCGAAGGAGGAGATTCCGGCGATGCCACTGGTGCGAGCCGCGCCGCGGACGCCGCCCTCCACCGCCTCGATGATGCGTTTCGGCAATACCTCGCCGAGCGCTCCGCCACGGCCTACAACGTGGAGGACGTCGCCGCGCTCGTCGGCGGCGCGGCACGCGTCCGCCGGGCAGCGCAGTCGCTCGCAGCGCTCGGACGCATGACGGAGGAAAGCACCCGACTCGAGCGCTGCGCTCGCAACCTCGACGGCGAGCTCCAGACCCTGCACGCGTGGTACATCGCGCTCGGCTACGCGCTCGTCAACCGGCGCCAGGTGCCGCCGCCGCACATCCGCGACGCCGAGGGCAGCAGCCGGCTGCTCGCCTGCGTCCGCGACGCCACACGCGGCCGCGACAAAGCGACGGTGAATGCCGCGCTCGTCCTGCTCTGGTCGAGCCAGCACCTCGACAACCTCTGGCGCCTCGAGGCACACCTCCGGGAGCGCGCCAACGCCGCACGAGCGGCCGCAACCGCAGCGGAATAGACTCGACACGGTCCGCCCGCGAACCTCGGGCTCACGGACGGGCATCGCGCGACGACCTCCGGAGGTGCGTGACATGCCCGCGACAAGCGCCAGGATCGGCTTCGTCGGTCTCGGCCACATGGGCGGGAACATGGCGACGCGTTTCCTTGCGGCCGGATACACCGTCTACGGCGAGGAGCGAAGCCGCGAACACGCCCAGGACCTAATCGAGCAGGGGCTGCAGTGGTGCGACACTCCACGGGAGGTGGCGGAGGCGGGCGACGTCCTCTTCACCTCCGTCCCCGACGACCGCGTGCTCGAAGAGGTCGCATCGGAACCGGACGGGATCCTCGCCGGACTCGCCGCGGGCAAGACCTGGATCGACGTGAGCACCGTCAGCCCCCAGGCAAGCCGGGAGCTCGCCGCGCGCGTGCGCGCGAAGGATGCGTGGATGCTCGACGCGCCGGTGT